>Ga0316600_10000269_pt1 | contig 27653 bp, 25 predicted proteins | sample OWC_soil_day5_CT_FD_207652 | JGI IMG/M metagenome (GOLD analysis project Ga0316600, IMG submission 207652) | Wetland soil microbial communities from Old Woman Creek delta, Ohio, United States - OWC_soil_day5_CT | ecosystem: Environmental > Terrestrial > Soil > Wetlands | place: USA: Ohio... | reverse complement strand
ATGACAAGAGAAAACATATCAATATGTTCTTTTGTAAAATCTTCTAAAGTGGATATCACCATACTTTCATCTTCTCTTGTTGCACTATGAACAATTCCGACAGGCGTTATTGGTGATTTGTGCTGTAGCATAATTTTACGAATTTCTTCAATTTGATTTACTCTTTTTACGCTTTTTGGATTGTACAGCGCAATAACAAAATCACCTTGAGCAGCCAATTCAGCTCTTTTTTTAATTAAATCCCATGGTGTTAATAAATCGCTTAAACTAATTACAACGAAATCATGCATTAACGGGGCTCCCAAAATAGCTGCCGATGCACTAACTGCACTAATTCCAGTGATAATCTTTACCTTAGGACGATCTTCTTTCTTATATTTCATAATCAGTTCTAAAACTAATCCTGCCATTCCATATATTCCAGGATCTCCACTAGAAACAACAACAACTTTTTTCCCACTCATTGCATGAGTAACAGCCAATTTACAACGTTCTACTTCCTGAAGCATTGCTGTTCCAATGACTTCTTTATTTATAAGTAAAGTGGAAATCAATTTAATATAAGTGTTATACCCAACCACAATATCAGCATTTTCGATGCTGGATAAAGCACGTGGTGTCATATCTTCTAAATTACCAGGTCCAATTCCAACAACGGTTATTTCGCCCAGGCAATCGCCACCGTGACTTTGTTGAATTTCGTTTTGTGTAATATTATCTTTTTCGATTGACTTATCAATAGTGCTGCTGCTTCGCATACATTTCCAACTCCAATCTGATCATTTACAAATTTTGAAACACTAATCTTATATTTATCAATTGCCTCTTGCAATTGGCTGTTTTCATAAAATATTATCGGGACTGCTAACTCTTTTGCTGCTGCTAGCAAACCGTTTTCATCATTTTTGACAGTCGTAGTTGCTATGTTGAGGATAGTATCACTTGACACATTAACCATAGAACAAGCCTCATAAATTGCTTGAAGAATATCATCTTTGCTTGTATTTCTTCTGCAACCAATGCCAATAGATAAATATCGGGGCTTCAATAATAATTGCCTTGGTGTTATATCTAAATCTTGGTTTGTTATTATAATTGTTAGATGATCGAAAATTTGTTTTTCTTTAGTTAAATCACTTATTTTAAAAGATAAATTTAATCTTTGTAGCTTTTCTTTGTAAAAATTTATATTTTTCATGAATAAATCTAAGTGAATTTCAACTTCCTCACCTTTTGCAATTTCAGCATTTATGTATTTCAAGTTTTCAAAAGGATCTATCATCAAATTTAATTTTGCAGCTATAATATCTGCTGCAATTTTTTCATTTACGTCAGTTGCTGTTGTGATAATAGGTTCTGCGTGAATTTTCTCTGCAATTAAACAAGCTAGTTCATTTGCTCCGCCAAGATGCCCGGACAGTAAGCTGATAACATGTTTTCCACTCTCATTCATTACAAGAATCGCCGGGTCTACACTTTTATGAACAATCAATGGAGCGATGACTCTAACAACAATTCCAGTCGCCATAATAAAAATAAAAGCACTATATTGGGGGTAAATATTGCTGATTAATTCGCTTAAAGACGTATATTCATTTTTTTCATCTAGAGGATTACGCCCAGACTTAACATAGACATCCGCAGAAAAAAATGTTTTTATTGTTTGCGCAAGTTTTGCTCCACGATCAGTGACAGCTATTATTGCTAAAGTCATTTTGCATCACGATACATATGGCCAAATTCCGGCGCATATAATCTAGAAAGAGCATAATCTGTATCTAAACATTTTCCTACAACAATCATTGCCGTGCGATTGATATCGGTATCTTTTATTTTTGCTACAATTGTTTCTAACGTAGCACGAACAATTTTTTCTTCTGGCCAGGATGCCTTATGAACAATTGCAATTGGGGTACCAGAGCTATAGCCCCCTGCTATTAATTCCTTAACCACATTTTCTAACATATGAACACTTAAAAAAATACACATCGTAGCATTATGACTAGCTAAACTAACTAATCTTTCCTTTTCAGGGACAGGGGTTCTGCCTTCGTTACGTGTTATAATCACTGTTTGGGATATCTCTGGTAATGTATACTCTTGTTTTAATGCTGCGGCAGCTGCTAAGAATGAGCTTACACCTGGAACAACTTTATATTCTATATTTCGTTTGTTTAATTCATCCATTTGTTCTTGGATTGCACCGTAAATGCTAGGATCACCTGTGTGTAGGCGGACTACTTTTTCACCTAAATGAACACTTTTTTCAATGGCTTCAATTACTTGATCTAAGGTCATGGAAGCACTATTATATATTTTTGCACCCTGTTTTACTAGAGATAACAATGCTGGATTTACTAAAGAGCCCGCATAAATAACGGTATCAGCTTCACTTAATAATCTTTGTCCTTTTACTGTGATAAGTTCAGGATCCCCAGGTCCTGCACCAACGATAAAAACTTGCATATAGATTCCTCCTATTTGTTTCGTATATATTTTTATGATTTTATACATGTAATAATACTAATGGGATTTAATGCCTCTGACATATGATATTGTCCAACCTGATTTAATCTATTGATTTGGGCCGTAAATGCTTCACAGGTGTAATTCGATTTATTTTGCATAATTTTTAACGTAGTATGTAATGTTTCAAGTGTAATACAATTTACAATGAATCTTCCCTTTGACTTCAATAATAAATCTGCATTTTTAATAATTTCACCTAAATGTGAACCACTACCACCAATAAATATAACATCACTAGGAGGTAAATCTTTTAAAGCACTAGGCGCTTCGCCCTCAATTACATTGATATTATTTACATGAAATTTTTCAACATTACTTTTTATTAAACTGATTGCTTCTGCCTTTTTTTCTATCGCATACACAGAACCTTTTGCAGCAAGCAATGCCGCCTCAATAGATAAAGACCCTGTTCCTGCTCCAATATCAATAATTATATCGTTATCGTCAATCATAGCTTTTGCTAATGTTAATATTCTAATTTCTTGCTTGGTCATTGGGACATGTCCGCGAATAAATTCTTCATCTTTGATTCCTATAAAATGTTTCACGCTATCACCACCATAATACAATGTGTAAATACTTTTTCTTTTATTGCCTCTATTATAGTTGTTTCAATAATTTTTTCATCTTCATAAGATAATTGACTGCATATATAAACTTTAGCGTGACCTGGCCAATTATTTTTTAATAATAATTTGGAAATTGTTGTTGAGGTGTATATAGTATCTGTTAAAATTCCTAATACTTTTTCCGGACAATATTCTAAATCTAGTTTACATGGTTTTCTGCCATGCAAACTAATTAAAGTTGCATTTTGCCACGGGATAGCTAATCTAGCAAAAGCGATTTGCATAGAGCTAATACCTGGAATTACATGTAACTGCTTTGTTTTAAAATTTTCACGAAGTGAAGATAGCAAGCTATAATAACCTGGATCACCAGAAACCATAACAACAATGTCATTATGAAGTAAATTTTCTCTGATAAAAGATAAGGTAGAATGTATGTCACCCGTTATAATCTTGCATAGACATGTGTCATTTGCAAATGTATTTAAGGCTCGTTTACTCCCAACCAATACTTTTGCATTTATGATATAATTTTTAGCAATCGGCAAAATATATTCTTCTGATCCAGGCCCAATACCGACAACTATTATTTTATGCTCCATCCGATAGTACCTCCTATTGATTTTGCAGCATTATCCATTCCTAATAACTTTCCTTTTAAAGTTACAATTACTGTACCAATAACTAGATCATTAAATACATATCGACTTGCTCTTTCACTAACGCGGTTTGCAAGTAAATTATATAGATCAGACATCTGATAATACTCAATAATCGGCATAGCGGCTTCTGTTGTTGTACAGTTTAAAATCTCTTTTATTGCAGCTTGAGGAGCTCCTAGTGCTCCCATATAAGCGGCAATGGTTTCCATTCTAGCATCTGCAATTCGATTATGTGTATGAAAAATCCCCGCAGCAACTTTTACTAATTTTCCTAGGTGTCCAAATAATAAGACATTCTTTATTTCTTCATGGACAGCAAATTCCAGCATATGTCCAATAAAATTACTTGTTTGAATGACTGCATTTTCTGGTAACCCATATTGCTTAATAGCAATGTCCTGCCCAATCTTTCCAGGAACTAAAACAATACTTTGATAACCTAGTGCCTTTGCTACACTAATTTGTGGTGATAGAGAATTTTTAAAAGCTTCTTCTGACATTGGCCTGACGACACCAGAGGTACCAATGATAGATAAACCACCTTTAACACCCAATACGGAGTTTAAAGTTCTTTTTGCAAGTTTTTCTCCTTCTGGTATTGAAATAATCACTTCACACCCTTTTTTGTCTCCTAAAACAGATGAAATTGCAGATGTAATCATTGTTTTAGGACCTGGATTAATCGCTGGCTTGCCAACAGCAACAGAAAGTCCAGGTTTTGTTACAATGCCAATACCTTGCCCAGCTTTTATATCAATTTTATTAGTATTAGAAAGCACCTTTACCTCTACAATTATATCAATTCCATGGGTTATATCTGGATCATCGCCGGCATCTTTAGTAACAGTAGCTATCCCGCCATTCTTGGTTTTTGAACTATTTTTTATAGGTATTGTGATTTTATCACCTTGTGGAGACAAAATTTCTACTTCATTTACGTTATTATTTAAATGAGCTAGTAATGCTGCTTTTGCACCAGCAGCAGCGCATGATCCCGTTGTAAAGCCACAACGCATTTTTTCCAAAAAATAAACCCCCTGTCTGCAGGAGGTAGCGAAACAACAGAATTTTATTATAAAAATTCTGTTGTTTCAAAACCCCTGCCTATCATCCGTAGGTCGCATAATAATATAAATAAAATTTATATTATTATATATAACGGTGTTAATAAAACAGGCAGGTCTCCTGGCTAAACTCATCATACTTTTATCCCTTCCCAGCAAAACACCAGTGGTATATATAAAAGTACTCGTTAATACAGTGGCGGGACCGCACCAGTATCTCACTGGACTTCCCTATTAAGTAAGTACACCTGTTTTTAATAATTAAATTAATTGTTGAAAAATGAACCCAATTGTAATGTATTCAATACATTATAATAAATTCCTGCACAGAGAAAAAAAATTCACCATTTATAATAAATATAAATGGTGAAACAGCATTATTTTTTAATTAATATCAACTTATTATCAAATTTTTTTATTGTGGACAATTTATTTTGAGTATCTTCGGGAATTCTCATATAGTCAATATCTCTAAGAATAAAATATGCCTGTGCATTTTCTTCGAGAATAATTTTCATGTCAGGTATAGAGTCATCAGAAAAGATTAATTCTGAGCCATATTTATTGCTATAAAAAGAAAAACCAGGATGTAAAAATTTCGAAATAAAAATCGGACTATTGTTGTCATAACATTCTTCAAATTGTCTTACCGTATTAAATGTTGAGAATTGAGGAGCTATTGCTGGAAATAACATGCCTACTAATACAATTGAGAATATAGCCATTCCCAAAACATTTGTCCAAAAGAGTTTTTCAATTTGGTTTTTCCAAGTAAAAAATATAATACAAACAAACATGCTAATCAAAGTTGCAACTAGAAATACTACACTTTGATTATAATTTGGTATTTGATTTATATTAAGAAGAGCCCCTATCACAAATCCTATAATAAGAATACAAGATAGGATTGACCAAGAATATTGTCTTTTTGCATTATAATAATTATTACTTAATTTATCAATATACCAACCTACAAGCATGGCCATAGGTGGATACATAGGTAAAATATATGATACCAGTTTTGTCTGTGAAATAGAAAAAAATAAAAATACTACGATAAACCATATGTTTAAAAAGATTAGTTCACTGAACTTATCTCTATAATGAATAAATGAATGATAAATTGATTGAATTAGTAAAGCATTCCAAGGGAAAAATCCAATTAGCAAAACAGGAATATAATAATACCATACAACACCGGATGGATGTTCTGGTGTTGTAAAACGTGTTAAATTATGAAAACCCAAAAATGTATCTATAAATATACTACCATGTAGATGATACATAATAATATACCAAGGTAACGCAGTTATAGAAAAGATGACAATACCTAATGGCAATTTTATTCTTGTTAACTCTTTTAAATTATTTGTAACAACTAAATAAATGATTACAATTATACTCGGGAAAAATAAGCCTATAGGTCCTTTAGTTAATACTGCTAAACCTGCAAAGAAATAAAAAAGATAATATTTTTTTGTGATAAAGCTAAATAATGAGCAAGTTAAAAATAAATTTAATGTAATATCGGTAACTGCTGCTTTTCCTAAATAAAAATATTCAATACTAGTTAATAAAATTAAAGCACTGGCCATCCCTGTTCGTTGGTTAAATATCTTATTGCCAAAGTACCACATAGCAAAAATACATATAACAGCTAAAGATGCCGATGGAAATCTTGCAGCAAAATCATTAATACCGAAAATTTTATATGATAGAGCAACTAACCAATAATACATTGGAGGTTTATCATACCAATATTCTCCGAATATTCTAGGCGAAATAAAGTCATTATAGAGAAACATTTCTTTTGGTGTTTCTGCATATACTGGTTCATCTGGATCTAATAATGGAATTCCATCTAAATTAAAAAATATTATAATCATTGAAATTATAGCTGTAATAAGAAAAGCTCCATAATTTCTGCTATTCATTCTTTACCTCCAATGCCAATAGCATCAAATATTTATTTATTCATTTGTTTATTAAGGAAATCACGACCAAAAACCTTTAGCGTATAGTAAAAGCCTATTATAAATGGTAAATATTCTACAATGATTCGCCATACTACAGCAACAATGCCAACCGTTCCAGAAGGCAAAAATTCATTAAATAATAAAACAAATCCGCCTTCGGCAATTCCTGACCCACCGGGTGTAGGGGCAAAATATAATAAAATATTAAGAAATATCATTCTCCCCATAATAATATGCCAATTTGCATCGGCACCCATACCTAAAAATAAGACAGGAACAACACTATAAATTGCAATTAAGCTTAGCCCCGACTCAATAAATACTCTAAACATACTAAATGGTGCGGAAGACAACAATAAAACAGCACCTTTGATATCCCGATAAAAAGAAAATAACATACGCCGCCGAGTGCGCGGAAATCTTTTTGATAATTTTATAACAATGTAATCAGGAAAATTGGTTTTAAAAGCCCAAATACCTAAGCCGATAATCAGAATAATGATAATAGATATACACGTTAATGTTTCTCCTGAAATCCAAGGTAATAAATTCATATCATAATAAAAAATTAGAGGTAAACAAAGCAATAAAAACAATATAGAAACTAAAGTTCTCACAATCACAAAAACAGTGGCTTTCCCTGTTGGAACGCCTGCATGTCGTAGAAAAATCAATTGAGCAACAGCACCACCCGTTGCTCCTGGGGTCAATAATGCTAAAAAATAGTTACCAAAAACAACTTGTACAGCTTGTTGTAAAGTAATATGTTCATTGGAAATTCTGACTAAATGCATTAATCGTGTTCCATCTAATACTAAACCAATAAAAACCAAAATAATTGCTAAGATAATGGACCATGGTTGGAATGAGGTTAAATTATTAAATGTATTTATATCTACCGTAAAATAAATAACACCACAGGAAATAAAAGCTAATAATATGATTAGAAATAAAAATCTCTTATAGAATTTATTCATTAATTAACGCTCCAAATGAACACAAATCAATAGTATTATGATTAATTTTTTCTATAATATCTTTCTCCATAACTGCATTTAACTCACTTTCCCAAAGATAGTTCCAGCCAAACTGTCTTTGTAAAATTTCTGAATCAGCGCCCGGATGAATCATTATTTCTGAGATCCCTGTTGGTAGTGCATCAATTATATTAGAAAAATAAACTTTAGACATATTTCCACCTGCAAGCATTCCAAAAAAATTCTGTGTAAACATTAAATTGTTTTGTCTAGCGATAACTCTTGTCCTCTCAGCTAAAAAAGTTAAACCACACTTACCAATAAATCGTTTTATATCTGTTTTATAACCGCCAGTAAAACAATAAGGCTCAGCAGGTATCCGGATTGCTTTTATTCCATATTTTTTCGCTAAATCTACAACAATATCAATAATTCCAGGTAATACATGCAAATGCTGATGACTATCAATATGTGTTATATTGATACCTGATTGGTGAACACGCTCTATTTGTGCAGAAAGTTCCAAATAAACTTCTCGCAGATCTATCTTCCCTAAAAAAAGTTTGCCGATAAAACTCATGTACTCTTTAGAAAAATATCCATTAGAATCAACTAATGATTTGACTTTTTCACAATCAAGTAGGGGCTTTTCGGCTACTAACGTTAAATGTACTCCAACACCCAAAGTAGGAGTAAGTGCCGTTAAATTTACTGCATCTTCAAATGCCATACCCGTTGGCATTAGTGAAGTACTAGTTATACACCCTTCTAAATGGCCTTTTATAATTGCTTGATTAACACAATTATGTAAACCAAAATCATCTGCATTAACGATTAATTTTTTCATCAAAATAACTCCAGTCCGCTCATAAACTACTTTAGTAAAACTATTTTTTTACAAACTCTGAATGACTAGCATACGCACTATGATTATGAATAGATTCGTAATTTTCACATTCAATACTAAACCAATTCACAAAATTAATATTTCTAAATGCAAGAACTAAATCGCGAAGAATATCTTCAACAAATTTAGGATTTTCATAAGCTTTTTCAGTAACAAATTTCTCGTCTTCACGTTTTAATAAAGGATAAATAGGACAACATGCCTGCTGCTCCATAATCTCTGCTAAATCTTCAATCCATAGTATTTCATTAATCTGGTATTTGACTTTTGCACGCATTAGACCTCGCTGATTATGTGCGCCATATTTAGAGATTTCTTTACTACACGGGCATAACGAAGTAAACGGAACATTAACACCCATTGAAAAATCAATTTGTTCATTACGTTCCTTTGTCGCAATAAATGAACAATCTAAATCTAAAATGCTTTTTCTACCACTTACGGGTGCAAATTTATCGATAAAATATTTAAATTCAATTTTTAAGTATGCAGATGATGCATTTAATTTTTCTAATGCGTCATCTAAAATATGTTCCATTTCATGACTGCCTACTGGCTTTTGGCTCCACTCCCCTAATATTTCTATAAATCTACTCATATGAGTTCCCTTGTATTCCATAGGCAAATCAACAGTAAATTTTATTTTTGCTAATACAGACTGAAACGAATTAGCTTTTGTTTTTATAAAAAAGGGTAAATAGACATCATTAATACCAACTTTTTGAATTGCTATTCCGCGTTCATCTGAACCATTTTGTACATCTTTCAAATTTGTCACTCCTACTTATACTCACAATTAGAGTAAGGTATTGGATCTTTTATTCCAGCTTCTTCAAATCCTTTTAATCTAAGCTTGCAACTATCACAAGTGCCACAAGCTTCTTCACCACCATTGTAGCAACTATGTGTTAAATATAAAGGAGCATTTAAACTTTTACCTAATAAGACAATATCCTTTTTTGATAAATTTATCAATGGTGTTTCAATTTTTATCTGTTTTTTATCTTGTGCGGTTGCTTTTGTAGCATAATCAGCAACTTTTTGAAATAAATCTATAAATTCAGGACGGCAATCTGGGTATCCTGAATAATCCAGGGAGTTGACACCAATAAAAATGCACTCCGCTCCTAAAACCTCTGCATATCCTAATGCATGACTTAAAAAAATTAAATTACGAGCGGGAACATAAGTTACAGGAATATCATTTCGATCAATATCGCCAATAGGAACAGTGATAGTTTCATCGGTTAATGCACTACCGCCAATTTCATTCATATTATTTTCTATAATTAAATGTTTTTTTACATTATAAAAATCAGCCACTTTTTTTGCACTCTTAAGTTCAATGCTATGCCTTTGGTGATAATTAAAGCTAATAGGATAGACTTCAAACCCTTTACTTTTTGCAAACGCCATACAGACTGTTGAATCTAAACCGCCTGAAAGTAAAACAACTGCTTTCATATTCATTCCCCCTTGCAATGTATTATATTACTTCTATTAATTTTACAATTTTTATATTTTTTTCTTTTTCTAAATCAATAAACGTTCCATTATTTGTTTTAACCATCGGACAAGTATTTAAAAAATGTCCCATTTTAACGACTTCTGCAGTTAGACCGTTACTTAATTTTACAAGATTCTCATTAAAATAATCTTTCACATGATGCATAAATACACTACAAATTAATGGATCAAGTTTATTAAACATTTCTTCATGGATAATTTCAAGCACCTCAAAAGGATTTGTTTTCCTTTTATAAAAATGATCTGATGATAGACTATCATAAACATCAACTACGGCAATAATTTTTGCAAAAGGATGAATATCTTTTCCTTGTAAACGATGAGGATACCCACTACCGTCTATTCTTTCATGATGTTGTAAAACTCCACATAGTATATTCTCTGGGATACCCGAAGAATTTTTCAATAATCTTCCGCCAATTTCAGGGTGAAGTTTGATTATATTCATTTCTTTAGTCGGTAGTTTCCCCTTTTTATTTATTAAATCATTAGGAATTTCAATTTTTCCCACATCATGTAGTAAGCCTGATAAAATTAGTTGTTCCAATTCTTTGTCTTTATATCCTAACCACTTACCTAAAGCCCCACAAGTAATAGCAACATTTAATGAATGCTCAAAAGTATATTCATCCTGTTTACCTAATAATTGCAAATGATTGATAGCTCCAGAAGTGTTTATTAATGGCAGGATGTTTGATTTGATAAAATCAAACATTTCCGCTCCAGAAATGTTTTTTAACTGGTGAAAAGTTTCAAAAAGGCTTTTCACCGCTTTCACATTATTAGAATAACCATTTAAAAAAGTTTGTTGAATAGTTTTTGGATCTATGGCACTTGTAATTAAAGTATTTGTTGATTTTTCAACAATAAATACTTCATCGACACCAAGAAATTCAATACTTGCGATTAAATTATCATTTAATTGTACACCCGCACTAAGTGCAACATTTTCACCGAATAAAATATCTCTTCCCACAATCATTCCGCTTTGTATATCTGAAATTTTATATTTTTTTATATCATCAGCCATCACATCATCACCTTTTAAGAATTCTTTAAATCAGCTCAAATTTACAAATTGGATATTCGCTAAATTTATTATGGCCTATAAAATTTTAAAAAACGTCAGGCGAATATGTAATATTTTTATAAATTTTCCATTGCTTTAATACAGACCATCCATTATATTACCATAAAAAGCACCACAAAAACCAATAATTACATTTTAAAGAATCTGTAAATTCTCAATTGGAACATTTTTGTACAATTAAAGATTTATTATTGTTTTTGCTTTAACTTTAACTCTTTTATGGTCTTTGCAATATCATTTGATCCATATACTGCAGACCCTGCGACTAAAATATTAGCACCTTTTTGGATGACTTGTTTAGCTGTAACTTCATTAATACCACCATCGACTTGAATATCAATAACTAGCTGGCGATCGCTAAGCATTTTTTTTAGCTTATCTATTTTATCTAAAACATTAGTAATAAATTTTTGTCCGCCAAAGCCAGGATTTACTGTCATTAATAAAATCATATCAACTTCATCAAGAACTTCTTCTATTGTAGATAATGAAGTTCCAGGGTTAAGTGCTATACCCACTTTCATATTATTTTCTTTAATACTTTGAATAATCCTATGCATATGCGGTGCCGTTTCTACATGAAAGGTTAAAAGATCCGCACCAGCTCTTGCAAAAGGGATAACATAATCTTGAGGATTAGTTACCATTAAATGGACATCAAATATGCTATCAGTCACTTTGCGCAAACCGGCCACGACAGGTGCGCCAAATGTTAAATTTGGAACAAAATGTCCATCCATAATATCAATGTGAATCATATCTGCGCCTGCAACGACAACTTTTTTTATTTCATCAGCTAAATTAGAAAAATCTGCCGAAAGAATTGATGGGGCTATCTTTATCATAATTTAAAACTCCCTTTTAATACTTTTTATTTCAGATAGGATAGTAATATATGAGTTATAACGTGCTTGTGTAATAGTACCGTCATCTACAGCAGCCTTTATTCCGCACTGAGGTTCTTTCTCATGTAAACAGGTGCTAAATTTACATATATTTCTTGCTTGTTCAAATTCGGGGAAGTAGTAGCCTAATTCAAATTTATCAATATAATTGAATTCAGTAAAACTAAAGCCAGGAGTATCAACAACGAAGCCACCTTCGAAGAAAGGTAATAATTCAGCGACCCTCGTTGTGTGCTTGCCTCGTTGAATTTTGTCGCTAATACAGCCTGTAATTAAATTTAGATTTGAATCTAAGGCATTTAGTAAAGTTGATTTACCAACGCCAGATGGGCCTGCAAATACAGATACTTTATTGGTTAAAGCTGTCTTTAAGGTATCAATCCCAATATGATGTTTTGCAGATACCTGCAAAACATCATATCCTATATCAGTATACAAGCGAATTAATGAGGTTAGATCTTCTTTATCAGCAAGATCACATTTATTAATGCATATTAAGACTTTTAAAGATGAATGTTCAGCTAAAACCAAAAAGCGATCTAACAATACTGGATTAATATCTGGGCTTTTCGCAGCAAACGTTATAATAACCTGATCAACATTAGCTACCAATGGGCGTTTAAGCAAGGTATGCCTTGGCAAAATATTTTCTATTACTCCTTTGCCATCATCGAGTAATAAATATTCAACTTGGTCGCCAACACATAATGAGAAACGTTCCTTTTTAAATCGTCCTCGTATTTTGCATACAACTACTTTTTCATTATCTTGAACGTAGTAGTAACTATTAAGAGCTTTTATTACAACTCCGCTCTGCATCCATAATTCCTCCAATTAATAGTTTTGTTCCTTTATTAGTTTTCCATTTATATAAATTTGAACTCTTATTTGCCCACTACCTTCTACTGTTTTACTCAATCTATCACCAGGCTTATGAACGTTTTCATAAACGACTCTACGTCCATTGACGTCGGTAACAATAAATTGAACCGCCTGTTTTGATGACCCATCAGGAACTGTTAATTCTATTGTTGCACTTTTTTTAGAACTAGCTTTTACGACACTTAAATCAATTGTTGTTCCTTCTAGAACCTCTGCTCCTGCTTCTGGATTTTGAGTTAAAATGGTTCCCGAAGAGCTAGTGGAATCTTCAACTTCCGTTACTTTTCCAACTTTTAAATTTAAGCTTTCTAATTGTTTACTAATTGAAGATAATGTTAAGCCCTTAAAATCAGGTAAAGTCAATTTATGTTGTTCTGAACCCTTGCTAATCACAATATCAACAGTGTATCCTTTCGTCACCTGTGTTCCTTGTCTTGGATTTTGATTAATAACAGTATCAACAGGTTGATCTGAGAATTGCTCATCAATACGTCCTAATTGGAGCCCTAAATTTTTAAGTTTTATTTCAGCATCGCGTCTAGCTAAGCCTCTTAGATCTGGAATATTAACAGCTTCCCCACCCTTACTTATATAAATCGTAATGGTTCGCTGCTCTTTTACAACAGCACCTGCTTCTGGATACTGTGAAACTACTTGTCCGGCAGGAACTTTAGCGTCAAAAGCCTCTTCAATATTAACACGTAAATTTTCTGATTCTAAAGTATGTTTGGCAGCTTCTAATTGCCTACCAACAACATTAGGCACAGTTACCTCATTACTACTCCAAAATTTTCCATAAGCTAAAAATGCACCTAGTAAAAATCCTAATACCAATAAAACTGACATAACAATGATAATGGTTTTTGATTTAATAGTGCGTGCTGTAAGTTTGTTCTCATCAGGTTTATTTGATGCATAACGAACTAGCGTTTCTTCTGGTACCCGTTGTAAAATTTGTGTAGCAAATTCATCATTTTTAATTTTTCTAGTATTATCACCGAATAAATAAGTTTCAGCATATTTTAAATCAGCAATCATATCACTAATATTGCTAAATCTATCTTCTGGATTTTTTGCCATCGATTTTACAACAACCGCTTCAGTCAATGGTGTTATTGCAGCATTTATATTTCGAATTGATATTGGTTCTTCTTGTATATGTTTTAATGCAATACCAATAGGCGATTCACCCTTAAATGGGAGGCATCCTGTTAGCATTTCATACAGAACTACGCCTAAAGAGTAAATATCTGACTTTGTACTAATAACACTGCCTTTGGCTTGTTCAGGGGAAAAGTAATGAACAGAACCAATTATCGTACCACTATATGTCATAGTACTAGAGGTAGCCGCACGAGCAATACCAAAATCAGTAACTTTAATATTACCTGATTTGGTAACTAAAATATTATGAGGTTTAATGTCACAATGAACTAAATTATTTTGGTGCGCATGTTCTAATGCCTTTGCAATCTCTCTAGCAATATGCAGTGCTTCTTCCTCTTGTAGTATTCCTTCACGCTGAATTTTTTCTTTTAAAGTCTCTCCAGATACATATTCCATGACAATATAATGTGTATTTAATTCTCGCCCAACATCATAAATATTAACAATATTAGGATGCGATAATTTTGCTGCGCCTTGTGCTTCACGTTTAAATTTTATAACAAATTCATCATCATTAGCAAATTGCGCATGTAATATTTTTACGGCAACAAATCTATCCAATAGTTTATCGTGAGCACGATAAACATCAGCCATTCCGCCTCCACCAATACGTTCGATAATTTCATAACGATTATCTAAAATTGTATTTATCATCAAGTCACCTCCTATTTTAATGCACTTCTAATTATATTTTTTGCAATTGGCGCGGCAATTTTGCCACCACTACCGCCATTTTCAACTATAACAACGACAACTAATTCAGGATCTTCTGCTGGCGCAAAACCTATAAACCAAGCATGAGAACCTTCTTGTGCATTTTCAGCAGTTCCGGTTTTTCCGGCAACTCTTAACCCAGGTATTTTTGCATTTCTGCCTGTACCATTTTCTATAACACTTTCCATAAAGCCAGAAATAATTTCTGAATTTTCTTTACTTGTTACTTCTAACCATTTTTCATTACTATATTTCTTTACGATACTACCATCAAATGTTCTAATTTCACTTAACAAATGAGGTTTCATAATGACCCCTTTATTAGCAAAGACACTTGTCATTAGTGCCATACGAAGAGGTGTTATCAATAAACTTCCCTGTCCTATGCCAACTTGGCACAAATCACCATCCGTTAATTCATTAAAGTTAGGAAATACTGTTGCTGATTCTATGAAATCTTCATTTTCCAGTTTTTTATCAAAACCAAAGCGTTTAAAGGTATCTTCAATTTTAGCTGATCCTAATTTTAAAGCTAATGTAGCAAAAGTAGTATTACAAGAAACTGTTAATGCTTCTTGTAAATTTACTTTACCATGTGCAACTTTATCACTTTCAAATAAAGTATAATCATTACTAACTTTTAAATAACCAGGACAATCAAAAGTATCTTTTAATGTAACTTTATTTTCTCTTAAAGTGGCATCTAAAATCATTGTTTTTAAAATAGAACCTGGAGGATATAGCCCCTGTGTTGCTCTATTTAATAATAAAGCAGACGAGTTACTTTGAATATCAGCCCAAGATTCATTAATTAAATTGGGATTAAAGCTTGGTTTACTAACCATGGCTAAAATTGCACCATTCTTAGGATTTAAAACTACAATTGCACCGTTCCGATTACCTAGTGCATCATAAGCAACTTGTTGCAATTTCGAATCTAAGGTTAATATGACATCATAACCGTTATTTTTTTTTATAAGTTTTTGAATAGCTCCAAACTTTGAACTAATATTATCTGTTCCAGATAAATATGAATTATATACGGCCTCTACGCCCGTATTACCCAATTTGGCATTTTCATAGCCGACTACATGGGCAAATTTTTCATTTAAAGGATATATTCTAGAAAAATGTCCTTTATCATTTTTTTCACTATAAGCTAATTTATTCCCATTACGATCTATTATACTACCTCTTTGAATTTTATTCGAATATTCAGCTGTTCGCTTATTCAGAGGGTTATTAACTAACTCATCACTATTTACTACTTGTATATAGGTTATATATAGTATCAAAATGAAGATTAACGAGAATAAAAAAACCGCTACTTTGGAAATATTTTTTTTTATATCATTATTATGCAATGTTATTCCTCTTTTCTGATAAAGCAAACAACAATCCCATCATAATAAAACTAGTAATCATAGAACTACCACCATAACTTAAAAATGGTAATGTAATTCCCGTTAAAGGCAGAAATTTTGTGACCCCAGCAATAATTGTAAATATCTGCAGTGCGATGCTAACAGATATACCAGCGGCAATCAGCGCATCTATTTCATTTTTACACATTAATGAAATTTTAAATCCCCTATAAATAATCAACATATAGATCAAAACTATAGCTATAGATCCTAGTAGGCCTAGTTCTTCTGCAATTGCAGAAAATATAAAATCTGTATGAACCTCTGGAATGAATTCAGGATGACCATACGTGATACCTGTTCCTAAAATTTTACCAGAGCCCATTGCAAATAAAGATTGTATTATTTGGTATGCTTGCCCATTTGGATCTGCCCATGGATTCCTCCATATATCAATTCTTACTTTGACATGATCAAAAAATAAATAACTAACAAAAGATCCTATAAAAAAGAACAAGCTAGCTATACATATATAACTTAAATTATTATTTGCTATATAAGTCATTAAAACAGCAATATAAAAAAATAATAAAGCTGATCCTAAATCTCTTTGTAATAAAAACATCATCATTGCAAGTCCCCATATCGCAACAAGAGGAGCAATAAATCTAAATGAAGGCATAGCAAATGGACCTAATTTATCATTATGTAATCCTAAAACAACTTTATGTTCTATTAAATACGCAGCTAAAAAGATAACAATGAAAACTTTTGCAAACTCAGATGGCTGGAATCTGAATGAACCAATAATGATCCAGCTACGATGTCCGCCAATGTCAGTACCAAAAATAATCGAAGATAGTAATAATAAAACGCCTATTAAGCCAATAATGTATTTATAATTAGCAAATATATTTAATTTACGAAAAAAATATATTGAAAATGCAAAAACAAGTATTCCAACAAAAGCCCATTTTAGTTGTTGCAAAAATAATATTGGCTTTAGTCGATATATCATAGTTAAACCAATACTGATAAGACTGATACTGAGTGGTAATAGATAAGGATCCCCATTAGGATAATATCTTCTGAGAATCTTATGGACGATAAAGTAACTAACGATCAATCCTATTTCTTGTAACAACACTGTAAAATTTACTTTTCCTAAATTTTGCAACTGTACTATGCTAATTCCAACTAAAAATATTAGGCAAGCTATCATGATAAGAACTTCTTCTTTTTTTGCTAAACTATTCATATTATGCTTCAGATAATATTACTGTAATATTATCTGAGCCTCCAGCAGCAATAGCAGAATTAACTAAAAAATCAACACTTTCGGTCAAGTCAATATTTTTACTTGAAATAGTTTTTTTAATACTATCTTCGTTTAACATATTCGTTAATCCATCAGTACATAATAGCAATCTATCGTTCTTAAATAAATCACAAACACCCGTATCAACAAGAAGATTTTTATTAACACCGACGGCCCTTGTAAGGACATTTCTTTGAGGATGAACATTCGCTTCTGATTTTGTAATGCTTCCGCTCGCCAATAAATCCCAAACCAAAGAATGGTCCTTAGTGATTTGTATTAATTCATCATTTCTTAACAAATAAATTCTACTATCACCAACATGTCCCCAAAAAAATTGACTATCTGTACAATAAACAATACTAACAGTAGTGCCCATTCCTAAATATTCTTTGTTTTGTTGTGCTTTTTCAAGAATCATTTTATTTGCTTCTGAAATAGCATTTTTTAATAAACTTTCTAAGTCCAATTCAGAATCTATATGGGTATAAATAAAATTTTTAATAACGTTTACTGCCATTTTACTAGCAACTTCACCAGCTAAATGACCACCCATTCCATCAGCTACAATATATAAATTAGGATTTATACATTCATAGCTATCTTCATTGGTTTGCCGGATTAGACCAATATCTGATTTTGCAACTGCCAGCAATACCTGTCACCTCTCAAACTTAAAAGTAACCATACCAATTTTTATAATATCGCCACTATTTAAAACTTTTTCTTTTAATAATATCTCATCGTTTAAATAGGTATTATTTATACTTTTTAAATCTTCTAATAAATAGTTACTTTTTATATTTTTTATTTGCGCATGATAATGTGAAACATATTTATCATCAATAACAATATCATTGTCAGAATTTCTTCCTATCGTTATCATATTATCAAAAGAAAAAGTTTGTTTATCTATAGCTAAATCTCCGGTATTAATTATTATTAAATTAGCATGATCATTTTTTCTATTTTTATTTAATTGATAACCTGTTAAATCCATATAGATTAAGCATATTACCTTATAAATAAAATAGTAGATCAACCAAATTAGTCCATATTGCAATATAACGCTTAAAATATCAATAAATATCAATGGGAATGGCAAGCTATTTCACCTCGTATAATATAACTGTGCTACCTAATTTAATTTTATCACCGTTATTAAGCATGCATTTATCTATATGCCTACCATTTATAAACATACCATTTAAACTATTTGCATCATAAATTACATGTTTACATTCTTCGCATATAATATATGCATGCAGTCTGGAAGTATTGATATCGGTAAGAGGCAACTCATTCGTTTTCCTTCTACCTATATTAACACGATTATTAGCAATATCAAGTTTAATTCCCGCATCTAGACCTTCAATAATAGTTAACGTAGCAAGTTTTAAGCTACTGTGTATATTTGATGAATTACATAATTTTTCTTTTTGAAAAACTATTGTGTTCATTGATTCTTCAACTTCTTTTTGGGGTAATAAATCATCTTCATGATATTCTAATTCAATATAAAAGCAACCTTTTTTTAATTTCTTATCACAATGGCATTTTACAACGATTGCACTAATAATCTTATAATTATTAGTATCTGCCGTTTGGCTAATATATTCAGATAAATCACAAACTATTTGCTCAGAATATAGTTTGTGATAATCGAACTCTGATAAATATATAGTATAAACATTTGGTACCTGTATTTCATTATTTTTTGACTGTTTTTTAAAATACATTTCTTTTTCTAATCGTTTAAAAATCTCAACTGTTTGCAAACCACTAGAAAATTTTTGATTAAAAAATCCTTCAATGTACTTTTCTAAAAAATTTTCTAAATTACGAACAAACATAGTTCAATTCACCTCTAAACATACACAATATCATTATATGCTCAAAATTAAGACTAGTCAAAATATATTCAATAAGCTTTTATGTGCTTATTCCTTAATTGTCCGCATGCAGCTTGGATGTCTTTGCCCATCTCCTTGCGAAGCGTTACATTTATATTTTTACTTAATAGTATTCTTTCGAAGTCTTTAATTTTTTTATGAGAAGGTCTATTTAATCCACGCTCCAAAACTGGATTAATAGGAATTAAATTGACATTAGCCAATTGTCCTTTTAGCAAACTGGCCAATTCTAATGCATTTTCAGCCGAATCATTTATATTGTCTATCAATATATACTCATATGTCACACGTCTGCTAGTTTTATTGCCATACTCTTTACCTGCATCAATAACTGACACAATGTCATATTTATCATTTATTGGCATTATGCGAGAACGAATGGTATTGTTAGGTGCGTGTAAAGATATTGATAAAGTAATTGGCAACTGTTCTTTAATTAATTCTTTGATCATAGGAACAATACCAGCTGTCGATATAGTGATGCTTCTATAGCTTAAATTTAAGCTATAGCTTTCATGACATAAACGTATAAAACTTATAACGTTTTTATAATTAGCTAGTGGTTCTCCAGATCCCATGATAACAATATTATTAACTTTTTCATTGCTTTGACTTAGTAAATTGTTAATATATAAAACTTGTGCAAAAATCTCACCTGCGGTTAAATTTCTTACCATTCCATTTAAAGTGGAGGCACAAAAAACGCAGCCCATATTGCATCCGGCTTGTGTTGAGACACAAACGCTATTTCCATAAGCTTGCCGCATTAAAACTGTTTCAACCGCAATATCATCTTTATACTCAAGTAAAAATTTACTAGTTTTACAATCTTTCGAAATCAAAGTATCTTTTAATAAGATTTTATCAATTGTTAAATTTTTCTCAAGTATTTCACGAATTTCCAACGATAGATTCGTCATCTCTGAAAATTTAGTAATATTTTTTTTATACATCCATTCAGCAATTTGTTTTGCACGATAAGATTCTATATTAAAACTTTTAAGTATGTCACTGATATCAGAAACAAATAGTCCAAAAATATTTAACTTCAAATACTCACCTACTTAATACGTTTCATTCTAGCGATAAAAAAGCCATCAACACCATCAATATGTGGCCACAGTTGAATCATATCACTTGAAAGATGTTCTGTTGGTAAAAAATCCGATGCTTTTTCCAATTCAAAATCAGTTCTACTTGATAAAAAGTGATTAATAATATTTTGATTCTCTTCTACTTCTGTAGTACAAGTACTATAAACTAGAGTTCCACCTAGTTTTACAGCCGCTGCAGCACTTGTCAATATTGCATTTTGCAATATTGGGAGCTCATACAATAAAGTCTCAGATTTGCGCCATCTAGAATCAGGTTTTCTTCTTAACACTCCTAGACCTGAACACGGTGCATCAACTAAAACTCTATCAGCTTTTCCTTTATACAACTCACCAATTTGGGTCGCATCTATAAGTTTTGTCTCGATAATATTAATTCCTAAACGCTTAGCGTTTTCATTAATCTTTAATAGTTTGTGATCGTATATATCGGTAGCTAATATTTTACCATCATTCTTCATTAATGCAGCAAGATGCGTTGTTTTTCCGCCTGGAGCACTACATGTATCAATAATAAATTCTCCGGGTTGTGGATCTACTACATGGGCAACTAACATTGAACTTTCATCTTGAATTTGAAATAAGCCATTTTGTAATGACTTTAGATTACTTATTGCAGGATGTATGGTACATATAATACCTTCAGGTGTAAATATTGAATTTTTGAATTCAACTTCCTCTTTTTTGAGAATGTCAGCCAATTCACTACGTGTATTTTTCAGAGTATTGGTACGTATGGATAATGGAGGGGCTATATTATTAAAAACACATAATTCTCTTGTTTCTTCAAAGCCTAATCGATTTATCCAACGCTCAATAAGCCATTCTGGGTGATAGTATTCTAATGCTAAATGTTTAACTCTATCTTCTTCCATAGTCGGATATTTTGCTTTTTCTGGCATACGAACAACATTTCTCAGTACACCATTGATAAATTTAACCGTCCCGATATGTCCGTATTTTTTTGAAATTTCAACCGATTGATTACAAGCTGCAGAATTCGGAACTTTTGACATAAAAAAAATTTGATATACTCCCATACGCAATATATCTAAAATAATCGGCGCAATTTTGGATAGTGGTCTATTAACATACCTACTAATAATCCAATCTAGAGTTTTTCCTGTTTTTATTGTGCCATATACCAATTCTGTTACAAATCGTCTATCTTGATCAGACAAAATATGTTTATCTAATTCTCGAGCTAATGAAATATTTGCATAAGCTTCATTAACATTAACATCATTAATAATCTTTAATGCTATTTCCCTTGCATTCATATTATCACCTACATTTAATCTATAAATTCTTTTATCGCATTTTCTACTTTCTTGATGTCTACAGTAGTATTATTACATGGACCACAAGGTCGTTCATTTAGTACACCAATCACAGGTAAAGGATAGGTATCTTGTATTCCACTTGTTAAATCTCTTTCGCAGGCAATCGCTAATACCGCTTTAGGTTTAATGGATTTAATCATTTGACGAGATAGTGTTCCGCCTGTTGATACAACGAAATGGAAGCCTAATTTTTCTGACAAGGCAACCAATTCACCAATTTTACATTGACCACATTTTCTGCAATTAGCAACGTTTCGTGTTATTTTATGCGGACAACTTTCTTGTTGTAAGCAATGGGGAGTAAGTAATAATAACCTATTAGGAGATACTTTTATTTTCCGATTTCGAATAATTTGATTACTTACTTCAATAAAAGAACGTTCAACTCTTTCCTTTTTTACATCAATTAACCTACCAATACTAACAGCGAGTGGGAATAACAAATTAATCGCGAGCCAAGCTTGTTTTTGAAAAAATTGGAAAGTTGGTAATCCCAATACTGCAAGGATAATACCTAAAACACCTAAAAGGGCGCAGAGAATAATCCCAACTAAAATAATCCCAACAAGGATAGGTAAGTATTCGCTTATATTAGATAACCCAATAAAACTAATTTCCCACATAGCGTACATAGATATGCTAGTTATAAACAAACTAACTAAAATTAATGCAATAAATAATCTTTTTTGAGGTCGATGAATTGTATTAATCATGATACACCTACTTATTCAAACCTATCATTAATATTCAGGCCATGTCCACAAACATAATCTTTTGCGGACATCCTTCTTTTTCCCGCAGGTTGTATTTCTAAAATTTCCAAAAGACCAGAGCCCGTTGCAACAAGAAATCCTTGTTTTGTTATTTCTACAACTGTACCTGGTAGCGTTTTTAGGTTAGTCCCATTATATACTTTTGTTTTCCAAACTTTAAACACTTTACCTTTAAAATCACAATATGAACCAGGCCAAGGATCTAAGCCACGTACTAAATTATGAATTTTATTTGCGGTTAAAGACCAATCAATACGTTCAGTGGTTTTGGTTAATAAAGGAGCATAAGTAGAACTATTATTATCTTGTTTAATTCTATTAGCAGTTCCATTTTCCAATAACTTAACTGTTTCCATTAAAATATTTGCGCCTACCAACATCAATTGATCATGTAGTTGACCAGTTGTTGTTTCAGCTGAAATAGGAACTTCGCTTTTTAGCAACATATCACCAGTATCTAATCCTACATCCATAAACATAGTTGTAACGCCAGTCAATGCTTCACCATTGATAATTGACCAATGAATTGGTGCTGCTCCACGATAAAGTGGCAATAAGGAAGCGTGAACATTTATGCAACCTAGTGGTGGAATGTCTAGAATATGTTTAGATAAAATCTGACCGAAAGCAACAACAACAATTAAGTCTGGAGTTAACTCCAGTAAAATTTTTTCAAATTCTGGTGTTTTAATTTTTTCTGGTTGTAGAACTTTTAATCCTGCATTTATAGCAAATTCTTTTACCGGTGATGCTGCGAGTTTTTGCCCTCTTCCCTTAGGTCTATCTGGCTGAGTTATAACTGCAATAACATCATATTGATTATTTAATGCCTTCAAGCAAGGCACTGCAAAATCAGGAGTTCCCATAAAAATAACTTTTAATTTAGACATATTAATTACCTCTTTGAATAGTTTCCGCACGATCGATAAACAATACTCCATCTAAATGGTCCAACTCATGTTGAAAAGCTCGTGCTAATAATCCTTCACCAACTAAAAATTGTTTTTTTCCATGACGATTTAGACTTTCCACAGTAACTTTACTAAATCGTTCAACCACACCATAGATATCTGGAATACTTAAACAACCTTCAGTGTCTTTTTCACGACCTTCAGATTTTATAATTATAGGATTAATTAACTCAATTAACCCATCGCCTACATCAATGACCACCAGTCTTAAAGAAATTCCAACCTGAGGTGCAGCTAAACCTACGCCGTTTGCTTTATACATCGTTTCTGCCATATCACTTAAAGTCTGTCTTATTTTACGATCAATTTTTTCAACAGGTTTACAAATTTCTTTTAAAACTTTGTCACCTGCTTTTCTTATTTCTAAAATAGCCATTTTAACCCTCCTGCTTTACTGTAAAGACATAGATTAGCCCTTAAAATTTTATCATACTAAGGCATAAAAATCTATTAGTAATAAAGAATAGTGTTTTCTACATAACATTTATGGGATTTACATCAATTATAATATCATCTCTTAAATTGATATCATGCCTGGTTAAAAGCTCTTTTAACAATTCACTATTTTTCGCTTTTATAATAATATTAATTCTATAAACCTCTTTTAATTTAGCAATAGTAGGTGCAAATGGGCCTAAAATTTGATCATTCGTATCTAATTTGCTTTTTCTAAGTATATTGGCAATTATTTCAGCCTGATCGATCGCTGTTTTTTCAGCTTTATTTTGTATTGTCAATTTAATTAAATTACTATATGGAGGATAAAACAATTGTTTTCTTAATATAATTTCATCATTATAAAAAGAATGATAATCGTGATTAGTTCCATGAATAATTGCATAATGTTCAGGATTATATGTCTGAACAACTACTTTCCCCGCTGACTTTCCTCTTCCAGCGCGACCTGCTGCTTGTGTAATTAAAGAAAAACATCTTTCTGCTGCTCGAAAATCAGGTATATTTAAGCCCGCATCCGCACTAATAATTCCAACTCCAGTGACATTTTTAATATCGTGTCCTTTTGCAACCATTTGTGTTCCCAGTAAAATATCATACTTCTTATTAGAAAAATCATTTAACATTTTTTCATGTGCCATTTTTCCAGTCATAGTATCTCTATCCATTCGAGCAATACGTGCATGAGGAAAAAGTTTACTTAATTCATCTTCAAGCTTTTCTGTTCCAGTTCCAAAATATTTTATATAACGACTGGAACATTTAGGACAAACATCTGGTATTGTTTCAATAGTATCACAAAAATGACATTGTAATTTTCTATTTTTATGATAGACCATTGGCAAAGTACAATTTGGGCAATTAATTACATAGCCACACTCTCGACATAAAATAAATGTTGAAAATCCACGTCTGTTTAATAATATAATCAATTGCTCTTTTTTAATAATTGTTTCATTAATCAAATCTTTTAACGCATCTGAAATAACATTTCTACGGCCTAGTCTCAATTCTTCCCTCATGTCAACTGTTTTTATGTGAGGTAATTTTAAGTCATCTATACGTTTATTTAACTCTAATAACTGGTAGGCATTTTTCGAGGCTAAATAATAACTTTCTATTGATGGAGTTGCGCTTCCTAATATCAATATTGCATTGTGTAATTGGCATAATTTTACAGCTACGTCTCTCGTGTGATATCTTGGCGATTCATCTTGTTTATATGAAAAATCATGTTCTTCGTCAAGAATGATAATACCTAAATTATCGATTGGAACAAAAATAGCGGATCGTGCGCCAATTATAATCCCAGTTTCATTATTTTTTAACCTGTGTATTGCATCATTTCTCTCATTAACAGATAAATTACTATGAATTACAACAATATCATCACCAAAAAATTCTTTAAATCTTTTAATAATTTGACTTGTTAATGCAATTTCAGGAACTAAAACAATGGCTTTTTTCCCTCGCTCTCTCACTTTTGCTACAGCCTCAATATATATTTGTGTTTTCCCACTTCCAGTTATACCATGTAATAAAAATGTTTTTTGTTTTTCTGTCTTAATAAATTCATTTATTTGTTCTAAAGCATTTTTTTGCTGGGAATTTAAAAGAATGTTATTTGTTATTTTTTCATAAGAAGCATAACTATTTCGTAAAATTTGACGATGCTTTATTGTAATTAAGTCAGCATCCAATAAAGCTTTAACTGTAGCAGAACTAAATTTAGCTAGTTTCAATTCTTTAATAGTACATATTTTGTTTTCTATTAAAAATTTAAATAAATTTAACTGCGCCTTTTTTTTCTTTAACGTGATAAATTTTTCAGCATAATCATTTTCATTGCAGTTTAATTCTATTATCTTTTCTAATTTACTAACACTTTTCTTTTGTATATTGTTATCTTTGTAAATAAAATTTTTATCTAACAGATATTTTATAATTTTATCTACAGGGGCTTTAATAAAAGCTTTTTTCAGATTATTATTTGTCACTGGTTGGTTTTCTAGAACAAACATATAGACTTCTTTATATGTATCGTTTAAATAGTATAAGAGGTTTTCGTTAGAATTAGCTCGATATACACTTGATATCTTCAACCCGCTTTTTCCAGGCATGAATAGACGCATTGCTTCACCAATAGAGCAAAGATAAAAGGATGACATCCATTTTGCCATTTCAAGCATAGTATTATTAAACCAAGGCTCTTGATCAACAATATCAAGAATACTTTTTAAATTCGTGATATCTTCTTGTTCTATAATTTCAAAAACAAAACCTTCTACTTTTCTATTACCAAAAGAAACTAAAACTCGCCAGCCGACCGTTATAAAATCAAAGTTTTCAGGAATATTGTATGAATAGGCTTTAACTATACTTTTTATTGGAATATTTACAAATACTTTAGCCACTTTATGCATATTTTCACCATAATTTTAACTGTTTCATAAACAAAAAGGTTCTCATATGAGAACCCTTTTTATTTATGAATGTTATTTACTTTAAATTATAAATTTGCTTCTTTTCTTAAAATTTCAGCTTTATCAGTATGTTCCCAAGGTAAGTCGATATCAGTACGACCAAAATGGCCATATGCAGCGGTTTGACTATAAATTGGACGACGTAAGTCCAATTTATTAATAATAGCGGCAGGTCTAAGATCGAAATTCTTTTGAATAAGCTCCGCAATCAAAGCTTCATCAATTTTCGCTGTACCAAATGTTTCAACCATAATTGATACTGGACGCGCAACACCAATTGCATATGCAATTTGAATTTCACATTTATCAGCAAGACCAGCTGCCACTACATTTTTAGCAACGTATCTTGCAGCATATGCTGCGGAACGGTCTACTTTTGTAGGATCTTTTCCTGAAAATGCACCGCCGCCATGACGGGCCATTCCACCATAAGTATCTACAATAATTTTACGACCAGTTAAACCAGCGTCACCTTGTGGTCCACCAATAATAAATTGTCCTGTAGGATTAATAAAATATTTAGTAGTATCATCTAATAATTCCGTTGGTAAAATTGGTTTTATAACTTTTTCAATTAAATCTTTTTCAATTGTAGCTAGGTCAACTTCTGGTCCATGTTGTGTAGAAATTACGACAGTATCAATATGAACTGGTTTCCCATCTTCGTACGCTACTGTAACTTGTGTTTTACCATCTGGACGTAAATAAGCTAATTCATTGCTTTTACGAACTTCAGTTAAACGACGAGCTAATTTATGAGCAAGTGAAATAGTCAATGGCATATACTCTGGAGTTTCATTTGTAGCATAACCAAACATCATACCTTGATCTCCAGCACCAATTGCTTCAATTTCATCATCCATTGTACCTTTCTTAGCTTCTAACGCTTTATCAACACCCATCGCAATGTCGGCAGACTGTTCATCAATAGAAGTTAAAATACCACAAGTT
>Ga0316600_10000268_pt1 | contig 27664 bp, 23 predicted proteins | sample OWC_soil_day5_CT_FD_207652 | JGI IMG/M metagenome (GOLD analysis project Ga0316600, IMG submission 207652) | Wetland soil microbial communities from Old Woman Creek delta, Ohio, United States - OWC_soil_day5_CT | ecosystem: Environmental > Terrestrial > Soil > Wetlands | place: USA: Ohio... | reverse complement strand
GGGCGGCAGGCTATCGATTATGTGCCAGAGGAAGCTCCATCAGGACCCGAGAAGAGCCGCAATACTCGTTTAAAACAAGCTAGACAAGCCAGAACGCTCAGTAGAATAAAGTAATAAAGAAATGTTAAGGAGGCGGTTAATAACCGTCTCTTAAGTGTTTAAAAAAGGATCATTATGGTGATAATGAACAACAAGATAGCTCATAAGGAGGAACTGTAATGTTTGGCCTTATCCGTGTAGGGGCATATTTGGTTAGTACATTTACCATATGGCAGTTTTTCCAGGGTGATATAGGTGGAATCAATGGCTTTTCCCTACAAAAACACTTGGTTCTTGACCCGGCTCATGGCATGATTTTTGGTGTATGTGCTGGGTTTAGTAACTTTACTGGTATTGACGTCAGCTTGATTCGCTTAGCGTGGTTTATAGCTACCTTATATCGCGGACTGGGGATCTTAATATATATACTGGCCTTTCTGATTATGCCAATAGCTGGCTAATCAGATTTTTTTTTGCATAAAGTAACACACATTGCAATCATTACATAAAATATATTAGGTCAAATGAGAGGAGGATGTATGAGTGAAGAAAGAGTTATATAAAACCTCGAAACAGATGTGGATGCCTACAGAAGACGAGGCCGGTATGGGAATGATGTTAGCTCATTCTTATGTTCCATGGCAGTATTATGATAAAGCATTTGGTCCGCAAGAAGCGTTGATGAAGGGAACATTATTCCCTGAACTATATGGCGTTTATATGATTCCGCAGTGAACAGGGGAGGTGAAAATATGAATTGTGAACAGCAAATGAGTATGCTCATCAAAGTCCAAGAGATGGGATTCGTCACCTTAGAGCTTAATCTATATTTAGACACGCATCCTTGTGATAAAGATGCTCTTAATGATTTTAACTGTGCCGTTGAAAGGCTAAAAAAATATAAGCAAGCATATGAACAAGAATACGGACCCCTCGTAAGCTTTGGTATGGGCGGATATGCAAAAGAAACATGGCAATGGGTAGATAGTCCATGGCCATGGGAACTATAGAGGAGGGGCGGATTTATGTGGATATATCAAAAAACATTGCAACATCCTGTTAAGGTTAGCTATCCTGATCTAAAATTTGCCAAGACGGTTATCACTCAATACGGAGGACCAGATGGTGAACTCGGAGCATCCCTGCGGTATCTGAATCAGCGTTATTCCATGCCAACAGGCCAGGCTAAAGCGTTACTTACGGATATCGGCACAGAAGAACTAGCTCATATGGAAATGATTGCAGCTATAGTATACAAATTAGTGGAGGGAGCTTCACCCAAAGATTATGAAGACGCTGGTTGGGAAGGCCAATATGCTCAACATAATCACGGCCTCTTTTGGACAGATGCCAACGGTGTACCTTGGTGTGCTTCCTATATTGCCTGTCTTGGTGATCCTATTGCTGATTTAACAGAGGACATGGCAGCTGAGCAAAAGGCACGGGTAACTTATGAGCATCTTATTCATCTGACAGATGACCCGTGTATTAAGGATACATTACGTTTCTTATGGGAACGGGAAGTCATACATTTCCAACGGTTTGGGGAAATGCTCAATACTGTGCAGGAACATATGAGCAAGACCAATATGTGGTGTGGATGTGGGATGAAGGAATAGAGACTGCAAAAGGCATCTGAGGACCAGTAATGTTACTGGGTTTTCAGATGTCTTTTTATGAGCTGGGAGAATAGCAAGGGACCGGAGCGCTATCCCTAAAAGAAAGATATTAGAGGAGCATTTAAACTATTTATAAAAAAATGGGATAATGACTCTGTTTTGTAAGCCGCACAGTGTGGCTTTATTGTTTTTAATAACTTTAATTATGGAATATTCTGATAATCCTGATAATAATCAAGAAGGAATTAAGCGAAATTTGTAGAATAATGTATTTGTAGTAAATATTTGTATTATATTAGAACATTAACACATGATTAATGATAGGAATTGCAAACAAATGTATCGATAAACGCATAATATCGGGAAGGATGTGACCGTTTTATGAAAAAAAACTCTCAGAACCTTTCAAGTAAGAGCTTTATTAATCGTGCCAATATGTTTTTTGGTGATTTACTCAATGCAACCTATGATTGTATCTGGCTTGTGGATAAGAAGACAAAACTAATAGTTTATGCCAATTATGCCTGTGAGAAACGTTATAGCTACAGGCAGGATGATTTTATTGGAATGCCAATATCCTCCTTGAATATATTAGGCAATGAATCTATTCAAAGAGAGATGTGGCACATTGACGAGAAAGAATCGGAGTTTCATACATTCGAAGCAGTGCATTTGCGAGGAATAGAAAGTACTATTGACGTTGAAGTAATTTCAAAATTAGCGATTTTTAACGGCCGAGAGTATTATTTAAGCCGATTAACAGATATAACTGAGCGAATAAGAGCGCAGGATATAGTTCCGGTTGAAAAAATATCAAATCTAAATTATTCAGGTTGTCACCCTAGGGCCTATATTGGGACAACCCTTTATCGATTCCTTCTGGAAAAATTCAAGAATTGTGAGCTAGGACTTATTTTTATCGAAATCGATACCATAAGGAAAATACTCAATAAATTTGGGAGGCAATATAAAATTTTTGTCGAGGAACAGATCGAAAAAATGATTTATAAGTTTGTACAAAAAAGGGGATATTTTATTCACCTTGGTGAAGGAGAATTTTTAGCAATTTTACTTGGTTATGAAATAGAAGAGACTAGACAAGTCTCTGATTGCATCAAGAGAGCAATAGAGGGTACATATTTTGAATACAATAAGCAAGTATTTACTTGTTCCGTGAGTGTTAGATTGGAAAATGGATATTTAGAAAAGGATCTGCATCCAATTTTGTGTAATTAAGAACCCGTAGTGGCAAAAAGTTAGGTGTCTTTGTTGCTACAAATTAAGGGCATTTCTCCATACTTAATGAACAATTAGAGGTTGTATTATTTTTCTAAAAATATTTGACTTTAGTTAGCTGACTTATGGATTCCTCTGACTTTATTTAAAATTGAAAATTTTGAAGTTTTTAGCAGGAATATGTAATTAAAAGTCGAAATTGAAATTTAAGTGCAAAGGGGAGGCGACAACATGAACAGTATTAGAACCAAACTATTAGTTGCAATTATATCCTTATTTATTCTTTCTCTGGGGATGCTGGCAGGGCTTAATTATTGGCAGGCAAAGAATAATGTAGTTCAGGGAGTAGAAAGGGAGCTTACAATAACTACAGAAAGCAACAGCAGACAAATCGGCATGTGGCTGGATATTCGCAAGACGGAGCTGAATACATTAGCCAACTCTCCAATTCTAGTAAGCGGCAACCGTGAGGCCATGGTAGCTTACATCAAGACGGAAATGCGTAATAATCCGCTTTATGAGAATATTTTTTGGACGGATGATAAGGGAAACTATGTTGATATTAACGGATTTACGGGAAGTTCGGTCAACCGGCCGTATTTTAAAGAAGCAATGACTGGGAAAATTGCGATTACTGATCCAATTCTGTCACCGACTACCGGCAAAATGGTCACGGTGATTGCTCTTCCAATCAAAAACGAAGGTCACATTACAGGCTTGCTGGTTGGAGCAATTAACGTTGAGCATGTGGTGAAAACAGTTACGGAAGCCAAAGTGGGGCACACAGGGTATGCCTATTTAATAAAGTCGGATGGTACGGTTGTTATTCATCCTGATAAGGAGATAATGGGCAAGGTTAATATAAAGGAAGATCCTAACAGTACGCCCGCGCTTAAAGCCGCGGTTGAAAAAATGGTTCAAGGGGAAAAAGGGGTTACTAGCTATCAATATAAAGGGGTACCTAAATATTTAGCCTATGCGCCTGTGCCGGGAACCCCCTGGGCTATGGGGATGGCTGTAAATGAGGATGAGGCGCTTCAGCAGCTTGCTGCTTTGAAATGGACTTCACTTGTCATGATTGCAGCAGTCCTGATGTTAGCTATTTTTGCCGTTATTATGTTGACAAACCTTATGGTAAAACCGCTGCGCACCCTAGAGGCTGTAGCCAGTCGTATTGCGGGCGGTGATCTTAGCATAAGCAAAATTGATATCCGCTCGCAAGATGAAGTAGGCCGTTTGGCGAAGGTATTCGAAACGATGTCCGATAATCTTCGTATGTTGGTGCGGGACATTAGCACTTCAGCTGAACAAGTGGCGGCAGCGTCTGAGGAACTCACAGCCAATGCCCAACAATCTGAGCAGGCGGCCAATCAGATAACAGACTCGGTTACCAGCACTGCCCAGGAGCTTAATCAGCAAGTTATTGCGATAGATGGGATGTTAAGTCTGATTGATAAAATTGCTACTGAGACCCATGCAGAAACTGCTAAAAATCAGGAGGCTGTTAAGATCGCCGAGAGAGCGGTAGCGGCGGTTAGTGCAGGTAATAAAGCAGTCGATATCGCTGTCGGTCAAATGAGTAGCATTCGAGATACTGTAGATAGTTCGGCCAAAGTGGTGGCCGAATTGGGTGATAAGTCGAAAGAAATCGGACAAATCGTAGAGACGATTTCCGGTATTGCCGGACAGACCAATCTGCTTGCGTTAAACGCTGCCATTGAGGCCGCCAGGGCGGGTGAGCAGGGACGGGGCTTTGCCGTTGTGGCCGAAGAAGTGCGCAAGCTCGCGGAACAATCTCAAGAGGCCGCTAAACAGATCACGGTGCTTATCGGTAACATCCAAGGAAAAACAGAAGCGGCCGTGACGGCTATGGCTAGAGGCACTCAGGAAGTAAGGCGCGGGACAGAGGTTGTCGACCAGGCCGGTAGGGCATTTCAAGAAATTGACGGGCATGTCAGGGAGGTGGCTAATATTGCCCAGGGAACGGCTAACGGACTGGACTGCTTGAATGCGGACAGCCAGAAAATTCTTGCTGCAACTCATGATATTGAACGGATTAGCCGCGAAGTATCCGACCAGGCGCACACTATTTCCGCTGCTACCCAAGAACAGACTGCGTCTATGGAGGAAATCGCTCATTCCAGCCAGCATCTGGCTGGTTTGGCAGAACAATTGCAAGTGGCTGTTACCAAGTTTAAAATATAAAGTGGAAAGTAAATACCAAAACTCCTGCCGAATTAGTTTGGTAGGAGTTTTACCGTTTTTTATAAAAACACGTGACTGTGATGCCCTGTATTGCTACACCGGAAGGCTGGCTAATAGAGAATTGAGCTTTACAGACTTAAAAGAATCTGACAATAAGTTAAGACCCCGCCCGCAATCCCCAAAATGACTTCAAGTTTTTTCTTATATGCTGGGAAGTTACATTAAATCTTCACAATTTCTTCACGAAATATTCAAAGTTTAGCAGTATACTACAATTGAAAAGAGGCATCTTATTCGCATTCTGCTTTCGAGCAGGGTATAATTGCATTGTTGGATTTATTTGATTTATGATAAAAATTTTGGGGTGAAATGTGTGAAAGTGTTGGTAGTCGATGATGATGAGAAGATATTGAAAGTGCTGACGGCTTATCTGGAAAAAGAGGAATATATAGTATTAACAGCCAAAGATGGTTGGGAGGCGGTAGACAAAACCCAGCGACTGAGGCCAGATATTGTTCTTTTAGACGTGATGCTTCCTAGTCTTGATGGTTGGGGAGTTTGCAAGGAAATTCGGCGTACTAGTGATGTGCCGATCATTATGTTGACAGCCCGCGACGCCGAAGCAGATCGGATTATCGGACTGGAGTTAGGTGCAGATGACTATGTTGTCAAACCTTTCAGCCCCAAAGAAGTGATAGCGAGAATTCGGGCTATTTTTCGTCGATTACAGCCAACTGGCCGCCGAGATGGCGGAGAACGTGTCTTGCAATTAGGGGACATTGTTCTAGATCAGAACAGCCATAGCTTGATGGTTGCCGGATTCGCAGTAGACCTAACACCTACAGAGTATAAGCTGCTAGAATTGTTCCTTACTCATCCCGAGCAAGTGTTTTCCCGGCTTCAGTTAATTGAAAAGGTGCAAGGTTATGCCTTTGATGGTTATGAGCGGACAGTGGATTCCCATATAAAAAACCTACGTAAAAAATTGGATATCTCGGCCCAGGAATCTCATTATATCAGAACGATCTATGGCGTAGGGTATAAAATGGCAGGTGAGCAGCATGCGTAGTCTTTTGGCTCGCGTGACGGTTATCGTATTTGCGACAACGGTTGTTATCATAGTGGGGTTGATGCTGGTTATTAATTATCAGGTATCTGAGAATTTTAGTTCCTATCTGATCATGAGTGGCATGCATGGCATGATGAATCACGGTAATATGGCGGTCATGATGGGCACACCGGAGCGGCACTTTATTCTGTCGCTGAGGCATTCGTTGTTAGTGGCAGCCGTTATGATGTTGGTAATTGGGGGAGTAGTGAGTTATTACTTAGCTCGCAGTATTGCATTTCCGGTAATTGACCTAAACCGGGCCGTTAATGATGTAACGGCAGGCAATCTGGATGCCGCTGTAACTATTAAGGGACAAGACGAAGTAGGCCAGTTAGCGGCAGCTTTTAATGCAATGACGGCCAAACTTAAGTCCAGTACGGTTCTCAGGCAACGGTTTTTGGCTGGTATTGCCCATGAACTTCGCACACCGTTAACCATCCTAAAAGCCAATTTAGAAGGCATCGGTGATGGTGTCATTGCGCCGGACCAGGAGCAAATACATTCCTTAACAGAAGAAGTTGATCGTCTGACGAAGCTGGTGGGGGAACTGAGGGATTTATCGCTGTTAGAGGCGGGACAGTCGAATCCCGAATATATCGAGATTGACCTTCTCGTCACGTTGCGTCAAGTTATTCAAAAGAGCGGTCCGTTGGCTGCTGCCAAAAACTTGGTGCTTACTTTCCAGTTCGACGAATCTATGCCGGTAATATGGGGCGATATGGCTATGCTGCAGCAGATGGTGTACAACCTGATTATGAATGCTATCCGCTATACGGCGGCAGGTAGTATAAGGGTGACGGCAGAGCGGGATGGGACTGAGATTATGATCCGAGTCATTGACACTGGTATTGGAATTGGGGTTGACGATATTGAACATATATTTGATTATTTTTATAGGGTTGATCCGGCCAGAGGAAAACAGAGTGGGGGTACTGGTTTAGGATTGGCCTTAGTTAAACAAATGGCTTTGGCCCATGGGGGGCAAGTGTACGCAACAAGTACGCCAGGGCAAGGCAGCACCTTTACTTTAAGATTGCCACTAAACGTACATCAAAAGCCCATAGTTTCTCCATAAAATCTCCACAATGTTGGGGTATAATAAGACCAACACAAAGGAGGTGCACACATGATGATGATGGGATATGGATTTGGCGGTCCGCTCAGTTGGTTAGGTATGGGTTTCGGAATGGTTATCCACCTGGCGTTTGCCATGTTGATTATCATGGCGACTATTTGGATGTTTAAAGCAGTATTTCGCGGCGGGTACAGAGAAGAAAAGCAAACAGGCGCGATAGAGATATTGAAAGAACGGTATGCCAAGGGCGAAATCACTAACGAGGAATATCAGTTCATGAAAAGAGAGCTAGAATAAATACTGTATTAAAATAAGGACATAACAGTAGCAGGAGGGAGATAGGTATGAAAAACAAAATTATAATTGCTACCATGTTGGCAGCCTTAGCGGCTGTACCCGTATTCGCGGCGACGACTGACCAAGCTCAGCCGCAAAATGAAATGTTCAACCAGATGTTCAGCAATCATCAACAAATGGTGCAGCAAGCCGTCGATAATGGTACCATGACAGCCGACCAAGCAGCCCAAATCAATGAGCACATGCAGCAGATGGCTCCGGTCATGCAGAACATGATGAAAAATGGCGGTATGATGAATGCCGATATGATGGGTAATGGCAAAATGATGCAAAACGGCAGCAGGATGGGAAACGTTAATAATAACAAATAAAGAGTACTGCAGGATAAAAACCAGGAGCAATCCTGGTTTTTTGCTATCTTTTTCGCCAGAAGATGTCCCTTGCCATAAAAGAACGAATGACGTGTCGTGTCGCGCCCTTGTCAGGGTGAGCATAGACTATGGTAAGTGACAATAGGAGGGGAGTGTCCATGATGATTAGCCCCGATATAGAAAATTTATCGTATGTAATGCAGCAAGGGGTGAAGTGTTTTGAACTGATTGCCGAACCGGTAGAACGAGAACTGCTGCCCGGGCTTTGGATTCGTGGCTGGGGCTATAATGGCAGTATCCCGGGGCCAACCATCCAAGTGTATCCAGGCGATTATATCAATATCAGAGTGTACAACGCTTTGCCTGAAGCTACCAGTGTTCACTGGCACGGCCTGGATGTGCCCAACAATATGGATGGTGTTCCGGAAGTTCAGCCGACACCGCTTATTAAGCCAGGTTGCTATTTTGATTACCATTTTCAAATTACTAATCCTCCGGGGACGCACATGTATCATACTCATCATAATGTAGCAAGTCAGGGGATGCTGGGACTGGCAGGCGGGCTAGTGATATTAGATCCGGATGACCAGTTTGTTGACCGTGATTACTTTATTATGCTACAGGAGTTTGCAGTAAAAGGCTTGCCGATGGGAGTATTGGAGCCAGGCAGCTATGAAGTCGATCCGCTGAGTGATGATTTGCAGTTTTTTACTATGAATGGCCGCTGCTTTCCGGCTACTGCGCCGCTACTGGTACAGTACGGCGAACGGGTACGTATTCGTTTAGCTAATCCGGCGATGATGGAACATCCTATTCACCTGCATGGACATCAATTTGTTGTGACAGCTACTGATGGCAATCGGATTGTCGAATGTGGCAGGATGAAGAAGAATACCATTGCTGTTTCGTCAGGGGAAACTTGGGATATTGAATTTGAAACTATCAATCCCGGAAATTGGCCGCTTCACTGCCATATACCCCATCATAGTGCCAATAATATGACCAAAGAGATGGGAGGCATGCTTACTGTCGTGCAATATCTTAATGGTACGGCAAGGCGCCTGTAACGGCAGTTTTTATGTTAGAGGGTTTTATTCTAGTTTTTTTAGAAAATTGGGTATTTTCATTCAAGTTTGTTCAATAACTTGCATTACGCCAGCTAGCCCTCTACAGTTAATAGGGGGCTTTCGTACTAAGTCTAAACAGCTCATGTTCCATAAGTAACATTTTTTTCGTATATATATAAGATGTAATATAAAGGGGTTTTATTTATGTCTCAGTTTAGTAGCTTGTGTAATCAATTTGCAAATATTATCGGTGGAACTCCGAAATCCAATGAAGGAGAAGGTGTCTGCTCGGTTAGTTTAGTATGTAAAGATATACGTGTAATGATTTGAGGAATCCCAACTAATATACCGTTAGGAACGCCTTTTTCATTATTTATATACGCTTTTTTAGTAGACAAGTTGCGACAGACTGTATAGCTGAATAGATTGTAATAGTATGACATAACTAGTTTATAGGAGGAAGCCGATGGTAGCGAAAAAGGACATGGGTAAAATGGGTAGTTCCAATATGATGGATTGTAATTCGATGATGGATATGGGTGATATGGAGTGTCCCAATCATCCCGACTTAATATTGCTACGGGATGCAGCAGCTGATGAGCGAGAAGCTATTGCTTTGTATTTTCAGGCGGCACGGCATACATGCATGACTGAGCTATTTCTAGATATAATTGAAGATGAAATGCAGCATTACGTGATGATTATGCATCATATTAGCATGCTTGATCCTGTGCAAGCTGATAAGTTCAGAGAAGAGGGACTTAATGAACTTATCATGAAGGGTATGATGAAAAAAATGCGGGCTAAGTGGATGCAAAAGCCTGTCATGGCCGAAGGAAAAGATGTTGCGGTATCACTCCTGGATGATAACGAGTTGGAGGCAGTATGCTATCTTACCAAGGCATTGGCATCAGAATTTCACGCTATCAACAAATACCAATGCTCTATGGAAAAGTCAGAAATCATGCATAATAAACATCTCTTTTGTCATTTAATGAATGAAGAAAAAGAACATGTGGCAGAGTTTACTAAAGCCATCTTTGAAATTACCCAAGAGCCACTGCCACCAGAAACTGATTAATAATAGGCTAAATAAAATCAGCCATTTGACCCGCCAAGGTAGCGCGGTCAAATGGCTTTTGCTTATTGAGCCATTTTGTGACATTCTTGGGCGCATTGCTGTCAGGCGGTGGCACACTGTCAACAATGGAGATCTTATGTGGTGTAGTTGATAAAAATCGCATAAGTTCTTCATAGTTTCTTCAATACTTCTTCATAATAATCTTGTATACTAAACTAAAAATAAAAAAATATAAGGAGGACGGGCAATGAATAAGATAGTATGGATTATAGTAGCGGTCATAGCGGTGCTGGCTGTCGCTATGGTTTCTGGTTATAACAATTTGGTTACAATGAATGAAAACGTCAACGGCAAATGGAGTCAGATTGAAAACGAGCTCCAACGGCGCACTGACTTAATCCCTAATTTAGTTAATACAGTAAAGGGCTATGCTATCCATGAGCAGCAGGCCATTCAAACCGTAGCGGATGCCCGAGGCAAACTGACTGGTGCCCAGGGGCCTGTTGCCAAGGCGGAAGCCAATAGTGAGCTCAATAATGCCTTAAGCCGACTCCTTGTTGTTGTAGAAAATTATCCGAATTTAAAGGCCGATAAAAACTTTCGATCCTTGATGGATGAATTGGGCGGAACAGAGAATCGTTTGGTTGTAGTACGCAAAGACTACAACGAAAGTGTCCAGGGTTATAATACTGCCATTCGCTCTCTGCCAGCCAGTCTATATGCAAGAACCTTCAGTTTTGGACCGCAAGAATATTTTAAAGCCGATGAAGGAACTAAACAAGTATCACAAGTCAAGTTTTAGCTTGAAATGGAGAAGGACGGTTTTGAAGGAAGAAGGCAAGTTGACAACGAATAAAAAATAAAGAATTGTGTAAGAGGAGAGCTGAAGATGGCCCAATATTCAGTATTAATTGTGGATGATGATATAAAATTGGTGAAACTGCTCAAAACCTATTTTGAAAAAGATGGATTTATTACCTATTGTGTCAATGATGGGCTGGATGCCCTCGCGGCAGTGCGGGAGAAAAAACCGGATATTATTGTATTGGACTTGATGTTGCCCGGTCTTGACGGCTTGGGAGTTTGCCGCAGAATTCGCCGTGACAGTGATGTCCCCGTCATTATGCTGACTGCTCGAGATGAAGAAAGCGATCGGTTAGTGGGGCTTGAAATTGGGGCTGATGATTATGTAACGAAGCCCTTTAGTCCTAAAGAAGTAGTGGCGCGGGCGAAGGTTATTTTGCGGCGAACCCATAAAGAAATGGCGCGCTACGAACCCCTGAAGGTTGGGAGTCTGACCATTGACCTAGAACGCCATCAGGTTATGCAAGGTGCGCAGCCGATCGAATTGACACCTACAGAATTCAAACTCTTAGAAGTATTAGTCGCCAATACTGGTAAAGTATTCAGTCGTTTGCAAATTGTGGAACAGACTCAGGGCTATACCTTTGAAGGCTATGAGCGAACGGTTGATGCTCATATTAAAAATCTACGTCGTAAAATAGAAGTAAACCCTAAGGAACCACAGTATATTCAAACAGTATACGGAATAGGCTATAAATTCACCAGTGATGTTCATGAATAGCATCACGTATCGTATTACAGGACTGATGTTTTTGGCAGTTGCTCTTACCGTTATTCTATTGATTTACCTGGCTAATGTACAGATGACGGGGCAATTCAAGGAGTATCTGGTCGTGCAGCAGATGGAAATGAGCCAAAGTGGTATCCAAGGGCATATCAATGATGGCACATCGACGATGACAGTTGTTATGGGTCCCTTGGAAGAGACTTTTCTTGCGTCAGTTCATAATTCTTTAATTTGGGTAGGATTGGCAATTTTAGCAGTAGGCCTGGCAGCCAGCTATGCATTGGCCCGCAGCATTACCGTGCCCCTTCGTAATTTAAGCAAAGCGGCCGAGCAAATCGCCCAGGGCAACTTTGAGCAAACGGTGCCGATAGAAACCAAGGATGAAGTAGGGCATCTGGCCGCTATCTTTAACAGGATGGCTGAGGTGCTGGCCACAAATACAAAGTTAAGGCGGCAACTATTGGCCAATATTGCCCATGAACTACGAACGCCTCTCGCTGTAATTCAAGGTCATTTGGAAGGCATGATAGATGGTGTGATTGAACCAAGCAAAGATCAACTTAGTTCGTTGCATGAAGAAGCCATTCGGTTGAACCGATTAATTAAAGAACTACGCGACTTGTCCTTAGCGGAAGTGCGTCAGTTAGCCCTGGAAAAGGGCCCGACAGATATTAATCAACTGATTAGCCGGGTGGTAAATATGCTGAGACCAATAGCTGATGAGAAAAATATTCACCTTGGATGCTTTTTGGCGGAAGAGATACCTGACGTTACCGTAGATAACGACCGAATGAACCAGGTATTTTATAATATATTAGTGAATGCAATCCGGTATTCGCCAGTATACAGTGAAGTACAGGTAACAACATCTCTTGAGGAAACAGGGCAATGGCTTATTGTGTCGATAAGGGATAACGGACCTGGTATCGCAGCAGAGGATGTTCTCTATGTTTTTGATCACTTTTATCGAGGTGATAAGTCTAGAGACCGCAAAAGCGGTGGGTCTGGTCTGGGACTGGCGATTGTCAAGCAACTTGTAGAAATTCACGGTGGACAGGTAGCTGTGAATAGTGAGGTGGGCAAGGGCAGTATATTTGAAGTGAGAATACCCTTAGATAAGGAAGGGCGATATTCAGTGTGAGCAACGATAAGAGTAGAGTGTATTCTTACTTAGTGTATAGTAAAAAGAATAGTAATATTAGCAAAAGACGTATTTTCAGTGGCCTCCCTGCTATCCGACCTTATACCACTGAAATCATACAGGCAATGTATGATAGAAAAAGTCCGTATCCAGCTACACAAGCTGTCTTTATTTATAGGAGGAAATCAATTTATTTGTCGGCTATGTGAAAATAAAGTCACTGTAACTAGAGTAGGTGGCAACCAAGAAGATTATTGCTACGGTCAGGTTATGGAGAAGAACTAAATAAACAGGATTGAGGCAACCAGGTGAAGATAGAAGCTTTGCTGGTTGCTTTCTATTTGGGGTAATCTATGAGTATCTTATTTATATGAATGATAATTCATTCACCAAAGATGCATTATGAATTTTATGGGAAGGCAAGCCATCCATTATCTCGGTTTGATGAAATGTTTGAATAATGTATAAGGAAATATGAGTAAAAAGAATATGTGGATGGCCGTAGACAATGCGAAATTTGAAAAAGAGGCAGGGGATAGCTACAATATTAGGGAAATATAAACAACAAGATGATGGATAACATCTTTTTAGGCCTACTGATAAATACATACGGAGGTATTACAATGAAGATTATGCATACTGGTGATTGGCATATTGGGAAAATTGTCAACCAACGGCATATGACCACTGACCAAGAATATATATTAGAGGCCTTAGTGAAACTGATGGAGTCGGAAAAGCCTGATGTATTGGTGGTGACTGGCGATATATATGATAGAGCAGTACCGCCGGTGGAAGCTGTAGAACTACTAGATAAGGTATTAAGTAAAATCCTCTTGGATTTAAATATCCCTATCGTTATGATTGCTGGCAATCATGACAGTCCTGATCGTCTAGGTTTTGGGAGTGAGCTTCTCCGGGATAAAGGACTATATATAGCGGGGCGGTTTACGAAAGACATTCGTAAAGTAATCTTGAACGATGAATATGGTCCCGTCAATTTCTATCTGATTCCTTATGCGCCCCCTGCTGTTGTACGAGAAGTACTTTCATGTAGCGGGGTCTGCGATCATGATACCGCTATGCAATTTATTATTGCAGCTATTCGCGAAAATTGGAATCCAGAAGAAAGGAATATTATAGTGACTCATGGTTTTGTCAGAGGTATAGAGGAACTAGAAATGAGCGAATCAGAAAAGCCGCTATCTGTTTCTTTAGCGGTGGGAGGTGCTGATTATGTAGATATAAAGCACTTTGATGGCTTTACTTATACGGCTCTCGGTCATTTGCACGGTCCTCAGCAGGCAGGGTGTCCGCGAGTACGTTATGCAGGATCACTGCTGAAATACTCTTTTTCCGAAGCTAAGCAACAAAAATCCGCTACTTTGGCTCAAATCGGTAAGGATGGAGAAGTAATCGTAGAATGTAAAACCTTCTTACCATTAAGAGATATGCGGCGGATTAAGGGGACGCTAAAAGATTTGCTCGATCCAAGGGTGTATCAGGATACGAATGTTGAAGATTACTTGCATGTTACTCTTACTGATGAGGGGGAACTTATCGAGCCGATGAGTAAACTAAGGACCGTTTATCCTAATGTGCTGTCACTAGATATTGAAGTGAAGGAACGCCAAGTAGGTGAGAGCAAGACGGCAGCTGGCCAGGGTTACAAACATAAATCGAAGTTGGAATTATTTGGTGATTTCTATGCAGATATGACTGGACAGGAATTTAGTGAAGAAAAAGCCGCTATCGTGGCTAAAACCATTGGCATGGTGGAAACCGAAGATAGGGGAGGATAATATGAGACCGTCAAAACTTACGATCACAGCTTTTGGTCCATATGCAGCGCAGCAGATTATAGATTTTACCCAATTACAGGGCCGAAATTTATTTGTCATCACTGGCGATACTGGGGCGGGGAAGACCACAATTCTAGACGCCATCGCCTATGCTTTGTATGGAAAGGCTAGCGGGCGAGATCGGGATGGGGAAAGCTTACGCAGTCATTTTGCGGCACCTGATCTTATCACCTCAGTTGAGATGGAATTTGAACTTAGCGGACAATGTTATTGGGTACATCGCATTCCAAAGCAACGCAAGAAACGGACGCGGGGCGAAGGCTATACTGACCAAAATGCTGAGGCTGAATTTAAATGTCTTGATGGGGAAAGCAGCCTAATCAGTGGCGTTAAAGAAGTCAACGAAAAAATAGTTGGGCTTATGGGCCTTAGTTACGACCAATTTAAACAAATTATTATGATCCCTCAAGGGGAATTCAGAGAATTACTCAATGCGGATAGTAAAGCCCGGCAAGATATATTACAAAAGATTTTTGGTACGGAGGGATTTCGCCGCGTACAGGAACTGTTTGATAGTCAAGCTAAGACGTTAACGCAAGAGATAAGTCGACTGGAGAGCCAGCGTAATGAGTGTATCCGTAGTCTAGATGGGAGTGGCTATTTGGATCTGGCAAGGGTTTTAGAGCTGCCCGATTTCAATATATCTCTTGTAATAGAGGAGGCCAAACAGGCAATTGAGAGGGATAAGTTCATTGCTAGTGAAATGCAGAGCCAGGTGAATGAACAAGAACAGAGGGTAGCGGGCAAACAGGGAGAGATATTTCAAGGCAAGGCTAATAACTTAAAAATCAGCATAAGAGATGAGGCATACCAGAAAAAAATAACATTGGAGGCATGTCAACCACAATTTAATGAAAATAAGCTAAAACTTCAGCTGGCACGAAAGGCTCTAGGACTCATAGGGGTTGATGAGTATCGTTACAGTCGTGAGGTTCATGTACAGAAGATAAAGGTTGAGCTTGCGGAAGTTGCTCTGCAGGAGGAAAAGGCTAGGACTGCCAACCATATAGGTCAAAACAACTATCAGTTAGAGATAGATAAAGAGGGTAAGCGCAATGAGCTGCTGACTGAGGAGGCCAGGTTACAGGGGTTAACTATTAAAGTAGCCGATTGGGATGCTAGGCAGATTAAGGTGGCAAGTTTAGAACAGGACTTAGCGATAGTCAAAAAAGATCGGGATACAACAAAAAAGCAACTGGAAAAGACCAGAGATGAAATTAAAGATTGCCAGACAAGCTTAGACCAGAATAGGGCGGTTACAACAGAGTATGCATTCAAAGTAGTAGAACAGGAGAAAATCAATAGTCTTTGTAGCAAGATTGAAGCTCTGAAAGCAGAAAATGATCATCTCATCATGGTACAGCAGTCTGTCCTGATTTTAGAGCAGCAGGAGATAGTAGAACAATTAAAATATAAACAGACTCAGGCGGATTATGAAGGGGCACAGAACTTATTTCTTGAGGGGCAGGCTAGTTTGTTAGCATCAAAACTTAAAACGGGTGATCCTTGTCCCGTGTGTGGTTCTGATCGTCATCCCCATATAGCGGTTATGACGGGTACGATTCTTTCAGAGGCTGAATTAAAAGAGCTGATACAACGGGATAAGCAGGCAAGAGAATTATATGATGAGGTCAAAGGTAAGTACGAACACATCAAAGCTGATTATTATGCCCAGCATAAAATTGTATCTAGACTTCAAAAAGAATTAGGCGTGATTGTCTCGGACAATCTACCCGAAGTAGGTTCACCCGAACTGACAAAGTATATTGACGCCGAAATACCTAAATATCAGATGATTAGACAAGGTTTAAACGGCGAGATTAAGAAGCTATTAACTCAGAAAAAAGATGAAAAAGAGCTATCGGATATATTGACCAAAAATGAACAATTTGTCAATAAATTAGCTGCAGATTTAGAAAGGCTGGAAGTTCAGTATACAGAAGTTTTTGCTAAAGTGGAAAGCGCCAAAGAGGCCATGAAGGGGCTAGAGGCAGAAGTACCGCCAGAAGTGAGGTCGACTAAGGCTCTAGCAGAAGCCTTAGGGAGAATAAAGAAAGAGTTCGAAGTTATGAGGCAGGCTCTTGAAACAGCTGAACAGGAAAGGAGAGATAGCCAGATACGCTATGCCACAGCTATGGCAGAGAAAAGGGGCATTGAAAAGGCCTTAACAGAAGGGGAAACAGAGCTCAATATTGCCCAACAGAATTTCATGAGAGCTTTGACCACTGCTGGCTTCGGTGGAGAAGGGGAATATGTTAAAGCCAAGCTGACAGAGGGCGGTATAACTTTCTTGGAAAATGAAATAAATGATTTCCAAGAACGGCTCCGATCGGCAAGCGATTATTATCTTCAGGTTCAGCAAGAGGTTGAAGGGCTTATGGTTATTGATATTGCAGCACTGGAGGCTGAATATCTGGGATTGCAGATGGAAAAAAATCAACTGATCACCCAGCGTACAGCCATAATAGCACGGCAGGCCCATAATCAGACCATGCTAAATAGTATTTATACTCTAGTGGAAAGATTGGAACAAAAAGAAGAAGAGCATCGGTTAATAGGTCATCTTGCTAGAATCGCCAGAGGGGATAATGAGCAAAAAATCAGTTTCGAACGCTATGTACTGGCTGCTTTTTTCAACGATATTATTGATGCTGCCAATGCTCGTCTGAAAAAAATGACAGGTGGACGGTATCAGATGAGTCGTATTACACAAAAAGGTAAAGGCAGCGGACAAAGTGGACTAGAAATCGAAGTTTTTGATTATTATACAGGACAAACTAGACATGTTAAAACCTTATCAGGGGGGGAAAGTTTTAAGGCATCTCTTGCTCTCGCTTTGGGACTGGCTGAAGTTGTACAGTCATATGCAGGAGGTATTAGCTTGGAGACAATGTTCGTTGACGAGGGCTTTGGTACCCTTGATCCAGAATCATTAGATACTGCTATTGGTTGTCTCATTGAATTGCAGCATTCTGGACGGTTAGTCGGTATTATATCCCATGTACCGGAATTAAAAAACAGCATAGATGCAAGGCTTGAAATTGAAGCGTATAAAGATGGTAGTTGGGCACGATTCTGTATAATATAGGAACAACAAAAGGGTACTCTGATCATCCAGAGTACTCTTTTGTTGTTTTTTGGGGTAATTTATCAAATAAGCAGTGACTAATGCCATAATCCAGATTAAAATAATGATAGAGTAACATGAAAAAGGGCGGCCATAATGAAGGGGATGACGATAAAATGGAGTTGTTTTTTTTTACAGGTATTCTGAACAATATTGGATTGCTGCTGGCATTATGCTTTTTATATAGATTTACTGCTTGTTACTGGAAGATGAATGCGTTAACAGGAAAACTCTTGGCAGGTATACTTTTCGGTGGGGTAGCTAGTGTTGGTATGCTTTTCCCTGTGGTATATTCCCCAGGGGTTACTTTTGATGGGCGTACAATTGTATTGGCTATTATTGGTCTATATGGAGGAGTCCTACCATCAACTATTGCAGTTGGGATGACGAGTATATTGAGGATTGGGCAGGGTGGAATAGGCATATGGATGGGGCTTGGAACAATTGTTTCTTCAGCTCTTATAGGGGTTTTATACCGCTATATTCGGATGCGATATCCATTGATCAAGAAGGCAATCCACTTTTATATATTTGGGATTATTGTTCATTTGGTGATGCTCTGCTGTATTCTCGCGCTGCCTGCTTCTATTCGTTGGCAGGTGCTGATTAATATTGCATTGCCAGTCATCTTGATTTATCCCATTACGACGATGATTTGCTGTTCATTAATGGAGGAACTTGATGAACGAGAGAAGATGGATAGAGCTCTGCAAAAGAATGAAGCAAAACTTAAGGCATTATTGAATCATTCTTTTTTATTTGTTTGTTTATTAACCTTAGATGGCAGATTACAGCATGTGAATAAGAGGGCTTTAGAACTTATTGATCATTCTGAGGAAATGGTTATCGGACACTTGCTTTGGGAAACTCCTTGGTGGTCAAAGGGGGAAAGGGAACAACATCTTGTGCGGAATGCAGTGATTGAAGCTGCCAGTGGTAAATTTATTCGCTGTGAGATGAAATGCTTTTCTTCTACAGGTGAGGAACAAATTCATGATTTTTCAGTAAAACCTATTTTAAATGAGCAAGGACAGATGATTTTTCTTATTGTAGAAGGATGGGATATTAGCCAAGGGAAAAAAATGGAGGAAGAGTTACGTCAGAAAACAATTGCCCTACAGAATATAGCCTATTCAGACCTTTTAACTGGTTTACCCAATCGAGTCTATTTGGATGAATACCTTGATGAGGAAATGGAAAAGGCAGATCGTCACCAATTAGGGGGATCAATTTTTATTATTAATGTAGATGATTTGCGTATGATCAATGATAGTTTCAGCCATTCCTATGGAGATCAAATTATTACTATTATCAGTAAAATGTTGGTGAAAACTGTAGGAGAAGGAGCGTTTGTAGCGCGTAATATTGGGGATGAGTTTATTGTAATTTTACCTGGTGAAACTAATCGAGATCGCATTACGAAGATGGCTGATAGCATAATTATGGCGTTAAATGCTGATCATCAAGTGGCTGGAGTAGCTATTCGTACTTCTGTTAGTGCTGGTGTTGCTCTGTATCCTAAGGACGGGAGGACAGTAGAAGCAATTCTTAAGAACGCGGTGAATGCCCTCTATGTGGTTAAAAAATCTGGGAAAAATAGCTGGTCGTTTTATGAAGAAAGTATGCAAAGCCAGACATATGAAAATGTTATTCTAACAAATCGTTTGCGCCATGCTGCTGAATATGGAGAGTTATCATTACATTATCAGCCACAGGTTGAGGTAGGGAGTGGTAAGATTCTTGGATTTGAAGCCCTTCTGCGATGGGATAGTGGAGAAGGGGGTACAATCTCTCCGTCACGTTTTATACCATTAGCGGAGCAAAGTGGTCTCATTCGATCTCTTGGACAGTGGGTGCTTCAAGAGGCTTGCCTTTTTGCTAGGAAGTTGGATGAAATGGGATATGGCGATATTTATATTGCGGTGAATGTATCGCCGCGTCAACTTGCTGATGTGGATTTTGTTAATGTCATTGGTCAAGTTTTAAATGAAAGTGGTATAAAAGCAAGCCAACTGGAATTAGAAATTACTGAAAATGTTCTTCTAGTGTCATTGGAAGAGGTTATATATAAATTAGAATTACTACAAAAAATGGGAGTACGCTTGTCCCTTGATGATTTTGGTACTGGCTATTCATCATTGACTTATCTTCAACGCCTTCCTGTTAATACTCTAAAAATTGATAAGAGCTTTATTGATATGATTATGGTAGGGGCGAGTCAACCGGCCATTATAGGGTCGATCATCGATATGGCTCATATTTTGAAAATGACGGTGGTTGCTGAGGGGGTTGAACAACAACAACAATTAGATTACCTAGGGGAAAATAATTGTGACTGTATTCAAGGATATTTTTTCAGCTGCCCAGTACCCCAGGAGGACGCCATTGAATTATTAGAAAATGGATGGAAAAGATAGCGATATAAATTGTCAACTATTAAACTACGGAGGTATTATTAGGAGCTGTTATTTTTTTACCTCATTAGCAGTAAAGGAAAATAAGACTTGGCGTAAACTGATTTTTTATATAAAATGAAAAAGAGAATCATGGGGTGAGGGGATAGTAAGGGAGAGTGAGAACGGTGTATTTCTGCATATCATATATTGATCGTATTGGCATTGTCCATGATGTTACTTTGATCCTAACAAAGCGGGAAATTAATATCATATCAATGGAAGTGGAGGAAGGAAAGGTATTTTTGGAATGCCAAACAGTGCACCGAGACCAACAACAGGCATTTGTTGAAGAGCTAGCTAGTATAAGAGGTGTGCATAAGGTGGAGGAAATATCCTTTATGCCATCAAAAGAACGGGCTGAACAACTTCATGCTATTTTAACTTCTGTACATGATGGTATTCTGGCTGTGAATCATCATGGTATTATTACGCAATGCAATCCTGCAGCAGTCCGTATGCTTAGATTGCCATCTCAGCAGGTACAAGGACAACCCTTAGGATCTATTCTCTTTAAAAATTTACTGATACAGGAAACCTTAGAAACCGGTTGTCATTATCACAATCGAGAAGTATTTATTGCATCAGATCAGGGATATTGTGTTGTTAGTACAATACCGTTAAGGAATAATAGTGGTGATGTAGTTGGTGTAATTGCATTAATTAGGAATACCCAGGATGTAAGAAACTTGATGCGTAGTATGACAACTTCATTGCCTATGACATTTGCTGACGTTCCTTTTGCCAGTCCAGTTATGGAGCAGGTGCTGACAGAGGCCCATCGTTATGCGGCAAGTGACTCTACGATACTTATTCGAGGGGAGACAGGCACAGGTAAAGAACTTATTGCCAGGGCCCTGCATAGTGCTTCGGCCAGAGGAAATGCTGCCTTTGTACCCATTAACTGTGCTGCCATTCCAGATACCTTGTTAGAAAGTGAGCTATTTGGGTATGTAGAGGGAGCATTCACTGGGGCGGTCAAAGGAGGAAAGCCAGGGTTATTCGAATTAGCTAATGGTGGCACATTGTTTCTTGATGAGGTGGGAGAGGTATCTGCTCATATCCAAGTTAAAATGTTACGTGTACTTCAGGAACAACGTGTAAGGCGGGTAGGTAGCAATAAGGAAGTAGCTATTGATGTACGGATTATTGCTGCGACTAATCGTAATTTGGAAGATATGGTGGCAGATAAGATTTTTAGGGAAGACTTGTATTATAGGCTTAATGTTATTCCCTTGGTATTACCACCCCTTCGGGAACGTTTTGAAGATATTAGACTGCTCAGTGAATTATTTTTAAAACAATTTGCGGATAAATTACAGCGTTCGGTTACAGGATTTTCTCCTTTGGCATTACAGCGTTTGGAGAGTTATAATTGGCCAGGTAATGTGCGAGAATTGAAAAACGTTATTGAACGGGCAGTAAATCTAGTTGACGGTATCGAAGTGCAGTCAGAACACATTTTTTTAGGAAGATTGTCTGGCTCACCGGCATTACCAACCTTAGTCCAGTTTGAAACATATCAGACATTAGACGAGCGTTTAGGGGAGCTCGAACGAATTATTTTACAAGAAACCTTTCGCCGCTTCCGTTCTTCTAGACGTATGGGGGCAGTACTGGGACTATCACATACAGCAGTGCTAAAAAAAATGCACAAATATGAGTTGTCATTATAATGAAAAATACAAGTATAATCCATGTTTTCCGGATTATACTTGTATTTTTTTTTTGGAATTTTTTCGTTACAGTGGAATGGTTTGTGGAAACAAAAGTTTACAAAGGGGAATAGTGAATTCGTGAAAAATGGGCATTATATGATTGGCACGCTTCTTGCATTCTTAGCAGAGCAGAAAGATAAAGTAGATTTTCAAAGTAGCACAAATTATAGATTAAAAGAATAATAAGGGGGATTCATCATGATTATTGGTGTAGTAAAGGAAATTAAAAACAATGAAAACCGTGTAGGACTGACTCCTGCAGGCGCAGCAGATTTGTGCAAAGCAGGTCATACTGTACTCCTGGAACAGGGTGCTGGTTTCGGTAGCGGTTTTTCCGATGAAAGTTATGTTAAAGTTGGAGCTAGCATTATTGCTGATAAGAAAGCATTGTTTGATCGCTCTGAAATGATTATTAAAGTAAAAGAGCCTTTGGCTGCAGAATATGATTTGTTCCATGAAGGCCAAATTTTATTTACATATTTGCATTTAGCTCCAGAGCCTGAGCTTACTCAAGCAATGCTGGACAAAAAAGTAATTGGTATTGCTTATGAAACCATTGTTGGACGTAATAATACATTGCCGCTTCTTTCACCTATGAGTGAAGTTGCAGGCCGTATGTCAGTACAAATCGGTGCACAAATGCTAGAAAAACCTTGGGGTGGTAAAGGTATTCTCCTCAGTGGCGTACCTGGCGTAGAATCAGGGCAAGTTGTTATTATTGGTGGCGGTATTGTCGGTACTAATGCAGCTAAGATGGCTGTTGGTATGGGCGCTCGGGTTACGATTATCGATAAATCAGGCGATCGTCTTGCTTATCTGGATGATATTTTTGGTGGCAGAGTTACGACTGTAATGTCTAACAGTTATAATATTGCCAAGTGGGTTGCTAAAGCCGATCTATTGATTGGGGCAGTACTCGTTCCTGGTGCTAAAGCTCCTAAACTTGTGAGTGAGGAAATGGTTAAAACCATGGAAGCCGGTTCTGTTATTGTGGATGTTGCCATTGATCAAGGTGGTTCTATAGAGACCATTGATCGTGTGACAACTCATAGTGATCCTACCTATACCAAATATGGCGTAGTACATTATTCAGTAGCCAACATGCCTGGTGCAGTGGCTCGTACTTCTACTTTGGCGTTAACGAATGCCACATTGCCTTATGCCTTGCAAATCGCTAATAAGGGATGGAAGCAAGCTCTGAAGGATGATGCAGGTCTTGCAAAAGGACTTAATGTATATAACGGCCAGGTAACCTTTAAGGCTGTAGCTGATGATCAAAATCTACCTTATACTTCAGTAGCAGAAATTCTGGCATAAAATTAGAGATAAAGAAAAATTGGCTTGTGTCAAGACATCGTTACTCTAACTTATAATATGAAAAATATATAACGCACTAGAGATTAGCACCTGTCGGGAATGATGAACGTGTAATTTGAGCACTAAATTTACGTTTTTCATGATAGTCAGGGGAGAATCTTTAGTGCGTTTACTTTAGGTTTTGAGGTTCTACAAAAAATAATTTGAAAATAAAGGTAATTATCTGAAAATGTGGAATAATCAAACATAGGCCGTTGAAGTTTTTAAGTATGTTGAATGTCAAGGTTGTTTGAAGGGAGGAGAACAATAAAAGGAGGGGAGCAATGAAGGGATGTCGCTAAACAAAAAGAATGTAGAGGAGCGTAACTTTATGGAGAAAAATAATGCTTTGCATGAAGAGCTGCATCGAGGCTTAGAAGAACGGCATATTCAGTTGATTGCACTGGGGGGGGCTATAGGTGTAGGGTTATTCCTTGGGTCTGGTGCAGCGATCAAAACTGCGGGCCCATCACTAATGCTTGTTTATTTCTTGGCAGGAATCATTATGTTTTATATTATGCGGGCACTGGGCGAAGTAGCGGTTGCTTATCCGGTTTCTGGTACTTTTAGCGCACATGCAAATATTTTCTTGGGACCACTTAATGGTTATATTACTGGTTGGACATACTGGTTTATGTGGGTTGTTACTTGTATGGCAGAAATTACTGCAGTGGGGGTTTATGTCACGTATTGGCTGCCTGAAGTACCTCAATGGATTCCTGCTTTATTAGCTCTTGTTATCATGACATGTGTTAATTTAATTAGTGTTCGTCTTTTTGGTGAATTTGAGTTTTGGTTTGCCTTGATTAAAGTTGTAACAATTATTGCCATGATTGTTGCTGGCTCAGCTATGATTATATTCGGTATTGGCAATGGTGGTATAGCAATTGGGATTGACAATCTGTGGTCATATGGTGGCTTTTTTCCTCATGGATTCCAAGGCATGTGTATGGCTGTTGTTATGGTTATGTTCGCCTATTTAGGCATTGAATTGGTTGGTGTTACTGCAGGTGAAGCTAAAAATCCTGAAAAATCCTTGCCGGCGGCAATTGATAAAGTCTTTTGGCGGATTTTAATTTTCTATGTTGGCGCGTTATTTGTTATTATGTCTTTATATCCATGGAACCAAATCGGTACAATTGGTAGCCCTTTTGTGTTAACTTTCAATAAGCTAGGGATAAGAGCAGCAGCTGGAATTATCAATTTCGTGGTGCTAACAGCCGCATTGTCTTCTTGTAATAGCGGGCTATTTAGTACAGGACGTATGCTTTATAATTTGTCACTGCAAGATAAGGCACCGGCCATATTTAGTAAATTAAATGATCGGAGTGTACCGACAAATGGTATCTTAGTTTCATCTGTATTCTTGTTGATCGGTGTGATTCTTAATTATCTGGTTCCTGCACAAGTGTTTACCTATGTAACTAGTGTAGCTACTTTTGGTGCACTCTGGATATGGGGAGTCATTTTGATGATTCAATTGAAATATCGGGAAGGCTTGACTGCTGAAGAGATTAAAGAAATTAAGTATCCTATGCCTCATTCTCCTGTATCGAATTGGGTCAGTCTACTTTTCTTAGTATTTGTTGTGGTTGTCATGTATTTTGATGCAGATACTCGCGTTGCCTTGTATATTGCGCCAATCTGGTTTGGACTTATCACTGCTTCATATTATGGGTTTGGCCTACATAAAGATGACGTAGGGGTAAGAGCCTCTGTTGACAAGTAGCATCTTTAAGGAGTATAAAAAAGGGAGGGCTTCATCAAGAAGGTCTTAGTAGTAGGAACTTGTTGATAGCGTACTTTGCCTAAAGGTGGACAGGGGGAACTCAACATGTTTGAACGATCAGTATGGACGGAAATTGACTTAGGAGCAATTGCTCATAATGTAGGACAAATTAGAAAAGTGACAGCAAGTAATGCTCAAATTTGTGCTGTGGTGAAAGCCGATGCCTATGGACATGGGGCGGTGGCTGTAGCCAAAACGGTGCTACAGGCTGGGGCCGATCGGTTGGCAGTGGCGATTCTGAATGAGGCATTAGAACTTAGACGGGCTGGGTTTAGAGTGCCAATACTGATTCTCGGGTATACACCAGCATGTCAGGCAGCTATCGTGGTAGATCAAGATATTACTCAGACCATATTCGACCTAGATTCGGCTCAGGCCTTATCAGGAGCCGCTGTAGCGGCAGGTAAAATTGTGAATGTTCATATAAAAATTGATACAGGTATGGGCAGAATTGGTATTCGTCCTGAAGATGCGGGAGCGTTTGCCGCGGCTGTAGCTATTCTACCTGGGATTAGAATTGAAGGTGTATTTTCCCATTTTGCCACTTCTGATAGCCGTGACAAAAGCTTTACTTATGAGCAATATAAGCAGTTTACTGAAGGGCTAGAGTATATTAAGGCAAAGGGTATTACTATCCCCATTCGCCATATTGCCAATAGTGCGGCTATTTTGGATTTACCACACATGCATTTAGATATGGTAAGGCCAGGCATTATTTTGTATGGTTTATGGCCTTCTGATGAAGTGATTCAAACCATAGAATTAAGGCCAGCCATGAAATTTAAGGCTCAAGTGGGTTTTACTAAAGATATGCCTGCTAATGCAACGATAAGTTACGGTCGGACTTATTTTACGGAGCGGCGCAGTCGTATTGCTACTTTACCTGTAGGCTATGCTGATGGTTGGTCACGTTTGCTCGCTAACAAAGCCTCTGTATCCATCAGGGGACAAAGGGCGCCATTAGTGGGACGAGTGTGCATGGATCAATGTATGATTGATGTTACCCATATTCCCGGGGTAGTTCCTGGTGATGAAGCGCTGCTATTTGGCGGAGATGATTTACCGGTGGAAGAAGTAGCAGGGCATATGGAGACAATCAATTATGAAATTGTCTGTATGGTAGGCAAGCGAGTGCCCAGGTTGTATGTTGGAGAATAATAGTTAATAATAATACACTCACGTTTTATAGGTGGGTGTATTTTTTTACTTCATGGTACTGCCTTTAAGGACCATATTGCCACAAAGGCAAACAGCCCTGCAGTTAGCCAAAAGACGGAATGGGTACCTAAGTATAGTGCAAAAAGGCTACCTAGGAGCGGACCCAGCACATTGCCCATGAGAGAGGCAGAGCTGGTAACTCCATAGGCTACACCGCGTTTTTCTGGTGGGATTAATAGGTATACAATAGCATTAATCGTTGGCAGCATTGCACCAAGAAATAATCCGCTAACGCCTCGGGCCATGCCTAGGATAATAACGCTTGTAGCTATGGCTTGCCCAGCGAAAGATAGTGCAGCTAGACTAGCAGAGAAAAACAAAATGGCAGTTGGTTTTGTATGTTTGCTAATTATGCCCATAGAAGCTGAGGCTAGGGCACTTGTTAGCCCAGTGATGGCAATAATAGAGCCGCAGGTGCTGGCAATGTGAGTTGAATCAGGAGCTAATCCTTGGATATAGAGTGGCAAAATAGGGGCAATGGCTTGGACGGCAAATTGAATAGCGAATTGGATGAGTAGCATACTTTTAAGTCCGGGGGTGGATAGTACATGTTTGATTTGTTTGTTGACAGAAGGCTTTACTGTTTGTGGCGCAGGAACAAAGTGTTCGGTAACTGCCAAATGGATAATAAACAGTGAAATAATGCACATGATACCAAAGGCAGCAAATGCTTGGCGATAACCGAAATGATCGGCGATAAACCCACCAAGCAGGGGACCAAAGGCACCACCAGTAATCATGGCTGTCTGGTAGAACCCCATTGTAAAGCCTATTTCTTCAGGTGGGGTAAGGCTGGTCACTAAGGCCAGGGCTGCAGATGTAAAACCGCCGAAGAGTCCTTGTAGAATGCGTAACACGAGCAGTTGGTATACATTTGTTACAAAGGCCATAGCCATCATGAGGATGAAAAAAATAAACATGACTCGCTCAACCATGGGTTTTCTTCCATGCCGGTCAGCAAGTACGCCCCAGTGAGGACCTGAAATAGCGGCACATAATGAAGCAACAGCCATGAGGATGCCTGACCATATTTCAACTTCTTCTAGTGTGGTTATACCAAGTTCTGGCAAATATAAAGGGAGAAAGGCGATAACGCCTGTAATGGCAGCCATGCCGTTAAGCTGGGCAAACCACATGGCTGCTAGATTTTTCTTCCATTCAGGTAATTTAAACATAGTGATCCTTCTTTTGGTTAGAGATAATGTTATTAGTATAACAGAAAAAAAGTAGGTACGCGACGCTTCAGACGATATGATGGTTTTTTCGATGTGTTAGCAACTGAGCATTCTTGTAAGCTGATGGCAAGTT
>Ga0316600_10000266_pt1 | contig 27711 bp, 32 predicted proteins | sample OWC_soil_day5_CT_FD_207652 | JGI IMG/M metagenome (GOLD analysis project Ga0316600, IMG submission 207652) | Wetland soil microbial communities from Old Woman Creek delta, Ohio, United States - OWC_soil_day5_CT | ecosystem: Environmental > Terrestrial > Soil > Wetlands | place: USA: Ohio... | reverse complement strand
ACGCGGTGAACGTGTTCTTCCGAAAAACATTACCAAGCCAATGGCATAAGCTGAGAGACTTTGTCTCCGATGACTTCCATATCATCGACCCGCGAAATTTCCGGGTTTTGATGTAGGCCGGGTATATATAGATTGTCATCCTCTGCGCAGGCAGAGGACCTCAGGCAGAACGGAGCGATTGGCCGATATCGCGCTCGAAGCACGCAAGCGAGCCTTATACGACCCTCAGTGACGTCTCGTCCTGAGGTCCTCTGCCTGCGCAGAGGATGACAGATTTATATTTATCAGCAAATACTTAGTCGTTTTTTGCTTCCCATCAAGCGTCATCAACTCTGTTGAGCAATGAGGTCTCTCAGCTTTGCGGACGGCAGGTCGACAACGGCACCAGCGTTCTGGCAACTTATTGATACATATATATAATTATGTCATCCTCGCGCAGGCGAGGACCTCAGGACGAGGACGCGCGCAGGCTGATATCAGTCTCCCGCTCTGTTCGAAACCTTTCAAAACACCCATACTGCCCGCTCAACGCTCAGGACACGGACACCCAATGACCATCAACACTGCCATGTGCGCCTGGGGCATGTCGGGCCGGGAATTTCATGCGCCGCTGCTCCAAGCCGAGCCGCGCCTCCGCCTCACCACCCTCCTGCGCCGCTCCGGCCCCGATGGCAGCGAGCCCTCTGGCGTCACCTCAGTTTCCGACTTCCAGGCGATCCTCGACGATCCCGCCACCCAACTCGTCGTCGTCAACACGCCCAACGAGCTGCATTTCCCCATGGCGAGCGCCGCGCTCGCCGCCGGCAAGCACGTGGTGCTGGAAAAGCCCATCACCGTCACGGAGAGCGACGCCCGCGCCCTGACCGCGCAAGCCCATGCAGCCGGCCGCATCCTCGCCGTGTTCCACAACCGCCGACTCGACGCCGACTTCCTGACGCTGAAGCGCCACCTCGACAGCGGCGACCTCGGCGATCTCGTCGAGCTGGAATGGCACTACGACCGCTACCGCGCGATCGTCACCCACAAGCGGTGGAAGGAGGACGACCTGCCCGGCGCCGGCACCTGGTTCGACCTCGGCATCCACCTGGTCGACGGCATGCTCAACCTGTTCGGCCCGCCGCAGTCGGTCGCCGCCGACATGGATTCCCTGCGCCGCCCCGGCGCCGCCCCCGATTACTTCCATGTGCGCTTCCGCTACCCCGGCCACCGCGTGCGGCTCAGCTCCAGCACCTTCGTCCGCGAGCCGGGACCGGTGATCATCGCCCACGGCAGGAAGGGCTCGCTGATCATCCCGCATGAGAGCACCTACCGCGAAGGCGAGCCGCCAACGGCTCTCCTGCATACCGAACTCTCCGGCTCGGTGGTGCGCGAGCGCGTGCCGCTCGAGCCCGCCCGTCACGAAGAGTTCTACCGCAACGTCGTCGACGCCATCGCCGGCACGCAGCCCCTCGCCTTCGGCCCGGAGGGCGCCACGGCAGCGCTTGCGCTCATCCACCGCGCCATCGAAGCGGCACGGCAACCAGTCCTGAGTTGTGCCTAGCGGAGCCCTATATCGGCCCCTCGCCCCATCCTGCCCGAGATCCACCTTGAATTCGCGCGTGAATTCAAGCCCGCCTGCGCAGAGGATGACGTTTGATAGGGAGCGAAAATCGGCTAAGTATCTGCTTATAAATATAAATCTGTCATCCTATGCGCAGGCAGAGGACCTCAGGACGAGACGTCAATGAGGGGCGTATAAGGCTCGCTTGCGTGCCTTGAGCGCGATATCGACCGATCGCTTCATTCTGCCTGAGGTCCTCTGCCTTCGCAGAGGATGACAATTTATCTATATGTTTTTATTGTATAATTTACTGTCATCCTGCGCGCAGGCGCAGGACCTCGGGCCGAAAAGGGCACGGGGGAAATATAGGCCGCTGGCTGTGCTCGGAAACCTATATCGGCCGATCGCTTTCTCCTGCCTGAGGTACACCTTGAATTCACGTGTGAATTCAAGCGGCCTGCGCATAGGATGACAGCTTGATAGGGAGCGAAAATCGGCTAAGTATTTGCTTGTAAATATAAATTTGTCATCCTCCGCGCAGGCGGAGGACCTCAGGACGAGTGAAACGAGCGGCCTCTATAGCGCTCCCCATCATCCCCTTCCCCCTTTACCCCCCTCCATCCGCCGATCGAAATCCTCCCGCGCCTTCTCCACCTCGGGCAGCTTTTCCATGGTCCAGGCGTAGAGTGCGCCGAACGGCTCCACCAGCGTGCGGCCGAGCGGAGTGATCTCATATTCTACAGCCACCGGCGACACCGGCAGGACACGGCGCAGGATCAGACCGTTGCGCTCAAGCTTGCGCAGGCACTGGGTCAGCGCCTTCTGCGTCACGCCGTCGAGCTGCCGCTTGATGGCGTTGAAGCGGGTGGGGCCGCCGCCCAGCACCGTCAGCACCATCATCGACCATTTGTCGGAGATCTGGTCGAACAGCACCCGGCCCGGGCAATCGGACGCAAAGAGGGCGACATTGCAAGCCGGCATGGCGGTTTACTCCAGTATACCTGGGCGATTTAAGGTGCCTCATTGACACCACGTATACGGATTATACCTTGGCGTTTATTCATTGCAACGGAACCTCGCCCATGACCTCCCCTGAGACCGCCACGCTGTTTCGTCCCTTTTCCATCAAGAACTTGACCCTGCCGAACCGCATCGTCATGGCGCCGATGACCCGCGGCATGGCGCCGAACGGCATCCCCGGCGCCGCCAACGCCGCCTATTACCGCCGCCGCGCCGAAGGCGGCGTCGGGCTGATCCTGTCGGAGGGCACGGTGGTCGACCGGCCCGCCTCGCGCAACCTGCCCGGCATTCCCTTTTTCCACGGCGAAGCGGCGCTCGCCGGCTGGAAGCAGGTGATCGACGCCGTGCATGACGCCGGTGGCCACATGGGCCCGCAGCTCTGGCACACCGGCTCGACGCGCGCCGGCGAGTGGCAGCCCGAGGCGCCGGTGGAAAGCCCCTCCGGCCTGTTGGCGCCCGGCACGCCGCGCGGCGTCGCCATGACCGAGGAAGACATCGCCGACACCGTGGCGGCCTTCGCCAGGGCGGCGAAGGACGCGAAAAGGCTCGGCTTCGATCTCGTCGAGATCCATGGCGCCCACGGCTACCTGATCGACGAGTTCTTCTGGTCCGGCACCAATCAGCGAACCGACCGCTTCGGCGGCGCCACCATCCGCGAGCGCTCGCGCTTTGCCGGCGAGGTGGTGGCCGCCATCCGCGCCGCCGTCGGGCCGGACTACCCGATCATCCTGCGCGTCAGCCAGTGGAAGCAGCAGGACTACGCGGCGCGCCTCGCCCCGACGCCGGCGCTGATGACCGACTGGCTGCTGCCGCTGGTGGAAGCCGGCGTCGACGTGCTGCATTGCTCGCAGCGCCGCTTCTGGGAGCCCGAGTTCCCCGAGGTGGACGGCGAGAACGGCCTCAACTTCGCCGGCTGGGCCAAGAAGCTGACCGGCGCCGCCACCATCAGCGTCGGCTCGGTGGGCCTGTCGGGCGAGTTCATCAAGGCCTTCCAGGGCGAGGCTTCCTCGGCGGTCGGCATCGACAGCCTGCTCCAGCGCATGGAGCGCGACGAGTTCGACCTGATCGCCGTGGGGCGCGCCCTGATCGCCGACGCCAACTGGGTCTCCAAGGTGCAGCAAGGCGACGCCACCAGCCTCAAGGGCTTCGACCCCGCCGCCCTCAAAGAGCTCGCCTGAGGCGGATCGAACAACGCCGCCCGCCCAACCTCGGCGGGCGGTTTGTTTGGCAAGGCGGACGCGCCATTCGCCTCTTTCAGCGCGCGGTCAATGACAGTTGATCGCGTTCTTGTTTAAAAGGGCGACGCGGTGCTCCTATGCGAGGGCCGTCTTGTGGTAGGTCGTCTCTCGCTCCTGACAGAGCGGAGTTTCGCCAAACGGGGTGAGCCATGTCGATGAAAACAGCCAATCCGGAGAACGCTGATGTCCAGGCGTTCTGCCGGGAAATTTCGCCCTCATCCCCTGTCTTCGTGAAGATCGTCCCCAAGGAAGATTGCACGCCGAAGGACAGCTTTGGCAATGTTCAGAAGCAGATCGACCGGTTCGGTGGAGACATGCGCGTCGGCTGGTCGATCAGGGACTGGCCGGGAGCCTACATCGAGGCCGAGCATCACGCTGTCTATGATCCGGGAAACGGAGCCGCCTTGGTTGACGTCACGCCGGCCGTCGATGGCGAAAGCCACCGGCTTTTCCTCGCCGATGAAACCGCAACTTACAACCCGGCAAACCCAGGCGTTCGGCGCGACAACATCCGCAAAGCCCACACCAACGACCCGCTGATTCTCGAGCTCTTCAAGGTTGCAGCGGAAAAGACGCGTCTGATGAACATGATCCCCGGCGTCAGCGCGGCTCACGTTCCGCCCGCGCTCAGACAGCCCCTGGCTCTCGTCGGGCAGAGGCACGTGCAGCTCTCTATCGAAGTCTCCATGCGCTACACCTCGCGCAACGATCCCTGCTTCTGCGGCAGTGGCAAGAGATTCAAACAGTGCCATGGAGCCAAGTCCGCTTAACCCGGCCAGCTTTTCCATTGAGAGCGAAGAAATGCGGGCTCGATTTTAAGTCGCGAACAGCGACACCAACTCCAATTTCCCTCGTTGCGTCCCACTCGTGCGAGAGCCCCATATCCGCCTCGCGTTCCATCCTGCCCGAGGTCCTCGCTTTCGCAAGGATGACAGATTTATATTTACGAAACAAACGCCTACCGGCTAGCACACGCCTCCATCAAGCTGTCATCCTTGCGAAAGCGAGGACCTCAGGACGAGAAGGCGCGACGCCTATATCAGGCGCCCTTCAGCCCCTGCAGATGTGAAAAACCGCCCGCTGGAAGGCCAACGGGCGGCTTGTTTTGGCAACTGGCTGCTTATTTCTTCACCGGCGCCTGCGTCGTGGCCGGAGCGGCGGCCGCCGGCGCAGCGGGCGCCGCTGCCGGGGCGGTCGCCACGGGGGCCGTCACCTTGGCCGGAGCGGGCTTCACCGGCGCCTTGGCCGCCGTCACGGGCGGCGGAACTGCCGCTGGCGCGCAATTCTTGATGACCATTGCCTTGCGCACGGCTTCCTGCTCGCCCTTCAGCCGGCCGATCTCCGGCGCGATGTTGTCGCCGCTGAGGCTCGACACTGGCAGGCCGATCAGGATCACGCCGACCACGTCATTGGTGCGGGCCTTCTCCTGCTGCTGGGCAGCCGAGGCGTAAGCGGAGGAGAGACGCAGCGTCTCCTCGGCGAGCTGCGGGCAGCTCCAGGCCTGATAGCTGACCTCGCTCACATAGGATGGCGCAATGCTCTCAGGGCTTTTGGCGCAAGCGCCAAGCGCGGCGGCAACAGCCACCACGCCGACAATCGTTAGCTTGTTCAAGGTATCCCCCAGTTCGAATGGCAGGAACCTAAAGCCAAAATCGGAAGCCGTCTATTTAACGTTGTGGTTTTCAACCATTCGAAAGTTGAACCCGATCTCTTGCATTTACCCTCTCACGCAACATATAAAGTTACATGAGAAAAGACAGCCGATTGTCGGGCGTGCTGCACGTCCTCCTGCATATGGCGGAAACCTCCGGGCCGGTCACCTCGGAAGCGCTGGCGCGTGCCATGGACACCAACCCTGTGGTTGTCAGGCGCATCATGGCCGGCCTGCGCGAGCAGGGCTATGTCCGCTCCGACAAGGGGCATGGCGGCGGCTGGACCATCGCTGCGGACCTCCACACGGTGACGCTGCGCGACATCTACGCCGCGCTCGGCGAACCGGAAATCCTGGCGATGGGCAACCGCGCCGAGATGCCCGGCTGCCTCGTCGAACAAGCCGTCAACGCCGCCCTGGGCGATGCGCTTGCCGAGGCCGAAGCCCTTCTTCTCCGCCGGTTCGGCGAGGTCACGCTTGCCGCGCTGAGCGCCGACGTCCACCGCCGCTTCCTCACGCGCGGCGGCTCGCCCGACCTGGAGCACAGCCATGCCCACTGATGTCGTCATCATCGGTGGCGCCTTCGCCGAGCCCGCCGCCGCCATCGACGACGGCCCGCTCGGCCCGATCATCCGCACCGACGCCGACAAGCAAACCACCGTCCCCGGTCTCTACGCCGCCGGCACCTCGGTCCACCGCGCCCTGGTCTTTGGATGAGCCCCATGCAACCCTTCACCGACCCCGCCTTCGTCGCCAGCTATGCCGACACCGCGCCCAAAATGGTGCCCGGCTACGCCGACCTGCATCGCATGACGTCGATCCTGCTGGCCGAGCGCGCGCCCGAGGCCGCCGAGATCCTGGTGGTCGGCGCCGGCGGCGGCCTGGAGCTGAAAGCCTTCGCCGAGGCCGAGCCGGGCTGGCGCTTCCTGGGCGTCGATCCCTCCGCCGAAATGCTCGACCTCGCCCGCCGCATCCTCGGGCCGCTTGAGGCGCGCGCCGACCTCCGGCAAGGCGCCGTCGAGGCCGCCCCATCCGGCCCGTTCGACGGCGCCACCTGCCTGTTGACGCTGCATTTCCTGAAGCGCGACGCGCGGCTCGGCACGCTCAGGCAGATCCATCGCCGCCTCAAACCCGGCGCGGCGCTGGTGGTGGCCCACCACAGCGCGCCGGACGGCGCCGACCTCCGCCGCTGGCTCACCCGCTCCCTCGCCTTCGCCGGCAAGTCCACCGCCGAGAAGGAAGCCGCCACCATGGCGACGCACCTGCCGGTCCTGACAGCAGCGGACGACGAAGCCCTCCTCCGCGAGGCCGGCTTCTCGGACATCGCCCTGTTCTACGCCGGCTTCTCGCTGCGCGGCTGGGTGGCCGTGGCGTGATGTGAACAGGCGGAACCACGGTCAGCCCACCTCGTAGAGAGCCCTATATCGACCCCGTGCCCCATTCTGCCTGAGGTCCTGCGCCTGCGCGCAGGATGACAGTTAAATTATATATATGAAACATATACATAGCGCATCCATAAGGTGTCATCCTGCGCGCAGGCGCAGGACCTCAGGACGCGAAGGCGCAACGGCGATATCAGGTGCCTTTCAGCCCTAACCGATCACCTTCATGCCTGCCGGCGCACCAACTCCGTCACGTAAGCGTCCTCATCTACCCTCAGCCCCGGCTTTCATCTTCGCCCGCGCGTCGAGAAAGGCCTGGGTCAGGCGCGCCAGAACCGGCGACGTCACGCTGCCGTTGGCGCCGCCGATCGAGTCCTCGATGTGGATCCGCCTGAGATCGGCCATGAAGTCGTCCCACAGGGCGGGACCGCCGACTTCCAGGAGTTCGGCCCGGATGCTCAGGTCCTCGCTGACCGGCAGGTGCCGCCGCCCCCAGGCGCCGATCGCCGCCAGCACCGGCACCAGTTGAATGGCCGGCTCGGTCAGGCTGTAGATGGATTTCTGGCTGTGGCTGGGATCATCCTGCTTGCTGACGAGGCCGAGCGCCACCAGCCGCTTCAGCCGCGCGGCGAGAATGTTGGAGGCGATCCCCTCCTGCGAATGCGTGAGCAACTCGCGGAAATGCCGACGGTTGCCGAACATGATGTCGCGGATCACCACCAGGCTCCAACGGTCGCCCAGCACCTCCATCGTCAGGTTGATCGGGCACCCCGACCGCCGCTCGATATCCACTTAGCCCCCCTCGAAAAAGACATCTTGCAAATTAGGATTTCTAGTGTCAGCTTACAACCGGTTTCATTATGCAATCGGTAGGAGGCTGATATGGCAAAGCTACGCGTCGCGGCTTTTTCGCTGTCGATCGACGGGTTCGGCGCCGGGCCGGAGCAGAGCCTGAACGATCCCATGGGCAAGGGTGGCATGGCGCTGCATGGCTGGTTTGTGGCCACGCGCACCTTCCGAACGATGTTCGGCAAGGAAGGCGGTTCGACGGGCACGGACGACAAATACGCCGCCCTCGGCAATACCGCCAACTTCGGCGCCTTCATCCTCGGCCGCAACATGTTCGGCCCGGTGCGCGGCGACTGGCCGGATGACAGCTGGAAAGGCTGGTGGGGCGACAACCCGCCCTATCACGCGCCCACCTTCGTGCTCACCCATTACCCGCGCGCGCCCCTGGTGATGGAGGGCGGCACCACGTTCCACTTCGTCACCGGCGGCATCGAAGAGGCGCTCGCCAAGGCGAAAGAAGCCGCCGGCGACAAGGATATCAAGATCGGCGGCGGCGTCAGCACGGTGCGCCAGTATCTCCAGGCCGGCCTGATCGACGAGCTGCATTTCGCCATTTCGCCGGTGGTGCTCGGCCGGGGCGAAGCAATGTTCGCCGGCATCGACCTCCCCGCCCTCGGCTTCCGCGTCGCCAGCTCCGAGGCGACGGAACACGCCACCCACATCGTGCTGACGAAGTGAGCACCGCTGCCGATGGCGCCCCATATCAACGGGGCGCCGCTTTCACTGCCTCAACCACCGCCCGCAAAGCGGTATGCCCTCTACGCCGCCGTCGCCAGCGGTTTGGCGCGCTCGATCCGCGTTCGTTCCTTGGGGCTGTTCATGGCCTCCCACAGGTCGCTGCGGCGCTGGATGTTCAGCCAGAAATCCGGGCTGTTGCCGAACACCCGCGCCAGAATGAGTGCGGTCGCCGCCGTCACGGTGCGGCGGCTGTTGCAGAGCTCGTTGACATGCTTGCGCTGGACACCCATCGCCTCGGCCAGCACCGCCTGGGTCAGGCCGAGCGGCTGCATGAACTCTTCGGTCAGGATCTCGCCGACGGTCACCGGCTTGCGCTTGGTCGTCAACATGCGTCACCTCACCGATAGTCGTCGAGATAGAGGTCCAAGGTTTCACCCTGCTCCACGGCCGTGGCTGTTCCACCCTAACGAATCCCGAGCCCTCCCAAAAGTCAACGCACAGGCGACGCCGAAGGCATGAGGTCGCGGTAGAGGATGAAATTCTCGTGCCTCTCGCCCTCCAGCGCGAAATAGCGCGAGCCGTTGCGGCGGAACTGCTGCGCCTCGTAGAAGCGGATGGCCGGCGCGTTCTCGTGGTTCACGGCCAGCCAGAAGCTCTTGAGGTTGCGCTGCCGGCAGATGTCCGACGCAGTGGCCAGCAGCCCCGAACCAATCCCCTGCCGCGCGTGGCGCGCCCGGACGTACAGCGTCACGATCTCGGTCGTGAGCTCGGGAATGGTTGGACAGGCGGCCTCGAAATCCATCCGCAGATAACCGAGCAGATAGTCGCCTTGCTCGCACTTCACGACGGTCTGGTTATTGTCGGCCAGATGCTCCGCGAACCTCTCGGCGGTGAATTCCCTGAGGACATAGTCCGAAAAGGCCTTGCGGATACCGTCCCTGGCATAGGTGTGAAGCCAGACTTCAATGGAAAGCGCCGCCAGATTAGCGGCATCGGCGGTATCCGCCACAGCATAGCGAAATTCCATTCCGGTCTCCGTGGACGGTGGGGTCAGCGATCTTTTTTGGCAACGCCAGACGATAAGGTAGACCGTGTCAAAAGTTTACTGATGACGCATCATGGCACCCGATGTGAACCTGACAAGGTTATCCGGTCCGACATAATCGCCCACTTCAGGCAGAAGCAGCGTCTGTGATCGGTCTGTTCAAAGGAGAGCCGTATGCACCCGCAAGACCACATGAAACTCTATGAGACCAGAGTTAATCTGCGGCGCTTCGATGAGGTTGCCCCACTCATATCGTCGGAGGCGGTCTTCTGGTTTACCGACGGCACCTATCACGGAATCGATGCCATAAAGGCTGCGTTCGAAGAAACATGGCGCAAACTTCAAAACGAAGTGTACTGGCTGGAGGACGTCGACTGGATTGCAATGAGCGATACCGCCGCAAGCTGCACGTACCGCTTCCGATGGAAGGCCGATATTGACGGGAAAACTTACGAAGGCGACGGTCGTGGCACGACAGTACTGCGAAAGGAGGGCGCGCAATGGAAGATCGTCCACGAGCACCTCAGCCGCTTTCCAAAATGAACAAGCTCCTTTTGATACGGTTTGCCGGAGTGTGACGAAGACGGCAACGGCGCCCTATATCGGCGGCGCCCCTACCCTGCCTGAGATCCTCGCCTGCGCCACGATGACAAGTCGTGTAGCGGATGCTCACATGCCGATATCGCCCTATATCGACGGCGCGCCCTATCCTGCCTGAGGTTCTCTGCCTTCGCAGAGAATGACAATCTATGTATATGTTTTAATTATATAAATCTGTCATCCTACGCGAATGCGTAGGACCTCGGGCCGGAAGGAGCGAGCGGCGGATATCATGCGCCTTTTTGGCCCAGGTCGATCGCCTCGCGCGAGCCAATCCCCCCATTCACCGCGACCCCGAGCTTAACGCCGCAAGCCCCTCACACCGCCGCTCTCAGCGCCTGAACCACCGCTTGCACCGCCGGCACGGCATGGAGATCGGAATGCACGGCCAGCCACACCCCGCGCAAAGGGAAATTACTTGACGGATAGGATGCAATACGACGCTAATCTGGTCATTGACCGAAACATATTGAGATATTGCGATCGTGCCGGAAACTGAACGATTGATCTTGCGTCCATCACGGCGGGCGGACATCCCAGAGCTTTTCGAATTCCTTGGAGACCCTATGGCAATGCAGCATACCCACTGCGATAAAACGCTTCGGGAGTGCCAACGGAGAGTGATGGTGCATGAATGGCGAAGGCGCCGTGATGGCTGTGCGCCATGGGTGGTGGCACGCCGTGATGGCGGCCGTATTATAGGATGGGGCGGCCTGTACGAAGACCCGTTCGATCCGGGGTGGAATTTCGAGGTAGGGTACTACTTTCGGCCCGAGGTTTGGGGAAACGGCTACGCTTCAGAGCTTGTAAACGCCGCATTAAGTGTTGCGGATCAGCAGCTCAAACTTCCAGAAGTATGGGCGATGGCACACCCAGATAACGGTGGCTCAAAGAAAGTTTTGGAGAAGGCCGGTTTTGTGTTCTCTCGCCATCTCCCTGATCGAAACCGCCTATTATTTCGCAGGCAACGATCGGCCGAGTCGCGATGACCGCTTGTAGCGCATTCCTGCGGAGGCACGTGTCGGCCCATTGTCGTTATTGCCCATATGGGTTTCGCGCCGCCGCCTGGATCGCGCCACTTGAGATGGTATAGCTGACGAGAATGGCGGTCATCAGCGGCGTCTGTCGTGCGATAGCTGAATTCCACCCTCGGCCTCCTGGGCGGCGGCTTAACGACGCAAGCCCCCTCACATCGCCACCTTCAGCGCCTCAACCACCGCCCGCACGGCCGGCGCGGCATGGAGATCGGTGTGGACGGCGAGCCACACCTCGCGCTTCAGCGGCTCGCGTCCCTCGTCGATCGCCACCAGCCGGGGTTCCGCCTCGGCGATGAAGTCGGGAAGGATGGCGACCCCGCCGTCGGCCAGCGCCGCCGCCATCTGCAGTTCGGCGGAGTTGGCGAACAGCCTGACCGGTCGGCCGGCGGCGAATGCCTTCAGCCGCTTCATTTGCGGCGCGCCGTCCATCAGGCCGCCGCCATAGGCGATGAACTGCCAATCCTGAGGCGAGGCCGCCGCGAGATAGCCCTCCGTCGCGTAGAAATGAAAGACCATTTCGCCGATGCGCGTAATGGTCAGATCGCCCGTTTCGGGCCGCGTCAGCCGCACGGCAACGTCGGCTTCGCGGCGATCCAGCGAGGCTGCCCGCTTCTCGCCCACCACATGGATCGTCATGTCCGGATGCTGCTGCCTGAGCCGCACCAGCGGCCCCATCAGGCGCACCGCCGTCAACGCCGGTGGCGCGCTGATGGTCACCGTGCCGGACAGGCCGGCCTGCGCCACCGACGCGAAGCGAGCCGCGCCCTGGGCTTCCTCTTCCATGCGCAGCGCCACGCCGGCCATGCGCTCGCCATCGGCGGTGAGCGTCACCTTCCTGCCCCGCCGATCCAAGAGGCGCAGACCGCACTCGGCCTCCAGCGCCGCCAGGCGACGACTGACCGTCGCATGCTCGACACCCAGCCGCCGCGCCGCCGCCGAGAAGCTGCCCTCGCGCGCCAGGACGGACAGAAAGCGCAGGTTCTCCCAATCATGCATGTCAATTTTTTCCCATCTTGTGATCATTTATAGGGAATTAATTCACAAGCCAAGCCGTGCCAATCTGCTCCCCGAACAGTGAGGAGCATTGAGCCATGAGCCTACGTATCGTCGTGCGTCAGCCGGGCGGACCTGAGGGCCTGACCGCCGAGACCTTCACCCCGTCGGCGCCCGGTCCGGGCGAAGTGCTGCTGCGGCAGACTGCCATCGGCGTCAACTTCATCGACGTCTATCACCGCTCCGGCCTCTATCCCCTGCCCGGCGGCGTTCCCGGCGTCGAGGCGACCGGCATCGTCGAGGCGGTCGGCGACGGCGTGACCACACTCTCCCCCGGCGACCGCGTGGTCTACGGCGGCCTGCCGGTCGGCGCCTACGCCGAGATGCGGGTGATCGCCGCGGATCGCCTGCACTTGCTGCCGGCCGCCCTGTCCGACGACGTCGCCGCCAGCACCTTCCTCAAGGGATTGACGGCCCACATGCTGTTCACCCGCGTCTTCCCGGTGACGGCTGGAACGCGCATTCTCGTTCATGCCGCCGCCGGCGGTCTCGGGGTGATCCTGACGCGCTGGGCCAAGCGCCTGGGCGCCGAGGTGTTCGCCACCGTCGGCAGCCCGGCGAAGGCGGACCTGGCGCGGACCGCCGGCGCCGACCACGTCATCGCCGGCCGCGACAGCGACTTCCCCGCCTTCATCGCCAGTCTGACGGACGGCAAAGGCGTCGATTTCGCCATCGACGGCATCGGCGGCACCACGCTGGAAAAGACCTTCGCGGCGGTGCGCAAATTCGGCACGGTGGCCAGCATCGGCCAGGCGGCCGGCGCCATTCCGCCCATCGACGTCACCGCGCTCGGCCCCCTCCGCTCCATCGCCTTGGCACGCCCCAGCGTGATGGCCTACTCGGCCGAACCCGACACCTACCGCTCGGCCGGCCTGGCAGTGCTCCAGGCCATGACAAGCGGCATCATCGCCACCCTCGGCCAGACCTACGCCCTGAAAGACGCCGCCACCGCCCACGCCGATCTCGAAGGCGGCAGGACGACCGGCAGCATAGTGCTGCGCCCGTAGCGCGACGGCGGCTCTCCTTTGCTCTTGGGCGAACTATCATAAAATGATATAAATGAGGGCAAAGGAGATTGCCCCCATGCCATCCAGCTACACCCTCGGCGATCGCTTCGAAGGTTTCGTCAAGCAACTGGTCGCCAGCGGTCGCTATGCCTCGGCCAGCGAGGTGCTGCGCGACGGCCTGCGCCTCCTCGAGGAGCAGGAGAACCTGAGGCAAGCCAAGCTCGACGCCCTCCGGCGCGATATCGACGAGGGGCTCGACAGCGGCCCGTCCGAGCCTCTGGATATGGAAGCGATCATCGAGGAAGCGCGCCAGCTCAGGAAATCGGCAAAGAAGCCTTCGCATCATGGCGCTTAGGGTTTCCCGCAGGCCACGGGCGCGGCTCGATCTGATCGAGATCTGGGCTTATATCGCCGAGGACAACGAGGCGGCGGCCGACCGTCTTTTGCGGCGGATTGACAGCGTTCTCGACATGCTGGCCGAAACCCCGCTCGCAGGCCGGGCGCGGCCGGAACTGCGACCGGATATCCGCAGCTTTTCAATCGACAACTACGTCGTCTTTTACGTCGCGCGGCCCGATGCCATCGATGTCGTCAGGGTCTTGAGCCGTTACCGCGACATCACCCAAGAGGATGTCGACGCAGACTCCTGAGCAAGACCAAGGCGGAGCCAAGGCCCCGCCTATCTTTCCGATATCCACCTATGTCAACTGCGCCCTCTCCTGCCCGAGATCCTCTGCCTTCGCAGAGGAAGACACCCCGCAGGAACCCACGCGCGCGGTTATGTATATGTTTTATATATATAATTCTGTCTTCCTTCGCGAAGGCGAAGGACCTCGGGACGAGAGGGCGCGATGGCCAATATAGGTCTTCCCCAACCGCCCTCACGCCACCCAGAGGTTCAGCCCCACCACATCCGCCGCCGTCAGCACGCCGGTATCCGCATCGGCGGCGCCAGTGGTCAGGCCGTAGGCGATGCCGGTGGAGAAATACTGGCCGATCAGGCCGAGGTCGATGTCGAACTCGCGCGACGGCGAGAGAGGAATGGTCACCACGGGCACGTCGGTCCCCACCGTCGGCGCGGATGACTTGTTGTAGAGCTTGAGATAGCGAACGCTGGTTGCCGCGTTATAGCCGTAGATCTTGTAGAGCCGGCCGGTCGAGGCCTTGGCCACCGTGGCGTTCACCGTCGCGGCGGCCGAGGCAAGCCGGGCCACCGATGCAAGCGCGCCGGAGCCGCTGGAGGCCGCCCCGATCGAACTCAGCGTGCCGCCGGAGAGCGCCGGCGCGATGTCCTGCATCATCGCCACGGGAATGGCGCGGACGTTCATCGTGCCCGACGTGAAGGCCGAGGCGCGCACGCGGACGGCCAGCGCGCCGGGGGCATAGACCTCGTAGGCGTTGGCCGAGGCAAGGTTGCTGAGGCTGGTCACCGGCGAACCGCCGGAGGCCGGCAGCGCCGAGATGGCGACCCAGATGGCGAGATTCGGCTCGTAGGTCGCCTCGAAGGACAGGTTGATGCCGGCGAACGTGCCCCACCAGGCGAAGACGGCGCCGTTGTAGGCGCCGATCGGAACGACGACGGACTGGCCGCTCGCCGTGATCGCCCCGCTCACCGTGCCCGATTGCGACATATCCTCGAACGGCAGCGACCCGCGCGCGCCCATGTAAAGTTCGGCAACCGACTGCGGCATGTATGTCTCCTGAAAGGAAGGCCGAACGTCGCTCGTCGCGCGCGTTCGGATCAGGAGCCCCGCCGATCAGGTTGACCTCAACCTGATCGAAAAGCGGCAGCTCCCGCATTGAACCCGGAGACAAATTAGGCGCGGCTGGTTTTCACCGTCGCGGCGACGCGCCGACCTGCGCGGCGGTAACAACGGGCTCGCCGCCCGCGTCGCTTCCCGGCGCCTTGAACCACAGGCGCGGGTTTTCCGTCGACTGAACGGTGAGGATCTGGACGGCCGATCTTTCCACCGGCAGCACTTCGTTGGTCAGATTGTCGAGGACGTAGAAATGCGGCCCGAAATTGACGACGAGAACGGCATGCAGCTGCCCGCCTCTGGTGACCCCGACGGCCACCCGTGCCCGAGCGCTGCCGAAGCCAGCGGCGATGAGGTCGTGGCGCTTGGTCATCGCGAAGTCGTCGCAGTCTCCGTCCTTGGGCCCGACCAGCCAGACATCGCTTCCCGGCGGCTCGGGCTGCGGGTGAATGTCCTTGTTGACCAGCCGGTTGATCCGGCGGACGTCGGCAAAGCTGAGGCTCTCCGTCTGGACGACGGGCTGGCACTCCGCCTCAAGCGACGTGCACATGTCATAGAAGCCGGCCGGCCCCAAGGTCTGAGCCGCGGCAAGCCCGGCAAGCAGCGCGAGAACAGAGGTCAAGAAACACCTCGCAGACAAGCCAGCATAAATGTTGACTTGGTGAGTAGACTTGACGCATCGCAGCCTTCCCAACTATCGGGAAGAAAACGCATCCGTTGCACTACTTGCACTGGGTGGTGATGGTCGAGGTCCTCTCCGGGCAGGTATTCCCGCGAGCGCTTCTTTGCGTCGTCCCCAATTTCCTCATCAGATTGGTTAACAAGCCGTTAAACCGATGCAGCGCTCGTTTACTCCAGCGTCATTGTTCTTGAGATAAGCGTCAGGTGTGTCCGCGACGCATGCATCATCGTGAGATATACGAGTGTCGAAACAGACGAAGCGGAGCGCTATAGTTGGGTTCGCTGCGTTGCGCTGAAGTACCATCCGACCGGCATGGAATGAGGATCGACAAGAGGATGCCGCTCAACCGACAGTCTGGAGCGGCGATCTGATAGAGTCGGATCGACCTGCGCGCCAGGAGCGCCTCAGTCCGGAGTGCCCGATGGTCCTCGATCTCGCCAGCTCGAAGCTGCTCGTCCACGTCGTTCTCATCTCGTTTCGCGATGGCGTATCGGCGGACACCCGTCGCCGGTTCCTGGAGCACCACCAATCCCTCGGCGCCCGCTGCGGCGGAGCGGAGGCCGGCATCGCCTTCTGGCAGGTCAGCGACAATCTCGATCAGCGCAAGAACTGGCACGCCGTCCAATTCTCGCTGTTCGCAGACCGCGAGGCGCTCACCCGCTTCGCCCAGCATCCCGAACACCTCAAGGCCGGCGAGGCGCTCAGGGAGATCGCCGACTGGATGGTGGGAGATGTGGAGACGATCGGCGCGGCTGGCGTGTTGGGGTGAGTGGAGCAAGCACCGGCGCAAGGGCGACTGGAGGCCTATATCGGCCGTTCGCCCTTTCCTGCCTGAGATCCTCTGCCTTCGCAGAGGAAGATAGTCCATGGGAGGGGAAACAAGCGGATAGCGCGTCCTTGCCGTACTGTCTCCCCATCCATCAAGCTGTCTTCCTCTGCGAAGGCAGAGGATCTCGGGACGAGAAGGCGCGACGGGCCGTATAGGGCTAGGGCAGAGGTCAGCCAACGATCAGGTGCCATCCCTACAGATGGAAGATGCCTGCGGTCAGGTCAGACCACGGCGACCGAAGGGCACCTTTCCGCGCGGATAGCGGCGCTCTTCAAAGGACTGTTGGCGCGGTTTGGGCTGCACTGGCGGCTCAGGAGGGCTCTTGTGAAAGATGTCCAGATTCACACTGGGCAAGGAGAGGCCTGGAATGATGAAGGGAACCATTTCATGGCCATCGGTCGGCGTGAACTGCAGCACCAGCGCATAGAGAATACCGATGATCGTTGGCACGATGGTGTGAAGCCCCGTGCCGTCGGCCAAACTCGGGGCAAGGTAGGCGACACCGAAGTCAAGGAAGTTGATCGCGAACATGACCGGAATAATAACGCCGGGCCTCCAACCGATGTCGCGAATTCTTACGGCCTGCAGGCTCAACGCAACCCAAAATAACATTATAACAAACGGAGCTACAAGCGCATAGAACGTCGGATCTTTATTATCGACATCCAGAACGAATACAATAAAAAAGATACCTATACACGCCGCAACGGAGAATAGCAGCGGACCGAAAATCACAGTCCAAAGAAAATATTGCAGACGCCCCATTCTTCCGTAGAAAAGGAATAAATAACCGAGCATACCCCAGCCTCCACAACCTGAAGAAGAATGCCTTGCATTCCTTTCAGGCTGATGAAGCGAGTCATGACAATTTTAGCTATTTGTCCAATCGAGAGGCCTATAACAGCCAACCTCGCACCGCCGCACGCTGATAGAGAGCCGAAGTCTTCCTCGCTTCACTGGCATGGATAGGGCGCCCTATAGCACCCGCCTCGCCCCATTCTGCCTGAGATCCTCTGCCTTCGCAGAGGAAGACAATCTATGGGAGGGGAAACAAGCGGATAGCGCGTCCTTGCCGTACTGTCTCCCCATCCATCAAGCTGTCTTCCTCTGCGAAGGCAGAGGATCTCGGGAAGGTAGAACGGGCGGCCGATATCGGTCTCCAACTCCCCCTAGGGTCCAGACTCATAACGCGCCACTGCCGGCGCGGCCTACTGGAACAGCCCTGACTGGATACCTTTCAGGTCAGGCGGATTGGTCTGCCTTTGAAGTATGAGGGTTTTAGATGCCTCCCAACCTTTGCAGCCGGTAATCGTAAGTTGATCAGAAGATAGAGTTGCCTTGCATCGATCGGTTTTGAATGCAAAAGGCCATCCGTCAACTCGTTCCTTCTTGGTTAGCACAAGACGCCCAGCTTTGTAGGAAAATTTACCTTGAGTTCCCAGAAACTCAAAGCCACCAAAATGCTCTGTGACGATCGTTCCATCTTTCTTGAAACAAAGCATATCACCCTCAGAGGTCTCAGTCATGCTCGGTGATGAATATTCTGGATCGACCGGTACCAGATGAATATTGTTCCAGCATCCATATATGCCTTCTTCGGCGTGAGCATTACCATATAATGTAACGGAAAAAACAAATGCGATGATAGATCTCGCTCGAAAAGCGCTCATAACTGCCCCATTGTTATAGCTGCGACTACGCCGTCGGAATGCTCCTATCCGGTAGCGCAGCCAATAGCATACAACGCAGCGATGTGGATGGCCAGGAAGCTGGTCGCAAGGCGGTCATATCGGGTTGCGATGCCCCTGAAGTCCTTGAGGCGGCAGTATGCGCTCGTTGGCGTTTCGGTCGCGGTATTAATTGGGCGACAAGTAGCTCTTCCAGATGCGATTTATGTGTCTGGAGCCTACGCCCCCCGGCGCAGGCGCTCCTGGCCGCGCGTGCTGAGGCGCGGCATCAGTTCGTAGCGGAGATCGACGACCGGCTGCGGCACGTCCTTGCCGGCGATGCGGGCCAGCACCATCTCAACCGCCCGCCGGCCCATCTCCTGGCGGAAGGTGCGGACGCTGGTGATCGGCGGGTTGGCCACGGCCATCATCTCCAGGTCGTTGAAGCCGCAGAGGCCGATCTCGTCCGGCACGGCGATGCGCCGCCGCTGGCATTCGAACAGCACGCCGAGCGCCAAGTCGTCGTTGTTGCAGAAGATCGCGTCGATCTTCTGGGTGCGCGCCATGAGGTCGCTCAGGAGCTGGCAGCCGAGTCCCACCGTCGAGGCGCGCGGCGTGGTGATGATGAGCCCTTCGTCGAACAGCCCGGCCTCCTTCACCGCCTGGGTATAGCCTTCCAGGCGGCGCTGGGTGCGCGGATCCATGCGGGCGCCGAGGAAGGCAATGCGCTGGTAGCCGCCGGCGATGAGATGCCGCGTGGCGTCATAGGCGGCGTCGAAGTGGGAGAAGCCGACCATCATGTCGACCGGCGCCGGGCCCATCTCCATGATCTGCACCACCGGGCAGCGGGCCTGCATGAGCAGCGCCCTCGACGTCTCCGACTGGTCGATGCCGGACACGATCAGCCCGGCGGGACGCTGGCTGAGGAACACCCGGAGCAGCCGCTCCTCCTCCAGCACCGAATAGCGCGTGTTGCCGAACTGGACGCTGAAGGGCGAGCCCTCGACGCCGGCATAGATGCCGCGCAGCACGTCGGCGAACACGCTGTTGGTCACCGAGGGGATCAGCACGCCGATGACGTCGGTGCGATCGGAGGCCAGCGCCCGCGCCACCGGGTCCGGCACATAACCGAGCTGCTCGACGATCTCCTCGATCCGCTGCCTGAGCTTGGGCGAGACCATCTCGGGCTTGCGCAGCGCCCGCGACACGGTGATAGCGCTCACATTGGCGACTCGCCCGACATCGGCAAGCGTCACTTTCCCAGCAGACCTGTCACTCTTCATACCGGCAGCCTCCCCGGGCGGGGAGTATATCGCAGTTCGTCGCATTGACAAATGACAGCGCTAACATTTGTATGGCTAGTAACAGACGCGGTTGGGGAGGACGACCGATGGCTGCTCCCGTTGCCATTCAAACCGACTACATTCTCGTCATGGGGGTTTGCGGCGCCGGAAAGTCGACGGTCGCCGCGATGCTGGCGGCCGCGACGGGCGGCCAGTTGATCGAGGCCGACGATCACCACTCCCAAGGCAACGTCCGCGCGATGTCCGAAGGGCGGCCGCTCACCGACGAGCAGCGTTGGCCGTGGCTCGCCGCCGTTGCCGCGGCGGCGGCCGAGGCGCGGCGTGAGGCGGACGGCCCGGTGGTCATCGCCTGCTCGGCCCTGAAGCGGCGCTATCGCGACCGGCTGCGCCAGCAGCTCGGCCCCTTGCCGATTCTCCACCTCTTCGGCCCCGTCTCCCTTCTCAGGCAGCGCCTCACGGCGCGCCGATCGCACTTCATGCCGCCGGCGCTGCTCGACAGCCAGCTGGCCGTGCTCGAACCACCGGCCGCCGACGAAGAGGCCCTGACGTTTTCGGTCGAGCTGAGCCCGGACGACATCGTCGCCACGGCCGTGCTCGCCCTCGTCGCGGCGGCACACGCCCGACAGCCTTCAGAACCCGCCAGAGCCGAGACGCCCTGACCGCAGAAACATCGGAGCAAGCCCAATGGATAGGGTCAAGACACTCCTCGAACGCATTCTCGAATACACCATGGCGGCGCTCTTGGCCGTCATGGTGGTGATGGTGTTCGGCAACGTCGTGCTGCGCTACGCCTTCGGCAGCGGCATCGCCTCGGCCGAGGAAATCTCCCGCCTGATGTTCGTCTGGCTGGTGTTTCTCGGCGCCACGCTGGCGCTGCGCCAGCACAAGCACCTGGGGCTCGAACTGCTGCAGGCGCGACTGCCGGTGCCGCTGCGCCGGGCCTGCGCGATTCTCAGCCACCTGCTGATCCTCTACGCGCTCTGGCTGTTTCTTTCCGGCAGTTGGACGCAGACGAAGATCGGCCTTTCCACCTATTCCACCGTGCTGCGCTTCCCGATGGCGTTCTACGCCGCCGCCGGCGTCTTCCCGACCATCGCCATGATCGGCCTCACGCTGATCAACCTCTACCGCCTCGTCACCGGTTCGTCCGACGGCCACATGCCCGGCGACCCCAACCCCGATCACATCCTGGACGACGTGAGCAGGCCGGACGCGCCGCAGATCGAACGCACCGCCGTGGGCGATCTTCCCGGCGCCAATCCCACCGTGCTGGAGGGCGGACGATGACCCTCGGTGTCTTCCTCGGTTCGCTGTTCGGCCTGATGGCGCTCGGCATGCCCATCGCCTTCGCCCTCGTCCTGACGGGCGTGGCGCTGATGTTCTATCTCGACTTCTTCGACGCCCAGTTGGTCGCCCAGAACATGCTGTCGGGCGCCGACAATTTCCCGCTGATGGCGGTGCCCTTCTTCATCCTGGCCGGCGAGATCATGAACGCCGGCGGCATCTCCCGGCGCATCATCAACCTTGCCGTCACCCTGGTCGGCCACATTCGCGGCGGCCTCGGTTACGTCGCCATCGGCGCCGCCGTGCTCTTGGCCAGCCTGTCCGGCTCGGCCATCGCCGACACCGCCGCCCTCGGCACGCTCTTGATCCCGATGATGCGCGACCATGGCTATCCGCTGCCGCGCTCGGCCGGCCTCGTCGCCGCCGGCGGCATCATCGGCCCGATCATTCCGCCCAGCATGCCGTTCATCATCTTCGGCGTCACCACCAACGTGTCGATCACCGGCCTGTTCATGACCGGCATCGTCCCCGGCCTGCTGATGGGGCTGGCGCTGGTCTTTACTTGGAAGTGGTGCGTCGGCGGCATGAACGTGGTGGCCGAGCCCAAGCGCACGGGCCGGGAGCGGCTGATCGCGCTGCGCGAGGGCCTGTGGGCGCTGTTCCTGCCGGTGATCATCATCGGCGGCCTGCGCGGCGGCCTGTTCACGCCGACGGAAGCGGCCGTCGTCGCCGCCGTCTATGCCCTCTTCGTGACGCTGTTCGTCTACCGCGAGATCGGCGTCGCCGAGCTCACCGAGGTGTTCATCCAGGCGGCGCGTACCACCGCCACCGTCATGTTCCTGGTCGCCGCCGCGCTGGTGTCGGCCTACATGATCACGCTGTCCGACCTCACCTCGCAGCTGACCGACCTCCTGCAACCGGTGATGCACGAGCCGCGCCTCCTCATGGCGATGATCTGCCTGCTGCTGCTCGCCGTCGGCACCGTCATGGACCTGACGCCGACCATCCTGGTGCTCGGCCCGGTGCTGATGCCGATCGCCACCACCGCCGGCATCGACCCGCTGTATTTCGGCGTCATGTTCGTGCTGATCGGCACGCTCGGCCTGATCCACCCGCCGGTCTGCACGGTGCTGAACACGGTGTCCGCCATCGCGCGGATCTCTCTGGAACGCGCCACCGCCGGCATCTGGCCGTTCCTGCTCGTCTACCTGGTGCTGTTTGTCCTGATGATCATCTTCCCCGAGATCATCACCGTGCCGTCGCACCTGTTCCACTGAGAATTATAAAGAGGGAGAGAAGACCATGAAACTCGCATTCGCCTCCACCGTCGCCGCCGCGCTTCTGGCGGTCGGCGTCACGGCGTCCGCCGCGGCGGACGTCAGCGCCCGCGTCATCCGCTTCGGCTTCGGCCTGCCGGACGCCAGCAACCAGGGCCGCGCGGCCAAGTTCTTCGCCGATGAGGTCGCCCGCCTCTCCGACGGCAAGCTGAAGATGCGCACCTTCGGCGACGCCAAGCTCGGCAGCGACGTGCAGATGCAGAACGCGCTGATCGGCGGCGCCCAGGAGATGATGGTCGGCTCGACCGCCACTCTCGTCGGCATCGTCAAGGACTTCGGCGTCTACGACCTGCCCTTCCTGTTTGCCGACAACAAGCAGGCCGACGCCGTGCTCGACGGCCCGTTCGGCCGCAAGCTGATGGACAAGCTGGAAGCGCAGGGCCTCGTCGGTCTGGTCTACTGGGAAAACGGCTTCCGCAACCTGACCAACAGCAAGCGCCCCGTCACCAAGATGGAGGACTTTGCGGGCATCAAGCTCAGGGTCATGCAGAACCCCGTCTACATCGACATGTTCAACAGCTTCGGCGCCAGCGCCGTGCCGCTGCCCTATTCCGAGCTGTTCTCGGCCATGGAGACCGGCGCCGTCGACGGCCAGGAGAACCCGGTCACCACCATCGAGTCGGCCAAGTTCTACGAGGTGCAGAAGTATCTCACCATCACGCGCCACGTTTACAGCCCGTGGATCGTGCTGGCCAGCAAGTCCTGGTACGACCAACTCTCGGCCGACGAGCACAAGATCCTGCTTGAGGCAGCGGTTGCCTCGCGCGATTTCGAGCGCAAGGACAGCCGCGAAGCCTCGCTGAAGAGCATCGATGCCCTGAAGAGCCACGGCATGCAGGTCAACGAACTGCCGCCCGAGGAACTCGCCCGTCTCAAGGAAAAAGCCCAGCCCGCCGCCGACAAGTTCGCCGCCGACGGCGGCGCCGAAGTCCTGAAAGACCTGCAGGCCGCCATCGCAGAGGCGAAGTAAGGGCCGGAGAACCACGGCCGGCAAAGCGCGCGGCCGTGGTTCTCGGGGGGGATTCTAAGAGGGATGGTAGCGTCCGCGGGGGCCTCGCGGGCGCTACCTTTTTGAATCATTTATATAAAGCTGTCATCCCCAGCGAAAGCGAGGACCTCAGGACGACGGGCGCAGCGGCCCATATCAGGCTCCCAATAAAACGAAGGCGGGCCGAAGCCCGCTCTCGATCGGTTGGGATGGATGTAGGGGCGCCCTATATCCGCCCCTCGCCCCATCCTGCCTGAGGTCCTCGCTTTCGCAAGGATGACAGATTTATATAAAGATAACAGTTTGTTACCCGCTCGCAAACTTCCCTTGCGGCAGTATCCGATGCCACGCGGAACACGACAACCTATGAGGAGGAACACGCCGCTATCCGATTGTTTCGTCAATATCAGACTGTCATCCTTGCGAAAGCGAGGACCTCAGGAAGGTAGAGCGAGCGATTGATATCAGTCTCCCTGACCCCACAGTTGCTTTATCCCTCGCATTTCCGAGAAGCTCATGACGACCTGTGAGAGGGCGCACACCGCTATCCGATTGTTCCATAAATATAAACCTGTCATCCTTGCGAAAGCGAGGACCTCAGGAAGGTAGAGCGAGCGATTGATATCAGTCTCCCTGACCCCACAGTTGCTTTATCCCTCGCATTTCCGAGAAGCTCATGACGACCTGTGAGAGGGCGCACGCCGCTATCCGATTGTTCCATAAATATAAACCTGTCATCCTTGCGAAAGCGAGGACCTCAGGAAGGTAGAGCGAGCGATTGATATCAGTCTCCCTGACCCCACAGTTGCTTATCCCTCGCATTTCCGAGAGGATCGCCCCATGAATCCGGGCTGGGTCTACATCGTCACCAACAAGCCGCACGGCGTGCTCTACGTCGGCGTCACCTCCGATCTGGAAGGGCGGGTCTGGGAGCATCGCAATCGAATCCATCGTGGCTTCACCGACAGCTACAATTGCACGCGGCTCGTCTGGTACGAGGACAACGGCGACATCACCGAAGCGATCGAGCGCGAGAAGCAACTCAAGCACTGGAAACGCGAGTGGAAGATCCAACTGATCGAAGAGATGAACCCGGAGTGGGAAGACCTCTTCGAGACGATCATGTCGTGAAGAGAGCCCTATATCAGCCCCTCGCCCCATCCTGCCCGAGGTCCTCGCTTTCGCAAGGATGACAGATTTATATTTATGGAACAATTGGATAGCGGCGCGCATCCTCTCATGGGTTACCGTCTTCCACGGGCCTCCGGTGGCACCGCAGAGGGAGCCATGCGAGCGGCTAACAAACTGTTATATTTATATAAATCTGTCATCCTTGCGAAAGCGAGGACCTTAGGACGAGTAGGCGCGGCGGCTCATATCAGGCACCAATAAAAACTCAGGCGGGCCGAAGCCCGCCTGTTCAGTCTGCAATATTTCCGGGAATCCAATCCGGCGGCGGGCCACCGAGGGCTTCGGTGAGGCCGTTGCCGGTGGGGACGACATCTTCGGCCGGAGCCTGTTTGGGTTTGCGGCCACGTTTGCGGGCTTCCGGCTTGGCGTCGGCCGGCGGCGGCGTTTCGCCGCCCGGCTCGGGCTCGTCGGAAGCAGCGATGCTTGCGCTGCCCGCCGCCGCCACCCACGACGGCTTCATCTTCATCAGCGCGTCGGGAAGGTCGAAGACCTCCCCGGCGTCGCGGATCTTGCCGCCGAAGTAGCCCTTGCGGACGGCGGTGACGCGCATCAGACGGCGACCCCGTTGGACTGCACGCCGGCGACGATGCCGGCGGTGATCTTGCCGGTGGTCGGCGCCGTGCCGGTGACGGTGTATTTCAGGCGGCCGTACTGGAGCGTGATGCCGCGCGGCAGGTCGTCGCGGGCGATCTGATAGCCGGCCTTGAGCTGAGCCAGCGTCGCTGTTGCCAGCGGGATCGTCTTATCGGGCGTGAAGGTGGTGGTGGCGTCCAGCTCCAGGTCGATCTGCAGCGAGGTGAGGTTGTTGAAGTCTTCCACCACCTGCACCAGGAGCGCCACTTCGCAGCCCTTGCCAGCGTCGAAATTCTTGATGGTGGGCGAGATGGGGCCGAAGTCGAGGGTGTTGGTGGAGGCGGCCGTCGCGGTAACAGGCTGAGCGTCCGAGAACAGCGCCTGAGTGTCCAGGATCATTTGGATGTCCTTGAAAATAAGGCTAGGGAAGCGCCCGTCGAAACGGGTGCAGGACTTGCGAAGTCTGAGATCGAAACTCGCTGGCGCGCGGCAGGTGGCGACGCATTCGAGAACCGGAGCGGAGCGGACGTTGAGGTCCGTGAGCACCGGAAGCGCAGAATGCTAAGCCAGATGCCCGCGCCAGTAGAGTTTCGGCTCAGACGTAGGCGGGAAGCGCCGCCTCCGTGTTGAGCAGCGCGTCCGTCTCGCGGATCGGGATGCCGCGATAGGTCAGCACTTCCTTGCCCTCGATGCTGTCGCGCTTGAGGCCCGGCGCCGCGTAGTTGTAGCTGCCGGCGGCGTTGACCAGCGACCGGTCGGACGACTGGGCGTCCAGCACTTCCAGCGCGTCGCGGTTCATGTAGATGGCGATGCGGCTGGAGGTGGCGTTCAGCCGGCGCGACTGCAGGCGGTAGTAGGCCTCGCGCAAGAGCTTCCAGATATCCACCGAGCCCGAGAGCATGTCGGAAACGTCGATGTTGGCGATGCGGGCGTTGTAGCGCCAGTCCTTGACGAACATGCCGACATGCCAGGAGAACAGCGTCGACTTGACGTAGAACTTGTTGCCGGCGGCATCCAGCGTCACTTCCTCGCCCTTGTCGGCCACCTGAACGCCGGTGGGGATGCCCTCGGGCGTCAACAGCGACGTGGCGTGGTCGCCCCAGGTGACGAACCAGATGGAGGTGTTGTCGGCGCCGCGGCCGCCGCCGTCGATCACCTGTCCGGCGGCGACGTTCGGCTTGGTGGCGTTGGGGCCGTCGTAATAGGCGTTGTAGCGGGCGGCGAGGCCCTTGAACTTCTCCGGCGTGGTGGCGACGTCGTGGTAGAAAATGCCGGTCGCCATCTCCTGGTTCATCGCTTCGAGGAACGGCGCGCTGTCGACGAGCCGCTGCTTGGCGGCGTCCTTGGCCAGCGCCAGCAGGCGCACGTCGATTTCCGAGCGCGCCTCCAGGAAACCGGTGGTGTCGTCCACCTGCTGCACGGTGGCCTTGGACTGCGGCACGCCCTTGTACAGGCGCCCCCAGGCGACCGACGGCAGACCGGTGCGGATCATGTGGCGATGGCTGGCCTGCTGGTTGCAGACCGTCACCATCGCGTCGTCGAGCACCGGATTCTGCTGCGACAGGATTTCGAGAACCGTGCCCTCGGCGCTCTGCTTCTGCGCGTCGATCAGGTTCGGGTAGTAGGTGCCAACGGTGGCCATGTGTCATTTACCCCTTGGGCTTGTCGCTCGGAAACAGCAGGTGGGCGGCATCGATGGGGCGTCCTGCCCCTGCCCCGCCGCTCTCCGGCCGGTCTTCGGCGATCGCGCTTCCGACGCGCGCCATGAACCGGATAACTTCCGGGTGGTTTCCGCCGCCACTTTCGGTGAGAAACGCCTTGAGCCCCGGCGTGCCGAAGCGGGCGAGCGCGCCCTGCGCGACGGCCACGGAAGCATCCCAGCGGGCGCCGCCGATCTCGGCATCCTTGCGGGCCGAGGCGACCCAACCGGTCTGAATGTCGGCCCACTCCTTGGCTCCGGCACCGGCTTCCGCCTGGCGATGAGCGGCGAGCGCCCCGGCGAGCGCCTGCGCCTGGCCGCGCGTCAGGCCGATGTCCTTCAAGACAGGCGACATCGCCTCGGCCAGCTTCTCATCGATCGCCATGCCCTCGGGCAGGCCGAAGTCATAGCGGCCATCCTCCGGCACCTCGTCGGCGGGGTCGATGGCGCCGGCCTCGTCCTTGGCCTCGTCCTTGGATTCTGGCGGATGAGCCGCGCCATCGCGCTCCGGCGCCGCGCCGGCCTCCTGCGAGCCGGCCTCACTCGGGAACATCAAACTCTCAGGCGCCGCGCCTTCCGCGCCATCACCCATGCCGTCGCCTTCAGGCGCGAACACCGCCACGCCACACATCCATCGCTCAAGCATATTGGTCGTCCCCATCTTCACTTGCGCCGGCCTTGTGAGCCGACCGTTCCAGTTCCCGTGCCTCGCCGCGTTCCAGCAGCAGGCGCGGATAGAGCCGCGCATCGACCAGATCGAGCTTCTGCAGGATTTCGAGGCCCAGCGATTGCCGCCCCAGGCGATAGCGCTCCGCCGCCTCGCTGCCGGCATCGAAGGCGTTGGCATAGAGCCCGGCCCGGCCAAGCAGCCAGAACACCACCCGCTTGCCCTCGGCCGTCTCCATCATCAGCCGGAAGGCATCGCGAAGATCGGCCTCCTCCTGCGCGGTCCGCGCCCGTGCCTCGGCATCCCGCGCCTCGCGCGCTTCGAATTCATCGAGCATCAGTTAGCTATCCTGTTGATTTAGCGAACATTCTTCACGCGATCCGGTATCCACTTCACCCGGAAACACTCGATATCGGCCACTCGCCCCATTCTGCCTGAGATCCTCTGCCTGCGCAGAGGATGACAGGAGATTTATATTTAGAAACAATCGGATAGGTGGGCGCCCGTGTACCCGGGGCAAATTTCCGGGCGCCGCTACGCGGTGGCCAATCTGACGAGGGCTGGCAAGCTTGGCACATGGGCGGCGCCTTCGACGGCGAAGCGGTGGCCGAGGAATCGGTAGAAGGAGACGTT
>Ga0316600_10000265_pt1 | contig 27811 bp, 22 predicted proteins | sample OWC_soil_day5_CT_FD_207652 | JGI IMG/M metagenome (GOLD analysis project Ga0316600, IMG submission 207652) | Wetland soil microbial communities from Old Woman Creek delta, Ohio, United States - OWC_soil_day5_CT | ecosystem: Environmental > Terrestrial > Soil > Wetlands | place: USA: Ohio... | reverse complement strand
GATTCCCATAGTGAGATATTTTTCTTTGATTTTTCCTACAGCTAGTATTGTAATCTTCATTATTCGTTCGCTGGCATCTCCTCTAATGTTACTTCTACCGTTGTTTTATTGCCATCGCGATCCAGCTCTACATTTATTTTTTTGCCGACTTCATAATTTGCAATAATCGTCCGTAAATCTACAACACTATTGATTGCTTCATCATTGATTTTCAGGATAATGTCACCTTTTTTAATACCGGCCTTTGCTGCGGGGCCGCCGTTGCTCACATTGGCAATGTAAACGCCCGCATCGATATTCAATTGGTACCCTTGTCTTGCTGCTGAATCTTTATCGAAAGCTCCAACACCTAAGTAGGGGCGCGCTACTTTGCCATGATCAATGATCGCTTGCACTATCGGGCGAACGGTATTGGCAGGAATAGCGAGTCCGATACCCTCTACCCCTTGTACTGATATTTTCGCACTATTGATACCGATTACCATGCCATCGGCATTCACCAATGCTCCACCTGAATTACCAGGATTGATTGCTGCATCGGTTTGGATTAATTTGAAGCGACGTTCACCTATTTCAATGGAACGATTGAGTGCGCTAATAACCCCTGCGGTTACACTACCCTTGAATTCTTGACCAAGGGGATTACCGATGGCAATCGCTGGTTCACCGACCATGATCTCATCGGAATTTCCTAGCGTTGCAAAGGGTAGATCCTTTGCATCTACTTTCACGACTGCTAAATCTGTGACTGGGTCTGTGCCGAGCACTTTACCCTTTAAGGTTCTACCATCCGATAAAGAGACAACAATTTCCTCTGCCCCTTGTACAACGTGATTATTCGTCACGATATAACCATTTGCATCAATAATAACCCCAGAACCAGAACCCTGTTCAACCGTTACCTTATTGTTGAACCAATCACGTGCGCTTGCTTTATTGGTAATACCAACAACAGCCGGGCCCACGGCTTGGGCTACTCTTACGACTGGGGTATTTCTAGCATCGGATATATTGGTGTTAGTTGGTGCTTGTAAATTGGGCTGAGCCGCCTGCACCTTTGATTTGGCACCTTCGCCAGCAAAATTTGTACAGCCAGAAAATAGTACACCACCAATAATTCCGACAAATAATACGACAAATAGATATGGTGTTAATTTTTTATAATAGTGTTTCATAATAAACTAACCTCCTAATACTTATTATATTTATTATTTAAACATACAAGATAGCAACTTGTTTATAACCCTACCATTTGGCTTTGACTCGCTAAGCGAATATCGAGTTCATAGCCTTGTTCTCTGACGATTTTATTGACTGTTTCCCGGGCAATACTCGGTCGATTGTTCTCTTCGCTAAGATGCGCTAGAAAAACTTTCATGTGTTTTTGTTTTTCCATTCGCACCAGCGCCCACGCTGCATCGGCATTGGATAAATGCCCGCGATTGCCTAAAATGCGTTGTTTTAAGTACTGTGGATACATCCCATTTTTCACTAAATCCACATCATGGTTTGCTTCAAGTACGAGCACATCAGAGTTGTCTAATGCTTTTTGCACGCTACTTGTTACAAAGCCTAAATCTGTTGCTACTGTACACTTGATATCTTTCCCGTAAATACAAAAACCAACTGGATCGGCAGCATCATGGGAAATATTAAAGCTTTCAATTTTCAGTCCGCCAATGCCTAATTTATCGCCAATTTCATTGCAACATTCATCAACAATCAAATTTCGACAAACCATTGACCGAAAAGTATCTGGTCTAGTATAAACAGGTAATTTATATTTTTTTGTCAATGTCGGTAAGCCATTGATATGATCGCGATGCTCATGGGTGATCAAAATACCATTGAGTTCTTCAATCGCTACACCGATATTGGCTAGGCTGGCTTTGATTCGCCGAGCACTAATCCCTGCATCCACCAAAAGTTTAGTATCGCCAATTTGCACATACGTTGAATTTCCTTTGCTGCCACTTGCGAGTACATGTACCTGCATGACTTACATAGCTCCATTCATTTTTGCGACTTCCTTAGCAACATCATCTTTTATGATTTCTGGCAGGGAATTGACTAACAACGTTTGAATTTCACTGAGTCTTTCCTTTGTCTTTGCTTCAAATCGCAAGGTAAAGATTGGTTCTGTAACCGAAGAACGGATCATCCCCCAACCATCCGCAAATTCTAACCGAACGCCATCAATTAAATTGGTTTTATAGTCGGATAAATTTTCTGCAACTTTTGCAAGTACGGCTTCTTTATCATTTGGCAGGTATCTTACCCTTGCCTCAGTCGTCAATATATAATTTGGTATCGCATCGATTAAGGTAGATAGCTTTCCGTGACGTGTTATGTATTCACACATTTTGAGTCCAGCAAACATACCATCATCATAACCGAGCTCACAGAAGAAGAAATGTCCACTGATTTCACCAGCAAACAACGCTTTTTCGCTGATAAATTTACGTTTACAGAAGGTATGCCCCGCCCGAGTCATGATTGGCTTTCCACCCGCTTCGGCAATTTGTTCAGGTACTACCATTGAGCATTTCGCATCATAAATAATGTTACCCGGCTTCGCTTCGAGATAATTGCGCGATAATAAGACTAAAATATCATCGTTATCTACAGCGCGACCATTTTCATCGACAAAACCTGCCCGATCACCATCACCATCAAAGCCAATCCCGATATCGGCACCGACTTCTTTGATTTTATCGCCAAGTTTTTTCAAGTTTTGCGGATATGCAGGATTTGGTGGACGATTTGGGAACATACCATCAGTCTGGCAGAAGAGCTCTACCACTTCGTAACCACAGGCACGATATAAAGCAGGTGCAAAATCTGACACCGCACCATTGCCAGCATCAATCACGACTTTCAGTTTGCCTGTTTGTGCTTTGCCCGCAGTTTGCTGGATATAGTCTGCTACAACATCTAGTTTTTTGAGAGAACCGTTTCCTTCTATATGAGCATTTTGCTCTACTAATACAGCAATTTCATGAATGTCCTCTTCACTGACAGGCATATTCCCCAAGACCAATTTAAATCCATTATATTCTGGCGGATTATGCGAAGCCGTTACCATGATACCACCATCAGCGGCACTTACTTCTAAAGCATAATAAAACATCGGCGTTGCAATATTACCGACATCGATCACTGCGCACCCAGATGCAACCAACTCATTGATTACAATCTCTTTTAATCTTGCGGTCGATAGGCGAAAATCACCACCGACAACCACTTTTTTACCGGTTAACTTTACGCCAATTGCCTTGGCAATGCTTATTACCACATCATTGGTTAATTCTGTATCGGCTAATCCTCTAATATCACAGGCTTTAAATAAGCTCATTATAATCTCCTTATCTAACATTAAAATATCAATCTTTATTTTACCTTTGAACGAACCACAATACAAGTACTTATATTAATGTAACCAAATTACTTTCCCTTCATAATATATAGTAAAGTAAAAACCGCAAGGATGTGTTGTTATGCAGCCTCACCTGAATTTAAGAAGAATCAGCGCTGTTTTTCATAAAAGGAGGTTCTTTATGGCAAATATAGAGAAAATCGCAAAAAGTATGATGCATGAAATATCCGATGGCAAAGTTGCCTTGCATGAATCATTCACTGCTTACCTTCGCAATCAGGAAATCATCATCGCCCAAAATAAACATATGATTGATACCTTAGAAGCCATTAACCAAAAGTTAAGCAATCCAACTGCGCAGTAAAAAAAAAATCGTGACCGTATAGCTTTATTTATAGCTACTCGCTCACGATTTTCTATTTTACCCTACTATTAATGTTTGGTTTGACAATCTGGGCAAACACCATAGAAATAAAATTGTTGTCCCGTTAATTGATATGCGGTTTTTTGTGCTACTTTAGCCACAAACTCACTCGTATCAACTTCAAAAATATCATCGACACGTTTGCATACCATACAACGTACATGCGGATGATTTTCCGTGTTCGCATCATAACGAAAACTATCTTCGCCAACATTCAGAACCTGTACTAAACCAATCTCTCTTAAAATTTCAATCGTTTTATATACAGTTGCTAAACTCATCGTTGGATAATGCGGTTGAAGCTGATTAAAAATCACCTCAGCACTTGGATGCTCCGTCGTGTTATATAACACATCATAAATTGCTAAACGCTGTGGCGTAACTTTAAAACCTTTTTCCCGTAATAAGGCTGTCACGCTTTGCTCATCCATTTCTCCACCACCTTAAAAATATTTAAATGCTCTTTATATTCTCAATACCCATTTTTCTTATAAAATTTATTTCCATAAGAAAATGTTATTTAAGAAATAAAGATTATTACGTAGATATAGTATGTATTTATATTAACTAAATATAGAATACTTGTCAATATATCTTCTGAAGTTTTATTTAGAAAAACTTCAAAAAAATAACCTGTAAAAATTTTTTCACAGGTTATTTTTCGTCAAATTTCGATATTTTTCTTTATGAAACAACTTTATTTTTCTATGTTTATGTTATTTATTAATAGACATAAATTTTTGTTTTGCTTGATTGATTGCCTGGGGAGTTGCTGCTTGTGTTTGATAATAGCCCTTTTGTTCCATGATATCAAAGATTTGCTTTTGCTGACCATAAACATCGCCAAGCACGGTCATATAATCACGTCTAAGTTGCTCATCAGAGGCTTCTAAAATATAATTATTAAGGGAACCTGCCATTAGTTTTGAATCATTTAAAGCCATCTGTAACACATTTTGTTCAGAAAATTGACTCGCTTGTCCATTCATCTGCCCACTATTTTGCATTTGTGCATTACTTTGTTGTTGTGAACTGTTATTTTGTTGTACCACTCATTTCACCTCTTTCTATTGAATATTTTGTCCAGCATTTAAATGTTTACTTAGCGTTTGTGCATTTTGCGTATTTTTTTGTGAGATTTGTTGAAACAATTGTTTTGTCTGAGCATCTTGCAAAGTACTAGCAAAATTGTTCATACATTCTGAGGAACTTTGCGCTTGATTTAAGTAATCTCCAAGTGTCATCAATTCTTTTTCTGTTAACATTCTCTGGCCTCCTTTCCAATTACGAATTTAGTTTGCACGAGTCAATCCTGAAAAATACACAATAGCTTGATAAAAGCTACAGTTTTTTCTTGTAAATTTTGTAATTTAGTTCTCATCCTTTGCATTGATTTTTCATCTTATTTTTGTGGTATAATAAGCTTTATTAATAATGAAAAAGTTGGTGACCAAATGATTTTAGAGGAAATTAATGGTTTTATTGCAAAGGAACTTGCAATAAAACCCCATCAAGTAAAAGCAACAATTGATCTTTTGGATGACGGCAATACTGTGCCGTTTATTTCTCGTTACCGTAAAGAAGCAACGAACGAACTGAATGAAGATCACATCCGCACAATTGAAGAGCGTTTGCAATATTTACGCAATCTCGTCAAACGCCAAGAAGACATCCTAGCAAATATCGAAGAACAAGGTAAAATGACCCCTGAATTAAAAATAGCGATTGAACGCTCGACAAAACTACAAGAGCTGGAAGATCTCTATTTACCATACAAACAGAAGAAACGTACACGTGCCCAAATCGCTCGTGAAAAAGGGCTAGAACCTTTAGCCGATCTAATTCTAGCGCAAGAGTTAACCAGTGGTACACCACTTGCTTGTGCTGGTGAATACATCAATGAAGAAAAAGAAGTAACTTCTGCCGAACTTGCCCTTGCTGGCGCTATGGATATCATTGCGGAAACCGTATGCGAGCAAGCTACGATTCGCGCTTTTATGCGTAAACAACTTTGGCTGTACGGGGAACTTAGCACAGATTTAACGGCTGAAAACGAAGAAAGCAAAGCTTTTTTAATGTATAAAGAACATCGTGAACCTGTCAATCGCATGCCTTCACATCGTATTTTAGCGATGAATCGTGGCGAAAAGAAAGATATTCTCAAAGTAAAATTAGAAACCAAACATGACACGAATATCGATTTAATCACGCGCCGCATCATTACAAAGCCTTCAATTTTTACCGAATGTATTATCGAAGCAATTACCGATGGGTACAAACGTTTATTATTCCCCGCACTTGACCGTGAAATTCGCTCACAATTAACCGAAAATGCGGAAAAACAAGCAATTCGCGTATTTGGTTTAAATTTAAAACAGCTCTTATTACAACAACCACTTGCTGGTCATACGATTCTCGGCCTTGATCCTGGTTATCGGACTGGCTGTAAAATGGCAGTCATCAGTCCAACTGGTGCAGTGCTCGAACATGGAGTTCTATACCTAACGGCAAGTGATACACAAAAACAGCAAGCAGGCGAGAAAGTCCTTGCGCTAATCAAAAAGCATCACATTACCTTAGTTTCTATCGGTAATGGTACCGCTTCTTATGAAACAGAGGAATTTACAGCCAAATTAATTGCTGATAATAGCCTCGCTGTAAACTACTTAATCACCAATGAAGCTGGCGCCTCTGTTTACTCCGCTTCAAAATTGGCGAAAGACGAATTACCTGATTATGACGTTACGATACGTGGTGCAGTATCGATTGCCCGTCGCGTTCAAGATCCACTAGCTGAACTCGTAAAAATTGATCCAAAATCGATTGGCGTTGGACAATATCAGCATGACGTAAACCAAAAAGAACTCTCTGGTACATTAGATAACGTTGTCGAGTCCGCAGTAAATCATGTCGGAGTCGAATTGAATACAGCTTCGATTGAACTCTTAAAACACGTTTCAGGAATCAATGCCACTGTAGCAAAAAACATCGTTGCCTATCGCGATGAGAATGGTAAATTTAACAATCGCAAAGAAATCCTTAAAGTTGCCCGTCTCGGACAAGCTGCCTTCACACAATGCGCTGGCTTTCTGCGTATCGCCGGTAGTAAATCACCACTAGATAACACCCCAGTCCATCCAGAATCCTACAAAATTGCTGAAACAATTTTAGACGAACTTGGTTTTGCTTTAACGGACTTAAACGATAAAGATAAGCTGCAAGAACTCCAAGCGAAAGTGAAAACTGTGGATATTGAGGCACTCGCACTGAAACTAGAAGCGGGTGTTCCCACCGTACGCGATATCATGGATGCTCTTTCTAAACCTGGTCGTGATCCACGCGAAGATTTACCCGCACCACTTACGCGCAAAAGCATTGTAAAATTAACAGATTTAGCCGTTGGTACAATCGTAAAAGGTACCGTGCATAACATCACGGACTTTGGTGCGTTCGTTGATATCGGTATTAAAACTGCTGGACTCATTCACCGCTCTGAACTCAGTCACAAATTCTTCCGTCATCCACTCGATGTCATTTCGGTCGGTGATGTCATTGATGTGATGATCATCAGCATTGATGCCGATAGAAACCGCATTGGTTTAAGTTTAAAACAAATAGAAAGATAGATATATCATAACAAAAGGCTGTCGCCAGCGATATAACGTTATCGCTGGCGACAGCCTTTTCTGCAAAAAAATCAGACTGCCACTAACTTTGTAGTAACTTCCATCTTTGCTTATTCCAGTTATATTATACATCTGCCACACGAATAAGCAGCGGTAACTTTTTTCTCATCATCCGTTAATAATCGTTTACGCAATACAACTTGCATTTCATCAACGGCACGTGGAGCGGCAAGAATCTCAGCCAATGAGGCATAGTTTGCTTGCATAGCAAGCCCAACAGAATTCAATGTAAATAGATTTTCGACTAAGTCAAATTTTGCTTCCGTCCAACCAAGATACCAACTCCATTCCGTATAATAAAGCCAACTTTTTTCATTAAATGCCCGCACATGCGTTGGATCCTGCCATGCTCCACAAGACAAATCATAAGGAACATTAATTTTAAAAATTCCTCCAACCTTTAGTAATTTTAAACACATGGTCATCGCATTAACTAATTCCTTAATATGTTCTAAAACATGACTTGCAATAATCTCATCAAAAGAGTTTTCTTTGATCGTTATTATACCAAATCTTGCAGTTTTAACTTCCTTATTTAAAGGAAAATCATTGCTAATGTCAGCAACAACATCAGGCTGCCAATACTGGTTTATATCAATATTCAACCAATCTGACCGGAAAATTCTTCCGCTGCCCAGATTTATAATTGTGGGTAGCTGTTGTAATTTATCTTTAATGGGGCTTTGTTCAGTAATCACGTTGCGCAAAATATTGACTTCATTTCTCAAGCTAAAACTTTCAAACCCCTTTTTTTCTAATAATTGGCGTTTTTCATCATTGTTAACAAGTTCTATACAGGTTTCAACAAGTTTATCATACGGGGCCAAAGCAACTGCTGTTTTTAAATTCTCAGAAATTTCAGTGTCTTCATTGTATTCAGCAACAATTGCTTTATGATTAGCTAACAAATACGACATTCGAACAATCTCAAATATACTAGATTCATAGAAATGAATATTAATAATTACTTTGGCCCGGGCAATCGCTGCATCTCTTTCCTTTCCATATACGCCGAATAAAGTAACAACATTAAGCCCGCTTTGTTTAAGCTCTTCCATAATTTTTTGACGCCTTGCATTTGTAGAGCCATAAAATAAAACATCAATATCTTGAGAGGAGACTGGATCTATACAGGTCAATTCTGGGACATAGCCGATTGGTACATGATATAAAGAATTCTTACAACCCAGCTTTCTAAAATTTTCGATATTGCGTTTACTATAATCCCATATTGTAAACATCTTAATCAGTGGCAACATTGTAGCATTAAGCATAGATTTAGAATCAAATTGTTCTAAATTATAAATAATTGAAGATAAAGGAATTTTATCTATTAAGTCTGTACTTATAAGATGAGCACCTAAGATGATATTCATATTGTCTGTTGAAAATTCGTTTTCTGTCATTACGACGTTATATCCTAGTTTTTTTATTCCATACTTTAATATTTTGGCAACTTCTTTAAAAGCATCGGAATGTTGATATCCCATTGGGCGAATAATTACAATTTGATAGGTTAAACGTTTATGTTCCACTTCAACACCTCATATCTTTTGGATATATCTATGTTGATAGTCTTAATTATATGACTATATAGAGTATGTAGTCATATTCAATGGAAATCTAAGTAATATATTGGTCGCCATACAAAACACAACTAGTACACAAAATTATCTATCAATTCTGTTTCACATCCTTATCCCCCTGTGCGTATTATAGGACGATAATATTTTTTTTGAAAAAGGTGGTTAATATATTATGTTAGATAAAGATGATGAAATTCTGTCAAACGAAGACGATGAACGTTATGGATGTCATGAATGCAATGAGTGTGATGAGTGCAATGAGTGTAATAAAATACCGAAATCATGTTTTATAATCCCGGAACCAGGTGCTCAAGGTGTTACTGGAGCTACAGGTGCTACTGGTGCTACTGGACCTGCGGGTAGCGCAACTGGCGCTACTGGATTAACTGGTGCTATTGGACTTACAGGTGCTACTGGTCTTACAGGTGCAACTGGATTAACTGGTGCTACAGCACAAATAAGTGGGAGGGAAATTCAGTTACAAGATCCAACAGCAGTATCTGTTGCAGCCGGAGCCCCTGTTTTGTTTGATACAACAATAAGTGTTCAGTCACTTTTCATTGCATATAATGCATTGACAGGCACGATAACCATTACAGAAACAGGAGTTTTCTATATTAATTGGTGGGTATCAATTGATGGTATGGAAGGCGGAATAGATTTAGTACCGACATTTTCCATAATAACTTCTGAAGGCGATAATGTAAAAGCTTCAAGTCCGAACATAACAGGACAATTGACTGGAAATGCTTTACTTGAAGTTGTCGCCACCCCAATAACCCCGGTAACTTTACAACTTGTAAATGCTACTGATGCAAACATAGGTTATGCTACAACGCCAATTAAGGCAGATTTAACAATTTTCAATGTTACTTTTTAATTTATAGCCCATAGAAACTGCTGATTTAACAATTCAAAATATAATAGGAAAATTAACAAAAACAGAAAGAGTCATGTACTGTATCGAAAGTGACTCTTTCCATGATATATTGCACATTATGATAACCATATACGTATTATGTAATAATATCGCTTTTTTTGTGTAAAAGGCGTGTATTGGGATAATAGCACCACTTTTGCAAATTCGGAAAGGTTTTAGTCAATACAAATGCCAATGTCATATTTAAAAACCTATAGCCATATACGTATTATGAGATAAAATCAAATTTAGGCGAAAGACGTGTGATTATAATACCATCATTTTTAAAAATTCGGAGGGGTTTTAGTGAATACAATTGGTCTTCAACTTGAACGGAAATTGACTGGAATAGTCAATACAAATGCCAATGTCATATTTGAAAATATACTAAGTAGCTTCGGACCTGTAAGTTATGATCCCGGAACAGGAATCATAACAATAAACAAAACAGGAAGGTATTTTGTCAACTGGTGGGTAGCCACCCGGTCAGCCATAGGAACAACTGGTATATCTTTCTCTATTGTTACCTCACAAGGCGATGAATTTATAGGAAATTCACCTTTAAAAACAGGCGAGGTTGTTGGTTTTTCACTTATACAAGTTACTGTTGCACCAATAGCATTAAGTTTAGTAAATAAAACGCCTAGCAATGTAACTTTGTCTCCTATAGTAACGGATACAGCATATTTAATGTTAGCTGAAATAGATGAAGACACAGATGTTACTACAGGAGCAACTGGCCTTACTGGTGCTACTGGGTTAACAGGCGCTACTGGTCTCACTGGTGCCACAGGATTAACCGGAGCTACCGGATTAACTGGTGCCACTGGATTGACTGGCGCCGATGGATTAACTGGTGCCACTGGGTTAACTGGGGCTACTGGGGCTATCGGTCTTACTGGTGCCGATGGTGTGACTGGAGCTATTGGTTTAACCGGAGCTACTGGTCTTACTGGAGCCACAGGATTAACAGGTGCCGATGGATTAACTGGAGCTACTGGTCTCACCGGAGCTACTGGATTGACTGGCGCTGATGGAATAACTGGGGCTACTGGCGCTGATGGAATAACTGGGGCTACTGGCGCTACTGGTGCCACAGGATTAACAGGTACCGATGGATTAACTGGGGCTACTGGCGCTACTGGTGTTACTGGTGCCACAGGATTGACTGGCGCCGATGGTGTGACCGGAGCCACAGGATTAACAGGTACCGATGGTCTTACCGGAGCCACTGGATTGACTGGTGCCGATGGTGTGACTGGAGCTATTGGTCTTACTGGCGCTATAGGATTAACAGGCGCTGATGGATTAACTGGTGCCGATGGTCTTACCGGAGCTACTGGATTGACTGGCGCTGATGGAATAACTGGGGCTACTGGCGCTACTGGTGTTACTGGTGCCACAGGATTAACAGGCGCCGACGGTCTTACTGGTGCTATTGGTCTTACTGGTGCCGATGGGTTAACTGGAGCTACTGGTCTCACCGGAGCCACAGGATTAACTGGTGCCGATGGCCTTACTGGAGCTACTGGCTCTACTGGATTAACAGGCGCCGATGGTCTTACTGGCGCTGATGGTTTAACCGGTGCTATTGGTTTAACCGGTGCCGATGGATTAACTGGAGCCACTGGTCTTACTGGTTCTGTTGGGTTAACTGGGGCTACTGGGGCTGATGGATTAACTGGTGCTACAGGTTTAACTGGTGCTGACGGTCTTACTGGCGCTATAGGATTAACAGGCGCTGATGGATTAACTGGTGCCGATGGATTAACTGGTGCCGATGGTCTTACAGGAGCCACTGGTTTGACTGGTGCCGACGGCCTTACTGGAGCTACTGGCGCTACTGGATTGACTGGTGCCGATGGATTAACTGGTGCCGATGGTCTTACAGGAGCCACTGGTTTGACTGGTGCCGACGGCCTTACTGGAGCTACTGGCGCTACTGGATTGACTGGTGCCGATGGATTAACCGGTGCTATTGGTTTAACCGGTGCCGATGGATTAACCGGTGCTATTGGTTTAACCGGTGCCGATGGATTAACCGGAGCTGCTGGCCTTACTGGAGCCGATGGATTAACTGGTGCTACTGGATTGACTGGTGCCGATGGATTAACCGGTGCCGATGGATTAACCGGAGCTACTGGCGCAACTGGTCTTACCGGAGCTACAGGTTTAACTGGTGCTGACGGTCTTACTGGCGCTATAGGATTAACAGGCGCTGATGGATTAACTGGTGCCGATGGTCTTACCGGAGCTACAGGTTTGACTGGAGCTACTGGCGCAACTGGTCTTACTGGAGCTACTGGCGCTACTGGTGTTACTGGTGCCACAGGATTAACTGGTGCCGATGGCCTTACTGGTGCTATTGGTTTAACCGGTGCTGATGGATTAACTGGTGCTGATGGTTTAACCGGTGCTACTGGATTGACTGGTGCCGATGGATTAACCGGTGCTATTGGTTTAACCGGTGCCGATGGATTAACCGGAGCTGCTGGCCTTACTGGAGCCGATGGATTAACTGGTGCTACTGGATTGACTGGCGCTGATGGTGTTACTGGAGCCACTGGTGTTACTGGTGCCGATGGCCTTACTGGAGCTACTGGCGCAACTGGTCTTACTGGAGCCACAGGTTTAACTGGTGCTGACGGTCTTACTGGCGCTATAGGATTAACAGGCGCTGATGGATTAACTGGTGCCGATGGTCTTACAGGAGCCACTGGTTTGACTGGTGCTGATGGATTAACAGGTGCCACTGGATTAACTGGTGCCGATGGTCTTACTGGAGCCACAGGATTGACTGGAGCCGATGGATTAACTGGTGCTACTGGCGCAACTGGTGTTACCGGTGCTACAGGTTTAACTGGTGCTACTGGATTGACTGGCGCTGATGGTGTTACAGGAGCCACTGGTTTGACTGGTGCCGACGGCCTTACTGGAGCTACTGGCGCTACTGGATTAACAGGTGCCACAGGTTTAACTGGTGCTGACGGTCTTACTGGTGCTATTGGTCTTACTGGTGCCGATGGATTAACTGGCGCTACTGGTCTCACTGGAGCTACTGGATTGACTGGTGCTACTGGTTTAACTGGTGGATTGGTTGAATTATTTGCTTTTGATAATGATACTACTTCATTCACTGTTTATAATCCCCCTACGGTTCCATTAAACACTGAAGTTACAGTTTCGAGCATCACTCAAAGCGTTACTATAAACCAAAGACTCAAAATTGATTATGCTTTAGCCGTTGAATTCAACGCCAGTGCGAACTGGTCGTTTGTGTTTGAGGTTCGACAATATAGAGATTCAACATTAATTAATACTAGAATCTTAAATATAGCCGCAGCAACAGCTGGAAATCAAAGATTTCCAATATCAAACACGTATGTAGATACAGTTCCAGCTACTCTTGCCAGCTCAACATACACTGTCAGAGTTATCGTAACAACAGCTACTAACATTACTACAGGAGCTACAGGAAATAGTGTTGATTCAAACATCATCACATTCTCACCATGAAATCGGCATAAAAGGATTACTCCAAACGCGGCTGATAAAGCCGCGTTTATTATTGCAGAAAGAATGGCACAAAGAAATGATTATGTTCAATTCGATTCCTTAACATTACAAATAACAAAATTACCTGTCTAAACAAGAGTTGGAAGTACAAAATTCCAACTCTTGTTATGTTGTTTCGTAATGTAGTTCACTGTAGTGGGAATAACGCCGAAATTAGTTTGACGGAAAATTGAAGGCCATTTTTTTGTTAATAAGCAATGCCACCAATGAATATATTTATAGTATATTCCAGAGGAGGTATTGAAAAATGAATAAAACGGAACAAAATTCATCATCAACAATAACCATCAGTCTATGTATAATTGTTAAAAATGAAGCAGCGACAATTGAACGCTGTTTACGTTCAGTAGAGAATGCCACTGATGAAATCATAGTTATAGATACAGGCTCGACGGATCAAACAAAAGAGATCGTTCGTCAGTTTACAGATAAAATTTATGATTTTCCGTGGATTGATGACTTTGCGGCTGCACGCAATTTCGCTTTTAGCCACGCGTCGCAAGAGTATATTCTCTGGTTGGACGCCGATGACGTTCTACTGCCAAATGATTTACAAAAATTACTATTATTAAAACAGAATGCTGACGGATCAGTAGACTCTTACACCATGAATTACAATGTATCTTTTGATGAAAGCGGCAATGTTGTTTCTACCTTGGGAAGGAATCGGCTTGTCAAACGATCAAACCATTTTCAATGGATTGGACCCGTTCATGAATGCCTAGCCGTTGGCGGGAAGATAGCTAACACGGATATCAGCGTAACTCACAAAAAAGAAAATCATAACACGTATGACCGCAACCTGATTATCTACGAAAATCGTCTAGCAAAAGGTGAAAACTTTTCACCAAGGGATTTATATTACTATGCTAATGAATTAAAAGATCACCAAAGGTACGAAAAAGCCATTGAATATTACCAAAAAGCCTTAGAGACTCAGTTATGTTGGGTAGAAGACAATATTTCCGCTTGTGGAAAGCTGGCCGACTGCTACAGTGCGCTTGGCGATGATCAAAACAAGTTAAAGTATACGTATCTCTCCTTCAATTATGATACACCACGAGCAGAATTTTGCTGCCGTCTAGGTTACCATTTTCTTGGTTTAAAGAAATACCAACAAGCTATATTTTGGTATACACTCGCGATTAACCTGCAAAAGCCTCAAGATCCTCTAGCTATGTTAAACAATTCCTGCTGGACGTGGTTACCACATATTCAATTATGTGTTTGCTATTCAAATATTGGCGAAGTACAATTGGCCATAGAACATAACAAAATTGCTGAAACCTATATTCCCAATCATCCTAGCATCCTTCATAATAACAGATATTTCGCGCAAATATTAAGTGCATCCTCTTAAACAACAGTGTACCACCAGAACTTCATTACCAGACTCCCCTTTGTTCCTTTATAAAAAATAAGAGGTGATAAGATAAATGGAATCTACTGAATTTGTAACCATTGCCATTTTGGCAAAAGACAAAGCGCATGTTCTACCTTTGTATCTTAACTTAATTGAGAAGCAGACTTATCCCGCTGACAAAATCAAGCTTTATATCCGGACAAACAATAATCATGATGATACCGCAGGTGTGCTTGAGCAATGGATAGAAAAAGTTAGAGATCGGTATTCAGAAATTTATTACGATTCGAGCGATGTTGCAGAACCCATCCATGCATATAGTCCACATGAATGGAATGCATTACGATTCCAAGTATTGGGCCGTTTGCGCCAAGAGTCAGTAGAATGGGCTAGGGCAAAAAGAACGCACTATTTCGTAGTTGATTGTGATAACTTTATTATTCCTCAAACATTGGAAATGCTTATTAATACTGGTTTGCCAGTTATTGGGCCCTTACTGCGAAATGGTGATGATCCATCGAGTCTATATTCGAATTACCACTACGCTACTGATGAAAATGGTTACTATAAAGACTCAAAGTTATATTTCGAAGTATTGTACCAAACAATTAAGGGATTAATTGAAGTAGAAGTAATCCACTGCACCTACTTGATTCGAAATGAAGTTTTAGCTTCTGTCAATTACGATGACAAAAGTGGTCGTCATGAATATGTAATTTTTAGTGATACCTTAAGAAAGTCAAGTATACCCCAGTATATTGACAATCGCCATATGTATGGCAAACTGACTTTTTGCAATACAGCAGAAGAGTTCCTGTCCAAGAATATAACAATATAAAGAATCCAAATAATTTTGATCAGACCAATAAATCAAAGGTTTGTCTAAAAAAAGTTATAAGTTACCATTTTATTAATCACGACCATGGGAGGCAAAGAAACAATTCCTAAATTGGAGGCTACCAATGAACGCAAATAAAATTTGTTTTATAACCTGCGTAAATGATGAGAAAATGTACAAAAAATGTCTTTTGAATATTCATCGCCTTAAAGTTCCCGCTGGTTATGAGATTGAAACGCTGGCTATAAGAAAAGCTATCTCAATGACTGGTGGTTACAATGAAGCTCTGCACCGAACTGATGCAAAGTATAAGGTTTATTTACATCAAGACGTATTTATTATGAACAAAAACTTTCTTCAAGAAGTATTACATTTATTTAAATATCCCCAAATTGGTATGATTGGTGTTGCTGGCTGCACGCAAATTCCTTCTAATGGAATTTGGTGGGAAGCAGAGAGCCTCTATGGGAAAGTTTATGATAGCCATGCGGGAACCATGGGATTACTTGCTTTTCATGAAGTGGAAAATGAGTATAAAGAAGTGCAAGGTATTGATGGGCTAATTATGATTACCCAATTTGATATAACATGGCGAGAAGATATTTTCAATGGATGGCATTTTTACGACTTATCACAAAGTAGAGAGTTCAGCCGTGCTGGATATAAGGTTGTAATTCCTCAACAATCGGAACCTTGGTGTATTCACGATTCTGGCGTGGCAAACATAAGTGGATATCATCATTATCGCCAAGTATTTTTAAATGAATATTCCCCTAAAGCATTTCTTTAAACAGTATGCTGAATCTGTCATACTCTAATAAATAAAATAAATAGTTATATTTCCTCATGACCATTAAAATCTGACAAAATTATTTCAAAATAAATTTAAACTTAAACATTAAAGTTAGATTTACAACTATTGCTTTTATTGATACAACGCGTGGTATAATCCAAAAACTCCAAATAAAATAAAGATGATCGCGGCAATCCATTTTACTGCGCGTTCAGGAATTTGCTTGCCTAAAACAATGCCAATGATGATACCAAACGCATCCGCGACCATCATACCAGTCGTGGTGCCCATCCACACTGGTATGATACATTGGAACTGCGCCGCAAGAGAAATCGTCGCTAGTTGTGTTTTATCACCCATCTCCGCCATAAAAAATGCAATCACTACCGTCAAAAATGGACCACACTGTCGATCTTTATCCTCACCATCTAATTCATCCCCACGGATTGTCCATAACCCAAATAAAATAAATGAGATCGCCGCCGCAATATTGATATATTGCATCGGAATAAAATTCGTTAAATACGCCCCTACTGCTACTGCTAAAAAATGATTAAATATCGTAGCAACCAAGACACCCCACATTACTGTTTGCCAACGAAATTTAGTCGCAAATGCCATTGCAAGCAATTGCGTTTTGTCACCCATTTCTGCTAATACTACAAAGACTAGCGAAGTTAAAAATGCTGTCATAGATTTTCTCCCCTTATGAAATTTTTATCTATAAAATAAAAAAAGCGAAACTTTTAGCGTGATAAATAAAACATCACGCTAAAGGTCTCGCTTTTGATATGATCATCAAATGAATAAACCAGATAACAACGTTATCAGTATGTTGACTTATTCCATTGAGCTACTCCCCTTTAGGAAGGTATGAAACTTATATTAGTTTATCTGAAATAGCATTGCGTGTCAACCATTGTCGACCTATAGTTTTCAACAAAAATTTTTATCGGAAAATTTTACTTACTGTATTTTTATCTTTTCTTTATTCATTTGCCTCAATTCTTTTGCTATAATAGAACAATGTAAATTTTATTCTTAGGGAGGGTATCGATGAACTTACTTGAACAAACACTTTCTCGTATCACGCCACCAGACGAAGCAGCTATGCAATATGCCCGAAATCGCCTTGACATGATAACCAAACCTGGGCAAGACTTTGGCTATTTAGAAAATATATTAATCAAATATGCTGGTATTACCGGGCAAATCATGCCCAAAGTTCCGAAAAAATGTACCATCGTTGTTTGTGCCGATCATGGTGTTGCTGAAATGGGGGTAAGTGCTTACCCTGTTGAAACAACCGTGCAAATGACTAGAAACTATCTTGTCGATAAAGGCGCTGTTGCCAATGCACTCTCCAATTTTTCCGGCGCCCACATGGTCGTCGTCGATATGGGGATTGCGACTTCGATGGAGGATCTTCCAGGGCTCATCAATCGAAAGATTGACTATGGGACAAAAAACATGGCAAAAGGACCTGCTATGAGTCGCGCACAAGCAATTGAGTCTTTAACAACGGGTATCGAACTCGTTAATGAATACGCCAAACAAGGCTATCAATGCTTTTTACCTGGTGAAATGGGAATTGCCAATACGACCGCCAGTGCAGCCATTGTTGCTACATTTGGCAACCTCACTCCAGAACAAGCCACTGGTCGCGGTACAAATATTTCCGACGAACGTTTAAAAGTAAAAATCGACGTTGTCCGCCAAGCACTAGAAGTAAACAAACCCAATGCCGCTGACGGAATTGATGTCCTCGCAAAAGTCGGTGGCTTTGAACTCGGCTGCATCGCTGGTATCATGCTTGGCGCGGCAGCAAATCACTGCGTAGTCATGCTCGACGGCTTCAATACCGGTGTGGCCGCTTTAATTGCCAATAGTATTTGCCCACTTGTAAGGCATTATTTAATCGGCTCTCATTTGGCTGCTGAGCCAGCTCATAAAAAAATGTTAGAACTATTAAACTTAAAACCATATATCAATATGAATTTCCGTCTTGGTGAAGCAACGGGCTCCTCGATTGCCATCAATTTTTTAGACGTTGCCATTAAAGCATATACCAATACTACAACCTGCACTGAAGCTGTCTTTAAGATGGAAACAACAAAAATTTCTGCCTTGAAAGAATCACATACGCAGTTTAAGCAAACAATTGCTAAGCTACAGCCATTAGACACAAGCTCCATGGAAACCTGTAGTCTTTATGTCGACAACCTAACCAAACCAATCCATAGCCTTGGTGCAATCGAAGATTTAGCGATTAAAATCGCAGGTATCACCGCAAATCCAAAACCAAATAATTTGCGTAAAACAATTTTACTATTTACAAGCAATGATAACCCCACTGACAAATCCCTAGCTCAACACACCTGTGATTTCAACGCCATTCATACCTTTGCAAAACACGCCGAGGCTGAATTGCAAATGATCTATGTCGATGTGAAAAATGATATGACAACAGCACAAATGATGCAAGCGATTGATTTTGGTATCACCATTGCAAATGAACAATCTAGTAATGGTATGAACATCGTCGGTCTTGGTAATAACGGCACCGCTACTCATACACGCTCTGCTGCAATCCTATTTGCTTATACAGGGCAAACTTTAGGAAACACTTTGACACTTCCAACTATTGAGCAAATGCTTGCGAGTCATCAGCCAGATATCACGAACCCACTTGATGTACTAAATCAATTAGGCGATGCGCAAATAGCCGCCCTCGTAGGCGCAATCATTGCCAGTGCAAGCAACCGTTGCGCGATCGTTCTAGATAACTTCACCACGACTATTGCCGCTCTACTCGCTATAAAAATCGCCCCAGCGGTCAGAAACTATCTCATCGCCTCACAACTCTCCCCCGATCCAGCACATAAATTAACGCTCAACCTACTAGATGTACCGATCTATCTAAACCTAGAGATGTCGATTGGACAAGGTTGTACAAGCGCTCTAGGCATGAAATTACTAGATGCTAGCATGCATATGCTCAACGATATGAAAACCTTTGGACAAGCCGCAGTAGCCGTTGCCAACGATGGTCCCGGCGCTAAAAGACAAAATAAGAATATCTAGACATATAGTTACAGATAAAACCAAACAGATGAATTGCATAAGAAAAATTTTTCAATCAAGGCAACATAGACGAATCTTATTAGTGCATAGTTTTGCAGGCTTTCTGTCTGACCGCAGAGAGTTTAGTCTTCATTGCGGTCTTTGAACCAGCACTACCTTGAGATTCGTCTTTTGCCGACTTGCCATTTTTCATTGCAACTCATCTGTTTTAGTACAAACCAATATTTCTTATCTTACCAATATCGCATCAATCAGCTGATCGCCTCTCTCGGTGAAATCAGTTATTTTTTTGTTTAACTTTGCAGCCAGTTCTTCATCATCACGTAGTAGCGAAATATTAAGCTCCGCAATTAAGATCGCCCCTTGCAACGCCGTATGACAACTCATCGCAGCAAACTGAATATCACAAAGAATATTAGGAAGCGCCTTTGTCCGCAATTTTTTTGCCGTTACTAAAGATTCTATACAAGCATCCGAAATTGATAGTGGTACCTCAATCGCTTGGATCAAGACTTCATTCCACTCCTCACTATTCCCATCGGCTCCCACCGCAGTCAAGGCTGGCAAAGCCTGCTCCAATACCTCCGCATCCCGATTGATCAAACCTTCGAGTAACACATGCAACCGACCAAGCTCAATATTAAGCACTGCAAACTCACTACCATCAGCTTGTCCTTGGCTACACAAATCGTTTGACATCTTTAATAAACTAACGCCCGTCAACCCGATCAAAGCCGCCCCACTGCCACTCCCCGGCTCCCCATTTCCCGCCAGTTTCGCAAAAAAATTATGTACACTCAAATTCGTAAGCATATTCTATTCTTTCCCTCCAATTTAAATTATATATAGCAGATGACTTGCAAAAGAAAATCGTTCAACAAAGGTAACATAGACGAAACTTACTATTACGTAGCTTTGAAGGCTTTCTGTTTGACCGCAGGGAGTTTAGCCTTCATTGCAGTCTCGGAATTAGTACTAACCCTAGATTCGTCTTTTACCGACTTGTTGATTTTCGTTGCAATTCATCTACTTTATTTTACACCCATATACTAAGAGCTGTTGCTTAACGCAACAGCTCTTTATCATTCCACTTATTCTACACTAATTAAAAAATAATAATTCGGCTGCCCACCCGCATACACTTCTACCTCTAACGCAGGCATTGCCTCCTCTAACTCCTTCGCAATTGCTTTGGCCTCTGCTTCCTCTAATTCACCACCATAGTAAAGGCTGACAAGCTCACTCGTATCATCTACAATTGCTTTTACCGTATCAATCAGAGTACGGTTCATTTCTGTACCGTAAACCTTTACTTTACCGCCAATCACACCAATATATGAGCCCTCTTTTACTAGCTCTTCACCAACTTTACTATCGCGAACCGCCATTGTCAGACTCGCTTCTTTCACCATGGCAACGGAAGCTGTCATCTTTTTCACATTTTCGGCAAGATCAGCAGCGTCATCATAAGCAACAAGTGCAGCCAATCCCTGTGGTGTATTAATCGTTGACACCACTTCGACACGGTCACCCAATAATTTTTTCACTTGCACTGCCGCCAAAATAATATTGCTATTATTCGGTAAAATAATATATTTTTCAGCGATATCACTATGTACAGCATCAATAAATTCTTCTACCGCTGGATTCATACTCTGCCCGCCAGAAATCGTAATATGTGCTCCAAGGTTTTCCATGATACCAGCTAAACCATCGCCAGCCGCAACAGAAATAATTGCCGTTTTTACCTTTGGTTTATTACTTGCTTCAGCAACCAAAGTCGTGCGATGTTGATCTGCCATATTATCGATTTTAATATCATGTAACGTACCCCAGCCTACCGCGGATTCTAGGATCAATCCAGGATGTCCCGTATGGATGTGTACTTTTAATACTTCACCACCGTCAGCAATCACCACAGAATCTCCCATTTCGTCAAGAATACGCTTTACTTCTGCTACCGTAACTTTTGTATTTTTCACCATAAATTCCGTACAATAAGGCCTTGTAATTTCAAACTCAACTTGAGGCATGATCTTAGCTGCCTTATAACTCATCTCAAAATCAATATTAGGCGATGAAAACTCGCCGCCCAACCCTTGCAAACAGCCTTGTAAAAATACGATTAACCCTTGACCACCAGCATCGACTACCCCTGCTGCTTTCAGTGCGGGGAGTAGTTCTGGCGTCCGTTTTAATTCAACATTTCCAGCTTCAATAGCCGCTTCTAATATATCAGAAATAGGCAAATCAGCTCTAACAGCATGATACGCACCTTTTGCGATTCCCTTTGCTACTGTTAAAATCGTACCCTCTACCGGTTTAGATACCGAACGATACGCATATAACACTCCATATTGGAACGCTTTTCCTAGCACAGCTGAATGTACTTCATGCTTACCAGCAAGACCGCGACCAAGACCACGAAAAATTTGCGATAAAATAACACCAGAGTTTCCCCTTGCTCCCATAATTGCACTATCTGCCGCGCGTTTTGCAATCGAGCCAATCCCCTCTTCCTGCGACTCAGAGACTGCACGAGCCACTGCACCTAGCGTACGAAGCATATTGGTGCCCGTATCACCATCTGGTACGGGAAAAACATTTAATTCATTAATTCTTTCATGCTGAAGTGAAAATTCATTATATGCACCAGCAATCATTCGTTTGAAATCATTGCCCGTAATCACTTCTTTATTTATTGCTTTATTATCTTTCATACCTTCACCACCACGATCTATCATCTATCTATTTTCTCCTGATATATAAATGCCAATGCTCTAGGGCCAGTATGTGCAGCTACGACCGACCCTGCTTCCGTCAAAGAAATTTTTACAGTTGGATAATGTGCGGTTAGGCGCGCTTTTATTTCTAAGCACTCAGCTTCCGCTTCGACATGGACAATTCCAATATATTCAAGCTCAGCACATTTACCAAGTTCTTCAAACAAACGATCAATCGCTCTTTTACGTGTTCTTACTTTATCTAAAATGGTGATACGCCCTTCGGTTAAATAGAGCACTGGTTTGATTTGTAATATAGTACCAAATAAAGCAGCTGCACCACCGATACGCCCACCACGGTGTAAATATTCTAAAGAGTCTGGTAATAACAAAGTATGCGTAGCTTTCACCTGTTTATGCAAAACTTCTAAAATTTCTTCAACGCTATTACCTGTGTCGATCATTTCTAAAGCCGATTCTGCCATGCGCACCACCCCAATCGCGGTTGTTTGTGCATCAATCACATGGATTTTTTTCTTATCTACCGTAGCTGCCGCAGTTTTAGCCCCTTGCACGGTCCCACTGAGTGCCCCAGCAACAGAGATGACGATACAGGTATCCCCTTGATCAACGATAGATTGAAATAGCTGAATAAATTCACCAATCGGCGGTTGAGAAGTCTGCTGCAATACACCAGCTTTCTTCGTTTCTATAAACAAATCGTGCGCTGATAATTCATCTTCATTCCACTCTTGATCGGCGATTCTCACCTTTAACGATACCTTATGCAAATTTTTATATTTTTGTAAAAACTCATCTTCAACATGAGCTGTACTATCCAAAACGATATGAATATTATTCACTATTTACCTCCAAAAAACATTTACTTCTACATTGTACTAAATTTCAGCAACTAAATACAGAAAAAACAAACAGTATTAGAATATATTCTCATATATTTATTAAAAAATCAAAGGAATATTTACCTAAACTAGCGAAATAACAAGTATTTAGACAAAATTTTTCACTTAAAATAAATTAGCAATTCATATTTACAAGGAGATTTTTTATGGAAAAGAAATTACTATTTTCTTTAGATATTGGTACGAGAAGCGTTATCGGCATAGTGGCCGAACAAATCGGCAACTCGATGAAAATCATCGCAACAGAACGCAAAGAACATAATACGCGCGCCATGCTCGATGGCCAAATACACGATGTTCCCGAAGTAGCTGCGGTCTTAGAAGAAGTCAAAGAAGAACTAGAAAAACAAGTAGGGCCGTTAAAAAATGCCGCCGTTGCTGCTGCTGGTCGGGCACTTTATACCATCAATGCCGATGCCGAAATCGAAGTCTCGGAAATTCTCACAATTGATGATGAGCATACACTTGATTATGCTGCCATTCAATCCGCCCAACAAAAATTAGCAACTTCCAGCACCGTTGATGACCCTACCATGTATTATTGCGTTGGGTATAGTACGGTGAGTTATAAACTTGATGGTGTACAGTTAAAAACCTTGGTTGGTCAACGTGGTAAACTCGCCCACGCCGATGTGATCGCCACCTTCCTACCTCGCCAAGTTATCGACTCAATGCAATCGGCACTCCACGCAGCAAAGCTCGATATGAGTTCCTTAACCCTAGAACCAATTGCTGCAATCACCGTCCTCATTCCACCAACCATGCGCCATTTAAACCTAGTCTTAGTCGATATCGGTGCTGGTACTTCCGACGTTGCGATTACGAAAAACGGCTCTGTCACTGCTTATGGAATGGTTCCTTTAGCTGGCGATGAAATCACCGAAGCTCTTTCCCAACGATATTTACTTGATTTTAATGTTGCCGAGCAAATCAAACGTGAATTAAACGATCTCGGACAAACTACGAAAGATAAAAAAATTACCTTTCAAGATATCTTAGGCATTGACTATAGTTTACCACCACAAGAAATCATCAGCGAAATTTCTTCTAACATAGCAGAACTCGCGCAAGCCATTGCCACACAAATTCTCACACTCAATAGCGTTGCCCCCCAAGCGGTTCTCCTCGTTGGCGGTGGTTCCTTAACGCCAATGCTACCAGAAGCGATCGCGCAAGCACTCGATATTCCTGCACCACGAGTTGCCGTTCGTACCCCTGAAACCATCAACGGAATCACCGATATTCCCGACATTTTAAAACGCCCCGATGCCGTAACTCCTCTCGGCATTCTAAAAATAGCCTCCGCACAAACCTTAAACTTTATTTCCGTTTTTGTGAACAAAACTGAATTACATCTATTTAACATTAGCAAATTGACCGTATCGGACGCACTGCTAGCCGCTGGTATTGGGCTAAAACAACTCGGTGGCAAACCAGGGCTAGGGCTCATGGTAAAAATCAACGAACAAACGAAATTTTTCGCTGGCACCATGGGAAAACCAGCTACCTTTACACTCAATGACGAACCAACAACGCTTACCTCACCATTAAAGAACGGCGATAAAATCTGTGCAATCAGCGGTATTAACGGCTCTGTACCCCATGTAAAACTTCAGGATGTGGTCAATGTACCACCCGCCTTTAACATCACTGTGAATGAGGAAGAATTCGCCATCAAAGCCAAAGTGTTGGTAAATAGCAAGGAAGTACCACTCGATTATCAATTAAAAGATCGCGATGAAGTAACCTATCAACAGATGAAAAAGCTAGGTGAAATCCTCGTAAGTATTGGCTATCAACCAACACCACGTCACTTCCACTATAAATTAAACGGTGAAAACACACAGTGTAGCGCCGCCCCTACAATTACAGTGAATGAAGAGAAGGCCACCCTTTCGACCTTGATCAATCCAGATGACAGTATTACCTGCATCGAACCAAAGGCACCAACACTCGGCAAGATTATTGATATGCAGAAAATTGACAGTCACATTACCATCAGTTTTAACAAAACGAGCTGTCAAATCCCTACCACGACTTGTACGCTTGCAATCGACGGCGTCCCTGCAACATTAAACACAAGTGTCAAAGAGGGCAGTTATATTAGTTATTCTGTTTTAGAAAAAACAGTAACCATGATTAGTGATGTACTCCTAGCCGCAAAATTTCAACCACCTAATGCTCTATCACTGGCCAAAGTAGAAATCCTCTTAAATGGGCAACCTGCGGAATATACAGCCCTCGTCAAAAATGGTGACTCCGTTGATGTCGTTATCACCCCACGTGAACAATAGTATAGTATAGAAATAGTTGCGTATGACCTACCTCCTGCTGACATATATATAAGTATCGCCACAATGCAGGGGGGTGAATAGCGTTTGGCTGAAACGATAACAAAAACGAATACCACAGCATGTTCTACTGATATTACAACTGTCGTTACCGAAGTAGATACAACAACAGCAACTACCACCACCACTACTACCAATAATAACAATAGTTCTACCTGTCAAACAGTCGAAACAGGAAGTGATTCTTCGGAAAATTGTAATCAGTGTGGTCATTTTAATTTAAAAAAGTTAGCTGAAGAAAGTCGCTACGCTGCTTTTCGTTCTTCCAATATAGCCGCTGCCACCAGTAACTCAGTCGTTATCTTTACGATGCTCGTCTTGCAAGAGCTACTAATCAAAGAATGTAAAAAAGGGACGCTTGACTTAGATGCGATTTTTTTAATTTCAAATGCAATTAGCGACCTTAGTGTTGGTATTGTCGTCACAAATCCACAACCTTTGAACAGCTAAATCTCTTAACACAAGGAGAAGGACGTTCGCAAGCGCGAACGTCCTTCCTCTATTTTTATGCTAAAACTCTTTATTTACTATTCATATACTCTGCAACTTTTGCAAAAGCAACAGCGCTTGCAGCGATTGTTTTATCAATATCTTCATCTGTATGTGCACCAGACATAAAGGCTGTTTCAAATTGTGATGGAGCAAGATAGATACCTTGCTCTAGCATCGACTTAAAGTAAATTTTAAAAGCTGTTAAATCAGATTGTTTGGCAGTTTCATAATCATGCACTGCTTTGTCTGTAAAAAACAAACCAAACATCGAGCCAGCTTGATGGAATTGTAAGCTAAGCCCAGCTTTTTTCGCTTCTGCTTCCATGCCCATATTTAATTTTTTCGTTTTTAAAGTAAGAACACGGCTATAATCAGGTTGGCCTAGTTCTGGCGTTTGATTGATAATTTTTAGCGTTGCAATCCCCGCAGTCATCGCCAATGGATTGCCGCTTAAGGTACCGGCTTGATACACTGGACCTGCTGGGGAAATCTGCTCCATGATATCGCGTCTACCACCATAAGCACCCACTGGCAAACCACCACCGATGATTTTACCAAGACAAGTTAAATCCGGTTTAACGCCATACGCTGCTTGCGCACCACCCAAGGAAGCACGGAAACCACACATCACTTCATCAAAAATAAGCAATACACCATGTGCCTCTGTTATTTTTCTAAGCTCTCGTAAATACCCTTGTTTCGGCACTACCAAGCCCATGTTGCCTGCAACAGGTTCAATGATCACAGCAGCAATCTCAGTGCCTGACTCGTCGAGGACAGTACGAATCGCTTCGATATCATTGTACGGCACAGTAATCGTATTATTGGCAACGCCAGCTGGAACGCCCGGACTATCCGGCACACCAAAGGTCGCTAGTCCAGAACCAGCTTTCACTAATAGACTGTCATGATGCCCATGATAACAACCTTCAAATTTCACGATCTTTTCACGACCAGTAAAACCACGTGCCAAACGAAGCGCACTCATTGTCGCTTCTGTGCCAGAATTTACCATACGAATCAATTCCATTGATGGCATGATCTCCTGTACCAATTTCGCAAGCTCTGTTTCGAGTAGGGTTGGCGCACCATAACTCGTACCAAGCTCAGCCGCCGCTTTAATGGCTTCGATTACTTCATCGTGGGCATGACCAACGATCATTGGACCCCAAGAGCCCACATAATCAATGTATTCGTTACCATCAATATCATAAATCTTACTACCCTTTGCTTTCGCAATAAAGGGCGGATTAGAATCAACACTTTTAAAAGAACGAACTGGGCTATTTACGCCGCCAGGAATATATTGTTTCGCTTCAGCAAATGCTGCTGCTGATTTTTCTAAATTAAGTTCCATCATTTCAGCCTCCTAAAGTAAAGTCAATTTATTTTTCCGCTAACCAACGAGCTGCATCTAAGGCGTGGTAGGTAATAATGATATCCGCACCAGCACGTTTCATGCTAGTTAATGTCTCAAGAACAATACGCTTTTCATCAATCCAGCCATTTGCGGCGGCAGCTTTTACCATTGCATATTCCCCACTTACATTGTAAACGGCAATTGGTAAATGTGTCATATTGCGCACTTGATGCACGATATCAAGATAGGAAAGTGCTGGTTTTACCATGATAATATCAGCACCTTCAGCAATATCAAGTTCTACTTCTTTCAACGCT
>Ga0316600_10000263_pt1 | contig 28090 bp, 27 predicted proteins | sample OWC_soil_day5_CT_FD_207652 | JGI IMG/M metagenome (GOLD analysis project Ga0316600, IMG submission 207652) | Wetland soil microbial communities from Old Woman Creek delta, Ohio, United States - OWC_soil_day5_CT | ecosystem: Environmental > Terrestrial > Soil > Wetlands | place: USA: Ohio... | reverse complement strand
GACCCTGAAGGGGAAGCTGATGCAACGCATCAGTGGACAACTCTGAAAGGGGATGAACTCATGAACGTGAATACGCTCGTTCCGAGTCCTGTATTGCTTTGCGCGGCAGCCGGGGCGCTGGCCCTGACGCTCGTCGCCGGCCCCGTCGCGGCCGAAGGGATGGCCGTCGGCAAGCCGCAGTTCTCGAAGGCCGTGGCGTTCGACGTGTCGAGGCCCGCACGCGACATTGCGCCGATGTCGGCAGCCGCCCGGTTCGCGCTGCCGGAGAGTGGATTGCTCGACGTGCGACCCGATCGCGGGCCGCTCATGAAGGACAAGGGCTACAGCGGCGACGGCGCCCTGGGCCGGTCCATGGCGGCGACCCCGCCGAAGAAGATTGCGGGTTTCGCCAACTTCGAGGGCCTCAGCAACACCGACAACTTCAACCTGTTCGGCTTCCGCGTGAACCCGCCGGACCCGGTCGGCGACGTCGGTCCCCGCCACTACGTCGAGATGGTGAACCTCGCGGTCGCGGTGTACGACAAGCAGGGCAACGTGCTCATGGGCCCGATCGCGATCGGCGACCTGTGGGCCGGCTTCCCGGTGGAGGACTGCACCGATCCGTCGGGCGATCCGATCGTCGTGTACGACCAGCTCGTCAATCGCTGGATCCTGAGCCAGTTCACGACGCGCGGCCTCGATGATCCGACCCTGCCGTTCTACAACTGCGTGGCCGTCTCGAAGACGCCGGACCCGACGGGTGAGTACTACCGGTACGCCTTCATCACGCAGCCCGACTCGGTCGACGGCGGGTACTTCTTCCCCGACTACCCGAAGTACGGCGTGTGGACGGACTCGTACATCATGACCACGCGTGATTTCGGCCTCGTGAACCGGTACGGCATCAGCGTCTACGCGCTCGAGAAAGCGAAGATGATCTCGGGCAATCCGGACGTGCGCGCCGTGCAATTCTTCCTCGACTCCGACGTCGTGCCGCTCGAGCTCATCGGCGACGGCCTGCTGCCCGCGGACATTGACGGCCGCCGTCGTCCGCAGAACGGCATCGCGGCGCCGATCTTCGGCAGCCAGGACGACGACGCGTTCTATGGCGCGACCTTCGACGCAATGAACGTCTGGGAGCTCAAGGTGCTGTGGAACTCGCGGGCCGAGGCCTCGCTGACGCTCGCGGCGCAGCTGCCGGTGGCGCCGTTCGACTCGATCTTCCCGTGCGCCCCGACTTCGCGTGACTGCCTGCCGCAGCCGGGTATCGTCAATCCCACCCAGTTCCTGGACATCCTCTCGTATCGTCAGCGCGTGACGCATCGTCTCGCCTACCGGAACTTCGGCAGCCACGAGGCGCTGGTGACCAACCAGTCCGTCGAGGCCAGGCCCGGCATCGCGGGCGTGCGCTGGTACGAGGTGCGTCGCTCGGGCGGCGTGTACACGGTGTTCCAGCAGGGAACCTACGCGCCCGACGACGGCGTGCATCGCTGGATGGGCAGTGCGGCCATGGACCGTGACGGCAACATGGCGCTCGGCTACAGCGTCGTGAACGGCATCGACGTGTTCCCGGGCATCCGCTACGCGACTCGTTCGGCCGGCGACCCGCTCGGCGAGATGACCGCGGAAGGCACGATCATCGACGGCACCGGCGTGCAGACGACCACCAATTCGCGCTGGGGGGACTACACCTCCCTCAACGTGGACCCGACGGACGACTGCACCTTCTGGTACGTGAACGAGTACTACACAGCCGAAAGCCAGGCCACCAGCGCCGCTGGATGGCTGACGCGCATCGCCAGCTTCAAGCTGGACGGATGCTCGCCCGCCCGCTGACCTGACCGCACGGTTGCCGGCCGACGCGATCTCGCGGCGGCCGGCAACCCACCGGTCCCTCTACCCATCGTGTACCGCCCGGTGCCGGGCGGTCAGGCCACGATGCTCATGCTGAACATCGCGTTCAGCAGGGCGGCGAAGGTGGTCACCACCGACAGGGCGAGGGCGGTGCACACGAGGGTCTCGAACTTCGTGACGGATGCTTTCATGGTCGTTCTCCCGGTTGTCGATTGATCAAGAGTTGAAGATCGGCGCCAGCGCCGCCTGGATGCGGGCCATCTGTGACTGCGTGGTCATGCCGGTGAGCAGCCGCGCGAAATGCGGGTGCTGCACGCCGGAGACGATGTACTGCCAGCGGTAGGCACGCAGCAGCAGTGCGCGAATCCCGGCCTCCTCCTCGCCCGTGAAGCGCCGCCCCGCGATCGCGAGGTAGTACTCCGCGTCGGCCGCGGACTGCGCCTGCAGGATGCCGTCCACCGCGCCCACCAGAGCGATCAGATCGTCCACGGCCTGCTCCTTCTGCCGAAGCGTCAGCCGTGCGTGCTCGCGCGCCCACTCGAGCTCGTCGAGCATCGCGTGCTGCACTTCCTCCATCCAGTGGTACTTGAAGACGTCCTTCCACAGCGGCGAGAGGTCGTCCTGCGGCTCGATGCTCTGCTGGTAGTGCAGCTGCGTGAACAGCTCGATGTGGCAGGTCAGGGCGAGCACCGACCACGTGCTCTTGCCGAGCACGGCGCGCGCCACCTCGTTCGGGTCGGCGACCCGCCGGTAGCCGGGCGGCATGCGGGCGTCGAGCATGTGCTCGATGCGGCGGAACAGCTCCTGGTGCTTCAGCTCCTCGTCGCTGAAGCGCACCAGCGCCTCGAGCGCCACCTGGTCGCCCAGCCAGTGCTGGCCCGACAGCTCCAGCACCTTCGCGCCGATGAAGCGCTCGACCAGCCCGAAGATGTAGGCGTAGGTGCGGCCCTGGACCTGCGACAGCAGCCGGCGCTCGGCGCCCGAGAGGAAGGCGAGGTCATCCACCTTCGACAGGCCCGCGGGCAGGAAGGTCTGCGCAAAGTCGAAGTTGCGGCCGCGGATCACATCTGCGTCGATGTCCCAGCGCACGTTCTTCGACGCCTTGATGCAGCGTGCGTAGCGGGCGGTCTCGTTCCGGGTCGCATCGTCGTGGGTGTCGTGGCCCTGGAGTGCGGTCTGCATGATCGTGTCCTCTGCGTCTGGTTGGTTGGTCCCGGCGGGCACCGCGCCTCGCCATGGGTACGCAGCGTAGGCAGCGCGCGTATCGGGCCGATGTCCGCGCCGTTGTTTCTCGTATCGGTTTGTATCGGGCGATCCGCCGCTATACTCGAGGGGTCCGGCCGCAGGGGGGAGGCAACGATGGCCAACGCCGGCTGTGTGTTGATCGTGGACGACGATGCGTCCATCCGCGAGATGATCGCGGAGTACCTGGGGTCTCACGGATTCGTCACGGCCCAGGCAGGGGACGGAACCTCGATGCGCGCCGAGATCGAGCGAGCGGCGCCCGACGTGGTGCTGCTCGACCTGCGATTGCCGCGCGAGGACGGCCTGTCGCTCGCGCGCTACCTGCGCGAGCGCTACGACGTCGGCATCATCATGGTGACCGGGTCGGGCGAGGTCGTGGACCGCATCGTCGGCCTCGAGGTCGGCGCCGACGACTACGTGACGAAGCCCTTTGACCCGCGCGAGCTGCTCGCACGCGTGAAGAGCGTGCTGCGGCGGACGCAGTCGCGGCCGGCGGCGGAGGCGCCGGTCGCGGCGGATCCGCACGCCGAGCGCCTGCGATTCGGGCGCTGCCGGCTGGACCTCGCCTCGCACCAGCTCTTCGACGCCGAGGGACAGGAGATCCCGATCACATCAATGGAGTTCGACCTGCTCAAGGTGTTCGCCGAGCACCCGGGCAAGGCCCTCTCGCGCGACCGCATCCTCACGCTGACGAAGAACCGCGAGTGGGACCCGTACGACCGCTCGATCGACATCCGCATCGCGCGGCTGCGCCGCAAGGTCGAGACGGATCCCGAGAATCCGCACACCCTCCGCACGGTGCGCGGCGTCGGCTACATGTTCGTGCCGGGGACGGAGTAGACGCGCGATCCCCTTTGTTTCAGGCGTGTAACAGTCGGGCAGCGGCGTAATTCGCGTGCCTATACTCGGCCCGGGCAGCCACCGGGACCCAGGGGCCGTGAACGACCAGCCGACTCCACTCGACGTCGCCGAGCGCGCGCTGCGCGACAGCGAGACGCGCCTGCAGCAGGTGCTCGACAACTCGAGCGCGCTGATCTTCGCCAAGGACCCGCGCGGGCGTTACCTGTTCGTCAACCGCCAGTTCGAGCAGGTCGCGCGGCGGCCGTCCGTCGAAATCCTCGGCCGCACCGACGAGGAGGTGTTCCCGCCCGAGGTCGCGACGCGCTTCCGCTACAACGACCTGCGCGTGCTGCACGAGAAGCGCGCCTTCGAGTTCGAGGAGGCAGGCGACTTCGGCGCGGGGCTGCGCACCTACCTCGCGGCGAAGTTCCCGCTGTTCGACGCCTCGGGCGAGGCCTACGCGGTCTGCGGCGTCGCCACCGACATCAGCGACCGCAAGCGCCTCGAGGAGGCGCTGTCGAGCGCGGCGCTCGCCGTGTCCCAGTCGGAGGGCGAGGCGCTGTACCGCGAGCTCGCGCGCTATCTCGCGACCATCCTCGACGTGGATGCGGTGTTCATCGCCACGCGCGACGAGGCGACGCCGGCGCAGATGAACGTGCGGGCCTTCCACCTCGATGGCGCGACGCTCGAGAACTTCAGCTACGAGCTCGCGGGCACGCCGTGCGAGGTGGTGCTCGAGAACGGCTTCCAGCACTACCCGTGCCGACTGTCGGATCTCTTCCCGCTGGACACGGATTTCGCGAAGCTCGGCTTCCAGGGTTACGCGGGCTATCCGCTCATGGACTCGCGCGGCCGTGTGCTCGGCCTGCTCGCCGTCGTGACGCGCCGCGCGCTCGGCCCGCCGGCGTTCGTGGAGTCGGTGCTGCGCATCTTCGCCGTGCGCGTCAACGCCGAGCTCGAGCGCGTGGCCGCGCAGCAGGCACTGCGCGCCTCGCAGGACAGCTACCGGGAGATCTTCGAGGCCAGCGAGGACGCGATCTTCGTGCACGACTGGGACACGGGCGCGATCCTCGACGCCAACCCACAGGCCTGCGCGTCGTACGGCTACAGCCGCGAGGAGTTCCGCAGGCTGCGCCTCGCCGAGATCAGCTCGGGCGTGCCGCCGTACACGGAGGACGAGGGCCTGGGCTGGATCGAGCGCGCCAAGGCCGAAGGCAGCGTGCGCTTCGAGTGGCACCGCCGCAGCCGCGACGGCAGCCTGCACTGGGACGAGGTGCGACTGAAGGCCGCGCGCATCGGCGGCCAGCGACGGGTACTGGCGTTCACCCGCGAGATCACCGAGCACAAGCGAGCCGAGCAGGTGCTGCGCGCGAGTGAGGAGCAGTACCGCACGGTCTTCAACGCCTCGATCGACGGACTGTTGATCGAGGACGAGTCGCACCGGATCGTCGACGTGAATGACGCGTTCCTTGCGATGCACGGCCAGAGCCGCGAGGACATGATCGGGCGCCTGGCCTCGGAATTCATCCCGGAAGAACTGCAGGCGTGCTGCGAAGCGCTGCTGCCCGGTGTCCTGGACGGGATGCCCTGTCACTTCGAGGCCGTCAGCTGCCGCCGCGACGGCGAAAAGTTCGAGGTGGACGTCCACGGCGTGCCGATGCAGTACGGCGGCCGGCCGCACGCCCTGGTGATCATGCGCGACATCACCGACGCGAAGCGCGCACGGGAGGCCCTGCGTGCCAGCGAGGAGCAGTACCGCGCGATCTTCAATGCCTCGACCAATGCGATGATCCTGTGGGACTCGCGCGTCCGCCGCGTCGACGTCAACGCTGCCTACGAGCGGACGTACGGCTGGTCGCGCGAGGAGGTGCTGGGGCAGGGCTTCGGCTGCGACCCGCTGCACGCGGCCCCGCGCGAGGCGATGGTCCGCCGGGCGCTGGCCGGGGAGTCCTGCCACGCCGAACTCGAGTCGATCCGTAAGGACGGCACCCTCATATACGTCGAAGTGGACGCCCTGCCGTTCCGGCACCGGGGCGAGCCGCACGTGCTGGCGGTCGTGCGCGACATCACGGAGCGCAAGCGTGCCGAGAGCGAGCGGCAGGCGCTCGAGGCGCAGCTGCGGCAGGCGCAGCGCATGGAGGCGATCGGCCAGCTCACCGGCGGCATCGCCCACGATTTCAACAACCTGCTCACGGGCATCATGGGCTACGTGGCGCTGGCCGCCGAGCGCGAGACGGCGATCGCCGACCGGCGGCTGGCTGGCTACCTCGCCCAGGCGCAGCGCTCCTGCGAGCGCGCGCGCGACCTCATCCAGCAGATGTTGATGTTCAGCCGGGGCCAGCGCGGCGCCCCGCGCCCGTTGGCGCTCGGCCGCCTGGTCGAGGAGTCGCTTGCATCACTGCGGCCCACGCTGCCTGCGCCACTTGACCTGCGCATCACTGTCGCCCCGGACCTGCCGGCGGTGAGGGTCGATCCCCTGCAGGTCGAGCAGGTGCTGCTCAATCTCTGCATCAACGCGCGCGATGCCTGCGATGGCACCGGCACCGTGCAGGTCGCGGTGCGGCCGACGCGGGCGGACGGTCTCGTGTGCGCGGGTTGCCGCGGCGGCGTGGACGGCGATTACGTCGAGGTCGTGGTGACCGACTCCGGCTCCGGCATTCCGCCGGCCGTCGTCGAGCGCATCTTCGAGCCGTTCTTCTCGACCAAGGAGAACGGCAAGGGCACGGGCATGGGCCTCGCGATCGTGCACGGCATCGTGCACGAGCACGGCGGCCACGTGCTTGTGGAAGCGGCACCCGACGGCGGCGCGCGCTTCCGGGTGCTCTGGCCGGCGTTGCCCGAGGGATCCCTGGATGAAGGCGCGGAAGCCGCCGGCACGCGCGGCCTGCCCGGTGCACGACGCGGCGAGCGGCCTGTGCTCGAGAGCGCCGTGCTGGTGGTGGACGACGAGACGACGGTCGGCGAGTTCATGCGCGAGCTGCTGGAGACCTGGGGCCTCGAGGCCACCAGCGTCGAGAGTGGGCAGGCAGCGCTGGAGCTCGTCGCCGCCGCGCCGGAGCGCTACGACGCGGTCATCACCGACCAGTCGATGCCGCGCATGACCGGCCTTCAGCTCGCGCAGGCGCTGCATGCACTGCGCCCCGGGCTGCCCGTCATCCTCTACACGGGCTACGCGGAAGGTCTCGCGCGATCGGAACTCGAGGCGGCCGGCATCCGCAAGGTGCTGGCGAAGCCGGTGGAACCGGGCGCGCTCGAAGCGGCGCTGGCGGGCGTGTTGCCGGGTGCGAATCGCGGGGATTGAGGCCTGGCGCTGGCCCTGCCCGGGGCCGCTTCGGCCGACGTACTGATCGGCTGCAAGAACAAGACCAATGGCAACGTGCGCGTGGTTGCGGATGCGGCGCTGTGTCGCGTCAGTGAGATTGCGATCTCGTGGAACGCAGAAGGGACGCAGGGGCCGGCGGGTCCGGCCGGCCCGGCGGGCCCGGCAGGTCCCGAGGGTCCGATGGGACCGCCGGGTCCCGCGGGCGCCGACGGTGCGCCGGGTCCTGCAGGCCCCGCAGGCCCGGCCGGTCCAGCAGGCCCGGCAGGTGACGGCGTGAAGACGGTCGCAGGCATCGTCAACGCCAACGGGATCAAGAACGCCGTAACACCCAACGGGTTCACCTCGACTCGGCTCGATCTGGGCCGCTACCAGGTCGATTTCCCGCCGGGGACGTGGCAGAGCTTTCCCGTAATTACGGTTACGCCTTTCGGCGTGAACGGCGCCTACGGCAACGCGATCGTGTCGTCCGCCATCGGATTCGGTGACGGCTCGGCGCGGTTCGTCATCGACATGACGATCGCGAACGCGCCCGCTGGTACGTACTTCGACAACGCCTTCATGTTCATCGCGGCGGCGGCGCAAGCGTCGCCCTGAACTGAACCGCTCGGGTTGGGCACACGCGGCCGGCTTCATGCCGGCCGCGTCTTCACGCCGGCCGCGGCCGCACGACCGCCATGGTCGCACTCAGCTTCGCGACCAGCTCGCGCTTGCCGTCGCGCTCCGCGTACACGCTCGCTTCCACCACGGACAGCGACTGCCCTGGCTTGAGCACCTCGGCGCGGCAGTGCAGGCGCTCGCCGCGGGCGCCGCGCAACAGGTTGATCTTGTACTCCGCCGTCACCACGAACTCGCCGGGCGCGAGCAGCGTGGTCGCGGCCGCGCCGGCGCAGTGATCCGCGAGCGTGGCGATCACGCCGGCGTGCACGACGCCGGTCTGCTGCAGGTGCCAGGGCTGCACCTCGAGCCGCGCCTCGCACCAGCCCGGGCTCAGTGCCTCGAGCTCGAGTCCGAGGTGGGCGATGAACGGCGCGTCGCGGAAGCCTTGCTGCAGGGCTTTGCTGATGTCCATGGTTCGATCCTCCCGGGTCAACCCCAGCCGAGGCTCTTCGCCACCAGCGCGTCGAGCCAGCGGTCGGGGAGGCGGGAAATGAGCTTGCGCGACGTCGAGTCCTTGCCCATGCGGTAGCGCGTCCTCGGGCGTGCGGCGGTGAAGGCGTGCACCACGTCGCGCGAGACGACTTCGACCGGCGAGGCGGCGTCGGCCGAGTCCTGCGCGGCCTTGCGCAGGCCCTCGACCAGCCCGCCGTAGTTCTCGAGCAGTCCGGGCGGCGGATTGCGCGTGATCGCGCCGAACTCCGACATCCCCTTGCCCCAGATGTCGGTGTCGATCGCGCCCGGCTCGAGCAGGCACACCTCGATGCCCCACGGGCGCAGCTCGCGCCGCAGCGCGTCGCTGAAGGCCTCGATGGCGTACTTGGACATCGAATAAGGCGCCAGGGCCGGCGCGGCGAAGAAGCCCGCGATCGAGCCTGTCGTCAGGATGCGGCCGCGCGCCTTGCGCAGCAGCGGCAGGAAGGCCTGGGTCACCGCGACCTGTCCGACGACGTTCACTTCGAGCTGCCGCCGCAGGTCGTCGATGGGAACGTGCTCGAGCGGCCCGGCGACGCTGATGCCCGCGTTGTTGAACAGCCCCCAGAGCCCTGCGGCGCCGACCGCGGCCTCGACGCGCGTGACTGCGGCACGGATCTGGTCGGCGCGGGTGACGTCGAGCTCGAGGGTCTCGAGCCGGCCCGCGTCGCCGGCCGGAGCCGCGCCGCGCAGCGCCTCGGCCGCGCGCTCGTTGCGCACGGCGGCGAACACGCGAAAGCGCTGCGCGAGCAGGGCGAGCGCCGCGGCCTTGCCGATGCCGCTCGAGGCGCCGGTGACGAGAATGGTTTTCGGATTTGAGGTGGACATGGACCGGATGATCGACCCATGGCCGGTTGCCGCGCAATCGACACGTGCGGCCGCGATTTCCCCGAATTGCCGCGCAGCGGATGCCCGCCGAGGATGGTCTGGTCGCAGGACAGTCCCACTCCATGAGCCGCGTCCCCCCACCGACCGTCAGTCCCGACACCGCGCCCTGGTACCAGCGGTCGGCCGACGATGTGCTCGCAGGCCTGGGTACGAGCCCGGCCGGGCTCACCGACGCCGAGGCCCGCGAGCGCCTCGCGCAGTACGGCCCCAACGAGCTCACCGTCCGCAAGCGCTCCGAACTCGTGCGCTTCCTGATGCAGTTCCACAACGCGATGATCTACATCCTGCTGGCGGCCGCGGCGGTCACCGGCCTGCTGCTCCACGAGCTCGTGGACACCTACGTCATTCTCGGCGTCGTGGTGCTCAACGTGATCATCGGCTACTTCCAGGAAGGCAAGGCCGAGGCCGCCATCGAGGCGCTCAAGCGCATGATCGTGGCCGAGTCGGGCGTGCTGCGCGACGGACGCAAGCGGGTGATCGCGACGCGCGAGCTCGTCCCCGGCGACATCGTGCTGCTCGAGGGCGGTGCGCGCGTGCCGGCGGACCTCAGGCTGCTGCAGGCGCGCAACCTCCATGCCGACGAGTCGCCGCTCACGGGCGAGTCGGTGCCGGTGAGCAAGCACACCGAGCCGCTCGAGCGCGACGGCCTCGGCCCCGGCGACCAGCGCAACATGGCCTTCAGCGGCACCTTCGTCACCCGCGGCACGGCGCAGGGCGTGGTGGTCGCCACGGCGGAGCGCACAGAGTTCGGCAAGATCGCCGTGCTGATGCAGTCCACGCCCAAGATCGTCACGCCGCTGGTGCGCAAGATCGACGAGTTCACGCGGTTCCTGATCATCGCGATCCTAATCATCGCGGCCATCAACTTCGGGCTCGGCGTGCTGTTCGATTTCCCGGTCGGGTATTCGTTCGTCGCCTCGGTGGCGCTCGCCGTGGCCGCCATCCCGGAGATGCTGCCGGCCCTCGTGGTGGCGATCCTCGCACTGGCCTCCACGGCCATGGCGAAGCGGCAGGCACTGATCCGCAAGCTGCCAGCGGCGGAGACGCTCGGCTGCGCCTCGGTGATCTGCTCGGACAAGACCGGTACGCTGACGCGCAACGAGATGACCGTGGTGCGCCTGTTCGCGGGCGGCCGCCGCTATCGCGTCACCGGCTCGGGCTACGAGCCCCTGGGTGAGTTCCTGCACGAGGGCAGGGCGGTGGACCTCGATCTCGAGCCCGCAGAGCTGCGCGAGACGTTGCGCGCCGCGGCCTGGTGCAATGACACGGTGCTCGAGGCGCGCGAGGGCCGCTATCACGTGGTGGGCGACCCGACCGAGGGCGCGCTGGTGGTGGCCGCGGCGAAGGCCCGGGTGCCTGCGGACCGCGCGGCGCGACTCGACGAGATTCCGTTCGAGTCCGAGAACCGCTACATGGCGACCCTCCACGAGGACGGCGACTTCAACCTGATCCTCGTGAAGGGCTCGCCCGAGAAGGTACTCGACTTCTGCGACACCGAGCTGGTCGGGGGCGAGGCGAGGCCGCTCGGCCGGGAGGCGGTGCTCGCCGAGGCGGAGGACATGGCGCACGCGGCGCTGCGCGTGCTCGGCAAGGCGTACAAGCGCGTGCCCAGGGAGCAGTCCCGCCTCGCCCCGGAAGACCTGCGCGGCCTCACCTTCCTCGGGCTCACCGGCATGATGGACCCGCCGCGCGTCGAGGTGATCGAGGCGGTGCGCCGTTGCAGGTCGGCCGGCATCCGCGTGGTGATGATCACCGGCGACCACGCCGCCACGGCGCGCGCCATCGCCCGCGACATCGGCATCATCGAGGCGGGCGGCGAGGTGCTCACCGGTGAGGCGCTCGCGGGAATGGACGACGACGCGCTGCACGAGGCGGTTGGGCGCGTGTCCGTGTACGCGCGCAGTGCGCCCGAGCACAAGCTACGGATCGCGCAGCAGCTGCAGCGGCGCGGCGCGATCGTCGCAATGACCGGCGACGGCGTCAACGACGCGCCCGCGCTCAAGGCGGCCGACATCGGCGTGGCCATGGGCATCGCCGGCACCGAGGTCAGCAAGGAGTCCGCCGACATGGTGCTCGCCGACGACAACTTCGCGAGCATCGTCGCCGCCATCGAGGAGGGGCGCCACGCCTGGAAGAACTTCCAGAAGGCGGTGCTCTACACGCTGCCGACCAACGGCGGGCAGGCACTGCTCGTCATGGGCGCCATCGTCCTGGCGCCGTTGCTCGCGCTGTTCTCGACACGCCTGCCGCTCGAGCCGATCCACATCCTGTGGGTGAACCTCGCCGACTCGGTGTTCCTCACTCTGCCGCTGATGATGGAGCCGAAGGAGACCGGGTTACTCGACGTTCCGCCGCGCGATCCCGACGAGCCGATCGCCAACCGCCTGTTCATCGACCGCGTGCTGCTGGTGTCGGTGCTGATGGCCGCCACCGGCTTCGCGACCTACTACTGGTTCGGCGAGCCTGCGATCACGGCCGGTGCGAGCGGGCACGAGGTGGACGGGCTGCGGCTGACGCAGGCGCAGACGGCGGCGTTCATCTCCATCCAGCTGCTGCACCTCGGATTCCTCGCCACGGCCCGCTCCATCTACCGCTCCGCGTTCACCTTCAGCCCGTTCTCGAACCCGTGGGTGCTCCTCGGCATGGGGACGACGGTCGCCTGCATGCTGCTGATCGTGTACGTGCCCGTGCTGCAGACGGTGTTCCGGACCGCGCCGCTGCCGCTCGAGTGGTGGCCCGTCATCCTGCTCGGGCTGTTCCCGGGCTTCATCGGCACGGAAATCGACAAGGCGCTGCGCCGGAGGCTGCACCCGTCAGGCCGCACCTGACGGGCGAACGTCACTGCAATAGACGCAAATTCCGGCCGCAGGAACGCCACGCAGCGCCTTTCGTCCCCGGGCCGCGGAAATCCAAAGTCCGCGATCCGCCGCTTCGGTGCGTCGCAGCAGTATCACGGTTTGAGCCATTGCCGCATCCCGTTAAGGCGTTCTTCGACGAGTCGTTCGTGGTCCCGGATCCGAAGACGGCGGCCGGGCCTCTCCGCCCGATGTTTCACCGGGTTCGGGGGCGATCCCGTACGGCCGCACCAGCGCCTACACGTGCGCCGGGATCATGTGCCGCATGCGCCGCGGCTGCTCGCGGCGCAGGTGCAACACGGTCTCGATCGCCTTCATCTCGAGCCGCGCCCGCGCGAACTCGAGGCCGCGCGGGCCGATGCGCGGCATCAGCCACGCGACCAGCGGTCGAAGCCACGCCGGCGTGCCGCGCAGCGGCAGTCCGCCCGCGGCGCGCTCGGTGTTCCTGAGGAACCCGGTGACCGGTCCGCGCCTGCGACCCGCGCTGCCGGGCTCGGCGAGGCGAACTTCGCCCTGCAGCAGACCGAGCAGTTCTGCGCCGCGCTCGTTGCGCACCAGCACCCACTGCTCGCCCTGGCCGGCCATGTAGCCCACGGTGAGGTCCGCGAGCACGTTGGTGTAGTCCACGCAGGTGCGGCAGGTGAGCGGGAAGAAGTCGCGCGGCAGCTTCGAGATCGGCAGCTTGAGGAACGGGATCTCCTGTACCCGCCCGCCCTCGAAGCGCAGCTCCACGTGGTAGTCGGCGCGGAACTCGAGGTATTCGATGGTCTCGGCGCGGTCCGACAGCAGCGCCAGGAATTCGTGGAAGCGCTCGGTGGTGGTGTTGTCGGAGCAGGGCGTGCCGATCACGTACAGGCGCTCGAAGCCGAGCTCGGCCTCGAGCGCGCGCAGCGCGTAGACCTGGCAGGGAATGCCGATGATCGCGAGGCGCCGGTGACCTGCCGCCCGCGCGGGCTCGAGCAGCGCGAGCAGCGGTGCGTAGCCCATGCGCATGCCGCGGCACTGCGCAATGTCCGCGGCACGAGTGACGAGCACGGGCCTCGGTCGCCAGCGATCCTCGGCGTCGGGTGCCACCGCAAGCACGGCGTCCACCGCGCCGGTCTCGAGCAGCCGCTCGCCGAGACGCGTCGCGATGCCCGTCCACTGCGCGCCGGCGCGCGGCTCGACGAGCGCGGCCCGAAGCATGCGGCGAAAGGGTCCGAAGTGGAGTTCGTCACTACGGACGGGATCGCGCGCGCGACCGCGCACCTGCTGCTCGAGTGCCGGGTAGTCGGGCCGGATGAACTGGCAGGCGCGTCCGCAGCGCTTCGGCTCGCTGCTGCGCGAGATGCCGCAGTCGGTGCACAGGTCGCGTGGCGCGGCGTCGGCGAGCGGCGGGGTGAGCACGTCCATCGCTCGGCCGATGCCGCAGCCGTCGCTATAGCTGCGAACTGACCGGCAGGACCCGCGCGATCCAGGCCTGGAACTTGCGGCCGGCGGACGCATCGGGGGCTCGCTCGTACGTCTGCGTGCCGTCATCCCACTGCAGCTTGCCCTCGTGCAGCGTCACGGCCCAGGCGCTCGCGCCCGACGAGTCCGTGCGGAACAGCTCCTCGAGCTGCGCCGTGATGACGGGGCTCTCGACGAAGATGCCTTGTTCGCTGTTGAGCGCGGTCGAGCGCGGATCTAGGTTGTAGCTGCCGACGAACGTGACCCGCCCGTCCACGGCGAGCGCCTTGGTGTGCAGGCTGGCGCCGGAGGAGCCGAACAGACTCGACTTCGCGGTGCTGCCGGGCGTGGGCTTGAGTTCCCAGAGCTTCACGCCGCCCTCGAGCAGCGGCTCGCGCCACTTCGAGTAGCCGCCGTACACGGCCGCGACGTCGTTGGCCGCGAGCGAGTTCGTGAGTATCCGCACCTCGCTTCCCGAGCGGGCGATGTCCACGAGCGCCTCAGTGCCGGCCTCGCCCGGCACGAAATAGGGCGAGATGATCGTGACCATCGAGCGCGAGGACTTGAGCGTGGGCGCGAGCACGGCCAGGACCTGCGAGCCCGCGAGACCTTCGCCCTGGCCCGACGCTTTCGCCGGGTCATCGGCGACGAAGGCGAATTTCGTGGACCACTGCATCGGCCAATCACCCGCGGCGAGACGCTGAATGGCGTCGTTCCCGCGCAGCTCGGTCGCGTAGCGCGACACCCGGGCCTGCTCGACGAGGGGCGCGATCCGCCTCCTCAGCTCCTCGAGCGCTGAGGGCGAGACCGCGTCGGGTGCAAGCACGTCCATCGGGTAGGCAAGCGGCGAGTTCCAGTAGCGGTCGAAGGACGCCGAGGCGTCGCGGACGATCGGGCCCACCATGGCGAGGTCGAGGTCCACGAAGTTCACTTCTTCGCTGGCCCCGAAATACTCGTCGCCGAGGTTGCGTCCGCCCGCGATCGCGATGCGGTTGTCGGCGATCCATGTCTTGTTGTGCATGCGCCGGTTGATGCGCTTCGCGCTGCCGAGCGCCTCGAGGACGAAGCTCACCGTGCCGCTGCGCGACTCCAGCGGATTGAACATCCGCACCTCGACGTTGGGGTGCGCGTGCAGGGCGGCGAAGCCGTAGTTCTTCGCACGCGCGTCCAGGTCGTCCACGAGCAGGCGCACCTGGACGCCCCGGTCGGCGGCGGCCAGCAGTTCCTGCGCCAGGAAGCCGCCCGTCAGGTCGGCGTGCCAGATGTAGGTCTGCACGTCGAGGCTGCGTCCGGCGAGGCGGGCGGATGCCGCGCGGATCGCGAACGCCTCCGGTCCCTCGCGGACCAGCCGAAATCCCGACTCGCCGGGATGCCGTGCCTCGACGCCGGTAAGCAGGTCGTCGAGGATCGTCCCGCCTCCGGCCGGCGAGGCCGCTGCGGCGGGCAGTTCGGGGCGGGGCTCTAGGCTCGCGCAGCCGGCCAGCGCGAGCGCAGCCACGCAGGCGATCAGTCGCAGATGTCTACTCATTGGAGGTCACAGGGTTCCGGCAGGCCGCGGAGTGTCTCACGCGGCCCGCCGAAATCGAACGACGGGCAGGCAGGGTCGGCCGGACCGGCGGCGCGTGGAGACACGACCGCCGGTCCCATCGAACGAGACCTTCCTCAGCGGCGGGCGCGCCGACGGCTCGCGGCCGCGAGACCACCGAGGCCGAGCAGCATCAGCGACAGCGCTGCCGGCTCGGGCACGCCGACCGCCCGCGCCGCGAAGTCTGCGATCGAGGCGTGGGTGCGCGAGGTCGGGTGGAAGCTGTCCCAGTAGAAGTACTGCGTCGGATCCGCGCACAGGCTGGCCGACGTGAGGCAGGCGTCCGTGGTGTTGGCGAAGCCGGCCAGCAGCGCCGGGTCCTTGCCGAGCGCGTACAGGTCGAGGAACCCGATCGTGGCGCCCGGCAGGACCAGCGAATCCAGGGCCGCTTCGAGCGCCATGTTCCACTGAACGGTCCACGCCGAGGCGAACGCCGTGATGCCGGGGACGGCTGCTTCGAGCCCCTGGAACTCAGGCGTCGCACCGATGTCGGGCACGTTGGCCACGAGGAACTGCCGGCCGCCGGCGCCATAGAGGGTGTTCAGCGAATTCACGATGCTGTTGATGCCGTTCGCCAGCGCGGCCGGATCGCCGAGGTTGTTGGCGACGTCGTTGCCGCCGATCATCAAGGAGTACAGCCGGGTGTCGATCGAGCTCGACGTGGATGCGGCCGAGGGCGCCGCTGCCCGGCTCGCCAGGTACTGCGCGACCTGCTGGTCGAGCCAGGGTGCGGCGCCGGCGGCGGGGTTTACGCCGGTGCGCGCGCCACCCCAGGCGAAGTTGTTGCCGCCCACGACCGAGGGCGTGGCCAGCAGCCCGAACTGCGCGGCGAACACCGACGGCCACGACGGGCCCAGGTAGTCGGACCACTGCCCGCCGGTGCGGTCCGGACCGGCGCCGCTGGTGCCCTGGAAATAGGGTGGCGGCGGGAAGCCGGTGGTCGCGTGCCAGATGTTGCCGGTGTCGGAGAGGCTGTCGCCGAAGAACACGATGCTGTCGACCTTGGCGGCCTGGGCCGGTGCGAAGGCGGCGACGGCGGCAACCGCCAGCGTCGAGACGAACCACTTGCGCATGTGCATGGAATCCCCTGTTGTGGTCTTGATGGACATAAACGCGGGATTCAGCAAATTTCGTGCCACCCGCGGCAAGGCATTGATACATAACGCGGCGGCCAATCCGGGCAGCCGCAGCCGGCGCAAAAACTGTAAAGAACGGCGACGGTTGCCCGGCCCGTTGCGAGGCCCGGGGCCAAGCTTAAGGCGATCCCGGCCGCGGTTACTGCGTCGGCGTCCGTTTCAGGGTCACGGCCATCGCGCCGTCGGCGGTACGCAGTTCGACGCGGTCGGCTTCCTGCCGGGCGGTGGCCACGGTCTCGAGCGCCTTCAGGAACTGCTGCTCCTGCTCCATGACGCCCTCGGGCTCGACGCACATGCGACGCGTCGCGGCAGCAGGGCCGAAGCTGAGCGCCTTGCCGTCCTGCTTGAAGCTGCCGGTATAGCGGTTGCAGCCGGCCGAGCCGCTGACCCTGCCGTCTGCGGAGAACTCCATGGTCAGCTCGGTGCCCTCGAGCACGCTCACCAAGGCCTGCCGGCCGTTGTTGTAGCCAGTGACGAGCCACGCCGTGCTGGCGAGGCCCTCGGGCTGGGGATCGAAGCGAGCGACCACGGCGCCTGCGGCGTCGAGCAGCTGCAGTTGCCCCGATTGCATGCCAAACGCCTTCGTGCGGGTCAGGCTCGTGGTGAACGCCGCCGCCTGCTGCATGAGCTCGGGAGCGCAGGCCATCTGGGTCGATATGCCGCTTGGCGTGAACTTGAGCCTCGAGCCGGTCCCGGTGTAGCCAAAGCCGTAGCGATTGCAGCCGTCCGACCCGCCGGCGCGGCCGTCCTCGAAGCGCAGCGTGATGCTGCTGCCGGGCACCCGCGCGTGGCCGGGCAGGTCCGCGAGCACCCAGGCCGTGCCATCGAGGCGCGGGGGATCCCCGGCTGGAGACTCAGCGGCCGGCGGCACGGCGGCACAAGCGGATGAAACGACGGCAAAGATCAGGCTCGCGATGGTCAGGCGGGCGCTCGACATGAGTGGGCTTCCTTCCGAGGTGGTCAGCGGTCATCGGCCGGCAGCTTACCCGAGGCGCGCGGGTTGCCGCACAGCCGGAAATGCCCGCGCGCATCCACCCGATCGTCGTACTGGCGACCCTCGATGCGGACAACTATGCGGTCGCCGCCTCGGGCGCGATCCGCACGATCTTGAAGCCCGTGTAGCCGTAGATAACCGAGATCAGCGGGTTGATGAGGTTGAAGAACGCGAACGGCAGGTAGGCCATCGTGGCGACCCCGAGCGTGCTGGCCATGTAGGCGCCGCACGTGTTCCACGGCACCAGCGGCGAGGTGAGCGTGCCGGCGTCCTCGAGGGCCCGCGAGAGGTTCCGCGAGTCCAGGCCCCGCCGCAGGAACTCGGCGCGGTACATTTTGCCGGGCAGCACGATTGCCATGTACTGGTCGGCCGCGACGATGTTTGTGCCGATGCTGGTGGCAATTACCGCGGCGATCAGTGAACCCGTCGACTTCGCGGCCGCGAGCGTCGCCCGCACGAGCCGCTCGAGCATTCCGGCGTGCTCGAGCACCGCGCCGAAGGCGAGCGCCGAGATGATCAGCCAGACGGTGTTCAACATGCTGCTCATGCCGCCGCGCGAGAGCAGCTCGTCGACGGCCTTGTTGCCCGTGCTCGATTCGAATCCGTTGGCCAGCGTCGTCCAGACGCCCTTGAGGTAGGCCATGGGCGTGGACAGCGTCGCGGCATCGGCGCGCGCCAGCACCACCTCGGGCTGCAGGATCACCGCCATGAGACCGCCGAGCAGCGCGCCACCGATGATGGTGGGCAGGGCCGGGAACTTCCGCACAGCCAGAACCAGCACGACGATGAGCGGCAGCAGTGTCCACGCCGACAGGTCGTAGCTTGCGTCGATTGTCGCCATGATCCCGGCGGCGCGTCCGTCGTCGAGCTTCACGGCCTGGCCCCACCCGAGGACGCCGAACAGCGTCAACGCAATGAGCAGCGACGGCACCGTCGTCCAGGTCATGTGCCGGACGTGTGTGAAGAGTTCCGTCCCCGTCACGGCGGCCGCGAGATTGGTGGTGTCGGAGAGGGGCGACATCTTGTCGCCGAAATAGGCCCCCGACACGACGGCGCCCGCCGTGATTGCCGGTGACAGGCCCAGCCCCATCGCCACGCCGATCAGTCCGATGCCGACGGTCCCGGCGGTGGTCCAGGAGCTGCCCGTCGCGAGCGAGGCGACGCAACAGATCAGGCAGGTCGCGAGATAGAAGACCGATGGATCGAGCAGCTTCAGCCCGTAATAGATCATCGCTGGGACGGTGCCCGAGAGCATCCACGTGCCGATCAGCGCGCCGACCGAGAGCAGGATCAGCATCGCGACCGTCGCCGTGGCGATGCCGTGCACGACGGCCTGCTGGATCTCGACCCACGACTGGCCGCGGGATACCGCGATGATCGCGCCCACGGCGCCGGCGAACAGCAGGGCGACCTGGTTGCCGCCGTAGGAGGAGTCGCTGCCGTAGAGGTAGACGGACAGCGCCAGCAGTACCACCAGCACGATCACCGGGATGGCGGCCAACAGCACGGACATCTCACGGGCCGGGGTGCCGTTCACGCCTGGCTTCTCGCTCACTCCGTCTCCCCGCTGGTCTCGTGCAATGACTGGCGGGGGACTTTACACGCAAATGACCGTCACGAGCGCCGCCGCCTGCTGGAGCGCTCCTGGCGCCCGCCGCCTGCGTACGGTGACGTACAGACGGGCCGGATGCCTGGCGCTAGCTTCCCGTTCATACGTTGCACGGTCGATCTGCTGGGTCATCCGTACGCGCCCCGAAGGAGAGCGACATGATTGGAAAACGGATATCGACGGGCAGTCTTGCGGCGATCGGCACGGCCGTCGCGCTCGCGGCAATGCCGCAGCTGTCACTGGGCAGCAGTGACGGCCTGCCGGACGGATCGTGGCGGCAGAGCTGCCAGATGGGGTCCGTGCGAGACGGTACGCTGTCCGCCGTGTGCCTGCGCGACGGTGGCAAGAAGTCCGAGATCACGTCGGTGGCGATCGGCAACTGCCAGGCGTTCGGCAACCGCAACGGGAAGCTGTTCTGCGAGTCGCCCGGTGGCGGCAACGGCAACAGCGGGAGCCTGGGCCAGTGGAGCGGTTCGTTCCGCCAATCCTGCCGCGACGAATCCGTCGACAAGCACGGCAAGCTGCAGGCCACCTGTCGCAAGGACAACGGAACCTACAAGCGCAGTAACTTGCAGGCGCAGAAGTGCCCCAGTTATCGCGCCGGCAACCGCAACGGCGACCTGTTCTGCGAGCCGAACGGCAGCACAGGCGGCGCGGGTCACTGGGATGGATCGTTCAGCCGGTCCTGTCGCGACGTGTCGACGGACTCGAATGGCGTGCTGACGGCCACGTGCCAGACGATGAGCGGTCGCTGGAACCGGACCAGCCTGTCGACGCGGCAGTGCGCCAGCCGGCAGGCCGGCAACCGGGACGGCACCCTGTTCTGCGAATCCGACGGCAGCACCAGTGGCGCCGGTCGCTGGGACGGATCGTTCAGCCAGTCTTGTCGCGACGTGTCGACGGACTCGCAGGGCGTGCTGACGGCCACCTGCCAGACGATGAGCGGTCGCTGGAACCGGACCAGCCTGTCGACGCGGCAGTGCGCCAGCCGGCAGGCCGGCAACCGGGACGGCACCCTGTTCTGCGAGCAGTGAGATTCAGGGGCACTCGATGAGCGACGGTCACAGGGACGTGGCCGTGCGCCGGGACGTGCGTCGTCAGGCGCCGGGACTGACGGCCAGCCCCGCGATCCGATCGGATTCCCGCTTGACGGCCCCGTAGCACTCGCAACTGATCTGCTCGACCATCTTTCGGTCGAGCACCGTGATCTTGCCTCGGCTGTACTTGATGGCGCCGAGCTTCTGGAGCTTGCCGGCCGCCTCGGTAACGCCTTCACGGCGCACGCCGAGCATGTTGGCGATGAGTTCCTGCGTCATGACGAGCGCGTTGGACGACAGGCGATCGAGGGACAGCAGCAACCACCGGCACAGTTGCTGGTCCACCGAGTGATGCCGGTTGCACACGGCGGTCTGCGCCATCTGGGTGATCAGGGCCTGCGTGTAGCGCAGCAGTCGCAGCTGCAATCCGCCATTGCGGTGGAACTCGTCCTTGAGCCGCTGACCGATGAGCCGGTATGCGTGGCCGGCGCTCTGCACGACCGCCCGGCTTGGCGTGGTCTCGCCCCCCATGAAGAGCGCAATGCCGATCACGCCCTCGTTGCCCACGACCGAGATCTCCGCCGAGGCGCCGTTCTCGAGCACATAAAGCAGCGACACGATCGAGTCGGTCGGGAAGTAGACGTGGCGCAGCACGCGGCCCGACTCGTATAGCGATTTGCCGAGCGGCATCGCGACGAGCTGCAGGTGCGGGAAAATCCGTTCGCGTTCGTCGGGCGTGAACGCGGCCAGAAGCTGATTCTGCTCCGGGGTCGGGGCGCCGCGCGTAGCGGTCCGGGATGTCTGTGCCATGGCGCTCCTCCACAGCAAGGCCTCCAATACAGTTTACTCGCTCGCGTCGGTCCGTGCGGGACCGTACAGATCCGATGGTCGGGAACGAATGTTCGCTTGCGAACAGAGATGCTTCGTCCGAACCGGCACACTCGGCGTCCAGGTGATCTCCCGACCCGGTCGCTGAGCCACCTTCATCACGCAGAGAAGTCAAATGTACGCAAATTCCAGGAAACGCCAGGGCTCTCGCCTGCGCGTCGCAACCGGCCTCGCCGGCGCACTCATCATCACCGCCTGCGCATCGACGCCCGCGCCCACCGCACAACTGCAGGCCGCGCAGCAGGCCATCGCGACCGCCGAACGCACGGATGCCAGCCGTCATGCAGCGGCCGAGCTCGGGACGGCGCAGGCGAGGCTCGCGTCCGCCAACACCGCCGTGCAGGCCCAGGAAATGGAGACGGCGGCCCGACTGGCCGACGAGTCGCGCGTCGAGGCGGAACTCGCCTCGGCGAAGTCGGCTTCCGTAAAGGCACGCATGGTCAACGACGAAATGAAGCGCAGCACCGGCACGCTGATCGACGAGATGCAGCGCAACGCGGGAGAACCGAAATGAACACGACCCTCAAGTCCGTGACCCCCGGCCGCACGCTGATCGCTGCGACCGTGGCTTCCGTCCTGCTCGCCGCGTGTGCTGCCGCACCCGTCGCGCCGCAGGGCTCCGCCGACGTCCGGGCCCGGCTGACGCAGCTGCAGTCCGATCCGAACCTCGGGAGCCGCGCGCCGCTGGCGCTCAAGGAGGCGGACGCCGCCGTGCGCACGGCCGAGAAGCCGGAGGCCGACGCGACGCTGGGCGCGCACCGGGTGTACGTTGCCGATCGCAAGGTCGAGATCGCCAGGGCGCAGGCCGAGACCCGCCTTTCGGAGGACCAGCGCGCGGCGATCACCGCCGAGCGCGCCACGGCGCGCCTCGATTCGCGTACTCGCGAGGTCGATGCAGCCCAAGACGCGACTGCAGAGGCCAATCAGCAGAACGCGGAGTTGCAGCGAGAGATCGATGCCCTGAAGGCCAAGCCCACGGACCGTGGGCTGGTCCTGACGCTAAGCGACGTGCTGTTCGAAACCGGACGGGCGGACCTCAAGCCCGGGGCGGCGGCCAACCTCAACCAGCTCGTCAGCTTCCTGGGCAAGTATCCGGCCCGCACGGTTGCGATCGAGGGTCATACGGACAGCGTCGGCAGCGACGACTACAACGTGGGTCTCTCGCAGCAACGCGCCGACGCGGTGCGGTCGCACCTTGTGAGACAGGGCGTGCAGGCCGGCCGGATCACCACCCTGGGTGCCGGCAAGGGTTCTCCGGTGGCGAGCAACGATACCGCCGCCGGGCGCCAGCAGAATCGTCGCGTCGAGGTCATCATCAGCAATCCGGCGCTCGCCTCGAGCTAGCAGTCGCAGGAAAGCCCGCGCGGCATCGGCCGCGCGGGCTTTTTCTCGCCCCGGAATCCCGCAATTCGGGCGGGCCGTTCAGTGCATGACGCGCGAATAGGTCTCGCGGTCCGCGGCATAGCAGCTGCACGCCGCGGCCTCGAGTCCGCGCCGGTCGAGGATGGTGATGTCGCCGCGGCTGTAGCGGATGAGCTTGCGCGCCTGCATGGTGCTGGCGGCCCGGGTGACGCCTGCGCGGCGTACCCCGAGCATGTAGGCGAGGAACTCGTGCGTCACGTGAAACGAGTCGGAATGCGCGCGGTCGCGAGTCATCAGCAGCCAGCGGGCGAGCCGCGCATCCACGACGTGAAAGCGGGTGCAGGCCGCCGTCTGGGCCAGCTGGCACATCAAAACGTACAGGTAGCGGCTCAGGCCGTCGTGCAGAGCGGTGCTGTGCTTCAGCTCCCGGCGAAACGGCTCTGCGTCCATCTGCCAGGCTGAGCCCGCACCCTGCACGAGCGCGAGGGTGGGCGCAACGTTCACCCCGAGCGACAGTGAGGCACCGACCATGCCCTCGTTGCCGACCAGGCCGACTTCGAGGCGATCGTGACCGCTGATCGGCGTGATCATGGATACGAAGCTCTCGGTTGGGAAGAACACACTGCGGATGTGCTCGCCAGGCTCGTAGATCACGCTGGCCAGCGCGAGTTCGACCGGCTGGCAACGCTCGAGCAGGTGGCGGCGGTCCCGCGTCGGCAAGGTAGCCAGCAGAAGATTGCTTGCGGGAGACTGCGTCGGCGTTGGCACGGTGGGTGTCTCGACAGATGGGCACGGGACGATATTCCGCAGCGTCAGCATGGGCCGGTTAATCGCACGGGTCTGTACGGTGGCCCACGCACCCTCCGCCAGATGGCGCTGTCGCTGGTCCCTTATGTCCGCCAGCGCACGGAAGTCGGTCGCTGTGAACGCAATGCTGCCGATTCACGTCATGGCCGCTGGAGGGCCGATGTCCCGCAGACTGCTGCTCGCCCTCGCGGATCCCGACTCGATACGGACGGTCCAGGCGGCGCTCGAGGGCGCGCCCGCAAGCGGCTTCGTCGTCGAACGGGCAGGGCGATTCGGCGAGGCGATCGAGGCGCTGGCCTCACGGCGAGAGGACGTCATCTCGGCCATCATCACGGACCTTTGTCTGCCCGACCTCCAGGGCTTCGCTGCCTTCGACGCGCTTCTGGCCGCTTTGCCCCGCACCCCGATCCTGGTCGTGAGCCGCCGCTGCGACGAATCCGTGGCGCGGCTGGCCGTGCAGCGTGGCGCACACGACTACCTGCTGCTCGAACACGTGGACGGCTACTGGCTGCCACGACGTTGGAGTGGCGCGGGCGATGTCGATGCGGATGTCACACCTTGCACAGCACGATGCCCTGACGGGCCTGCCGAACCGGCTGCTGCTGGCCGATCGACTCGATCGCGGAATCGCCGCGGCCCATCGCAACGTCACTTCACTGGCGGTGCTGTTCATCGATGTGAACCGATTCAAGTACATCAACGATTCGTTCGGCCACGCCGTCGGCGACCGGGTGCTGCAGTCGATCGCACGGCGCCTCGAAGCGGGCGTTCGCAAATCCGACTCCGTCTGCCGGCTGGGCGGGGATGAATTCGTCGTGCTGCTGTCGGAAGTGGCGTGCGCGGCTGACGTGGCATTCAGCGCGGACAAACTGCTCGCCGCGCTGGCGGCACCGCACCGGATCGCCGGGCAGGACCTGTATGTCACGGCGAGCGTCGGTATCGCCGTGTACCCGGCCCACGGCGCGGATACCGAGTCATTGCTCAACGAGGCGGACTTTGCACTGCTGCGTGCCAAGGCCCTGGGCTGCCACATGAACGCGCGCCACGACGATGCGGGCCCGGCGCAGCTCGGTGCGCCACCGCACCGACCCGTCCCGGTGATGCATCTACAGTTCACGCATGGACTTTCACCGGATCACCGTCCGCTCGTGAGCCCCGGGCTCGAGCTGGCGACGGCTTTAACCACCCGCACAAGGAGATACCTATGAACTGGGATCGCATTGAAGGCAATTGGAAGCAGGTCACCGGAAAAGCCAAGGTCCAGTGGGGCAAGCTGACCGATGACGACCTCGACGTCATCGCGGGCAAGCGCGACGTGATGGCTGGCAAGATCCAGGAACGCTACGGCATCGCCAAGGACGAGGCTGAGAAGCAGCTTTCTGCATGGGAAGGCAAGGCCGACGATTCTTGGTTCTCATAGAACGGGAACCGAACTGATTCGCGTCTGAAAATGGCCTGAATCTTCAGCGCCCCGGGTTCGCCAACGAACCGCGGGGCGCTATTCTGTGGGGCGCCTGAGAATCCGGCGTGGCGCCACCTGAGGGAGCCCGATGATCGAACGCGCGCACATTTCGGCGACGGCCCTTGCCGCAATCGCGACGTGCTGCCTCGTCATGGCAGGTTGCGCGGGCGTGAAGCACGAGAAGACGGCGGAGCATGTTCCGACCGCCGTGCCTGCCGAGGCGATCACGGTGGCAGAGCCGCCGGAGATGGTCACGCCAGAGGCCGTGCCAGAGGCTGCGACGATTCCGCAGCCGACCGCGCCGGCGCCCACCGTCGTGGTGCCGTCGCAGGCCCGCGAGCCGGTAATCCCGCCGGTCCGTCCTGCGCCTTCAGTTGCGGCTGCGCCGCGCGTCGCCGTGGCTGAAGCACCGGCCTCGACACCACCCGCCCCCAGGATCACGGCGGCTAAGCCGCCCGCCATTGCGGCAGCCCCGGTGCCACCGGCGGTACCGAAGGCAGCGACCGCGCCGGCGCCGGTTGTCGCGCAACCCGCCCGTGCACCGCTCGACCTCGAGTCGCTCGGAACGCGACTGAAGCAGACCAAGGCGATCGGCGTGCTCACGAAGCTGTCGCTCAAGAACCAGGTGGACGACCTCCTGGCCAAGTTTCGCGCCTACCACGCACGGCAGGGCGCGGCGACGCTACCTGAGTTGCGCCGCTCCTACGACATGCTGCTCCTCAAGGTGCTCTCGCTCCTGCAGGACAGCGATCCGCCGCTGGCGCGGGATATCGTCCAGTCGCGCGCCGCGATCTGGGGGATCCTCGCCGATCCAAAGAAATTCAACGAAGCCCGTCTGATGGCAGGAGCAACGACGTGACCACACTCCAACGGTCGCTGGCCCTGGTGGCCGTGACGATGATCTCGTACTCAGGCACGCCGCTGGCCGCGCAAGAGACGGCCAGCGAGGTGACGGTCGCCAGGGACCTGACGGCCGTGATTGCTTTGCAGGGCTTGCCCTGCGGGCAGGTGGTCAGCGCCACCCAGCAGGGCGAGGACGACTACGTCGCGTCGTGCCAGGACGGCAACCGCTACCGGGTATTCGTCAATGCCGAAGGACGGGTCGTCGTCGAGAAGCTCGACTAGACCTTTCGTCCGCCGAAGACCAGCAGCGCACCGCCGATCAGGATCGCACCGACGCCGGCCCAGACCGGCACGTTGACCGTCTGCCGCTCCTGCATCGACATCTCGATCGGCCCGATCTTCATTTCATGCGTCTGCCGGGTGTAGCTGAAGCCGCCGTAGGCCAGTCCGAGGACGCCGGCCACGATCAGCGCAAGCGCGGCAATTTTCATTGCATTCATGTTCGCTCCTGAGTGCACCGCCCGGCCGGTCGTCCGGCCGGGTGGTGGCACCTGCGGGTCGCTAGACCCGTCTGCCCTGGATCAGGTTGATCGCGATCACGATGACCGCGAGGACCAGCAGGATGTGAATGAAGCCGCCCAGGGTGTAGGAGCTCACGAGCCCCAGCAGCCAGAGGACGAACAGAATGACTGCGATAGTCCACAACATTTGCCTTCTCCTTCTTGAATCATGCGACCTGCAGGGGGATCAGCCGCGATTGCTCACGTCGGTCAGCACGAGCTGGCCGTTCTCGACCGGGATTCTGCGGCCCGGCGCATGGTTCATGCGCACGGTGCCTTCCTGGTCGCCGAGGCTGTAACGCACCTCGTAACCGTCGGCCTGCTGGCTGGAGTCGTACACGGTCCGGCAGCGCTGCTTGACCGTCTGGGTCGTGTTGCCGTCCTGCATGTGCTTCTGGATCTTGCTGCCGGCGTAGCCGCCGGCGGCGGCACCCGCCACGGTCGCCACGGTCTGTCCCGTGCCGTCCCCGATCTGGTTGCCGAGCACGCCACCCGCCACGGCGCCGATGACCGAGCCGGTGATCCGCTTGGGATCCTTCGTGGCGACTTCGTGGGTGACGACCTCGTCCGAGCAGACCTGCCGCGGCGTGCGAACCGTCTTGGTGAGCGGTTCGACGTTCAACACGTCCGCGTACCGCTGGTCGTCCATTGCACGGTAACCGGCAAACGCACCGGCCGCCGTCACCGCCACGCCGCCCGCAACGAGCCCGATGATCATTGACTTGTTCATCCTCGATTCTCCACTCGACCTCACCCGTCGCGCGGCGAATTTCCGAAAGGATCGTGCGGGGTCGATGGCTATCAGGCTACGCGAACGGGCCGCGAAGTCTGTTCGGTAGCGCACCAAGACCCTGTCGGCGTCGTCCTACGAGCGTCGCGTCGTCCGGCCGACTGCCCGGCGAGCCCACGCGTGGTGCAATCGACTGGTACCAAGGGGCGGCCAGGAGGATCGATATGTCACTCATTGCTTCGGTCCGCACGATGAACCGGGTGCTCGCGACGTTGCGGTACGCCGAGTGGATGGATCTGGCACCTGACCTTGAGCGGGTCGAGCTGGTACCCGGCGCGATGCTCTACGAATCCGGTGTGGTGCTGAAGCACGCCTATTTCCCGACAACCGCCGTCGTGTCACTGGTCTCGTCGATGATGGACGGCGCCTCCGTGGAGGTGGCGGTCGTCGGCAACGAGGGCGTCGTCGGAGTCTGCGCCTTCATGGGCGGAGGACGGGCCTTGAGCGGGGCCGTGGTCCAGAGTGGCGGACATGCGCTGCGCATGAGCGCGCGGGCGATCGCATGGCACGCCAGTCACTCGGACGCCTTCATGCAGCAGCTGTTGTGCTACACGCAGGCGTTGTTCACCCACATGGCGCAGACCTCGGCTTGCAACCGGCACCACGAGCTGGACCAGCAGCTGTGTCGCTGGCTGCTTCTGAATCTCGACCGTCGGAATGGCAACGAGGTGACCGTGACCCACGAGCGGATCGCCGGCATGCTGGGGGTACGCAGGGAAGGCGTCACCAGCGCCGCGATGAAGCTCCAGAAGGCGGGCCTGATCCAGTATCGGCGGGGCCGAATCGCTGTCCTGGACCGATCCGGGCTCGAACGGCGCAGCTGCGAGTGCTATTCCGTCGTCAGGCAGGCCTACGATCGGTTGCTGCGCGGGGCGGGCGTCCCGCGGCAAGCCCCAGTGGCCAGGACGCTCATCCCGATGGCCCAGGGCGCGCTCCTGCCCGCGATCGGCTGAGCCATCGTCAACCGGAACGCATGCGCTGCGCTTAAGAGGTCAATATGCAGATGCGTACGTTCATTCTTCCGATCGCGCTGGCCATTGCGGCGTTGCCATTGTCATCGCAGGCCGACCCGAACAAGGACGAATCCGGCAAGGGTGGCAAGCACGAGGAGCAGTACGGGCCGGCCGAGAGTCGCAAATATGAGACGGAGGGTCGCGGGGAACTCGATGGACGCGACTGGAATTCTTACGACGAATGGGTGCGTGATCGATCACGTCGGGATCGCTCGTCACCGCACTTTCGCGGCCGGTACTCGCGCCTGGATATCCCCTACGGGCACTACCCGCCGCCCGGCGAATGTCGGTTGTGGTATCCGGACCGGCCGCCCGGACAGCAGCCGCCTCCGGCCGACTGCCGTTCACTGGGAAGCGTGCCTCGCGACGCGTGGCTGATTCGCCGCCCGCACGACGACGCCGAAAATGTCTACATCAACGCCCGAGGCAACCCTGCCCGGGATGTCTTCGACGTCGTAGGAATCT
>Ga0316600_10000262_pt1 | contig 28203 bp, 22 predicted proteins | sample OWC_soil_day5_CT_FD_207652 | JGI IMG/M metagenome (GOLD analysis project Ga0316600, IMG submission 207652) | Wetland soil microbial communities from Old Woman Creek delta, Ohio, United States - OWC_soil_day5_CT | ecosystem: Environmental > Terrestrial > Soil > Wetlands | place: USA: Ohio... | reverse complement strand
CCGCCCGCTCGGGCGAGAGCGAGGACACCAGCATCGTGCACCTGGCCCTCGGCTGGGGCGTGGGGCAGCTGAAGGTGGGTGCCTTCGCGCGCAGCGAGCGCATGGCCAAGTGGAACGAGGCGCTGCGTATCGAGGAGCACCTGGGCGAGCGCGCACGCTTCGCCGGCGCCGGGGTCTTGGGCTGGAGCCGCTAGCGCCGCGGCTTGCCGCGGCCCATCAGTCGGCTGAGCATGCTGCCTTCGGGCCGCGCGGCCGGGTGGCTGCGCATGACCATCAGCGCCGAGGTCAGGTACAGCGCGTTCAGCAGCCGGCAGGCGCGGTCGGTGCTCATGCCTGGCCAGCGGGCGATGTCGCGCAGCGAGGCCGATTCGCTGCGCAGCCGGTCGGCCGCCGGGCCGAGCGCACCGGGGGCGAGCAGGCGGTCCTCGCGCGACAGCGTCACGCGATAGGCGGCGTTGCCGGCAATCTCGGACAGCAGTTCGCTGCGCGGGCCGTTCAGCGCCAGGTTCCACAGAAGCGGCTTCAGCGGGTGGTAGTGCTCCATGCGGCCCACCCGCTCGTGCATCCAGTGGCCGGGCGGGCGCATGCCGGGGGCGTCGCAAGACAGCACCTTCAACGCCGCCAGGCCGTCGGCCGTGGCCAGCGTCATGTCGCGCGGCGAGTGGTAGACCAGCTCGCTGGGGAACACGGTGACCGGCCAGACCAGGCCGTCGTACTGCAGGCAGATAAGCGCTGACTGGCGATGGCGCATGCAGGCGGCCAGGATCTCCAGCACGTCGCCGTCCTCGCGGCGGCTTTCCAGGTGGCGCAGGTCGGACAGCAGTGTGGTCGGCAGCAGCGTGGGCTCGCCGAGCTGCGCGAACACGCTGGAACTGCGCTCCAGGCGCATGCGCTCGTAGGCGCTGATACGCCAGAGCGTGGAATCCAGAAAATCACGCATCGTCCGGCACCCCCTGGCCCCCGGGCCGAATCCCGATTCTGCCGGAGATGGCCGGCGAAATCATGTCCGAAGGTGTTACAGGCCCGCCTGCGCGCCAGTCGCTGGGCGCGGCGCCGGTCCACTGCCTGAAGGCGCGCGCAAAGCTCTTCTCGCTGCGGTAGCCAATCTGGTGCGCGATCTGCTTGACCGGCTGACGCGTGCGGCGCAGCAGGTCCTGCGCGCGGCCACAGCGCACCTCGTCCTTCAGCGCCTGCACCGAAGCGCCCTCTTGCTGCAGGTGCCGGTGCAGCGTGCGCAGCGACACGTTCAGCGCCCGCGCCAGGCCTTCGGCGTGCAGCGCATCGGCGGCGGGGTCGTGCAGTAGCTCGCGAACTCGCTGCACCAGCAATCGGTCGCGCCGGTACTGCAGCACCGTCAGCGGCAGCGCGTGCTGCAGCATGGCGCGAAGGGCCCGCTCGTCGCGGCGCAGCGGAAGTTCCAGGTAGTGCGCGTCGAAGCTGAAACCGGCGCGCGGCGCGTCGAAATGCATCTCACCCGAAAACAGCAGCGGGTACACGGCAGCATGGGGCGGTGCGGCGAAAGGGAAGGCGGTGTCGCGCAGCGCGATGCGCGAGTCCACCGCCCAGCAGGCATAACCATGCACGTAGCGCAGGCTGGTGAGCAGACAGAACTCGCGCAAGCTGCCAAGATCGCGATGTTCCTCGATGGCCAGCGTGGCCACCTGGCCGTCGTCGTCCAGGCTCAGCACGATGTCGTCGGTGAACAGCCGGTGGTGCCTGCACCAGCGCTTGAGCGCGACACCGAGGTTGGGCGCACTCAGCGAGGCGCGGCACAGCAGTCCGTAGCTGCCCCAGGGCAGGCGGCGCGAGAACCAGCCCAGCGCCTCGTCGTCCAACTGTTGCATCGCCGTGCCGCAGAGCAGCTCGAACTGTGCAGCGGTGACGCGGGCTTCGGGCCGCCGCAACAACGAAGGCGCAATTTGTGCCCGTTGCAGGGCATCGGCAGGGTTGGCGCCATAACGCTCGAAGCCGCGCACCACCGCCTGCACGAAGGCAATGGGCGTGGCGGCCTGACGCGCGGCTGGCCGAACTGCGTCGGAACGGGCTTTGGACATCATTCGCAGTTTGGCCCGTGTTGGCACGATATGCAACCAATCTGGCGCCAAAGGCGAGGCCTGTGCGCTTAAGCTTCGCCATCGAACCCGGTGCCTGACAGCCGGGCCGCAGCAGGAGACCGGCATGGCAGCAGCAGACGAAGGCGTGGGCGGCATCGAGCCGGTGGACGGCCTGTCGCGGGTGCGCGGCGAGCCCCATGCCGCGCTGTCCGAGCAGACGATCCCGGCGCTGCTGGCCGACACGGTGGCGCGCTTCGGCGAGCGGCCGGCGGTGCTGTTCCGCGAACAGGGCGTGCGCTGGACCTGGCGCGAATTTGGCGCCGTGGTCGACGAACTGGCGGCGGGGCTGCTGTCGCTGGGCCTGCAGCGCGGCGACCGCCTGGGCATCTGGTCGCCGAACCGCGCCGAATGGCTGGTGACGCAGTTCGCCACCGCGCGCATCGGCGTGATCCTGGTGAACATCAACCCGGCCTACCGACTGTCGGAGCTGGAGTACGCGCTCAATGTCTCCGGGTGCCGCGCCATCGTCACGGCCGAGCGGCTGAAGACCTCGATGTACCTGCAGATGCTGCAGACGCTGGCACCGGAGCTGGCGCACTGCGCGCCAGGTGCGCTGAAGGCGGCGAAGCTGCCGGCGCTGCAGTGGGTTGTTCGCATGGGCGCAGAGGCCACCCCTGGCATGCTCAACTACGACGCGCTGCTTCAGCGCGGGCGCGCCAGCCTGCAGGCACGGCAGCTCGATGCGTTCAGCGCGGGCCTGAATTGCCTCGATGCCATCAACATCCAGTTCACCAGCGGCACCACTGGCAACCCCAAGGGCGCGACGCTGACACATCACAACGTGCTCAACAACGCGCGCTTCATCGCGCAGTGCATGGGCTTCAGCGAGGCCGATTCGCTTTGCATCCCGGTCCCGCTGTACCACTGCTTCGGCATGGTGCTGGCGGTGCTGGCCTGCGTGTCCAGCGGCGCGCGCATGGTGTTCCCCGGCGAAGCCTTCGAGCCGCTGGCCACGCTGCAGGCTGTGGCCGAGGAACGCTGCACCGCGCTGCACGGCGTGCCGACGATGTTCATCGCCGAACTGGACCATCCGCGCTTCGCCGAGTTCGACCTGTCGTCCCTGCGCACCGGGATCATGGCCGGCTCGCCGTGCCCGATCGAGACCATGAAGCGCGTGGTCGCGCAGATGCACATGCACGAGGTGACCATCGCCTACGGCATGACCGAGACCTCGCCGGTGTCCTTCCAGAGCAGCACCAGCGACCCGCTGGACCGACGCGTGTCCACCGTTGGCCGAATCCAGCCGCGGCTCGAGGCCAAGGTGGTGGACCCCGCTACCGGTAAGGTGGTGCCGGTGGGCGAGAAGGGCGAGCTGCTGGTGCGCGGCTATTCGGTGATGCAGGGTTACTGGGGCGACCCGGCGCGCACGGCCGAGGCCATCCGCGACGGCTGGATGCACACCGGCGACCTGGCCACCATCGATGCCGAGGGCTACTGCAACATCGTCGGCCGTGCCAAGGACATGCTGATCCGCGGCGGCGAGAACGTCTACCCGCGCGAGGTCGAGGAGTTCCTGTTCCGCCACCCCAAGGTGCAGTCGGTGCAGGTCTTCGGCGTGCCCGACCCGAAGTACGTCGAGGAGGTCTGCGCCTGGATCACCCTGAAACCCGGTGAACAATGCACCGAGCAGGAGATCCGCGACTTCTGCCGCGAGCAGATCGCCCACTACAAGGTGCCGCGCTACATCCGCTTCGTCGAAGAGATGCCGATGACCATCACCGGCAAGGTGCAGAAGTTCGTGATGCGCGACAAGATGATCGAAGAGCTTGGTCTGAGCGTTGCGAAGACCGCCTGACCCTGGAGTCCCCTAAATGATCTCTCTGACCACCGGCCTGCGCTTCGCGCTGGGCGACACCCTCGACATGCTGCGCGACAGCGTGCAAGCCTTCGCGGCCGAGCAGATCGCCCCGCGCGCCGAGGCCATCGACCGTGACAACCAGTTCCCCGCCGACCTGTGGCGCAAACTGGGCGAGCTGGGCCTGCACGGCATGACGGTGACCGAGGAATTCGGCGGCAATGAGATGGGCTACCTGGCGCACATCCTCGCGATGGAAGAGGTGTCCAGAGCCTCGGCATCGGTCGGCCTGAGCTATGGCGCCCATTCCAACCTGTGCGTCAACCAGATCCACCGCAACGGCAGCGCGGCGCAGAAGGCCAAGTACCTGCCGAAACTGGTCAGCGGCGAGCACGTCGGCGCGCTGGCGATGAGCGAGCCCAACGCCGGCTCCGACGTGGTCAGCATGAAACTGCGCGCCGACTTGAAGGGCGACCGCTACGTGCTCAACGGCAGCAAGATGTGGATCACCAACGGCGGCGACGCCGACACGCTGGTGATCTACGCCAAGACCGACCTCAATGCCGGCGCCGGCGGCATGACCGCGTTCATCGTCGAGAAGGGCTTCAAGGGCCTGAGCTTCGGCACCAAGCTCGACAAGCTGGGCATGCGCGGCAGCAACACCTGGCCGATCTTTTTCGACGACTGCGAGGTGCCGGCCGAAAACGTGCTGGGCGGCGAGGGCAAGGGCGTCAAGGTGCTGATGAGCGGCCTGGACTACGAGCGCGCGGTGCTGTCCGGCGGGCCGCTGGGCATCATGGCCGCCTGCATGGACGTGGTGCTGCCCTATGTGCACGAGCGCAAGCAGTTCGGCCAGAGCATCGGCGAGTTCCAGTTGATGCAGGGCAAGATCGCCGACATGTACAGCACCTGGTCGGCCTGCCGCGCCTATGTCTACGCGGTGGGCCAGGCCTGCGATCGCGGCGACCACGCGCGCACGCTGCGCAAGGACGCCGCCGGCGCCATCCTGTACTCTGCGGAGAAGGCTACCTGGATGGCTGGCGAGGCGATCCAGGCGCTGGGCGGCAACGGCTACATCAACGACTATCCGGCCGGCCGGTTGTGGCGTGACGCCAAGCTCTACGAGATCGGCGCGGGCACGTCGGAGATTCGTCGCATGCTGATCGGCCGCGAGCTCTACGCGGAGTCCATGTAGCCATGTGCAGCCTCGACGGACTCTTTGCCAACAACCGCGCCTGGGCCAACCAGCGCGTGTCCGAGGACCCCGAGTACTTCACGCGCCTGGCCACGCTGCAGGCGCCCAAATACCTGTGGATCGGCTGCTCCGACAGCCGCGTGCCAGCCAACGAGATCCTCGGCCTGGCCCCGGGCGAGGTCTTCGTGCACCGCAACGTGGCCAACCTGGTGGTGCACAGCGACCTGAACTGCCTGTCGGTGCTGCAGTACGCGGTCGACGTGCTGAAGGTCGAGCATGTGATGGTCGTCGGCCACTATGGTTGCGGCGGGGTGCAGGCGGTGGTCGAACGGCGCCTGGTCGGGCTGGTCGACAACTGGCTGCGCCACGTGGCCGATGTCGCCTTCAAGCACATGAGCCGGCTCGACCGTCACGGCGATCCGGTCGAACTCGGTCGCCGGCTGGTGGAGCTGAACGTGGTCGAGCAGGTGTCCAACGTCTGCCGCACGACGATCCTGCGCGACGCGTGGAAGCGCGGCGACAAGGTCGAGGTGCATGGCCTGGTGTACGGCCTCGACGATGGTCTGCTGCGCCCGCTGGGCATCAGTGTCGACGGCCGCGGCCAATGGGAAGAGCGGCACGAGGCGTCGATCCAGACGCTCGCGTCGATGAACGAGAACGGATGACCATGCAAGCGCTGAAAAGCCAGATCGACACCCGCTCGGAAGATTTCCGCGCCAACGCCGCGCGCATGCGCGAGATCGTCGCCGACCTGCGCGCCAAGGCCGAGGGGGTGGCACAGGGCGGCGGCGAGGTGGCGCGCGCGCGTCACGAAGCTCGCGGCAAGCTGCTGCCGCGCGACCGCGTCGCGCACCTGCTGGACCCGGGCACGCCCTTCCTCGAAGTGGGCCAGCTGGCCGCGCTGGGCATGTACGACGACGAGGCGCCGTCGGCGGGCGTCATCACCGGCATCGGCAGCGTGATGGGCCGCGAGTGCATGATCGTCGCCAACGACGCCACGGTGAAGGGCGGCACCTACTACCCGATGACGGTGAAGAAGCACCTGCGCGCGCAGGAGATCGCGCTGCAGAACCATCTGCCGTGCATCTACCTGGTCGATTCGGGCGGCGCCTTCCTGCCGCGGCAGGACGAGGTCTTCCCCGACCGTGACCATTTTGGCCGCATCTTCTACAACCAGGCCAACATGTCGGCCGCCGGCATCCCGCAGGTGGCGGTGGTGATGGGCTCGTGCACCGCGGGTGGCGCCTACGTGCCGGCGATGAGCGACGAGACCGTGATCGTGCGCAACCAGGGCACCATCTTCCTCGGCGGTCCGCCGCTGGTGAAGGCCGCTACCGGCGAGGTGGTCAGCGCCGAAGACCTGGGCGGCGGCGACGTGCACACCCGCCTGTCCGGCGTGGCCGACCACCTGGCCGAGAACGACAGCCATGCCCTCTTCATCGCGCGGCGCATCGTCGCCAGCTTCAACCGCAGCAAGCCGACGACCGTCACGCTCGAGCCCAGCGAGGAGCCGCTTTTCGACCCGCAGGAGATCTACGGCATCATCCCTGTCGACACGCGCAAGCCCTACGACGTGCGCGAGATCATCGCGCGCATCGTCGATGGGTCGCGCTTCGACGAGTTCAAGGCGCGCTACGGCGCCACGCTGGTCACCGGCTTCGCGCGGCTGCACGGCATGCCGGTGGGCATCGTCGCCAACAACGGCATCCTGTTCGGTGAGTCGGCCCAGAAGGGCGCGCATTTCATCGAGCTGTGTGCGCAGCGCGGCGTGCCGCTGCTGTTCCTGCAGAACATCACCGGCTTCATGGTCGGGCGCAAGTATGAAAACGCCGGCATCGCCAAGGATGGCGCCAAGATGGTCACCGCGGTGGCCACCGCGCAGGTGCCCAAGCTGACCGTGCTGATCGGTGGCAGCTTCGGCGCCGGCAACTACGGCATGTGCGGCCGCGCCTACAGCCCGCGTTTTCTGTGGATGTGGCCGAACGCGCGCATCAGCGTGATGGGCGGCGAGCAGGCGGCCTCGGTGCTGGCCACGGTGCGGCGCGAAGGCATCGAGGCCAAGGGCGCCACCTGGTCGGCCGAGGAGGAAGCGGTGTTCAGGAAGCCGCTGCTCGAACAATACGAGCACCAGGGCCACCCGTACTACGCCAGCGCGCGACTGTGGGACGACGGCGTGGTCGACCCGGCGCAGACGCGCCGCGTGCTCGGCCTTTCTCTGGCGGCGGCACTGAACGCGCCGATCCTGCCGACGCAGTTCGGCCTGTTCCGCATGTGAGGCGCGCCATGTTCACCAAGATCCTGATTGCCAACCGCGGGGAGATCGCCTGCCGCGTCATCAAGACTGCGCGCCGAATGGGCATCGCCACGGTGGCGGTGTATTCCGAGGCCGATGCCAACGCGCGCCATGTGCGCCTGGCCGACGAGGCGGTGCTGATCGGCCCGCCGGCAGCGCGTGAGTCCTACTTGATGGCGCAGAAGATCCTCGACGCGGCCAAGGCCACCGGTGCGCAGGCCGTGCACCCGGGCTACGGCTTCCTGTCGGAAAACGATGCCTTCGCCGAGGCCTGCGCGGCGGCCGGCATTGTCTTCATCGGCCCGCCGGCCTCGGCCATCCGAGCGATGGGCAGCAAGTCCGCAGCCAAGGCGCTGATGGCCAAGGCCGGCGTGCCGCTGACCCCCGGCTACCACGGCGACAACCAGGACCCGGTGTTCCTGGAGGCGCAGGCACGCGACATCGGTTTCCCGGTGCTGATCAAGGCCAGCGCCGGCGGAGGCGGCAAGGGCATGCGCCGCGTCGACAAGGCGGAGGACTTCGCCGTCGCATTGGCTTCCTGCCAGCGCGAGGCGAAGAACGCTTTCGGCGACCTGCATGTGCTGGTGGAGAAGTACGTGCTGCGCCCGCGCCACATCGAGATCCAGGTCTTCGGCGACACGCACGGCAATTGTGTCTACCTGTTCGAGCGTGATTGTTCAGTGCAGCGCCGCCACCAGAAGGTGCTGGAGGAAGCCCCCGCCCCGGGCATGACGCGCGAGCGCCGCGCCGCGATGGGGCAGGCGGCGGTGGAGGCGGCCAAGGCGGTGGGCTATGTCGGCGCCGGCACGGTGGAGTTCATCGCCCACCAGGACGGCAGCTTTTACTTCATGGAGATGAACACCCGGCTGCAGGTCGAGCACCCGGTGACCGAGATGATCACCGGGCTGGACCTGGTGGAATGGCAGTTGCGCGTCGCCGCCGGCGAGCCGCTGCCGCTGCGCCAGGACCAGCTGGCCATCGACGGCCATGCGATCGAGGCGCGCATCTATGCCGAAGATCCGGACAAGGGCTTCCTGCCTTCCACTGGCCGACTGCTGCACTTGTCGCCGCCGGCCGAAAGCGAGCATGTGCGCGTCGACACCGGGGTGGAGCAGGGCGATGCCATCACGCCGCACTACGACCCGATGATCGCCAAGCTGATCGTCTGGGACCGCACTCGCGAGGCCGCGCTGGCACGCATGCGCCAGGCGCTGGCGCAGTACCGCGTGGCCGGCGTGGCCAACAACGTGGAGTTCCTGTCCCGGTTGGTCAGCGTGCCGTCCTTCGCCAATGCCGACCTCGACACTGCGCTGATCGAGCGCGAGCAGGCCAACCTGTTCCCGGCCAAGACCGCGGTGCCCGACGAGGTGTGGCTGTTGGCCACGCTGGCCGAGCTGCAGCGCGAGGCCGCGACGGCACGGCATGCCAGCGACCGCGAATCGCCTTGGCGCATGCTCGACGGCTGGCGGCTCAACGGCCAGGCCTCGCGCGCCATCACGCTGCGCCACGGCGAGGCGGTGCAGGCGGTGACGGTGCAGGGCGTGGTCGGTGGCCACCAGCTGGGGCTGGACGGCCGCATGGTCTTCGTGCGCGGCACGGCCGGCGCCAACGGCCAGCTGCATGCGCAGCTGGGCGAGCGCCGCGTCAACGCGACCGTGGTGGTCAGCGCCGAGCGCCGGCATGTGTTCTTCGAAGGGCGCTCGTGGCCGCTGGCGCTGCTGGACACGCTCAACAAAGGCGGCGGCGGCGAGGATGTCGAAGGCGGGCTGAAGGCGCCGATGCCGGGCAAGGTGATTGCGCTGATCGCCGCCGTCGGTGCCAGCGTGGAAAAGGGCGCGCCGCTGCTGGTGCTGGAGGCGATGAAGATGGAGCACACCATCAGCGCGCCGAAGCGCGGCACGGTCAAGGCCTTCCGTTGTGCGCCGGGCGACCAGGTGGTCGACGGCGTCGACCTGGTGGACTTCGAGGTGGTGGAATGACGAGCGTACGCATTGTCGAGATGGGGCCGCGCGACGGGCTGCAGAACGAGAAGCAGCTGGTGTCTCTGGCCACCAAGCTGGAGCTGATCGAACGCCTGGCCGCGGCCGGGCTGCGCGAGATCGAGGCCACGTCCTTCGTGTCGCCGAAGTGGGTGCCGCAGATGGGTGATCATGATGCGCTGATGCGCGCGCTGCCGCGCCGCGCGGGCGTGAGTTACCCGGTGCTGACGCCGAATCTGCAGGGCTTCCACGCGGCGATGGAGGCTGGCGCCGACTACGTGGCGGTGTTTGCCGCGGCCTCGGAGGCCTTCTCGAAGAAGAACATCAACTGCTCGATCGCCGAGTCAATAGAGCGCTTCCTGCCGGTGATGGCCGAAGCGCGTGATCGCGGCGTCAAGGTGCGCGGCTACGTGTCCTGCGTCATCGCCTGCCCCTACGAAGGCGCGGTGGCGCCGGCCAAGGTGGCCGAAGTCGCGCAGCGCCTGGTCGACATCGGCTGCCACGAGGTGTCGCTGGGCGACACCATCGGCGTGGGCACGCCGGCGTCGGTGCAGCGCATGCTGGAGGCGGTCGCCGTCCGCGTGCCGCTGCAGCGGCTGGCCGGCCACTACCACGACACCTACGGCATGGCGGTGGCCAACGTGCACGCGTCCTACCTGTTCGGGCTGCGCGCCTTCGACGCCTCGGTCGGCGGCTTGGGCGGCTGCCCCTATGCCAAGGGTGCCACCGGCAACGTCGCCACCGAAGACCTGGTCTACCTGCTGCACGGCCTGGGCACCGACACCGGCATCGACCTGGACGCGCTGGTCGACGTGGCGTCCTGGATCAGCTCTCAAATGGGCCGTGAGCCCGCGTCGCGCGTCGCACGCGCCTTGTTGGCCAAGCGGCCGAGAGTCGCGGCGTGATGATCCTGTACCACTGCATGAGCGCGCGTTCGTTCCGCGCGCTGTGGATGCTGGAGGAGCTGGGCCTGCCCTGTGACCTGCGCATGCTGCCCTTTCCGCCGCGGGTGCTGAAGCGCGAGTATCTGGAGACCAACCCGCTGGGCACGATCCCGCTGCTGATCGACGGCGACTCGCGCCTGACCGAATCAGCGGCCATCTGCCAGTACCTGGCGGTGCGCCATTCGCCGCGCGCGCTCAATGTCGAGCCGGACGAAGCCGGCTTCGCCGACTACCTGAACTTCCTGCACTTTGGCGAAGCCACATTGACCTTCCCGCAGACGCTGCTGCTGCGCTATGGCCAGTTCGAGCCGCCCGAGCGGCGCCACCCGCAGGTGGTCGACGACTACGGCAAATGGTTCCTGGCACGGTTGCGCACGCTGGAGCCGCGATTGGAGGCCTCGCCCTTCCTGGCGGCGGGCCGTTTCACCGCCGCCGACGTCTCGGTGGGTTATGCATTGATGCTGGCGGAGGTGCTGAAGCTGTCGCCGCGCTTCACGCCGGCGATCGCCGCCTATTGGCAGCGGCTGTCGCAGCGTCCCGCGTTCCTGAGCGCGCTGCAGGTGCAGAAGCGCGCGGCGCTGGCTCAGGGCGTGCCTACCGGCTCGTCGGCCGCCTGAACCGCGCCTGCGCCATGCCACCGCCGACCCTGCGCCCACGTTCGCCGCAGTCGCCGGACAGCGGCAAGCGGGTCAGTGCGGCCGAGGCGGTGCACCTGATCCGCGATGGCGATACCGTCGCCACCTCGGGCTTCGTCGGCATCGGCTTCGCCGAGGAGATCGCCATCGCGCTGGAGCGGCGCTTCGAAGCCGAGGGCGCGCCGCGCGGGCTGACGCTGGTGTATGCCGCCGGGCAGGGCGACGGCCACCACAAGGGGCTGAACCACCTGGCCCACGAAGGCCTGGTCGGTCGTGTCATCGGCGGGCACTGGGGACTGGTGCCGGGCCTGGGCAAGCTGGCGGTGGACAACAAGATCGAAGCCTACAACCTGCCGCAGGGCGTCATCTCCTGCCTGTACCGCGACATCGCTGGTGGCCGCCCCGGGCACCTCAGCTGCGTGGGCCTGGGCACCTTCGTCGACCCACGCCACGGCGGCGGGCGAATGAATTCGCGCACCACCGCGCCGCTGGTCGAATTGCTGCAGGTCGGCGGCGAGGACTGCCTGTTGTACAAGACCTTCCCGATCCAGGTGGGCATCATCCGCGCCACCACGGCCGATGCCGACGGCAACCTGACGATGGAGCGCGAGGCGCTGACGCTGGAAAGCCTGTCCATCGCCACAGCGGTGCACAACAGCGGCGGCATCGTCATCGCGCAGGTCGAGCGCATCGCCGAACGCGGCTCGCTGCAGCCGCGCCAGGTGAAGGTGCCCGGCGTGCTGGTCGACTGCGTGGTGCTGGCCGACCCCGAGCACCACTGGCAGACCTTCCACACCCGCTACCACCCCGGCTACTCGGGCGAGATGCGCGTGCCGGTCGACCAAATGCAGCCGATGCCGCTGGACGTGCGCAAGGTCATCGCGCGCCGCGCGGCGATGGAGCTGCATGCCAACAGCGTGGTCAACTTAGGGATAGGCATGCCCGAGGGCATTGCCAGGGTGGCCAGCGAGGAGCGCATCGTCGACCTGATGACGCTGACGGCCGAGCCCGGCGTCATCGGCGGCATCCCGGCCGGCGGGCTGGATTTCGGCGCCGCCATCAATACCCAGGCAGTGATCGACCAGCCCTACCAGTTCGACTTCTACGACGGCGGCGGTCTGGACCTGGCCTTTCTGGGCCTGGCGCAGGCCGATGCCGAGGGCAATCTCAACGTCAGCAAGTTCGGTCCGCGGCTGGCCGGCGCGGGCGGCTTCATCAACATCAGCCAGAACGCCAAGCGTGTGGTCTTTGTCGGCACCTTCAATGCCGGCGGCGTCAAGATGGCGGTGCAGCAGGGCCGGCTGCAGATCGAGCGCGAGGGCCACACGCGCAAGTTCGTTACCGCCGTCGAACACCGCACCTACAGCGGTCGCCATGCGCGCCAGCGCGGCCAGCCGGCGCTGTACATCACCGAGCGCTGCGTGCTGCGCCTGGGCGACGCGGGGCTGGAGCTGATCGAGATCGCACCGGGCATCGACCTGGAGCGCGACCTGCTGGCGCAGATGGACTTCATGCCGCTGATGCCGGCGCCGCCGCGGCTGATGGACGCGCGCATCTTCGCGCCGGGCCCGATGGGCCTGCGCGACGACCTGCTGCACCTGCCGATGCAGCGGCGCTTCAGCTACGACGCGCTGCAGGGCATCTTCTTCGCCAACTTCGAAGGCCATGTGGTGCGCGACAGCGCCGACGTCGAGGCCATCCGCGAAGCGGTGCAGCGCTGCCTGGCGCCGCTGCCGCACAAGGTGCCGGCGATCGTCGACTACGACAATTTCCATGTCGCGCCGCAAGTCCTGGACGAGTATTCGCAGATGGTCAGCGAGCTGGCGCAGCGCTTCTACACGCACGTCACCCGCTACACCACCAGCGCCTTCCTGCGCGTCAAGCTTGGCGAGGCCTTGCGCCAGCGCGGTGTGGCACCGCACATCTTCGAAAGTGCCGAGCAGGCGCGCGCCCACCTGGCCGACGATTGAGCCGGCGCTTCAGCCTTGCAGGCCGCGCGGCGCACGCGAGACGCGCGAGCTCAGCGCTGGCGCTTGACGGCCTCGCCCAGCGTGATCACCGCCATCGCGTAGTAGCTCGACCAGTTGTAGCGCGTCACGGCGTAGAAGTTCTGCGTGCCGGCGACGAAGCTCGGCGCCGCGCCGCCGTTCTGCAGCTCCACCAGCGCCAGCGGGCCGGCATGGGTGCGGCCGGCGTCGTCGAGCTCGGCACCCAGCGCCAGCATCTGCTCGGCGCTGAAGCTGGGCAGGATGTCGGGCTGCAGCAGCGTGGCCCGCGCGCTGGTGTCCACCGGCGGCGCCACCTCGAAGGTGGTGGCCATGCCGCGCTGCCAGCCGTGCGCGGCCAGGTAGTTGGCCACGCTGCCGACCGCGTCGGCGGGGCTGCCGTTCAGGTCGATGCGGCCATCCTCGTCGAAATCCACCGCGAAGCGGTTGATGCTACCGGGCATGAACTGCGGCAGACCCATCGCGCCGGCGAAGGAGCCCTTGGGCTCGGTCGGCTCCAGTCCCTCGCGCCGGCTCCACACCAGGAACTCTTCCAGTTCGCCGCGGAAAAAGGCGCTGCGGTCGCTGCGCCCGCTGGGGAAGTCGAAGGCCAGCGTGGCCAGCACGTCGAGGACGCGGAAGTTGCCGGTGATGCGGCCGTAGAAGGTCTCGACGCCGACGATGCCGACGACGATCTCGGCCGGCACGCCGAAGCGCTCCTCGGCACGCTGCAGCCAGTCGGCGTTGTCCTGCCAGAAGCGCGCGCCGGCGGAGATGCGCTGCGGCTCGACGAAGCGTTCACGGTAGGCGGCCCAGTTCTTGGCCGTGCCGGCCGGTGGCGGCATCAGCAGCCGCTGTGCCGCGCTCTGGCGCCGCGCCTGCGCCAGTTGCGCCTGCACCCAATCGGCCGGCAGCTGGCGCCTTTCGGCCACCTGGGCGGCGAAATCGCGCACGTCCTGTCGAGCGGCATAGGGGCTGAGGCTGTCCTCGGCGGCCCCCTCGCGCGCCTTGGCCTTGCGGGCCGGTGCGTCGTGGGGCAGCGCGAGCAGAACGGGAAGGGCCAGCCACAGCAGCCGGCGCGGGATCAAAGCCATGCCGCGATTATCGGCCGCCTGTCGCGGCGGCCAATGCGGCAAAGCGTTTCCACCAGCCGCGCGCGAGGCCGGGGCGGCCGCTTTGCCCATAGCGCGAACGGTCCAGCGCCTCCAGCTCCAGCGCCAGCGCTTCGCCGGCCAGGCCCAGGTGCTGGCGCACGCGCTGGGCCCGCGTGCGCGGCGGCTCATGCGGCTGCACCGGCACCTTCAGCAGGGCGAGGCGCTGCTGGATGCGCCGCTGCAGCCGTTGCCACGGGTCCTGGCGGTGGCGGTCCCACAGCGCCCAGCCGGCGGCCGCCAGGCTGCCGGCGCACAGCAGCGAGATCAGCGCCAGGGCCAGGTCCTGCCAGGTCGGCGCCTGGACCCCCAGGCTTTGCAGCAGCTTGAATTGCTGGCCGCGCGAGTAGTTCATGACCCACTGGTTCCAGCGGTTGTTGGCCAGCTCCAGCGCGCTGCGCACGCGCGCCAGCAGCTGCGGGCTGACGCTGCCCAGCGCACCGGCCATCAGGCCCTGGCGCGGCAGCAGGCTGGCGCCGCGGATGATGCGGTTCGGCGAGACCGTGGCGGTGGGGTCCACGCGCACCCAGCCTTCACCCGGCTGCCAGTATTCGGCCCAGGCGTGGGCATTGCTCTGGCGCACGATGTAGTAGCCGTCCACCGGGGTGGGGTCGGTACCCTGGTAGCCGGTGACCACGCGCGAGGGCACGTCCATCGCCCGCAGCACCACCACCAGGCTGGCCGCGAAGTGTTCGCAGAAGCCCAGCTTGCGGTCGAACCAGAACTCGTCGACCGCGTTCTTGCCGTAGCTGCCGGGCTCCAGCGTGTACAGGTAGTCGCCGTCGCGCAGGTGCCGCAGCACCGCCGCCACCAGCGTGCGCGGGTCGGCCTGCGCCAGGTCGGTCCTGCGGCGCAGCGCCGCGGCCCACTCGAGGGTGCGCGGGTTGTGGTCCGGCGGCAGCGCCACATGCTCGCGCAGCGCCAGCGTCATCTGCCGCGGTCCGTGGCGGTGCATCGGCCAGGCCGAGGCCTGGAAGCGCAAGCGTTCGGCCACCGGCCGCTCGGTCTGCCATTGCAGGTCGCCGCGCAGCCAGGCGTTGATGCCCTCCAGCTGCGGGGCCGCATCGCTGCGGTCCGGCGTCAGCTCGAGCAGCGGCAGCAGGGCCAGCCGGCTCGGCTCGAGCGTCATCTCGTAGCGCAGCGGCTGGCCGAGCAGCTGCAGCTCGCTGCGCAGCCGCGGCGTCATGGTGTTGGCACCCGGCTGGCGCGTCCACTCGCGGCCGTCGAAGCGTGTCAGTACCGGCCCGCGGAAGTACATCGCCTCGGGCGGCGGCACGCGGCCGTCGAAGCGGATGCGAAAGGCGACTTCGTCGTCGTTGGCGATCTCGGCCATCGCACCCATCTGCATCGTTCCGGACAGGCCGGTCTTGCCGGCCGCATCCTGCGGCATGCCCCACAGCGGGCCGATGCGCGGGAACAGCAGGAACAGCGCCACCATCAAGGGTGCTCCGAGCGCGGCGGCACGCGCCGCCAGCGCGCCGGCTTGGCGCAGCGGAGGCTTGCCCACCGGCATGTGGGCCAGCACCAGCGCCGTCAGCAGGCCCCACACCGACAGCAGCATTGCCACCGCGGTGGCCAGCGACTGCGAGTACAGGAAGTTGGTCAGCACCAGGAAGAAGCCGAGGAAGAACACCACCATGGCGTCGCGGCGCGCACGCAGCTCCAGCGTCTTCAGCGCCATCAGCACGACGAGCATGGTCACGCCGGCCTCCTTGCCGAACAGCGTGCGTTCCGACCACAGCGTCAGCGCCGCGGCGACCATCAGCACGCCGGCCACCGCCCAGCGGCTGGGCAGCGGCGCGTTGGTCACGGCCAGGTGCGCGCGCCAGAACAGCATCAGCGCTGTCAGCGCCATGCACCACGGCGCCAGGTGGGCGTAATGCGGCAGGATGGTCCAGCCGATCACCGCCAGCTGGAACAGCGTGTCGCGGCTGTCGCGCGGCAGGTGCCGCCAGCCGGGCCAGGCGCGATGCAGCGCCCTTGGTGGAGTGCTCAGTGCCACAGCGCCAGTTCGCGCAACAGGCGCCGCTGGTGAGCGTCGCCGCGATCGGGGGCGAACTGCTGACTGGGCAGCCGCAGGCCGTAGACCAGGCCCTGTTGTTCAGCGGCCAGCACCCAGGCGGTCAGGCGCGACAGCCGGCCTTCGGCGCCAGCGGAGTGAGCGCCCTGCGTGGCCTGCCATTCCAGCCACAACTCGCGGCTGCTTTCGGCCGTGGTCTCGCGGCTGACCAGCTGCCCGCTGCGCGCTGCCTTCTTCCACACCACCTGCCGCAACCCGTCGCCGCGGCGCCAGGCGCGCACGCCGTCGAGCTCGCTGCCCTGGCCCTGACGGGCCTGCGGTGCGCCGCCGGGAGCGCTCTGCGCCAGCGGCAGCGGCGGCGTCGGTTGTTCCGGCCGGGGATAGGCCAGTACCGGGCTGGCCGGCCGCCAGTGCGTCCAGGCGCGGAACAGGCCGAAGGGAAACCGCGTTTCGACTAACAGCGCGGGCACCGGATGCCAGCCGCGCGACGTCGGCACCATGCTCAGGCTGGCGCTGGCCTGGCCCTGTTCCGGCACGTCGCACCAGGCGTCGCGCGGGTCGTGCGGGCGTTCCTGAAAGCGCAGGCCGATGCCATGGCGCGCGCCACCCGGATTGGACATCACCACCTCCAGCAGCGCCGGCTCGCCGGCAAACACCGGTGTGGCCGGACGCAGATGCAGCGTCAGCCCGCGCAGGGTGCCGTGCGTCAGGTGGATCGACACCAGGCCGCTGCCGGCCAGCAGGAAGGTCAGCACATAGCCCAGGTTGAGCTGGTAGTTGATCGACGACACCAGCATCACCAGCAGCGTCAGCCCGAAGGCCCAGCCGCCGCGGGTGGGCAGGATGTAGATGTTGTGCTGATTCAGCGTCCAGGTGTCGGTGACCGGGTGACGCGCCAGCCACCAGTGGCGGAAGCGGCCGCGCAGGCCGGTCTGCGCCGAGCCCGAACGGGGCGCCGACGGCACGTCCTTGGGCCAGACCACGGGCGTGCTCACGCCCTAGGGAATCGGGGTCGCCTCGACCATCGCGCGCACCTGCTCGATGGCGCCACGCCCCGCACCGGGGATGGGCTGCAGCCGGTGGGCAATGGCCTGTGGCAGGATGGCCTGCACGTCGTCGGGCGCGACGTAGTCGCGTTGCGCCATCAGCGCGCGCGCCTTGGCCACGCGCAGCACGGCGATGCCGGCGCGCGGGCTCAGGCCCTCGACGAACCACTGGCCCGAACGCGTGGCCGCGATCAGCGACTGCAGGTAGTCGAGCAGCGCCTCCGCGGCCAGCACCTTGCGCACCGCCTGCTGCGCCTGCTCCAGCTCGCCGGGCTGCATCACCGCCGGCATGCGGGTGATCAGCTCGCGCCGGTCCTCACCGGTGAGCAGCGCGCGCTCGGCGGCGCGGTCGGGGTAGCCCAGCGTGATGCGCAGCAGGAAGCGGTCGAGCTGCGATTCGGGCAGCGGGTAGGTGCCGAGCTGGTCGGTCGGGTTCTGGGTGGCGATGACGAAGAAGGGTTTCGGCAGTGCGCGGGTTTCGTTTTCCACCGACACCTGCTGCTCTTCCATCGCCTCGAGCAGCGCGCTCTGTGTCTTCGGCCCGGCACGGTTGATCTCGTCGGCCAGCAGCACCTGTGCGAACACCGGGCCGGGGTGGAAGACGAAGGCCTCCTTGCTGCGCTCGAAGACACTGACGCCGACCAGGTCGGAGGGCATCAGGTCGGCGGTGAACTGCACGCGCGAGAACTTCAGCCCCAGGCACACCGCCAGCGCGTGGGCCAGCGTGGTCTTGCCGACGCCGGGCACGTCCTCGATCAGCAGGTGGCCGCCGGCCAGCAGGCAGGCCACACAATCCTCGATCTGCGAGCGCTTGCCGACGATGACACTGCCGATCTGGTCCACGAGGCGCGAAATCTGGCGCGCTACACTCGAATTCATTCACGACACGTTAACCCAAAACGCCGACCGGGCCCCTTATGAGCACCGCGTACTACAGTCATCCGGAGTGCCGTTTGCACGATATGGGCGCGGGCCACCCCGAGTGCCCGCAGCGTCTGGACGCGATCTCCGACCACCTGCGCGCTACCGGGGTGGACATCGCGTTGGAGTTTCATGACGCGCCGGTGGCCACGCTGGAGCAGCTGGGTCGGGCGCATGCCAGCGGCTACGTGGCCGAGGTGCTGGATCACATGCAGCGGGTGCGCGACGAGGGCGAACACTATGCGGTCGACCCCGACACCACGGTGGGCACCGGCACGCTGCAGGCCGCGCTGCGCTCGGCCGGTGCGGCGGTGGCGGCCACCGACGAGGTGCTGTCAGGCCGCGCCAGCAATGCCTTCTGCGCCGTGCGTCCGCCAGGCCACCATGCCACGCGCGACCAGGCGATGGGCTTCTGCTTCTTCAACAACGTGGCCGTGGCGGCGCGCCATGCACTGGACGTGCATGGCCTGCAGCGCGTGGCCATCGTCGATTTCGACGTGCACCACGGCAATGGCACCGAGGACATCATCGCCGGCGACGACCGGGTGCTGATGGTCAGCTTCTTCCAGCACCCGCTGTACCCGTTCAGCGGCGGCACGCCGCTGGGCACCAACATGGTCAACCTGCCGATCCCGGCCTACAGCCGCGGCGGCGCGGTGCGCGAGCTGATCGAGATGATGTGGATGCCGCGGCTGGAGGAATTCAAGCCCGAGATGGTCTTCATCTCCGCCGGCTTCGACGCCCACCGCGAGGACGATCTGGGCCAGCTTGGCCTGGTCGAGGCCGACTACGAATGGATCACCCAACGCATCAAGGCGCTGGCCGATCGCCATGCGCAGGGGCGCATCGTCTCGTGCCTGGAAGGCGGCTACAACCTCAGCGCCCTGGCGCGCAGCGTCGCCGTCCACCTGCGCGTGCTGGCGGACATCTGATGCGCCCGAGCCGGGGGGTGCGGCCGCGTGCCGGAGGCGGCGCATGCAGAACCTGAAGTCGTTGCAGCAGGCGCTGAACGACCTGACGCCGGCCGGTGCCGCCATCGAGCTGGCCGTGCTGTGTGGCGCGCTGGCCGTGGCCTATGGCCTGGTCTGGCTGGTGCGCGGCCGCACCGGCAGCACCGGGCCGGGCATCTGGTTCGGCCGCCGGCTGTACGACGGCGTGCTCTTCCCGATGCTGGCATTGTTGGTCGGCGTGATCGTGCGCTGGGCGCTCAAGGACCTGCTGCCCGTGGGCCTGCTGCGCCTGGCAGTGCCGATCCTGACCAGCCTGTTGGTCATCCGCCTGAGCGTGCAGGTGCTGCGCACCGCCTTTCCGGCCTCGATGCTGGTGCGCCGCCTGGAGCGCACCGTGTCCTGGTTGGTCTGGGGCGGCCTGGTGCTGTGGCTCACCGGCGCGCTGCCTTTCCTGATGGAGGAGATGGAGGCCGTGCAATGGCGCATCGGCGGCGCCAGCGTCTCGCTGCTGATGATGATGCAAGGCGCGCTCAGCGCCGGCGCGGTGCTGCTGCTGGTGCTGTGGCTGTCGGCCACCATCGAGTCGCAGCTGCTCAAGGGTGCGGTCGGCAGCAGCATCTCGGCGCGCAAGATGGCAGCCAACGCCACCCGCGCGATGCTGCTGGTGATCGGCGTGCTGGTGGCGTTGACGGCGGTGGGCATCCCGATCAGCGCGTTGTCGGTGCTGGGCGGCGCCATCGGCGTGGGCATCGGCCTGGGCCTGCAGAAGCTGGTCGCCAACTACATCAGCGGCTTTGTCATTCTGGCCGAGGGCTCGTTGCGTATCGGTGACCTGGTCAGGGTCGACAGCTTCGAGGGTCACATCACCGACATCAAGACGCGCTACACCGTGATCCGCGCGCTCAGCGGGCGCGAATCGATCGTGCCCAACGAGATGCTGCTCACGCAGCGTATCGAGAACCTGTCGCTGGCCGACCGCAACGTGCTGGTCAGCACGGTGGTGCAGGTGGCCTACGGCACCGACCTGGACGCGCTGATGCCCGAACTGGTGGCAGTGGCCCGCGCTGTGCCGCGGGTGCTGTCCGACCCCGGGCCCGGCGTGCAGTTGTCCACCTTCGCGTCCGATGGCCTGGAGCTGACGCTGCTGTTCTGGATCTCCGATCCGGAGAACGGGCAGGGCAACGTGCGCTCGGCAGTGAACCTGGCGGTGCTGCGGATGCTGAACGAGCGCGGCATCGAGATTCCCTATCCACAGCGGGTGCTGCACGGCCTGCCCGTGGCGGCGCCTGTGGCGCCGCCGCCCGCCCTGGCTCAGCCCGGGAACAGCGCGTAGGGCGGCGGCGGCTCCTTGCCCGGCGGCACCCAGGCCGGCGCCGGCTGCCCGGCCGGGCCCATCGCCTTCAGGTAGGCATAGATCGCCTTGCGGTCGGTCTCGCTCATGGCCTGCATGTTGAAGTAGGGCATCGGCGGGCGCGGGCGCATCGTGCCCACGTGCTGCAGCCACTGCGCCTGCGACAGGTTGCTTGCGAACAGCCGCAGGTTGGTCGCATAGCTGGTGCCCCAGGGCCCGCGCCAGCCCAGCGTTTCGCCGGTGAGCCACAGCTTCTCGTCGACCTTGCCGGCGGCCTGCATGTAGCCGGGGGTGTGGCAATCGTTGCAGCCGGCGATCTGCACCAGGTAGCGGCCGCGTGCCACCAGGCTCTTGTCGTGCCCCTGAGCCGGCTCGGCCTGCGCCGCCGCCTGCAACAGCAGTGCGGTCGCAGCCAGCGTGGCGTTCATGCGGAACTTCGTCTTGCTCGTCTTCCTGAACATCGTGCATCTCCTCAGGTGTTGGGTGGGGTGGTGGCGGCGGTGGTGATGGCGGGCAGTGCCCCCAGCGGGCCGGCCAGCGTCGCGTCGGATGGGCGCTGCGCCTCCAGCGCCAGGCTCGAGGCCGCGGCCAGAGCGGCCAGCGCGGCGGTGGCCAGGGTGATCCAGTGAAAGTGCTTGGTATCCATGTCGTCTCTCCGCAATCCATGCCGGCCGCCGCGCGGGCAGCCTCAGCTCGGGTGGGTCAAGGTGGCCTGCGACAACTGCGTCCAGGCTTTGTCGTCCAGGTGCGGCCGGATGTGCGCCAGCAGCCCCATCAAGGCCTCGGGCGGCGTCTCGGCCTGCATGCCGCGCACGACCGCGGCACGCTCGTCCGGCGTCAGCGCCGGCAGCATCCAGCGGCCCACCAGCAGGTGCTCGCGCGGGTCGATCGATGCCATCAGCCTGCCGTGCAACTGCATCAGCTCGGCATCGCTGTAGTGCGCCCACAGCGCGGCGTTGTGCGCCGTCTCCTCGATGTGCATGTGCTGCAGGTTCGCCGCCACGAACAGCGCCAGGTGCCGGTACAGCCGCAGCGCCAGCGCCGCCCGTGCCTGGCGCGGTGCGGCGCGCAGCGTGGCCAACTCGTCGCGCAGCTCGCCGATGTGCTGCAGGTGCTCCTCGTGCTCGTGGGCGATGCGCACCGAGCCGCTCGGCTGCCGCGCCTCGATGGCCGGGTGCATGAAGTGATTCTCGTGGTGCACGTGGCTTTCGCACAGCGCCAGCAGCTCGTCGCATTGGGCCAGCGTGCACTGCATCTCATCGATGTCGGCCACGTCGATGCGGCCCACACGCAGCAGCGTGTCGCTCATGAAACTGCGCAGCGCCTTGTGGATCGGCGCGTACAGGTCCACGCGCGGCGCGCTGCCTGTGGCGGTCTGGGCTGGCGACTTGCTGGCGATCAGGGTGGGGGTCATGGTTGTGCTTCCTCGTCTGTGGGTTGCGGATCCTTGTGGGCATGTCGAAGAGCTTTCGACATGCTTCGCAGTGTTCCCGCGGCGGGACTTGGCTTCATCGCCCGAAGGAGCCAGCGCGGTCGGGGTCGATGGGCCATGCGCGGGCGCCGCCCGCATGGCCCGCGCGGCGTCAGGACGCGGGCTTCTTCGGCCTCGGCGAAGCGCTGCTCACCGCCACCATCTGCATCGGCTCGCTGCCGTGGTTCACGAACTGGAAGGGACGCTTCGGCGGCACCAGCACCGTGCAGGGCGCGGCGAAGCGCTGCGGGCCGCCATCGACCAGCAGCTTGCCGCAGCCCGTCAGCACCAGCACCACCAGTTCGCCGTCGTGGCAGGTCTCGACGCTGTGCGCACCGGGGTCCAGGCGCCGCATCCAGACTTCGAAGCCGTGCACCCCCAGGCTGCGGTCGGCGGCCGCAAACTGCTGTTCGCCGTCGCAGCGCTGCGGCTTCAGGTGGGCGTGGTGGACGATGTGCACGGGCGGGCGTCGAGTGTCGGCCCAGTCTGCGGCGCGTCGCGGCGCCGCGCATCGCCCAAAAGAGCCATTCGGCAGCACGCCGGCGGCTGCGCCAGAATCCGTCGATGCCCTCGCAGGAAACGCTGCCGGCCTTCGCGCTGGCCAAGATCCAGCCGCCGCGCCCGCGCAGCGCGCTGGTCGAACGCCACGCGCTGGAACGCACGCTCGGGCAGGCGCTGCAACAGGCCAAGCTGACGCTGCTGCTCGCCCCGGCCGGTTACGGCAAGACGGCCGCACTGACGCGGCAGATCCGCCAACTGCCCGAAGGCTGCGCGCTGGCCTGGATCAGCGCCGACGAGGACGACCCGCTGCAGCGTTTCCTGGCCTGCCTGACGGCGGCGCTGGAGCCCTTCGACCTGCCCTGGCGTGTCGCGCCCGAGGCGCTGGCCACGCTGGCGATGGGCGAACGCGGCCTGGGCGACGTGGCCGGCGAGCTGGTCAATGCGCTGGCTGCGGCCGAGCTGCCGCGCGGCCTGATCGTTGTCGATGACCTGCACCGCATCACCGACCCGCAGGTCTTCGAGCTGCTGCAGCGCATGCTGCAGCGCTGGCCCGAGCGCTGGGGCCTGGTGCTGGCCAGCCGGGTGGAGCCGCCGCTGCCGCTGGCGCGGCTGCGCGCCGCCGGCGAGCTGGCCGAATTCGGCCAGCGCCAGTTGCGTTTCAGCCCGGCCGAGGTGGATGCGCTGCTGGCGCTGAGTGGCCAGGCGGCAGAGCCCGAGCGCACGCGCGCGCTGCTGCAGCGCACGCACGGCTGGGCCGCCGGCTTGCGCCTGAGCCTGGCCGCGGGATCCGCGCTGGCGCCGCGCCGCGGCGCCAGCGCCACCCAGCGCCACCTGTTCGACTATCTGGCCTCGGAGGTGCTCGAGGACATGCCGCAGGCACTGCAGGCGTTTCTGCTGCATTGCGCGGTGCTGCCCGAGCTCACGGCCGAGCGCTGCGCGCAGGTCAGCGGCGACACGCAGGCCTCCCGGCTGCTGGAGGAGGTGGAGCGCCGCGGCCTGTTCGTCAGCGTGCTCGACACCGAGCCGCTGACGCTGCGCCTGCACGACCTGTTCCGCGACTTCCTCGAAGACCGCCTGCTGCGCCTGCACCCCGACAGACTGCCGGGGCTGCTCAAGCGCGCGGCCGAGCACGAGCCGGACCTGTCGCGCGCCGTCGGCTTCCTGGCCCGTGCCGGCGCCTGGGACGATGCGGTGCGCGTGCTGGCGCAGCGCGGCCCGGAGCTGCTGGCGGTGGGTGGTGGCCCGGGGCTGGAGCAGATGCTGGCGCTGTTCCCGCCGGCACAGTTCGAGCGCCATGCGGACCTGCACCTGCTGCGCGGACTGCTGGCCTTCAGCCGCTACGACTGGGACACGCTGTTCGAGGCCATGCACCAGGCCGCCGCTGGACATGCCGGCGCCGGGCGGCGGCGCGACGAGGCGGTGGCCAGCGCCTATGCCTGCGCCGGCCTGCACCACATCGGGCGCAAGGACGAGGCCAGCACGCAACTCCAGGCGTTGCGCGCACTGGATGTGGACGATGCGGCGCGGGCGGTCATCCTCTACATCAGCGCCTGGGACGCCTTCGCCGGCGAACGCAGCGAGGAGGTGGTGGGCTTCGTCGCCGCCATGCTCGACTGCCTGGAACGCATGCCCGACGTGCGCCTGTGGCTGCAATGCGCCAACCTCAGCCTGCTGGTCGGCCTGCCGGGCATGGGCGCGCTGCTCGAGCGGTTTGCCGTGGGCGTGACGCGGGTGGCCGGCCAGGCGCCGTCGCAGCTGCGCGCGGCGATGCTGCACGTGCGCGCCGGTCAGGCCATCGGCGCCGGCCGGCTGGACGAAGCCTGGGACTGGCTGCAGCGCGCCGACGAGGACTGCCGCTGGCTCGGCCGTCCGCGCCTGCTGATGACCGACAACGCTCTGACGCATGTGCTGCTGCACGCGCTGCGCGGCGAGCCCGAAGCGTGCTTCAGGCACGGCCAACAGGCCTACCAGGATGTGATCCAGAACAGCGCGCCCAGCCACCGCCGCGTGCACTTGTCGGACGTGCTGGCGGTGCGGGCGCGAGCCGCCTGGCTGCTCGGCGACGCCGACACGCAGCGCCGCGTCGACCAACTGCTGCACGAGGCCGCCCACCCATGGGAATGGGCCTCGGCGGCGCGCTGCCGTGCCTGGAGCCGGGCCTTCGTGGCGCTGCTCGACGGCCGGCTGGACGAGGCGCGCACGCTGCTCGAGCCGATGGCCCACGATATCGAGCGCTACCGCTACTACGCTGGCGCGCAGGCGCGTTTCATGGTGGCCGACATCCATGCGCGGCAGGGCGCACTGGACGCCGCCGCCGCGCTGCTGCGCCCGTGGTTGCAGCAGGTGCTGCAGTGCGGCGACAAGGGCGGCGCGCTGTTCGCCGGTGTGGCCGTGCTGCAGCGGCTGGCGGAGCAGCCCTGGGCCGGCCGGCTCGATGCCGCGCAGCGCGAGCTGCTGCGTCAGCTGCCGGCACTGCTCGGCCCCGGGCACGCCAGCAGGCCGGCCGCCGCCGAGGTGCCGGCCTCGGCCGTGGGTGCCCCTGGGCTGGAGGAGCTGTCCGAACGCGAGCGCGAGGTGCTGGAACGCATCGCCGCCGGCGACAGCAACAAGCTCATCGCCCGGGCCTTCCAGCTGAGCCCGCACACCGTCAAGCGGCATGTGGCCAACATCCTCGACAAGCTCGGCGTCGACACCCGCGGCCAGGCGGCCGCGCGCTGGCGGCAGCAGGGCTGAACCGGAGCCCTGCGGTCGGCCTGCCCGCCGCCGCCGCGGCGTGCCGCGCCTACAGCAGATCCTCGGCGATGAACAGCGACAGCAGCGCGGTCTTCAGCCGCAGGCCCAGGTCGGCGCCGGGCTCCTGCTGCTGCACCCGCTCGGCGGCGCCGTCGCGCGTCACCCATTCGATGCCCTGGCCGGCACGGCGCAACTTGTAGGTGCTGCCGGCATGGGCGCGCTGCAGCAGGCTGCGCAGCTCCCAGGCCAGCTCGGGCGAATCGATCAGCAGGCCCAGCTCGGTATTGGCCAGCGCCGAGCGGCCGTCCATGTTCATCGAGCCCATCAGCACCCAGCGCCGGTCGGCCACGGCCACCTTGGCATGCAGCCGCCCATCGGACGAGCGGAAGTCGCCGAACACCCCGGTCTTGCGGATCAGCCGCGGGCTCAGCTCGTGGATCGTCACGCCCATGTCGAGCATCGGCTGGCGGTAGCGCGCATAGGCGTGGTGCACCATCGGCTCGTCGGTGGCGGCCATCGAGTTGGTCAGCACCGTGACGCGCACCCGTGCCGCCGTGGCCTCGCGCAGCATGGCCATGCCGCGCACGCCCGGGATGAAATAGGGCGACACGATCACCACCTCGGAGCGCGCCTCGCGCAGCCGCCCCAGACCCTGGCCGAGCGCGCTGTCGTCCAGCGTTGCCGTCTGCACCACCTTGTCGGGCGCATCGGCCAGCACCTGCACCGGCGCGAACAGCAGTTCCAGGTGGCCGTCGGTCAGCTGCCGGCTCACCGCGCTATGACCGAGCAGGTCGCGCCCGCTCGGCGCGGCCAGCAGCTGGGCACGGCGCAACTGTTCAGCGAAGCGTTCGCGCTGCGCGGCTGTGTCGACAGTGCCCTGCAGCGCCTGCAGCGGGTAGGCATGGGTGCTGTTCCAGTAGCGCTCGAAGGCCTGTGTCAGCGGGCCCAGCACGGCGCCGGTGGCCAGGACATCCATGTCGACGAAGTTGGCTGCGCTGGCATGCATGAAGTACTCGTCGCCGACATTGCGCCCGCCGGTGACGGCCACGTGCCCGTCGGCGATGAACAGCTTGTTGTGCATGCGCCGATGCAGCTGCTCGAACTGGCTCGGGCTGAGCAGCAGGCGGGTCATCGGCGAGCCGCTGCGCACGGGCAGCGGGTTGAACAGCCGCACCTCGACGCGCTCGTGCGCCGCCAGCCCGGCCAGCAGATCGGCCACGTCGCCGCTGTGCAGGTCGTCCACCAACAAGCGCACGCGCACGCCGCGTTGTGCGGCGTCGCGCAGCGCCCCGAGGAACTGCCGGCCGGCGGCGTCGTCGGCGATCACGTAGTACTGCGCGTCCAGCGTGCGCTCGGCATGCCGGGCCAGCGCCAGCCGGGCGTCGAAGGCATGGTCGCCGGCGGGCAGCAGGCGCAGGCCCGACAGGTGGCGCTTGGCCGGCGGGGTCGAATCGATGGCGATGCGCGCCAGGGTGGTGTCCTGCAAGCGCGGTGCCGGATCTGCCGGCGCGGGGGACGGCAGATCCGGCAGGTCGGGCAGGCTGGCACAGGCACCGAGCAGCAGCGCCAGCAGCAGGGCGCCGAGCAGCGGGATGCGGTGGGTCGTGCGGGCGGTCATGGCGGTCTCCTGGGCACGGCGTCGGTGCACCGTTCGATGCCCCGAAGTCTGGGCTTCGGACCGCCGCCGCACATCGCTCGATGGAGCCATCGCGCCAGCGCCGGCGGGCCATGGCCGCCGGGCCATGCGCCGTCAGCGCCGCGCCCGGTACCAGGCCGCCGCCTGCCCCCGCGTCTGCAGCGCCAGCTTGTCCAGGATGTTGGCCACATGGCGCTTGACGGTGTGCGGGCTCAGGTCCAGCGCACGGGCGATCAGCTTGTTGCTGTCGCCGGCGGCGATGTGCGCCAGCACCTCGGCCTCGCGCGGGCTCAGTCCGGCCAGCGCATCGCCGGTCGCGGCCACCGGGGCCGCAACGGGAGCCTGCCGCAGCCGCTGCGCCTGCTCGGCCCAGCGGCGCAGTCGCTGCACGTACGCTGCGTCGAGCTGGCGGCCCCAGTCGGCGCGGGCCAGCGCCTGCAGCACGGCGGGGCCAGACAGCAGCACGGGCGCCATTTCGGTGGCGTCGTCGGTGGCCGCCAGCGCCGGGTGAAGTACCGCGCGGGCCGCGGCCGGCCCTTGGGTGGGCATCAGGGCCGCGGCCAGGCGCAGGCGCGTTTCCACCCCCAGGCCCAGCCGGCTGAGCAGCGCATCCTGTTGCAGGGCCGAGCGGCGTACGGCGATGGCCCGTGCCGTGTCGCTTGCGGCATCGGCCAGGTAGGCCGGCAGCAGCGCGCGCTGGGCCCGCGTCGGAGCTTCGAGCTCCTGCTGTGGTACACGCTCCAACGCGGTGGCGCACTGCTGCAGCCGGGCCGTGTCGCCCAGCAGGGCCGCCAGCCGCGCCTCGTGCAGCAGCAGCATGCTCTGGCCGTGGCGCCGGCGCGGGCCATCGGGTTCCTCGTCCATCAGCTCCGACGGCCGGCGCACCGCGGCCAGCGCCGCGGGCGCCTCGCCGCGCAGCGCGTGCAGCAGCGCGCGGCACAGCTGGGTCTGGGTGTAGAGGTTGCGCGTCTGGCCGAACCAGCGGATGTCTTGTTCCACCGCGCGCAGCAGGGCGTCGGCTTCATCGGGCCGGCCGGCCCACACCTCCAGGAAGGCCTGCACGGTGACGGCCAGCACGCGCAGCGGCGTGTGGCCGTCCTGCGCATGGCGCAATGCGCCGCTGACGTAACGCTGCAGCGCCGGCACGATGCCGGGCAAGCCCAGGTAGCGTGCCACCGGTGAGGCCTGGTACCAGCCGATGGTGCTGTCCAGCCGCTCGACCACGTCCAGCTCGCGGTGGAAGCGCGGGGCCACCTGATCGAGCGGCCCGCCGTCCAGCGCCTGCCACATGTGCGCGCGCAGCGCGCAGGCCAGCGCCTCGTCGTGCAGCGGCTCGGCCAGCAGGCTGTCCAGCACCGCGTCGGCGGCGGGCAGGCGGGACGCGCCACTCAGCGCAATGGCCTCGTAGGCCAGCGCCAGCTGCCGGTTCGGCGCGTCGCCATGTTGCGCGTAACCGGCGGCGGCGCGGCGCATGGCGTCGCAC
>Ga0316600_10000260_pt1 | contig 28337 bp, 20 predicted proteins | sample OWC_soil_day5_CT_FD_207652 | JGI IMG/M metagenome (GOLD analysis project Ga0316600, IMG submission 207652) | Wetland soil microbial communities from Old Woman Creek delta, Ohio, United States - OWC_soil_day5_CT | ecosystem: Environmental > Terrestrial > Soil > Wetlands | place: USA: Ohio... | reverse complement strand
TATAACGATTGTTACCACTAATTTACATGCTATTACTGCCTCTATTCCATATCCAAACTTAAATGTAATTTCTACTGGCGGCGTGCTTTATCGAGGAACCAATTCCCTCACAGGTACAGGAGTAACAACCTCTCTTAGAAATTACAATATAAAAAAAGCATTTTTAGCATCAACAGGTGTCTCACTGACAAAAGGTGTAACAAATATATCTCCTCTTGAGACTGAGATAAAACGCTATTTAATCGAAAATAGCACACAAACTGCTCTATTAGTCGATCATACCAAAATAAATATTGCATCTTTAATGACCTATGGAAGGCTCGAAGATTTTAATTATTTTATCACCAATACACTTCCTCCAGCCGAATTTATAGATTTCTTTACGGCAAATAATATAGCCCTTTTAACCCCCTGATTCTGACAAAAGGTACCCTTTCTTGCTGACTTAATGACATTCAACAAGGAAGGGTACCTTTTCCTTAGAGCATAACATTAATGGTCGTGCACATCGAAAGTTTTAAATAATTCGGGCTGTCATAGCTATAAATTATATTTTAAATTTATGAACCTGATCCTTTAGCTGCTTCGATAATTCAGCTAGCATTCCACAAGTTGAAGCAACTTCCTCCATTGCAGCTGTCTGCTCCTCTACTGCTGCCGAAACATTTTGTAATTCACCTGTGGTAGCTTCGTAAGTCTTCTGGGCCGTTTTCACAGACATTACAATTTGTTGACTACCTAAAGAGAGCTCCGCTAATGATCTAGAAATTTTTTTCACCTGATGATCTACACTTTTGACAAAATGTGAAATCTGCTTAAATTCTCCTCCAGCAGAACTTACCACTGTAACCCCTTGGTCAACATTCGCAATAGCTGAATCAATTGACTCTACTACATTGTTTATATTTCGATGATTTTTTTGAATTAATTCAGTAATTTGGCTTGCTGCTCTTTCGGATTGTTCAGCCAGTTTTCTTACTTCTTCCGCTACAACAGCAAAACCGCGCCCTTGTTCTCCTGCACGTGCTGCTTCTATTGCTGCATTTAGAGCTAGAAGATTTGTCTGTCCGGCTATAATAGAAATCAATCCTACTATTTCTCCGATTTGCTTAGAACCTGCTTCCAGATCGCCAGACGTTTCTTTCGCTCTTTTAGCAGACTCGACCATGCTTTCCATCTGACTCATTGCTTTTTCAATAGCACATTCTCCAGCATCTGTAGCTAAGGTCGCTTCCCGAGCCACTCCAGTCATTTTATCTGCCGTTGCAGATACATCTTCGATGCTTGCTGACATACCGGTAACAACTACAGATACCTCTTTAAATATATTCACTTGATCTTCCGCCCCCTGAGTCACATTAGCAATAGCAGAAGCAACTGAACAAGATGCCTCTGCAGATTGCTGCGAGCTTTCGCTAAATTGTTGAGCAGATTTAGCAACTTGACTAGCCGATGAATAAACATGTGAAATTAATCCACGCAAATTTGCTGCCATTTTCGAAAAGCCGTACATTAAATTATCAATTTCATCTCCTTTGGCTAACTCATTATTGGAGGTAATTGTCAAATTTCCATCTGCAATCTCTTCTGCCATCTCTTTTAATAGTTGAACCCGACTTACTATTTGCAGCGTAATTATTATAATAATGATTCCTAATAAAAAAAGTGCAACTATACTGGATATAAACGAATGAATTCCTAATATATTCACTTGCTCAAGCAACTCTGCTTTAGGTACAAAAACAGCAAATGTCCAACCCGTTTTTCCAATAGGAGAGGCAGCTATCAAAGTCTCAATACCATCAAGTTCACCCGTTTGAACACTGGCTGTACCGCTCATTAGCAGTTTACCATATTCGGCAAACTTCCCATTTTCACTCTTTAAGATATTATCTTTCAAACCAAAAGTCGGATGATACACAAAATTCCCTCTGCCATCTAGTATAACTGCATATCCCGTTTTACCAATTTTAAAATCTTTCGCTAGTTTATGTATTGGATCAATATCTATGCCAATGCCAGTAACACCAATAACATTGCCATCACGTATTATGTTTTTAACTACTCCAACTGATAACTCATTAGCCGTTGATTCATATATTTCTGTATAACCGATTCCTCCATTAGCTTGCAAAGCCACCTTGTACCACTCCCGTGTCCGCGGGTCATATCCTCTCGGTTTCTTTTTTTCTGTGATGCCTTGAGAATCTGCACAAGTCATATTTTCATACCCTGTATAAGCGGATTGAACACCTGCGCCAGCAGCTTTGACTTGCTTTAAAAATTCGATTTCTTCTGCTTGTGGTAGTAGCTTCTCGCCTAATACTTGGGCAGTAACTGAAACTAATACCTCTTTTTCTTTTAGTGAAGAATATATATTATTGCTGCTGCTTTCTACCAAATAACTAGCCGTTTCTACTATTTGTCCATCAAGAATACGACGTGCTTCATAATAGGAATAGTAACTCATTATGCTTAATACCAATAGCATTGGAACGATCAGTATGAACAACATTTTAGTTCTTAACTTTAATGATTTCCACATAAACTCCTCACCTTTCGTAGTTGTATTTGACGTCAAAACTTAGTTACTATCTGCTGCAAATTTATAAGCCACACATAAAAAGGATATATCATAATTTGTCCCTTGAAGTTATAACAACTTCAAGGGAACTTGGTATAGTTATTGCTTTTTCAAGTTACGCGGATTCACTGTATTATCCAGCATTATGCCAGAAAGAGCTTGGACAATTTTTTCCCATCCTACTATTTTAAAGTTTTGGTTTAATTTCTCAGTACCATCCATATTTTCACCATCCTGAGCAATAAATAGACCATTAGGAAATTCCTTACCCAGATTAAAACTGATAACATCGATGCCGTCCGTATCATTGGTTCCATCAACTTTACCATCATCAATGGAAAAACTGCCAATATATGAATTCATTCCTCTTCGATCATAGATATTATAACTGTTATTTCCTTGACTAGAGGCTATTAAGTGCCCCTTTCCGTTACGTGCATAATAAATCGTTAACCCTTCAACATCTGCAATTAAATGACCAGCACCGACAGAGTCAACCTGAACGCGCTTAGCTCCCGCATCAGGCTCAGCACCATATTTCCAGATTCCAACATTTTCTTCAGAAATATAGAAGCAACCATATTCATCATCAGCTACTAAACCTTCAGAAATACTGCCGATTTCTAAAGAACGAACCAGTTTAGCATCAATTTTTCCCTCTCCGTTATCAAATAGTTCATATTGCTCAAATTCACCTTCATATCCAGATATAAGAGCGTAGTATTTACCGGTTTTCAAGCTATGGTACAAAGAAAATCCATATACGACTTTCATCTTGGCAAATATATCTCTCGCCGCGATATTCGTCAATTCACCCGTCTCAGAATTTATTTTATAAATAAGCAGCCCATTTTTTTTGGCTCTATCGGTAGCAGCAGCAATATCAATCTTTTCCTTGCCAAGGGGAAAACTGTAACGTACATCAACATTATTCGGCTTTCCAACTTTGACATTATATAATTCTTTGCCTTTTAAATCATAAACAAGAAGGCCTCCCTGTTTATTAGTAGCAATAATAGTACTTTTAGAAGGGTTTCGAGGATGAACCCATATAGCTGGATCATCTGCGGCATCATTACCTGCTACAACAACATCAGTTTCATAATCTGCCTGAACAGCAACATCGTGATAATTCTTAGCTGCTTCAGAAATATTACAATCTCCCCAGCCAAACCCCATGAATGAAGTAGCTAATAAAGCTGCACATATTTTTCTACATGTTTTCATTTGAAGATCACCTCATTGTAATTTTCTTTTATTTACACTAGCATGTTTTTATCTAATATGCAGGAAAGAGAGGCTAAGCTCATTTTAGGGCTCAGCCCACTTAGCTTATAATATGTAATGTTTACTCTTAGTCCTGATTATGTTCTTTAATCCATTTCGACCAGCTAATTGGCAGATCATCAGGACTTGTTGTTACATACTCATAAAACTTTTTCAAAAGTTTAACCTTTTCCTTATAGAGAGGCACCTTATAAGCATCCTTTTCGTTAGATACAGTTATCTTTGTAGCATTGTTCCCGCCAATCAAATATTGACGATTTACAATATCCTCGAAACTCACCTGTTTTCCATTGCGAAGAATGTCATACATTACCATGATTTGAGTGGTACGCCCTTCACCAGCCATACAATGAAAATGTAACCAAGCATCTTGAGGTAATTTCTTGTAAAACTTCACAAAATCGTTAACTTGTTCATTTGTAAATGAAGAGTGATCAGTGGCTTGAATTCGCAGGTAATTTTGTCCACGAGAAGTTACAAATTCCTTTTCGGTGAGTACGTTATCAACTACTATTTTATAAGTTTCATAAGCGTTTTTTTCATCATCTAAGACAGAAATTTCTATAGGAGCCTTTAAAGCAGATCTTAACCACGCTTTTTCGTCTTTTTCAACTTGGGCAGTTGATTTACCTACATTTATCCAATCACGGCTAATATACGCACTTACCGCAATACCATTTACAAAGCCATGAGATTCCTGGCGCAAATCAACTATATAAATCGGACCAGAAGCTACTGACTTTATTTTTTCTATCATCTTATCATAAGATGCAAAGGAAAATTCAGAGCTCCCTGAAATATGCAGATTTTCCAAACCGAGCCTAGATGGTAATTCCCCTTTTATCTTTTTATTTTGAAATGGATCAGTTGCCATCCTAAAGCTCTTTGGCATCGTGGAGATATTTTTATTGTCAATTCGCCAGATTGGCGTTTCCTGCACAGTCTGCATTGTTGGTTCAGCAGCAAATAGAACTGATTGACAAGCGAGTAACATGGTTAACATGAATACGAATGATATGATTTTTTTCATAATAACTCCTCCTCGTATAGTGGCACAGAACGAAAGGTTTGAAAATTTTATCTGATTATCGATTAGAATTTAGTACTCAGTTTTAGTGACGAACAGATGAAAGTACCATGATCTGCAGCGGCTGTCTTTTCTCCCCACCATTTTTCAAATGTGAGAGTACCTGCTTTGGACACTTTATAAGAAATTGCTGCGCCAACTCCTTTAAATCCATTCTCAGTATACTGGTCATCATAATCTGTATAATTGGCATCTCTAAAAATTCCTGCATCAGCATCCATGTAAGACAGGGTATACTTAAAATCACCAACCTTTTTCGTGCTGCCATTTTCCAATTCGACTACATAGGCTCTTGTCTTACTGTGATTATTATTTATGTATTCACTGCTTACTGTCGTTTGTGGAGCAAGTTCATACTTGCCATGTACAGCTACATATTTATCCTTGTCTTGCTTTCCAAAATAAACACCTCCAATTCCCTTTTCGAAAGCATTGTCCCAAGCCAAGTATTGTATTTCACTAGTAAAGTTTATTTTAGTACGACTCTTGGCATCGTAGACCGTATCTTCCTGCTGATCCCGACCGGCAAATACTCTAATTGAGTTAGCCTTATTAAGTTTCGCGGATAACATGGCACCAGTTACACCATTAGCAGACATCCATAAACCCTTACCTATTTCAATAGGTTGACTGCCAAGACGCAGCGCCATAGTATTATTTAGCTTGCTCTCTACCCACACGTCATAAAGTGTAATGGAGTTTGACTCAGAGTTAGCTGTATTATTGTTTGAATTCTTGAATTTCAAATCAAGCCCTACCGTAGTTCTATCATCAAGCTCGCTAGTCATATAAACCTTGATTTCACCCTTGGACTTATATTCATTATCTTCAGTACGTTCATATCCGGTCTTTGTCGATCCTGTAATTTTAATAGGGCCAGCACTAGCATAAACCTGGACAGTTGACAACATCATAATCGCTGCTAGTACAACAGCGGTGATCATCTTTCCATTCACTTATTTATTCCTCCGCCTTTTTTCTAAAATAATATTGTTAATTCCCAAAAGCATGTAAAATAGATTCATTTTTAATAAAAGTTCCTGTCATCTTGTTATGTTGTCCTGTTCGATAAACGCCTTGAGTAAAATTAAAGTATGGCAGACAAAATCACTACTATACTTAAAATATAACCCTATACTTCTTTACTATCCTCGCAATAAATAGTATTATTATATTGGTTTCTATATGGATAAGGTCCTCGACCGGGATAGAGTTGCTGCTCTATGACTCCCAGTTCGAGGGCTTTTTCCATTACATGATTCAATCCCGCTAAGATAAATCTTCAATTGTAATTATGCTGCTTTGCCCATTCAGTCCAAGTCATAGAATCATTAGGTCTTTGTGTTACATAGTCATAAAAATGCTTCGTAAATGCAGCACGATCCGCATAACCCACTTTTTTCAATGGATCTTTTGATGTTGATTTCCGGATATCTTGGCCGCCAATTAACCATTGACGGGACATAATATCATCGTAGCTAACATCTTTTGCATTATGTAGCATATCTACCATTGCCATAAATACAGTAGTACGTCCTTCACCCGCTTCACAGTGTAAATGCAGCCAAGCATCTTTCGGAAGTTTTTGATAGAAATTCAGAAATTGATCCACATTTTCATCCGTTGGTTTAGTATAGTCAGCAACATGAATACGGAAATATTTAACTCCAAATAGCGCTGCTAAATCGCCTTCCGTAAGTGCATGGGTAACATTTAGTTCAGTCTTAGAAGCAACAGATTTCTCAGAATCAAGACGAGCTACTTCAACAGAACCAGCTAATGTACTATCCAATAAATTTCTTTCGATTATTTCCAATTCGGCAGAACTCTTACCCCAATTAGCCCTTTTGTAAGCACTGTACCAGCTTACCCCCATACCATCTAAATAGCCATGGGGCTCTAAACGCAAATCCAAGATAACTAACCTATCTTGAGGCAATTTTGTCAGCATTTTTGCAAATTCTAATTGTGAATAGTAACTACTACCTGAAAGATTTAGCGTTTCCATACCAAACCTTGAAGGCACTTTAAAATCCGTACTTAACTGTTTAAAAGCATCATTTGCTATTCTAAAGTCCTTAGGCAATTGCAATATATCGTCCCTGTCAACCTTCAAAATAGTTACTCCAGGTGCAGGATCAGCGGCTAATGTTAAGAACGGTGCTTGCAAAAGCATCACTATGGTTAATAGAATAGTTAAAACTAAACTACCATTTGCCATTTTTTTCATTGTTTCTCGCTCCACTTATTTTTTTACTTCATTGATAAGTACAAACATTGCTTACAGTGAATTAATAGTCGTGCTTTTTAGCCCATTCCGAGTACTTTACCGGAAAATCCTTAGAACTTTGTTTTACATACTCATAGAAATGCTTCGTAAATTGCAGACGTTCGATATAAGCTTTACGCTTCCAGTTTAGTTTGCCGTCAATATCGCGAAGGTCAACAATACCAATCAGTCCCTGACGACCTACAATATCGTTAAAGCTGACTTGCTTAGCATTTTGTAATATATCCACCATATTCATAAAAACGGTAGTACGTCCCATACCAGCGAAACAGTGAATATGTAGCCAAGCATCTTTAGGCAATTTCTTATACCATTCAATGAAAGTATCTACATCTTTATCTTCCGGACGGAAATGATCTGCTAAGGCAAGCCGGTAGTATCCTGCACCGTGGTCCTTAACCATTTGCTCTTCTGTACGTGCACTTGTCACATCCATTTGGTAACTAGTCGTAAGGACATTCTTATTATCGTCAAAATTGTACACTGTAGTCGGGGAATTAACTAACGCTTTATCAAGTTGAGCACGCTCAATTGCTGTAACCTCTTCAAGGTTCTTACCATCATTCCCCCAGTTGTTCGGTAAAAACCAGCTTACTGCTGTCCCATTCAAATAACCGTGAGACTCCTGACGCAAATCTAAAACAATTACGTTTTTGCTAGAGACAGGAAGCCTTGCAAGAACTTGTTCAAATTCCTTTTCAGAAAATATACTACTTGCTGATGCCCTTACTTTATCTATACCAACTCTAGAAGGTATACTACCATCTTTCAAAGTACCTTTAAATGGATCATTCGTGATTCTAAAGTTTCTAGGCAACTGTGAAATATCTTGACGATCAACTTTCAGAACTGGTCCCTTTGGGACCTCGTTAGCAATCGCCACCAATGACGCCTGACAAAGTAATAATAATGTTAACAATAGTGCAAAAAATAGTTTCTTACTGGCAAATGTCCTTTTCATGAAAAACCCTCCCCATTCAGATTTATTTTAGTGACTGAAAACCTGTTCTTTCTGTAAATCCCCTCCTTTCACATTTTTATTCCACAATAGAGTTATAATAAGTTGAATATTTCGTCTTTTATAGCTCAGCAGATTTAAACACGTTAACAACCTGCTGAACATATCGTATCAAAAATGATTGTACACCAGACTCTGCTAAAAGCCTTAATCAAGAATATCTAGTAAAAGCAGCCCGTCCATATGATTAATCCGCTAACCATGGATTACGTCGGTATATTCATCAAAAACCTTAGTCCTATCCAAAGGTTCAAAACCAACAGCTCCGTTAAACTCGCCGCTTTCCCAATCAACTCGTGTGCCCCAATTTATATGTGTTATTAACTGACCTAAAAAGGCTCCTATTTTATATTCATGTAATTCTGGAGTATAAGTCCCCTCTAGAGTAACAGAAGAATGAAACTCGGTCACGATTCTTATAAACTGTGCTTTTGATAAAATGGATATATCGATTTTCTGTTTGCCATTCATCAACTCTATTCCTATAGAATCTTTTACAGTTTCTCCATCATCAGAAACTTGCACGTTCGCTTTTAAATAGGCCATCCCTGGTATTGCTGCATCGACACTAAGAGTCTTAAATTCCCATAGTCGTTTCTCCGTTTTGTAAGAAGGATAGAACGTTGCTGGTCTTCGCCATTCAGTTTTGTGCATACCCTTTGTCTCAATATCCCGAAAGTTTAACCAAACAGCCAAGTCTTCACTATTTGATCCGACTTTATTTGGATGCTCATAGATATCTTTAATTTCATCTTCTGAAAGTTTTGTTTTATAAAAACGAACCTGACTAATTTTTGCAGAAAGATGTGTGAAATATTTAGGTCTGCCAATCTCTCTTATGATATGTCCAATATAAGAATAACCAACAAAGAGTGGTACCCCTTCCCAATTGCGCAGCGGATCATCTACTGAAATCCCAATAGTTTCTGCAACCTTTTCTTTATTGCAATAAGATACTCCGCCAGTTTCCTTATCAAAAGTAGAGCTATATTGAACCCAATCCCCTACACTTGCTTTTCCCCCTTGCCAAGAGTATTCAGTAATTCCATAGCATGTCCCCCATTTTATATTTCCATCTCTTTCCACGCACATTCTCAGTAAATAGGTAGCCCCCCAGCCAGTGGAAATCCCCTTTACCATCAACGGGTTATGCCCCATTTCTTCTTCTGTGGCTAATCGATTGAGATTAGCCCAGACAATGCCAGTATATCCATCCTTAACATGTAAGGTTTCACTATCAGGTATTTCAATATAATCTCCATACTTATCAAGAGATAGCGCGACCCTATCACTATCAGCGATTAGTCTGGGTTTACCTCTAAGAAAAGCATGATTGCCATTTCCAGATAAATCTTTAATAATAGGTATCCCTTTTAAAGTTCCCTCAACGGTCACCTCTTTAGATTCTAGATCTCCTATGGAGACCTTATAGATCCCGCCTTTAGCAGGTTGGTAGGTGAAGTCTACACTCTTTTTCTCATAAGACTGCAATTCTGCTTTCTGAGTAAGGACAATTCGATTGTCTATGTATAAATCAACATCAATCAAGGTGCTAACATCTTGATTATTCGTGATTTCAACTGTCGTAAAAATAATATTTGAAGCTTTTCCCTGACCGACCTTAGATCTCAAATTTTCAAAGATGATTGGAGCTGGAGGCACAACATCAATCAACTGAGTTGTGTTACTAACTTTTATTATATGTCTCCCTGGTTCTACAATCGTATACTCAGTATTAATCCTCTTTACTTCGCCTGGATTTAAAGCCACAACACGTTCCTTGCCCTTGACACCAAATAAGTTTTGTATAAATTCCTTACCGTTATCTAGTATTAAAAGCGTTACAACTGCCAGACCACGCCCTTCATTCTTAGCACAACCTTCAATTTCTACAGTTCCTCTTCTACCATCTGCCTTAATCGTTATGCCAGATAAAGCGACCTGGGATTCTTCTTTAACAAGAGTCACTTCATCAACAAGTTTACTGCCAACAAGATCTTCTTGAAATCCATAACTTCTGAAAATCAAAGTATCCTTATTAATCGTAATACATCCATAATTTGCTTGACCCGTGGCAATCACCTCTGGAAAATCTGGCAAAATTCTTTCATCTTCCTTTCCATAGTCCAGTGCCACTGCATAATCCTGAGCACTTCCTTGGCTGATATAAACGGTTTTCGACCCAATTTTAGGATTGACAGATACATTTTTAATATAATAATGCAGATGTCCCGCAATTACTAAATTGACATTATAGTTTTCCGCTATCGCAACAATATGTTTATTAGTAAAATCATCTGTATAAGGATGGTGCAGCACTAAAATTCTCCACATTGCATCTTGAGCCTCAGGCGATCCTAAATCATCATGAAGCCACGTTAATGTAATATCAATATTTTTTCTTGTAACTTCATCAACGGGCAACCCCGAATTTACAGCATTCATTTCAAAGAGCCCCCAAGGGTTACTGTCTAAAAATGCAATATGGGTATCTCCATAATTAAATGAAATATTATGACCTGTTTTATCTGTATGATAGACATTCTTCTGTACATGCATAAAAAAATCATCATAATATGGACTAATATCATGATTGCCAAATGCATAAATAGCAGGAATATTCTTTAGAAAAGGGGCTCCTTCATTAAACCAATTGGTAGTATATTCATCCTTTTGATAGCCTGTGGCTAATGATATATCACCCGAATGAATAATAAAATCCGGTCTGTTTTGTAATACAGCATCAGTAAACTCCCGGCTTATTTTAAATAAATGGGAATCACTTAAGGTAATAATTCGAATTTCTTCGGAATTGTCACTCAGTGTCTTAAAGTTACCTTCTTTAATCTCACCTGATTCCAATACAACTTTATAAACATACGCTGTATCGGGCTTAAGATTTGTAAGAACCCCTCGGTACATGCAAATTCCTTCTATATTGTCCTTCCAAGGAGTTCCTCGTTCACACTCAACAATTAGCTTATTATCGAACTTTCCCATAATTCCATACAACACAATTGCGCCAACTGGAAAACGAGTCTCCCAAGTTACCGTCATACCAGTTGTAGTTGGTGCCAATAAATAAGGACCATTTAAAATATCTGAACAACTCATCCTTTTCCTCCTTCTCTAGTAGATTCCGCTTACCTTATTTTAGCAATGTATGAGATATAAAAGTTACATCTCATACATTCACCTTACTATTTTAGTCTTTTTCAAACATCTTAACAAAGCTTATCTGTTGCGTTTAAGATGAGAAAGCAGCTTATCCATAGAAGAGTTGATAACTTGCTCTAGTGGATAGCCATATTTACCAAGCATTTCATACGCATAATCAAAATTCCCCACCACAAGATGATAATGAGCATCTGATCCAACTGCTAATTTAGCACCTAGGCGCTTAGCATTACAAATAATCTCAGCGCACATGTCTTCACTATCTGGACGAGCTGCCGGTGAACTATTATTAATTTCTAACGCAACACCGCTCTCGGCAGCCGCTCTAACGACTGCTTCTACATCAATAGGATATAGGGGAAAATCCGGATGACCAATAATGTCCACATATGGGTTTTGAATCGCTCCGATATACATTGCAGTATTTTGCTCAATCGTACCTATTGGTGTTACCTCTTTATGACAACTAGCAATCACTATATCCAATTGAGCTAAGTGATTCTCATCAAAATCCAATTCACCAGCCAAATTCATTAAATTAGCCTCGCACCCTTTCAATACAGATATTCCAAACACTTCTGAAGGAATGTCACGATAAGTATTAAAATAAGCATAACCTACGCTCCCAGGATAACCTGGACCATGCTCAGTTAAAGCCACCGCTTCTAACTTACAATCTGCTGCAGCACGAATGACTTCTGTAACGGTGCTAAAACCATGACCACAAGCAAGGGAGTGTGTATGCAAATCCGCAACAATTCTTACCATATTTCATTTCTCCTATTTAAAAAGTCATTACCTCGCTGCACTAAGAAGTTCAGCATCCTTTTTCGCTTGTGCTTTTTTCGCCCATAAGATTGGCACAAGCAATATAATCATAGTAATTACAGAGCCAATCCAAAACATCTTAATATTATCAAAATTATATACAGTCTTACCATTTACCATAATAATACTGGCATCCATCAACATACCATTGAGAACGTCTTGTACTGCTGCACCTGCATAAGCGAGCAATCCTACTACCCCCATGGCAGCTCCAGCAGCTTTTTGTGAACAAAGATCAACTGCAAGCATTCCACCAACAAAACAGAGTATAACACCCAAACCAAAACCAAAAATTGCCATAAAGATTGTATCTAACAATTGATTTCCTGCAGGATTTAAGCAAAAACCTACTAATCCTCCTAGCATTACGAGTCCAAAGAATATAGTTGTTAGCGCATGGTTTGATTTAAAAATTTTGTCTGAAATATAGCCAGATGCAAAGGATCCGATTCCTCCCATTAAAGGTGTTATAGCAAGTACGCTACCAGCAGCTATCAAATCATAAGCTTTTACTTCTTGCAAATAAATAACACCCCAGCTACTTATTGAATAGCGAGCAATTCCCATACAAGTAGCGCTCAATGCAACTAACCAGACATATGGATTTTTTATTACTTCTATCTGTGCTTCTTTCGTAGTTTTTGTCTTTTCCTTTGCTACTTCTATGACTTCGCCATTGTACTCATTAGCTGTTGGTAAACCATATGCTTCTGGGCGATCAAACATAAACTTATACATAATAAATGCAATAATTAAACACGCGATCCCTGGGTATAAAAATGCCGACTGCCAACCAAATTTAACAATTAACATTGCTGAAAATATAAACGTAGCACCTTCGCCTAGGTAATGGGCAATACTAAACACACCGTACTGGGTTGCTACTTGACTCTTTGGAAACCACTGCGTGATGCCAACAATACATGGTGCGGATCCCATAGACTGGAACCAACCGTTAACAAACCAGAGGATTAAAAAAGCCCAAAAATAAGGGGTAAATCCTAATATAACATTAGCTATGGCTGAACCCAGTAAACCAATGGGCACTAATTTTTTTACACTACATCTATCACCAAGAAATCCGTGAAAACACTTACCAAATGCGTATGCAATTAGCAATGCTGCGCCAATTTGTCCCAATTCAGTAGCTGTAAAACCAGCTTCTTGTATCATCGGCTTCTTTGCAACACCTAGAGTCATTTTCATTACATAATACATACCATAACCCAAGATCATTGCAGTCATTCCCTGCCACCTAGCCCGAGTAAACATCCTCTTTATTTGCTCAGTATCTTGAATTCGTGGCTTTGCTTCGCCAGTTAAAAACCATTTGAATACATTCATTTCTCCCACTCCTTTTTAAATATTAGTATTTATACAGCATTTTTTATATCTCTATCAATGAATATAGTGCTTATAGGAACTAATAAAGTTATAATATTCCGAATTTAATGTATATTTAATCTTTTTTATCTATAGTTGTACTATAAACCAAAAGACTTTTTAATTTCTGCAGTTTTCACTGGTCTATTTTCAGTCATGGATCTTTTTGCTGCAAGTCCAATAATTACAGGCTCTAATCCATCGATCACAGTAACAGGAACATCTTTATTCTCTTCGATAGCCTCAATGAATTCTCTAATCTCGTTAGCATAAGCCTGCATATATCTTTCAAGAAAGAAATGTAGTGGTTTTTCAGCAATAACACCATCAATAGTACTCACCACGGCAGTAGAGAATGTATCATTACTAATTTCCACTGCCCCTTTAGAACCAAAAATCTCTGCTCGTTGGTCATAACCATAAGAAGCCTGCCTACAATTATCAATTACTGCCATAGCACCATTTTCGAGCTTCATTGTGATGATTGCTGTATCAATATCGCCAGCTTCACCGATAGCAGAATCCACTAGTACTCCACCTACAGCATAGACTTCTACCACCTCACTGCCTGATAAATAGCGAACCATATCAAAATCATGAATTGTCATATCAAGAAACATTCCACCTGATACTTTAACATAAGCAATAGGTGGCGCCTCCGGATCCCGAGAGGTAATTTTAATAATATGCTGTGTTCCAATTTTACCTGATGCTACAGCCTCTCGAGCTGATCTAAAATTATGATCAAATCGACGGTTAAAACCAACCTGATATTTGCATTTAGAACCTTGCACTGCTTTTATTACATCTTTAATCTTTTCTATATCATGATCAACAGGTTTTTCGCAGAAGACATGTTTACCTTCTTTAATGGCATCTAGAGAAATTTGTGAATGGGTATCAGTTGATGAACACACTAACACAGCATCAATCTCTCCATCCCTCAACATATCATGATAGTCCTTACTAATTTGTTGAATACCCAATGATTTCGCCCATTGTTCCGTAACTTCATCCAGAAATGGATCTGCAATCGACCTTACCTCTGCTCCCTTGACATATTTGCAGATACTTTCTGCATGAACTTTACCAATTCTCCCTGCTCCGATAATACCAACCTTTAACATAACGATACCACCTTTCCTTAGTTTATTATTTATTATGTTAATATCACCTTCTTTGCCAAAAATGTTGTTTTAGCAGTAGAGATGATATTAATCTTAGAATTCAAGCACAACATACCATCCGAGCATAGTGTTGTTCTAACATTGTTTCTGTGAAATTTAAAGTAAGCCAATTCATTATGGTTATCAAATATTTAATCCATTTAACTATACTTATGTATATTTAATCAACATCGCATTGTAATATACTCATAATTTATATTTTCTCCTCTATAAGTTGTCGTTTGTTAATATTTTTTGATGATTTTATGATTAACTCATGATTAATTTACTATAATTTCTATTCTTTGTCAATGCGAATATTTTAATATTGTAAATTTTCATTTTATTTGAATGTAAAATAATACGAATCCTTCATCGCAACTTATAGGTAAAAAAATCCCCGTTCTTGTTGAGTTTCGCCTCAACAAGAACGGGGATTTTTTTTACCTCACACTAGGATCTATACTATTAAAAATATTTCCCTACAACAGCTAAGGTTTTTTCTTTAGCAATTTTTATTGCTTCTTCTACCTCAAGCTCATAATATTCCGGTCTGAATAATTCTACAGATACCATATCTTCTTTATAACCGATTTCCTTCAAAGTAGTCAATATAAGACCAAACCTACATTATTTCGATTTACAGCTTGCACGATATCATAGGCTTGACCGAAAGTATTGATCGTACATTGAGGATGCCATATTTTTCAGCAATATCCGCTAGTTCATGTAAGACTTTTACAGAACTTTTGTCTAAACGTGCCCGAGCTCTTTTTCGGTAAAATTTATATATATATATAATTCAAGAAAATCTCAAATATTTTCTCTTATTTTAATTTCAAGTTTGGTATATAAATACTCTTTTTCCGGTATTTTATTAAGAAAAAAATAATCAAACAGAATTTTAATTGGCAAATATCCCTGCATCAGCGGTTCTTGGGTTATTGTAAAATCGATTGTTTTATCTTTCATTAATTCGATTGTCTCTGGAAGCAAATCAAAGCATACAAATTTCACTTTTTTTTTGTTCAATTGATGAAGTGCCCTTCCAACTCCTCCAATTCCTCCGCCTGTTATAAAAATAGCATTTAGATTCGAATGTGCTTCAAGAAGTTCAATTGTCTTTAGATAAGAAGATTTTTTATCCTGGACAATTTCTACAGTGTCAATGATCTTTATATTTGGATATTCTGCCTCAATTAATTCTTCAAAGCCTGCTTTTCTTTCCTCTAATGCCTTAATTTTTGCAGGACCTGTTATAATTGCCACATCTCCGCCATTGGGCAATAAATCACCAATTAGCTGTCCCGCTACACGTCCGCTTTTTTTCAAATCTTGACCAACAAAGCAAATTTTGTTTATACCAGGCACATCGGTGTTAAAGGTTATAATCTTTATATCTTTCTTTGCAAGTCTATTTAATTCATTTTTTACGGCTTCTTCATCTAGAGGAGATAATGCAAGAGCACGAATATTTTTCTTTTCTAATTCTTTTATATATTTCAATTGCTCATCCACATCAAAATTTTGCATTACGCAGCACTCTATTATAATACCTGAGTCTTTCAATTCATTATGAGCCAGTTTAATACCTTTATAGATTTCTTTAAATAAGCCATCTTTCTTATTTAAAATAATGACTCCTATTTTTATAGGATTCTTTTGAAAAGCTAGTGCTTTACCAACCAAATTTACTGTATATCCTAATCCTTTTGCTACATTCTTAACTTTTTCCCTAACTTCATCACTTACGCCAGGTCTATCGTTTAATACTTTATCTACAGTGCCTCTGGAAACATTGGCAGCTTCCGCTACAGATTTAATAGTAACTCGCATGAATTTCCACCTCATCATAAATTATATGATTTATTTCCAAAAATTACAATGAGTAAGTAAATGGAAAAGTGGACTCTATGTATTTCAGCGAAAATCTGTTAAACGAAGAGTAATATTATGCTCCATAACACGATACCATAAGGATCTGACTTATAATAATTCTTTTTTTATTCTGGCTAGTGTCTCAGGTCCTTGATAAGCCATTTTTTCTGGAAATCCAAACAAAGAAACAGAAGCAATGGTATCATCCCGCTGGGCAAACTTCATTTCTCGAAGTTTTTGGAAGAAAGTATCAAAATTAACATCGCCCTCACCAAGTCCTACATGCTGATGAACAGTAGCACTTACACCTGGAGGGTTTACAATATAACGGCAGCTCTTGGTTTGATTTAACGTATCAGCTATAATAACGTGTGATAGATCATCGCCTGCATATTCAAGCATACCAGCAACATCACCTGCGCCATTATCGTAGAAGAACGTATGAGCTGCACAGTACAGGTATTTTACGTGATTACTGCGGAATGATTTAACAATATCGACTGTCTCATTACCATTTTCACAAAAATCATAGGGATGAGATTGAATATCAAGACGAATGCCTTCACGTTCAAAAATAGGAAGCAGTTCCTCCATGGATTTATAAAACATTTCTTCACAAATAACTGGTTGATGGGGATCTCCGGCAAGCTCCGTATTCATTACATTCACATCTAACTCAATTGCAATTTCAATCGCACGTTTCCAGTTTTTCACTGCAGCTTGTCGACGCTCTTCCTCTGGACCTGACCAGTTGTAAATTGGAATCATGGAAGAAATACTAACTCCCGTTTCTTTTAGTACTTTCTTATATTCTGCGATAATTTCCTTGCTTGCTTTAGGATGCTTGTAGAATGGCAAAATTTGAGGATGCGGAGACTGTTCGATGTATTTAAACCCCATTTCTGAAATTTTATGTACCATATCAGTAATTGACAAGTATCTGATAACGTCTGGATCAAAAGCAATTTTCATTTTGTGTCATACCTCCGTTAATTTTATCTTAATGTCCAAATTAAGAATTCCGCCTCTATAGGTAGCGTTTAATCAGGATCAAGTAAAGTAGGCTTTCCACCTGGTTAAAAAAAGCCCGTAGCTGATAAAAATCATTACAAATTCCACAAGAATTTCCTCACGTTGCTACTCTATAAATTGATCTTAATTAAACGAATTAACTGATCATATTCCGCATTACTAAGTAATATTTTATTATCAGGCATCATCTCAAACGCACTGCCCCAGGAATAACCTTCCTTGTACTTGGGAACAATATGAAAATGAAGATGCAGCAATTTGTCGGAATAAGCCCCATAGTTTATTCTATCCGGCTTACATGCCAGTTGAATCGCCTTGGCAGTCTTAGCCATATCTTTAGTATACAGCCTTAGTTCTTCGCTAGTAAGCTCAAATAATTCACTCTTATGGCCTTTGTACGATAACAGGCAACGACCTTTATAAGTTTGTTCCTTAAATAAATATAAGGTTGATATCTCCAGTTCAGCTATTTCAATCATTAAATCCTGCAATCTTTGATCTTTGGTACAATGAAAACAGCTGTTATCAAAACTCATATCAATTTCTCCTTTATTAATGCATTTTAACTTCCCAAGAACAACCATTATCGCGTGCAAGCAACATGAGACGGCGTCCCACCTTTCCTAATAGCCAAATTTCTACAAAAGTAACCAAGTTTCTTCCGCAATGGCATTAAAGAACATTAAAAACTATCCTGTTATAATCATCAATTCATTTTTGAGTAATCGTACGCCCCGATCTGCAGAGGACATTTAATTTCTTTTTATTAATCTCACGAGCTCGGGCACGTTTTTTGCAATAAATACCGAATATTGGCCTTCGTTACTATTTTTTAGTTATTGAAATATAAACTTTTTTTGTTGCTTTCCTGCAACAGATCGAAGAATAGTACTTTAGCATAGAATTCTTTATCAATTCATATAGCTAAATAAAATGTAAGCCATGAAAAGCAGATCCACTCTAAGCCTATTTAATTGGAGCGATTCAATCAAAATCAAAAGGGCCTGGAAAAAGCGCAGATGTCACACTATTCATAGCTTACTGCTTAAGATAGTTTATATGGCTATCTCCCCATATAAATTTATTAGTAATATGCATATTCTCTAACTAGTATTCAAAGAACCTGTGCTGATATACTCTAATACTCCCGAGCCTGATCAATATTCTTTCTTATTGTTTTATATACTTCCTGAATCTTTTCGCTGGTAGAAACCTCAGCAACACCAACTCGCCACCATGAATTGTATTTATGCACCATGGTTTTAGGCAGCACTTTTATATCAATCAGCGTAGAAACAGTTTGCTTTTTCGAATCAATGACTGCAGCTTTCAGTTCATCTACTGTTTTAACGGTATACGTCTTGCATCCATAAGAAGCTGCGTTCATAGCAAAGTCAATAGGCACAAATCCGCCGTCTAACTTGCCGCTTACTTTATCTCTAAATCTAAATTCAGTACCGAAACTTCCCATTCCATGTTCCATTTGTACATTGTTGATACATCCAAATGTCATATTATCCAATAGTATCACATTGATCTTCTTTCTTTCCTGGATAGAAGTCGGTAATTCAGAATGCAGCATCATATAGGAGCCATCACCAACAAATGTATATACTTCCTGATCTGGTGCAGCCAATTTCACACCCAGGCTTGCATTTACTTCATATCCCATGCAGGAAAATCCATATTCCATATGGTAGGTATTCGTTCCTTTGGCCCGCCAAACTCGCTGCAAATCTCCCGGCAAGCTTCCTGATGCACCAACGATAATATCAGTCTCACCAAGCATTTCATTCAATACCCCTAAGACTCTTGACTGGGTTAAGCAGGAACCAGTTACCTTTTCAAACTCTTCTAAGACGGCACGGTCAAGATGATCGTCAATTTCAGGAACAAAACCTTCACCTGTATATTCCACAGCATATACTCGATCTACTTCTGCCTTCAATTTATCTTTAGCGTCTTTTATCTGGGTTTCATAGGCTGATTGATAATCTATTTTTTCTAATTCTTCCGTTAATACTTCCAAAGCAGCTTTTGCATCAGCAACCACTTTTACGCCGTCCAATTTATAAGCATCAAAAGCAGCTACATTTATATTTAAATAGTCTACCTCTGGGTTCTGGAATATCCATTTCGAAGAGGTTGTAAAGTCTGTATACCTCGTACCTACACCAATGACAAGATCTGTTTCTTTCGCAATTGTGTTTGCTGCCAAACTGCCTGTTTCACCGATTCCGCCAAGATTTAATTCATGATCCCAGACGATTGCACCTTTGCCAGCTTGTGTTTCTCCAAAAGGAATATTGAACTTCTCAGCAAAGAGTTTAAATACGGCTGCCGCTTCTGCGTATTTTACTCCACCGCCGCATATTAGAACGGGTTTCTTTTTCTTCGAGATAAGGGCAACTGCATCTTGAATCATTTCTTTCGTTGCAGGCCTTCTTTCAATTCGGTGAACTCTCTTTTGAAAGAAATACTCTGGATAATCATAAGCTTCACCTTGCACATCCTGAGGCAGAGCGATTGTCACTGCTCCAGTGTCTGCCGGATCTGTTAATACTCTCATAGCGTTGATGCAGGCAGTCATGAGTTGTTCAGGGCGAGAAATTCGATCCCAGTATTTGCTTACTGCTTTAAAAGCATCATTTGTGCTAATTGAAAAGTCATGAAATTGTTCGATTTGCTGTAAAACAGGGTCTGGCTGCCGGGTGGCATATACATCACCTGGCAAGAATAATACAGGGATTCTATTGGCGGTCGCAGTCGCTGCTGCCGTTATCATATTAGCGGCCCCTGGCCCTACCGATGATGTACAAGCATATATTTGTTTTCTAAACTTTTGTTTGGCAAATCCGATAGCTGCATGCGCCATCCCTTGTTCATTCCGTCCCTGATGAACGATTAGATCACCTGCATCCTGCTCTAATGCCTGTCCTAATCCGATTACATTACCATGACCAAAAATGGTGAAGATACCTTCGACAAATTTCCTTTCCACACCATCAAATTCAACGTATTGATTATTAAGGAATTTTATAAGTGCTTGAGCAACTGTAAGCCGTATTTTTTTCATAATGCCACCTCGCCTATCATTATTCATTACCTTTGAATGACGAAATCATCTACCCTATAGATTTTTTAAAACCCTATTTTTTCTTTGATATAGTTTCTAGCCTTTTGCGCATATTCAAAAGCATTTGCTTGTGCCGGATCCTGCTCTGCCTCTACTAACAGCCATCCTTCATACTTATTTTCAGACAAAATCGTAAAGATTGGCCCAAAATCGATGCATCCATCTCCTGGCACTGTAAATGCACCTGCTCTAACCCCTTGAAGGAAACTTAAATTTTCTTTTCTAACTTTCTCTCGCATTTCTGGACGCACATCTTTTAAATGAACATGTTTAATTCTGTTAACATATTTTTTTAATATCGAAATAAAATCTTCCCCTGAATACGCTAGATGTCCTGAGTCAAATAATAAATACACCAAGTTTTCATCTGTCATATTCATAAGTCGGTCTATTTCTTCCGTAGTCTGAACTACAGTTCCCATATGATGATGATAAACCAATTTCATATCCTTTTCTTTTGCTAAAGCACCTAATTTGTTTAACCCTTCAGCAAATTGCTGCCACTCTTTATCATTCAAAAAATATTTGCCTTCAAATATTGGAATATCCTGCTTTCCTTGTATACTATGTCCTTGTTCCGATACTACAACGACTTTAGCCCCCATAGCATGTAGAAAATCTCTGTGCTGAATGAATTCTCTTTCTGTTTCTTCATATGGCTTTGTTGTCAAAAAGGCACTAAACCAAGCACTTGCTATTTGTAATCCTCTTAAAGTAAGGGCCTTTTTTAAAACATTTACATCTTTGGGATATTTACAACCTACTTCTGAACCAGTAAAACCAGCAAGAGCCATTTCGCTTATACATTGTTCAAAAGTATTTTCTTTCCCCAGATCCGGCATATCATCATTCGTCCAAGCGATGGGTGCGATTCCTAATTTTACTTTTTCCTTGTTAAACATACCCTTCCTCCTACTTCACAATTGATTTGACTTGGCATTAAGATCTTTTCAAGTATTGTATAGTATACCAATACATCCCAATGCAAAATATTGCGAATATTGGTTCCATACTATTACTTTTCTTATTTTTCCGGCCATATTTTCACATTTTTATCTAGTAACCATGTATGCTTTTCATCATCAATTCGATCAGTCCATGGATTATTCTCCAGATGTCTGATCATCCAGCAATAATACATCGCATATCCTGGAGCAGATGTTTGGGGGTGGACTAGACCTCCCGGTATTGCTAAAAAGCTATTATCTTGTATTTTATAAGCATCTTCACCGACTAGACATAAGCCAAATCCCTGTGGTTTATTGAATTTGTAGTAATACACTTCTGGCTGTGGATGATGATGAGGAGGGTAACTCGACCACTTACCTGGATAGGTTATTACTTCGCCCATAACCATATTGGAGTAAGGGGCATTACGATAATCAAATACTGTCCTAACGACTCTTCTAGCAACATCATTCCAAACGCCTTCACCAAAAATATCACTTTGACAGTCAGCAGGACTGTATAGCTTAGCTGCAAAACTATTCTCATTTTCAGTACATTGAACGAGTATTTCACTTGCCTCTAAAAATTCTACAGTAACCTCTGTCTCTTTTGGAACATGCAAACACCAAGGGTCTTCGTCAAATACAGATCTTCTTTCGATCACTTCTTCTCTAGCCGACCATTTTATCTTGATCTTGCCATCTAATAGCAAAATAGCAATTTCTTTATGTTGCTGGTAATAGGATTCATGGGAATCTTTATCGAGCTTTACAATGCTGATATCCATTAGCATTTCTTTATTTTTTCCATTGACTTCACATAATGAACTTAAACCATATTTTAACTCACCGATATTGTGAATCATAATGTTATCCTCCTACATTCTTGCTACCATCTCTCCATGTTCCTCTTTGCTCTTTCTTATAAATTCTGTTACTTCCTCAACCGTTGGCATTGCTTCGGAACAACTATGACTAGCTACTAACATAGCAGCTGAAGCACTGCCAAATTCTAAACAGTCAATCATGTCCCAACCTTCCAACAATCCATAGATAAAGGCTGATGCATAAGCGTCGCCTCCGCCAAATGACTTAAGAAGTTTAACGGGAAATGGTTTAATATTATATTTTTTTCCATCTGTCGTGTAAGCGGTTGAACCATCTTTTCCATGCTTAATCACGACAATTTTATTTCCATATGCAAGCCATCGTTTCGCAGTCTCTTCATCACTGCTCTCTTTGGTCATCAGTCCTTGCATCAGATCAAACTCTTCTCTTGATCCTATAATTAAATCACTGCTCTTACCAACGATAGAATAATAAATGGCAATCTCGTCTTTATTCAGCCATGAATATGCACGATAATCAACGTCAAAAATAACCACTGTGTTGTGTTTCTTCGCATATTCCAAAGCCTTTAATACTGCTTCCCTGGAAGGGCTTTTTGCCAATGCAGTTCCGGATACAACAATTGCTTTCACATTTTTTATGTATTCTTCATTAATTTCTTCCACTGCTAAACTTAAATCAGCAATGTCATTTCGATACATTAGAATGCTGCTTTCCGTAGGACTCAATATTTCCGTGAAAGTAAGACCTAATGATTCACCATTCTCCGCCTTATAAATTTGTGATGTATCGATTCCTTCTTTATTAAAATAATCAATAATAAATTCGCCAAATCGATCTTTTGACACTTTTCCTATGAATCCTACTTTTTTACCTAATCTAGCTAAACCAACTGCTATATTAGCTGGCGATCCGCCTAAGTACTTTTTAAAAGTTGTACTTTCGGCAAGGGTTCTATTGATATCCACAGGATTAAAATCAATTGCGGCTCTCCCAATAGGTACAATGTCAAACTTTCGGCTGTTATCAAATTCAAGATGTTTCATTTTATCCTCCTTTTTTTGCTTTGTATTTATCTTTTATCAATTTATTTCCATAGAGCTTTGTAAATATTGATTATGTCTTCTTTTCCAACGTTTCTTATTGTATTTTGCGGGCTGCCGCTCTTTAAGGCATCTTCTGCCATCTTATCTAACTGATCAAAGAATTTTTTCTTATCTACGCCAAACTGTTCCGGCGTGCTAACCTGCAATTGAGCGCATAATTTTTCTACTTCTGTTATAAAGGCTTGCCCGCCTTGCAAGTCACTCATATTGCTTTCATAAATTCCCGTTGCTCTTGCTAAATCACAAAACCGTTCCGGACTTCCACCCAAAGCAAATTTTAAACATTCAGAAAGCAGCATTGCATTTGATAAACCGTGAGGCACATGAAAAAGTGCTCCTATGGGTCTGCTCATCCCATGGACAATTGTTACTGAAGAGTTATTAAAAGCAATACCAGCTTCAAGCGCAGCTATGGACATTTCTTTTCTTGCTTCAATGTCCTTGCCATCTTTATAAGCTGTTAACAAATTTTTAAAAACTCTTTTAACTGCTGACACTGCAAAAGTATCTGACATAGGCTGGGATTTCTTAGATGTATATGCTTCTATGGCATGAGTTAAAGCATCAATGCCAGTCGCTGCCGTAACGTTGGGCGGTGAAGTAAGGGTTAACTCTGGATCTACAATAGCTAATGCAGGTAATAATGGTGCTCCTTTTAGCAGCATTTTCACCTCAGTTTGCGTATCTGATATGATGGTGAATTGTGTCGCCTCTGAACCAGTTCCAGCCGTTGTTGGTATGGCAATTAACGTAGGTGGTAGAGTAGTGATTTCTTTTCCCATATAGTCGGCTAACGTTCCTGGATTTGTCAGCATGGCACCAATTGCTTTCATCGTATCAATCGGACTGCCCCCGCCTATAGCGATCAGAAAATCACAATTCGCTTCTTTATACGTTTTAACCCCTTGATAAACCATTTTATCGGTAGGCTCACTATTGATTTCTGCAAACAATTCATATCCGATCTTTTGTTTTTCTAATAAATTGATTAATTTTTGAACATTTCCAATGCTCACCATCATTTTGTCAGTAACGATAAGAGCTTTATTTCCAGATTTCTTCAAATAAGAACCAGATTTCTCTAATGCCTCATTCCCCGAAATAATAGTTCCTGGAATTAAAAATACATTCGACACAATCATCATCCTTTTTTGCACACGCATTTTTTGTATGTTTTGATAACATTATGGTTATATTAAGATGTTGATTATTATCTTATAGTTACATTCTAGTATATTTAAAGAGCAATTGCAATATTAAATTATCACTCTTTTTAAAATATTTTAACATTATAAATTTTCAGTAATTAACATCTTAATAAGAACTTACTTTGTACATTTTGACAACATCCCACCGAGTCCCATCTTTTCTTCTCTGAAAATCCGAGGATCCATGGTTTTAAGATCCCGAGCTATAATCGGTTCAAAATCCATATGTGCTAATACATCTTTCTCAAGCTCGACTCCCGGAGCAATTTCAATTAAAACCATTCCACCAGGCGTTAGACGAAATACTGCCCGCTCAGTAATGTAGAGAATCTGTTGCTTGCTTTCCCTAGCATATTTACCACTAAAAGTAATTTGTTCAACATGATCCAAGAACTTTTTATTTCGCCCTTCTGTAATGATATTTAATTTGCCATCTGCAACTTCAACCTTTAAACCTCCTGCCATAAAGGTACCAAGAAAGATGACTTCTTTTGTATTCTGAGTAATGTTAATAAAACCACCACAGCCAGCTATACAGCCTTTAAACTTACTTACATTAATATTGCCATGCTTATCGGTTTCTGCTAATCCCAGAAAAGCTAAATCCAAACCACCGCCATCATAGAAGTCAAATTGATAAGGCTGATCCAATATCGCTTCTGGGTTACTGGAAGCTCCAAAGTTTAGATTGCCAGCAGGGATCCCGCCTACCGGGCCTGCTTCAACGGTAAGAGTCATCATATCTCCCAGCCCCTCTTCATTTGCCACGATGGCGACCCCTTCAGGAACACCAATACCAAGGTTAACAATTGCATTCGGAATTAATTCCATCGCAGCACGACGGGCAATCACTTTTCGTTCGTCTAGTCGCATTGTACAGTTATCTGACAAAGCTGATACATTCATTTCCCCTGAATAAGCAGGATTATAGATTTCCGAAAATGTCTGCTTATGATTAGCCTGCTCTGCTACTACAATATAGTCGACCACAATCCCTGGAACTTTTACATTCATGGGATGCAGGCTGCCAGACTTAACGATACGTTCTACCTGTACAATGACAATTCCTCCAGAATTTCTGGCAGCTTGGGCAATGGATAATAGTTCTAGTGAGACACACTCCTTTTCAATGGAAATATTCCCATTTCCATCGGCCGTAGTGCCACGAATAAAAGCAACATCGATTGGAAAAGGTTTATACCATAGCCATTCCTCATTGCCTAACTCAATCACTTCTACAAGATCTTGTGTGGTCTTTTTGTTAATTTTTCCACCCTCAATCCTTGGGTCAACAAAAGTATTCAAGCCAACTTTCGTAATAACACCCGGCTTCTTGCCGGCTACATTACGAAACCACTGGGTAAGCGTCCCCTGAGGAAAATTATAAGCCTCAATTTTTTCATCAACGGCTAATTGGCTGAGTTTTGGAGCCGTCTTAAAATGTCCGCCAACTACTCTTTTCACCATATTTTCGTGACCGAAATGATTGGCTCCGCAATCCTTTCCATCCCCTTGCCCCGCACAATAAACAAGCGTTAAATTACATGGTCTACCGTCTCTTAGAAATCGTTCTTCCAACGCAGTCGTTAGTGCCTCAGGATTTGCACTACCAACAAAACCACTCGTAGCAATCGTAACAGCATCTTCAATAAGATTAGCCGCTTCTACCGCAGTAATGATCTTGACCATAACACACCCCTTTTCCTATCGTAATTTTACACCAAACAAAAGTAACAAATTTTATTTATTTTTAAGCATGATTTCACCAAATAGTTCTTCATCCGTTGGCATATTATGCTCAATTGGGGATGAAACCCATGTGATATTAAGCAAATCTGTCCAAGTAATATTGCTGGATGAGGCATTTCCACCCCAAGTTCCGCAGCCTAACGTCAACGTCATTGGCATACCATTCGTCCATGCCCCGCTATTAGCCAGACATTGAGGCTGACGGACCATAATCCTGCTAGTCTTCGTAGTTAGCGCCAGCTGCTTGATATGCTCTTCATTAAAAGAATGAATTCCACACGAATGCCCTCTTCCGTGATAGTTGGTAATCTTATTCACATAGTCGATTGCTTCTTGGAAATGATCATATTGAAATAAAGCTACTACCATAGATAGTTTTTCACCAGAAAAAGGAGCTTCCGGCCCAATTTGGCTCTCTTCCACCATGATAAATTTACAATCCTCTGGTATGTTTATCCCGGCTACACTAGCAATTGTCTGCACTGACTGAGCAATAATCTTAGCATTTAAATGTTGATCCACCCACATGGCTTGCTGCAGTTTTGCTTTTTGTTCCGGACTAAGCAAATAACCGCCTTCGCCTTTAAGACATGCTATAAATTCGGCATATATCTTTTTCTGAATGACCAGCGAATTTTCAGTAGAGCAGCTTGTAGCAAAATCAAAAGTCTTACTGCGCATCACTTTATTTGCAGCATCCTTTAAATCAGCAGTTTCGTCTACTACAACAACCGAATTTCCTTGTCCAACGCCATAAGCTGGAGTTCCCGATGAATAAGCTGACTTTACTAATGCTCCACCGCCTGTTGCAACAACTAGATCACATTGTTTCATCAATTCGTTTGTTGATTCAAGAGTCGGTTCTTCAATGCCAACGACTAAATCCTCTGGAGCATTGTATTTTTTCAGAGTAGTTCGTATGATATTCACAATATGGGTATTCGTTTTTTTCGTCCGGGGATGGGGTGCAAGGATGATCGCATTCCTTGTCTTAATTGCCATAATGGCTTTGATTACAGGTGTAGCTTCCGGATTGGTACATGGCAGTATTCCTGCGACGACTCCTACGGGTTTGGCTACCTTAAAAATCCCTTTTTGTTCATCTACTTCTATAATGCCAACGGATTTTTTCCCCTTCATATCTCGAAGGGTGCCTTTGCATTTCGTCATTAATTTGGCATATTTAGACTCATAATTACCCATTCTTGATTCATCAACAGCCATTTGAGAAATCTCTTGCGCTGGTCCATCTTTTACAATATTCCATACAATAGCAGTAACCAGTTCATCTACCTTTTCTTGGCTGTAACCACTCGCGATATTTTGAGCTTGACGTGCTCTTACAATTAAACTAGCAATGTAATCCTCTGTATTTAAATGTACCGGCTTATTCATACGAGTTCTCCTTACTTTATAATTTTATAAATTCATTACAGTACTTTCACAAATACGTTTGATTGAATATCTTTACTTAAGAGTTTTTTATGCTTTATTTTGACTGCCGAAAATTAAAATATGGTTTTTAACATTTTCATATGTCGCGTCAAGCACAGTGTCAAGATATTGAAAGAACGTAATATCTTTCGATCCCTTAGACAATTGGTTAACTTTT
>Ga0316600_10000259_pt1 | contig 28373 bp, 25 predicted proteins | sample OWC_soil_day5_CT_FD_207652 | JGI IMG/M metagenome (GOLD analysis project Ga0316600, IMG submission 207652) | Wetland soil microbial communities from Old Woman Creek delta, Ohio, United States - OWC_soil_day5_CT | ecosystem: Environmental > Terrestrial > Soil > Wetlands | place: USA: Ohio... | reverse complement strand
AATCGCCAGGAGTAAGGTGGTGATGGTAACCCAACGATATTGACCGCCCTTATTTTTTTCGTGGATGATTAATTCTGGCTCATTCTTTTTAAGTTCCATACATATCGCGCCCTTTCATTTTAAAATATAAAGAAAACTTGGCTTCAACCAAGGATCAGCGCGGGCTGAAGCCTTAGTTGCCTTTACTTGTTATCCGGAAGTATATACTTTCGGATAACGTAAAAAACTCCTCATCCCATTGCATAGGGACGAGGAGTTAATCCGCGTTGCCACCCTGATTGACTTTTAATAAAGTCAGGCGAAATACAAGGTGCGGGATAAATAAATATCCGATACCCGCTTCCTGATAACGGCGGAAGAATCCCGACAGCGCCTACCCCACGAATTGTGGATCAGACTGTATCTCACAGGCCCATTCCACATACTGAGTAGTGCCAAACTCTCACTGCCATTGGCTCGCTGCAACCCTCTTTGTATTGTGTACTCTTCCTGGTCATCGATGATTATCATGTATTTGAACGTATTATAACAGTTAATATGCTAACTGTCAATAAGTTTTTTTGGAAAACATCATATCTCATTTGTTGACCATATTTTAAACGAATGAGAATCCAAGACAAAGTATCAAATATAATTACTAGGTGTCTCGACAAGAATTGCCTTAGTAGCAGGGGTGATAGCTTGCACTATCTCATCAATATCACTCCCATCGACAAAGGTTACTGTTAAACCCAAATTGATAAATTCTTTATTGATTACTCGATATGTACCACCATAACAATCTTCCACAACAATTAAGTGATCCCCTGTTTTATATACCATCAATACAGCAGTAACGGCAGCCATGCCTGAGGCAAAGGCTAACCCCAAGGTTCCGCCTTCTAACTTAGCAATCCCTTCTTTAATATCTTTCTTGTGGGATTTTGGCTGCGGGTATAGGCAAAACCTGTGTTTTGACCTAGTACAGGATGACGAAATGGCGCCATTTGAAAAATAGGGGTGCTAATCGCCCCAGTTTTCTCATCAGTACAGACGCCAATATGAACAATCTCCGAATGTAAATTGATAATAATCCTCCTTAGTATTTTTGTTTAATGTTTGCTTAATGGCAACATCTTCCTCTTATCTCTCAGGATTAGTATCCTGCTGGAGTTAGCACCGCTACATTGCTGCCGGTTGCCGGGTGTCATAGGACCAGTCCCTCGACCGCTCTAGATAAGAAGTATCTAATTTTTTACTGATAATATCATAACAAATTAGATACTGCCAATACCTAACAAACGTATAAAAAAATAATTGCATTTATATTTTTATATAGAGATTGGCACATGAAAATTATAGTGATATATTCGTGAGAATTAAATATAACAGCCAATTGGAAAACCAAAGGCTAAAGGTGTGCCCTATTTAGGGCAGACATTCTTAGCCTTTTCCTTTAAAACAGATATTTGGTAGAAGATATTGGATGAGTCGGTGATCCTATGATATGAAAAATAGGACTTAAGGTGCGGAAAATAGTACAATAGTCCTGCTTTTAAATAGACAAATAATGTAATTTCAGGTATAATTGTGAGAATATCTGAGAAATATTGAGCGAACTTATCGAAAGATAAGGACGCAAAGCTATGGGTCTAACAATAGTAATCTGTTCATGATCGCCAAGCTGCCGCTTTAGTCGAGGCTAAAAGGTCTGGCTTTTATTTTCCAGGGGAGATGAGCGTTATGTGGCAAGGACTCTTTTTTAAATATACTTCAGCAGTAGTAGCATTGATGGGGATTGTAATAGGTATTTCTATGTGCCTTATACATGAGTTATTATTAGCTAATAATAATGAGTTTTCGCATATAATTGCCTCTTTGTTCGTTAGTATTATTCTTGCTCTTGTGGGTTATATATGCGGTAAGTTAATGCAAAACCTACACCACTCTGCTCATAGAGATGAATTAACAAATCTTTGGAATAGTAGATATTTTTATTCAAAGTTAACTAAAGAAATCGAAAAAATGAAAAAAACTAAGTCTTCATTATGTATAGCATTTATCGACCTTGATAACTTTAAAATGATAAATGATACTTATGGACATATTGCAGGAGATGAAGTATTAAGAGGAATTGCGACTATCTTAGCGGGAAATACGCGATATAGTGATATAGTTGTAAGATGGGGTGGTGACGAATTCGTGATTATATTCCCTGATACAAACCTAGCAAATGCTTCTTTACTTGTTGAAAGACTACGGAGAATGATCGAAGGTAGTAGGGATTGCCGCCAAGTAACAATTAGTGTAGGTGTCCTGTTAGTAGAGGCTGAAATGGAAGTTTCGCAGCTACTTAAGATGGCCGATGATACATTATATAAAGCCAAGAAAACAAAAAATTTCGTAGTCTTAAATACTCATTTGTAAATAAAACCTAGGTATCATTAGTCGTATGACTTGGCATAAATTGGAATTTTAAAAAAGATAAATTAATAGAAGGAATAATAAAAAAATTGTCTAATTATAATAATGGGATATGGTATACCAAATGTGTTCCAATGAATAGACGTATATACAGGAGATTAGAATGGGTGATTTGATAATTACTGAACAAATTTCTGAAATTAAGCAATTGAGAGACATTATTTTTGAGCATTTAAGGCAAGAAATTCTCGACGGTAATCTTAAACCTGATGACAGGTTGATTGAAAGAAATATAGCCGCCAAACTTAATGTAAGTCGGACGCCAATTCGTGAAGCATTGCGTAAACTAGAATCAGAAGGGTTTGTTGAACACGTACCTCGAAAAGGTGTTGTTGTTCGTGGATTTAATATCACGGAAATTGAGGAAATATACGATATTCGCAAAGAATTAGAATGTTTAGTAGTACGCAAAGCAATTAGCAATATTACTGATCACGATATTCATATAATGAATGTTATCTTAGAGGAATTAGAAAAGGAAGAGCAGGCAGACCAGGCTCACTTGACGGCAAAAGGGTTACATGACTTTGATGAAGTAATTCTCAATATGACACATATGCCTTTATTGAAGAATTTTGTCCATGTCTTGAAAGAATCTCTGATTCGCTACCAAAGAATCAACTTGTCACATGCTCCTCGCCGCAAAGATGCGATTGGTGAGCATAAGGCAATACTACAAGCCATTATTGATCGAGATGTTTTGCGGGCTGAGAAGTTAACAATTGAGCATATTGATAATTCAAAAGAAGAGCTATTTAAAAAATGTCGATTATATAAGTGATGATCTCTAATGTTTAATTGTAGAAATCATCATTTATTTATACTTGCTTTTGGTATACCGTATACCAAAAGCAAGTATAATGAATATAGAAAAAAATGAAAGAAGTGTGATTCACATGGTGGAATTAGTCGGTAAAGGTATTTATCTTTTACAGGGGCAGGTTATTTTGGAAGATGCTGATAAACTAGAAATAGAAGAGGTTAATCACCGTTTGAGTTATGAGGGGCTAGAGCCAATTTTGGCATCTAGCATCGAACGGGAAAAGGCGCGTACTGGAACAATTGCCTATCAAATTCTTACTCGGCACAATACGACTGATGACAGACAAAATTTAAGATTACGTTTTGATGCATTAACATCCCATGATATTACCTATGTTGGTATCGTTCAGACTGCTTGTGCTAGTGGCTTAAAAGAGTTTCCTGTTCCCTATGTATTAACAAACTGTCACAATAGCCTCTGCGCTGTTGGTGGCACAATCAATGAAGATGATCATGTATTTGGTTTTTCGGCGGCCCGGAAGTATGGTGGCATTTTTGTTCCTACACATCAGGCGGTTATTCATCAGTATATGAGAGAGATGATGGCTCGTTGCGGCAATATGATTCTTGGCTCTGATAGTCACACTCGCTATGGTGCACTAGGCACAATGGCGATTGGCGAAGGTGGTGGGGAAATTGCTAAGCAACTACTGAAGCGTACTTATGATATTGCCTATCCTGAAGTGATTGGAGTATATCTAGAAGGTTGCCCACGGTTAGGTGTTGGACCTCAGGACGTTGCTCTAGCCATCATCAAGGCTGTCTTTAAAAATGGCTTTGTCAAAAACAAGGTTATGGAATTTGTCGGACCTGGCATTAGTAATCTTACCGTAGATTTTCGTAATGGCGTTGATGTTATGACGACAGAGACTACCTGCTTATCTTCCATTTGGCGTACCGATGAACAGGTACAGGAGTATTACCAAATTCATGGCCGCTCTGAAGCGTATAGCAAACTAGAGCCAGCAGAAGTGAGCTATTATGATGGTTTGGTTAAAGTGGATTTGAGCCGTATTGAGCCAATGATTGCTCTGCCTTTTCATCCCAGCAATGGGTGGACCATTTCAGAACTCAATCAAAATGCTGTTGATATCTTGCATCAAGTAGAGGTAGAAGGACGAATCCAAATTGATAATCCAAAGATTCATTTTCAACTAATGGATAAGCTCGTTGGCGGTAGGCTCAAAGTGGAACAAGCTGTTGTTGCTGGTTGTGCTGGTGGTACTTTTGAAAATATTGTAGCAATGGCGCAGATTCTGGGGCAGAAATCCCTGGGAGATTTCTCGTTAAGTGTTTATCCATCCAGCCAACCCGTATTTCTTGAACTCATGAATAATCGATCTATCGAAAAATTAACGATAGCTGGTGCGAGTATAAGGTCTGCCTTCTGTGGACCGTGTTTTGGTGCTGGTGATGTTCCAGCTAACAATGCACTGAGCATTCGTCACACTACACGGAACTTCATGAATCGTGAAGGTTCTAAACCCGACAATGGTCAGTTGTCCTCAGTAGCATTGATGGATGCTCGCTCCATTGCGGCTACTGCTTTAAACGGTGGCATCTTAACGCCAGCCACTGAAGTGGAGATGTTACCATCAACGCTTGCCTATAATTTTAACCGTGAGGTATACGATAATCGAATTTATCAAGGATTTGGTAACCCTCATCCTGAAGAAGAATTGGTCTTTGGCCCTAACATTATTCCATGGCCTACAATGCGTTCATTGCCAGAAAACTTGCTGCTTAAAGTGGCGACAGTCATTCATGATCCAGTCACTACCACTGACGAACTAATACCTTCTGGTGAAACATCTTCCTTCCGTTCAAACCCCATGAGACTTGCTGAATTTACTCTGTCTCGTAAAGACCCTGCTTATGTGGGGAGGGCTAAAGCCATTCAGGAAATGGAGTTAAAGCGTCAACAATTATTGACTGATGACAAAGGAATAGAAGCGATTAAAGAGATTTTCTTAACCGTGTTAGAGAAGGAACAAACGCCAGAGCAATTACAACAATTTATTAAGGATACAGGCCTCGGAAGCGTTATCTTTGCCGTTAAGCCTGGTGATGGTTCAGCCAGAGAGCAGGCGGCTTCTTGCCAAAAGGTCTTAGGTGGGGATGCAAATGTAGCCATTGAGTATGCAACAAAACGCTATCGCAGTAATCTCATCAATTGGGGAATGGTGCCGTTCACAATTGATGAAAAGGATCAGTGTAAGTTTGCGGTGGACGATTTACTCTATATCCCAGCAATCCGTCAGGCCGTAAAAGATGGTGCTGAAAGAGTGGAGGCTTACATTGTGAATGCAAATGGCAAAGTTACAATTGAACTGAAAATTGAAAATCTCTCGAAGGATGAGCGAGATATCATTTTAGCTGGATGTTTGATCAATTATTATGCCAAATAAAAGAGGGATTTGTGGTAAGGGATGGTTATCCATCCCTAGCCCTTTGACTTAGCGGTAAGATTGTTACAATTTTTTTAAAACTTATTGTTTGGAATATTTGGAACAATTACGCCAAAACCCATTGAAGATGAAGGAGGAATGCTTGAGAGTAAAGTTGGCTTAGGGTATTCATAATGCAATAAAATATAGGAGGTTGTTAATATGTTACTTATACTTGGTGGCTTTATTGTTATTCTTACGGTGTATTGCTTAATTAAACAGTATGAGACGCGTATGGTTCTTTTTTGTTCAGGTGCTGTAATGGCCATTATCGCTGGTGATCTCATGGGGCCATTTAAAGCTTTTTCCCATGCCATGCAAGAAAATAAATTATTCGAAGCTATTATATCAGTCATGGGTTTTGCCATGGTTATGAAAATAACGGAGTGTGATAAACATCTTATTAATTTGCTGATTAAACCATTGAAGAAGGCTGGGCCACTATTAATTCCAGCGACAACTTTAGTAACGCTATTTATTAATACCTCAATTACAAGTTCGGCAGGCTGTTCAGCAGCTGTTGGCTCAATCTTAATACCTCTCATGATGGCGGCAGGTATCCATCCAGCAATTGCTGCTGCGTCTATTTATGCCGGAACATATGGGGCTATATTTAACCCAGGATATGCACAGGTAGCAATCGTTGTCGATGTGGCGAAATCTACGCCAGTGGCTGTTGTGGCCAACCATTTTACAGCACTGCTAACTGCTGGTGTTATTGGTGCTTTTAGCTTACTTGCAGTAGCTTATTTTCGAAAAGAAAACAAGGGTTATGAATTACCTGCAGACAAAGTGGTAGAAGATACTACGGGGGATTTTAAAGTGAGTGTGCTGCGTGCTGTGATCCCACTTATCCCTATCATTCTTCTAGTTTTGGGGAGTATGAATGTGATTCCAGCCTTTAAGCAATTGCAAATTTCCCATGCCATGATTATTGGTGTATTTTGCGCCTTTTTTGTGACAAGGGTCAATCCGGCCCAAATTTCCAAAGAATTTTGGCATGGTGTAGGAGATTCCTTTGGTCACGTTTTTGGGATTATTATTTGTGCTCTGGTTTTTGTTAGTGGTTTAAAGTCAGTTGGCATTATTCAGTCATTGATTGATCTCATGATTTCTAATCCTTCTATTGCTAAAATAAGCTCAGCTTTCGGACCCTTTGTTTTAGGAGTCATGAGCGGTTCTGGTGATGCAGCAGCTGTTGCCTTTAACAAGGCCGTTACTGTTGATGCTATAAAGTTTGGCTTATCGCCTCTTGATATGGGAAGTATGGCAGCTATTGGTGCTGCCCTGGGACGTACAATGTCACCAGTTGCTGGTGGATTGATTATTTGCGCGACGCTAGCTGGTGCTTCACCAATGGAAGTTGCCAAACGTAATGCTCCTGGTATGAGCTTAGCCTGTATCGCTGTGTTGGTATTGCTGCTATACAGATAATGAGGATAGGGTTTATGTACAATATAAAGGAGAATCAATATGGCTAAAAAAATTAAGATGCTCACTCCTTTAGTAGAGATAGATGGGGATGAAATGACCAGAATCATCTGGAAAATGATTAAGGACATTCTATTGACCCCATATATAGAACTAAAAACTGAATACTATGACCTTGGCCTTGAATGCAGAGACAAGACTGAGGACAAAGTAACAGAAGAATCGGCGCTGGCTATAAAAAAGTATGGTGTTGGTGTCAAGTGTGCAACGATTACTGCAAACGCAGATCGGGTAAAGGAATATAATCTGAAACAAATGTGGAAAAGTCCGAATGGTACAATCAGGGCTATTTTGGATGGAACAGTTTTTAGGACTCCTATTATTGTTGACAGCATTAAACCTTTTGTTAAAACGTGGAGGAAACCAATTACAATCGCCAGACATGCCTATGGTGATATATATAGGAATGTTGAATATAGGGTTAAAGGCAAAGGGAAGGCTGAGCTTGTTTTCACAAGTGATTTCGGTGAGGTTTCGTCTCAAACAATCCATGCTTTTGATGGCCCTGGTGTAATTCAAGGTATGCATAACCTCGATCACTCAATACAATCTTTTGCTAGAGCTTGTTTTAATTATGCTTTAGACCAAAAGCAAGATTTGTGGTTTTCGACGAAAGATACAATATCAAAGGACTATGATCATACCTTCAAAGATCTATTCCAGGAAATCTATGATAATGAATACAAGGATAAATTTGCAGCAGCCAAGATTGAGTATTTCTACACATTAATTGACGATGTTGTTGCAAGAGTCATGCGTTCTGAAGGTGGAATGATCTGGGCTTGCAAAAATTATGACGGAGATGTAATGTCAGATATGGTGGCAAGCGCATTTGGGAGCCTGGCAATGATGACATCTGTCCTTGTATCTCCCGAAGGTTATTACGAATATGAAGCTGCCCATGGAACTGTTCAAAGACACTATTATAAGCATCTTAAAGGTGAGGAGACATCCACAAACTCAATGGCGACACTCTTTGCATGGACTGGAGCTTTGAAAAAACGTGGAGAACTTGATGGAATCAAGGCATTGATTGATTTTGCCCATAAGCTGGAAAAAGCCTCAATTCAAACAATTGAGGAAGGAGTCATAACAAAAGACCTTGAGGATCTTTCGGAGGTCAAACACAAAAGGATTGTAAGTACAGAAAACTTCTTACGAGAAGTAAATGAGCGTCTTGTAGCAATGTTGTAAGGTATAAAGATAAGCGAGAAAGATATCGGAGGGAAATAAAAAATGACACCAACAGTTTGGTGTCATTTTTTTATACCTATTCTACAATGATACGATAGTAAGTTTTCTTGCCCTTGCGGATGAGTAGACTATTATTTTCGAATAAGTCGGCAGTGAGCAAGAAATCCAGGTCGGTTACCTTGATATCACCGATAGAGAGTCCGCCTTGCTGTATAAGTCTGCGGCCTTCACTTTTAGAAGAAACGATTCCGTTATCAGTGAGAACGTCGATTGCTTTTGAACCCAGTATTTCAGACGTAATGGTTACTGTTGGTGCATTATCCAGTGCACCAGTTCCGCCAAATAATGCTTCAGCTGCTTGTTGTGCTTTTTCAGCGACCTCCTGGCCATGGATCAGTTTAGTCACTTCAAAGGCGAGGGTTTGCTTAGCGATGTTGATCTCTTTATCTTTGAGGGCACCTAACCGGCGAACTTCATCCATTGGTATAAAGGTTAGGAGGCCCAGGCATTTTTCCACATCGGCATCATCAATATTGCGCCAGTATTGATAAAAATCATAGGGTGAGGTTTTCTCAGCATCCAGCCAAAGGGCGCCTTTTTCTGTCTTGCCCATCTTCCGTCCGTCGCTAGTTGTCAGTAGGGTGAAGGTCAATCCGTAGGCCAGTTTACCTTCTTTGCGGCGGATAAGGTCTGCGCCAGCAAGGATGTTGGACCATTGATCATCGCCACCCATCTGCATGATGCAATTACATTGACGATTGAGGGCTAGAAAATCGTAGGCCTGCATAAGCATATAGTTAAATTCTAGGAAAGATAGACCCTTATCAAGCCGTTGTTTGAAGCATTCGGCGGTTAACATACGGTTAACCGAGAAGTGCATGCCAATATCTCTCAAGAATTCAATATAATTAAGTTTCAGCAGCCAGTCCGCATTGTTGAGCATCAAAGCTTTACCCTCGGAGAAGTCAATGAAGCGCTGCATTTGTTTTTTGAAGCGTTCGCCATTGTACATGATATCCTCTTGGGTCATCATCTTGCGCATGTCGGTTTTGCCCGAAGGATCGCCAACCATTGTCGTCCCGCCGCCGATAAGGCAGACTGGGCGGTGACCAGCTTGCTGCATATGGGCCATGACCATCATTCCCAAGAAATGACCGACGTGCAGGCTATCAGCAGTGGGATCAAAGCCGATATAAAAAGTGATTTTTTCCTTTGCTAAGAGTTCGGCAATTTCATTTTCGTGGGTAAGTTGTTGGACAAATCCTCGTTCTTTTAGAATATCAAGTACAGTCATTGATTCAAAAGCCTCCTTATGTTTCAGATCTGATTGTCCGGTATAAAGAAAACTTGGCTTGCGCCAAGCCTTAAAGATGTTCGACTGCTAACGTATCGAACAAAGCTTATCACATCGCCCTTTAAGCAACCCGTGGCTGCTTTTTGTAATCGAGAAAGTATACTGTCTGGTGACCTAAAAAAAGTCCTAGTAAAGGACGGATATAACCCCGAGATAACATTCTTGTTGCTACTCTAATCAGCATACAAGTGAAGGTGAAACTAATTATTTCCTATAAAATACTAATTGTAATATAGCAGGATACGCTTTAGTTGTCAATGTCATCCATATCTTATTTTATCATTGCCGATAGCTGATAGACATTATACCCGAACTTCAAAATTACCGTTGCTCTTCGGCTTCGATTCTGCTTGCTGCAGGATTTTTTTTGCTGACGTTTTTGGTATAACTTGTGTTGCTGATTCAAGATTGTTTTGTGAAAGGATCAAGTTCACTATTTCGTCAGAGCTTTCTGTAGAATAATCAACAGTTGATCCTTGTTTTGGCTTATAATTTTTCCACCAATGAACAGCCACTAGGGCAATCGCAATGATAAAAATAAGGACAAAGAAAGTACTAAAACCGGTAGATAAAGAGCTATTTTTTGATAATTGATTTGTAGGGGGAAGGATAGTATTAGAGGTAATCTCTTTAGATGTGTTATTTGAGGTGCTAAAAGAAGCCAACGGAGGAAGGTTATTGGTAGATTCGGGAGCAGAGGCGGGGGGAGGTGTGGATTGTTCCTTAGATGTAGAGACTGCTTTAGATGGATTTAGCGACTGGGGAGTGTTTGTAGTAGAAGTATGTGTATCTGTCGATGGTGCTGTTGTAGACGTTTTCATACTAGGAGGAGTGGGGGGAGTAGGTTTGGTCGGTGGAATTGGGGATTGCATGAGCAAACCTCCTTTTAGAAAAATGTATAATTAGGATAGGCACAGGGGAATATCTCTGAATCTCCTGTGCCTATCCTATCATATTTTATCAATTTCCGAAATAAGGAGGAGAAATATTGATTGTATCCAATGGGGAGAGAGGAAAAAAGGCAATAAGTGGCGATTGACAGGTGTAATTTTGTAACGTAAGATGAATTTAATTGGCGAATGTATAAAAAGAATCCTTGTATTTTTTTTGAAACTCAAAGTCGAATATTGTCGTGATTTGGCGGAAACAATACCGAAAATTTAGAAGGAGTCATTTCTTATGAAAAGTTTTAAAAAACAATTTTGGGGTTATCGGCAAACCGATGTGGACAAATATTTGGACAATTTGCATAAAGAACATCAAATATTGATGAGTACTAAAAAGGTTAAATTGTCTGATGTTATAACTAAGAAAAATAAAATCATGTCTGAAATTGCTCATGCGGAGCAGATATTGAAAAAATATAGAGATGAAGAACGGCAGTCATTTGATTTATTGGCAGTTGAATTAGCGAGTGCCAAGCATATTGTTCGTGAGGCGGAAGAAAAAGGTCAAACTATAAAACGAGCGGCTTTAAATAACTTACAGGCTCAAGAAGAGCGATTGTTCTATCTGCAGGAACTTATGCAGCAGGTTTATGGGAAAATAGCGGATGTGATGACCAATCTGCGGGAGATTAATGATGGACAAGAGGAGATTAATGTAGCTGCAGGGTACTATTCTACAGGATTACGGGTTATTAAAAGATATGGTAGTGAGCGCAAAACCGTTAGTAATACATGCTCTGCAGGGGTAAGAGGGGTAGGATAAGTAAGCTAGTGGGGTGTACAATGATGAGCAGAGTATCATTTAGGAAGGCTTTTTGGGGCTATGATATAGAGTGGGTGGAACAGGTTATAGCTGATAAACTTCGGGAACTGGAGGAAGGGAGTCAGCTAATAGACATTGATGAAAAGCAGAAACAGTTGGAAAATATGCTTGATTTCCTTAAAGTTAAGATGAAAATTGCTGAGCAATGCAGGGCGTTAGTAGTGAGAACAGGTGCCTATGATCATGGCTTTGCCGATCGCCTTATAAATAATGCCCGGGAAAAGGCACTTGCCATATTAGCTGAAGCCTACAATTATGCTGAAGCAAGAAAAGTTGAAGAAACAATTGTTGTAAGGAAAATTGCAGAAATAGAACAAACTTTGGCGATGCTAAAACGTGAAAATAGTCGTATTTTATCAAGCGTACCATTTGAAAAGATCCTGGATCGTGGCAAGCAAGCGGATGACGTAAATGCTTTTATAAATACCCAGGATGATAGTGGTGAAGAGGTGTTTGAAGATCAGTCAATTAGGGTTAGCACTGCTGATCGCAATGTGCTAATCGTCGAAGACGATAAGATGGTTGAACATTTGCTGACCTCGTTACTGGAACGTGAAGGGTTTGCCAGCGTTACTGCTAGGGACGGATGGTGTGCTATGCAATTAATTAATGAAATGGCTCCGCCAAGGGTTGCATTACTTGATATCATGTTACCTTACATTAACGGATTGCAATTGCTTAAGTATATTCGTACAAAAAGAGAATGGGATAGAACAGCAGTTATTATGCTGACTGATAATGTTGCCGAGGGAGACGTTATCTTCGCGATGAAGAATGGAGCTAATGATTGTATACAAAAACCCTTTAGCCCCCGGGAACTGATAGCGCGTGTAAACCGCTTTGCTTAAGTTGCCCAGATGTATAAATGATTTTATTTAAGAGAGTGGGATAGCGAATGTTTAATATTAAGGATCCTGCTATAATCCTGGTGATGTATTTGGACGTAGTGTTGCTGATACTTACATTGTTGCTGTTAGCTTTGGTAGTGATTTTTCGTTTGCGTTTAGATAATCAGGAACGGGGACGGGAACGGTTTATGCAAGTATGGCAACCAGTGATGGATCAGAGTATGTATGGGCTGGCACAATTAGTGCCAAGGCATAGTGCTATACGGATAAAACCTGCTGATACTATGAATTTTTTATTGCTGTGGAACCGTTTACAAGAAGTTTTACGGGGAGAAGTTCGGGAAAATCTCAATGCCATTGCTCATTCAGCGAAAATAGATGCAGCAGTACTCAAAATGCTACACAAGGGAAATTTAAGTAAACGATTATTGGCAATTAATACCGTGGGTCATCTGCGGGAACTATCGGCATGGGAAACTTTAGTTGATATTGTTCAGGAAAATCAAAATCCAATTTTAGCGTTAACAGCTGCTCGAGCTCTTGCCAGAATGGATGGGGAGAAAGCAACTGCTGTGTTTGTGCCGCTGTTGGTACTACATAAGGAATGGCCTGCGTCACATGTAGTCGGGATTTTAAAAGAACTGAATTTAGAAAGCTTTTCTAGATGTTTAGCAGATGCTATTTTACGGGCAGTTGAAACAGATGTGCCACGCTTGGTTCGCTATTTACGATTTGCATCAGGGGAAACAGCCTTAGCTGTCGTACATGATGTATTGCATAAGTATAACAATGCAGAAGTGCTTTCTGCTTGTTTATATGTGATTGGTGAGTTTGGTGATAGGCATAATCTGGGGGATGTGCGTAATTTCGCCAAACATCACAGCTGGGTCGTGCGGTTGCAGGTTGCCCATGTACTAGGCAAGATAGGAACCCGTGATGATATAAAGATATTATTAGAATTACTGACAGATAGAGAGTGGTGGGTTCGCTATCGGGCGGCTAATGCCCTGAGCAGTTTGCCCTTTGTGACGATCGCGGAAATAGAACAGTTTAGGCTTGTCCAGTCCGATACTTACGCCAGTGACGCTTTGACTCAGATACTTGTAGAGAAGAGGTTACTTGTATGATAGAGTGGCTTGGTAGTTTTTTGCAATGGTTTTTTATCATTTATGTATTATGCATGAACCTTGGCTACCTGACACTGAATATAAGCTCATTGTTAAGTATTTTAAAATACATGCAAACACGTAATTTCGAAAGTTTTGTCGGTATTTCGGCTGATTTTATGCCGCCGATCAGTATTTTGGTACCGGCTTTCAACGAAGAGAATACCATTGAAACAACAGTACGTTCTTTGTTGCAACTCGATTATCCACAATTTGAAGTGCTGGTTATTAATGATGGGTCAAAAGACCGCACGCTGCAAACCCTAATTGCAGCCTTTGATTTTCAGCCTTTTCCGGAAGCCTACCGGGTACGCGTTCCAATAAAACAGCCGATTAAGGGGATTTATTGTTCTGCTGAGCATGTTAATTTGCGGATTGTTGATAAAGAGAATGGAGGAAAGGCTGATTCCTTAAATGCTGGTATCAATGCTTGCAGGTATCCTTTGTTTTGTTGTGTGGATGCCGATTCAATTTTACAACGGGAAAGCCTTAAACGAGTGGTAAAACCTTTTATGGAAGATCCGCGGACAGTAGCCAGCGGCGGCACTGTCCGTATTGCAAATGGGTGTACAGTGAAGGGCGGTTTTTTGGTAAATGTTAGTTTGCCGAGTAATTTTCTAGCCTTGGTTCAAATTGTTGAGTATTTGCGGGCCTTCTTATTTGGTCGTCTTGGTTGGTCGCCTTTTAATGCACTGTTAATTATTTCCGGCACATTTGGCGTATTTCATAAAGAAACAGTGATTTCTGCTGGAGCCTATCGTACAGATACTATTGGCGAGGATATGGAACTGGTTGTTCGTTTGCATCGGCATTTACGGCTAACAGGTAAGCCTTACCGGATTACATTTGTACCTGATCCTGTGTGCTTTACTGAAGCACCGGAAGATATAAAGGTTTTACGCAATCAACGCATACGCTGGCAGCAAGGGCTTTCAGAATCCTTGTCAGTCAATATAGCCTTATTATTTAACCGGCGTGCCGGGGTGGTGGGTTGGTTTGCATTTCCTTTTATGGTTATTTTCGAATGGATGGGTCCCATCATTGAATTTGGCGGGTACCTCTTTATGATAGTGGGTTTAATTTTTGATATGATTTCACTACAGGGCTTCATGGCCTTTTTTATATTGTCAGTTAGTTTAAGTATGTTAATTTCTGTTACAGCATTAATGTTGGAGGAAATGTCATTTCATGTTTATAAAGGTGTTAAGAATATCTTACTATTATTTTTAGTGACTATAGTTGAAAATCTTGGATATCGACAATTGAATTCTTATTGGCGGCTAATCGGATTGTACCGTTGGGCTAGAGGGAAAGAGGGAAAGTGGGGAGATATGAACCGTAGCGGCAGTTGGGGACAAAATCAGACTCATATCAATAAAAAGACGCCAGGCCAGTTTAGCAGCTAATGAACAAAAGAGAGGGAAAAGAGATGAACAAGCAAATAGCAGGATTGCTGATGGGAATAGCAATGGCTGTAAGTATGGCAATGCCATTTGTTGCAGCTGCTCCTGTGCAGATAGGACTTAGTTATAGTAAAGATAGTGATGGATTGGATTCTTATTCCTATAGTATAGGTACAGAGAAAGAGGAAAAACCTCTTAATTTTACCGTTTATCAGAATCGCTTGGTTCAAAGTAATACAAGTATTAATGAAAATATGTTATTGGGTAAATGGGTGAAAACTGTATCAAAAAAGGCTAATGTCACGCTATGGACTGGATTTTTAAAAAATGATATCCGGGATTTTATCTCTTACTCAGGGATGTATGACACCGAGGTAAGAGGAGATGATCATATGTGGTTTAGTTACGGTCATGATGCAGTTGGTACAGTATTGGCTCATCAGAATGGAATCTCTACGAATACAACGACATTTTCCTATTTGCATAAACCAGTAGAAGATGTAGAGATGATCTTGAAAGTTGAGCATACAGCATATAGTGACAACAATAACCAAAAAAAGCTTGATATATCTATAGCGAAACACTTTTCAGAGAGATTGAAATTAGGTGTGGCATATGGTTATAACAGTGCAGATTATTCAGCATCACCTGTCTATTATGTTCCAGTACAAGAGAGTACTTTGTCGATAGTACCGCAATTGGCCATTCCAATAGGACTAGGGAAAGTTGTTTTGACAGGTGAAAAATCCTTGGTTGCAGATAATAGTAGTGGCTCAATTTCACGTTATAGTATCGCTACAGATGTTATTTTTGGTAACCTATCTATGGGCACTAAATATTTTAGCGAGCCAGCTTACTCATCCCGAACTTGGCATATGAATTGGAATCATGAGTGGTAGTTAGTAGGTGAAGGGGGGCGTGTTGAAACTAATGTTTCAGAGCGCCTCCTTTTGGCAATTTTATTGCGTCAAGTAGTTGTAGGGGCTCTAGTTAAAGACTAGAAATTTTAGTGAGACTATTTTTAGGCCATGATATAACGTGTTATTCGGTATGATTATCATACACTTCAGAAGGTTATTTTTGCATTTCAGATAATTTTAGTAGCCTTTTTCGGAAAAAAGTATCATAATAATAAATAAATATTCCTATAATTAGCAATTATAACTTATTAACAAATTATAATTATCGGAGGTGAAAGTATGAGTCTTATAACAAAAGTGAAGTATTGTAAGGGCTGTGGCGTTTGTGTTGATTTTTGTCCCAAAAAAGTTTTAGCTCTCGATGAAGTTGGCAAAATAACAGTTGTTAATGAATCCGCATGTATAAAATGTGGACAATGTGAAATGCGTTGTCCTGATTATGCCATATTTGTGGAAAAATAAAGGAGTGAAGTTTACGTGTCAAGAGTTGTACTCATGCAAGGTAACCAAGCTTGCGCAGAAGGTGCTATTGCGGCAGGCGTGAAATTCTTTGGTGGTTATCCAATCACCCCGTCTACAGAAATCGCCGAATTTATGGCAAAAAGATTACCGCAAATTGGTGGTAAGTTTATTCAGATGGAAGATGAAATTGCTGGGATAGGTGCAATTATCGGTGCATCACTGACAGGTAAAAAAGTTATGACTGCCACCAGTGGTCCTGGTTTTTCCTTAAAACAAGAACTACTGGGCTATGCTGTTATTACTGAAATACCATTAGTATTAGCGACTGTTCAACGTGTAGGCCCAAGTACTGGTCAACCGACCTCACCATCCCAAGGGGATGTAATGCAGGCTCGTTGGGGAACTCATGGCGATCATCCGATTATTGCGTTAACGCCAGCTAGTGTCCCAGAATGTTTTTCTCTTACCATCAAGGCCTATGAGTTATCAGAAAAGTACCGCATGCCGGTTATTTTGTTAATGGATGAGATTATAGGCCATATGCGTGAACGCATTGAATTACCTGATTCCTATGATGAGATTGTTCAGCCTCAGCGCAAGTTGCCTACGGTTTCTAAGGAAGAGTATAAACCTTACCGAGGCGATGAAGATGGTGTTCCACCGATGGCTGCCTTTGGTACAGGATATCATTGGCATGTAACAGGTCTCGTACATGATGAAACTGGTTTTCCTAACGGTTCTTCTAATGCAACGCAAACATTAATGGATCGTTTAAATGCTAAAATTACAGATCATCTGGATGATATCATGATGTATGAAGAATATCGCTTAGAGGATGCAGACATTGCAGTAATCGCTTATGGCGGAACGGCTCGGACCGCTTATGCGGCGATTGATAAGGCTCGTGAACAAGGAATCAAGGTTGGTATGTTCCGTCCAATTACCATTTGGCCTTTTGCTGACGAACAAATTGCCAAGCTTGCTACGAAAGTCAGCACCATTCTTGTTGCTGAGATGAACTGTGGACAGTTAGTAGGCGAAGTGAAAAGAGTGGTAGAAGGTAAGGTTCCAGTACAGCTTCTCGCTAAATATAATAACGAAGCCATCACACCAGATGAAATGCTAGAGGCTATTATCAATGTGGAGGTCACTGAACCATGCAAAAACTAATTGAAAAATATTATCGTTCTACAAATTTGCCTCATATTTGGTGTCCAGGCTGTGGTCATGGGGTTGTTACCATGTCAATTGTAAAAGCCATTGATAAACTACAACTTGATCATGATAAAACTGTAATTGTTTCGGGTATTGGGTGCTCGTCCCGGGCTTCTGGTTATCTGAATTTTGATACCGTTCACTCTGCTCATGGTCGTGCGCTGCCTGTTGCAACAGGTATCAAACTGTCTGATCCAGAGCTGAACGTCATTGTGATTACTGGTGATGGTGATGCGACGGCCATTGGTGGCAATCATTTTATTCATGCTGCTAGACGGAATATCAATTTAACGATGATTTTATTTAATAACAATATTTATGGAATGACTGGTGGTCAATATTCCCCTCTTACGCCAGTAAATAGTAGAGCATCGACTGCGCCTTTTGGTACAATGGAACGCAATTTTGATATTACTGAACTTGCCAAAGGTGCTGGGGCAACTTTTGTCGCTCGCTCCACTGCTTTTCATACGCAACTCTTAACAGATGTCATTGCAAAAGGCATTGAACATAAAGGGTTTTCACTCGTTGAAGCCATTACCCAATGTCCGACTTCCTTTGGACGTCAAAATAAAATGGGCCGTGCATCAGACATGCTTAAAGCCCAACGGGATCATGCGGTAACAGTCGAAGCTGCTGCTCGCTTAACTCCTGAACAAAAAGCAGGAAAATTCCTAATCGGTGTACTTCATCAGGAAGAGGCACCAGAATATACAGAGCAATATGATGCAATCATTGCGAAAGCCCAGAAAGGAGGCAAATAATATGTATGAAATGCGTCTTTCCGGCTCTGGCGGACAGGGACTTATTTTAGGTGGTATTATCTTAGCTGAAGCAGCTCTTTTAGACGGTAAACTTGCCATTCAGTCTCAATCCTATGGTCCAGAGGCTAGAGGTGGTTCTAGTAAATCTGAGGTGCTTATTTCAGATAAGGTCATTCACTTTCCTAAGGTCACTAAGCCAGATTTAGTACTAGCAATGACTCAGGAAGCCTTGGTTAAATACTCAGGGGATTTGTCTGCTGATAAAATACTTATTATTGATACTACTTTTGTGAAGGATGTACCTGAGAAATTTACCAATGTATATCGTTTTCCGATTACAGAAATTGCTCAAAAAGAGCTGGGTAAAACATTGTTTGCTAATATTGTAGCGTTAGGTGCAATTGCTGCTTTAACGAAGATCGTTAGTGTGGAAGCCATTACAAAAGCTGTTCTTGCCCGTGTGCCAGCTGGAACGGAAGATGTCAATAAACGTGCCCTTGAAGCCGGAATGTCATTGATAATAAAATAAGGGAGGAAACGACAAATGGAGACGGTTGTTTCGGCAGCAACTAGAGAGCCTTTTGTAAAACGCTATGGACTCCTTAGTGCTTTACTTGTGCTCCTGGCGATTATTGCGATTCCAACCCCTGAAGGACTACCTGTTGCCGGTCATCGGATGCTAGGTATTCTGGTATTTTCCGTCATCGTTTGGATGACGGAAGCGATCTCCTATCCAGTGAGCGCTGCTGTTATTATGGCATTGATTGCTTTTTTACTTGGCATCTCTCCTGATGTAGCCAAACCTGCGGAAATTCTTGGGACCTCAAAAGCCTTAACTATAGCTCTTGGTGGATTCAGTAATACGGCATTGGCATTAGTAGGTGGAGCTTTATTTTTAGCTGCTGCTATGACTCATACTGGACTTGATAAACGGATTGCTCTTGTTGTATTGTCTAAAGTCGGTGCCCGTACAAATCGGGTGCTTGCTGGTGTTATTTTGGTGGGGTTTATCTTAAGCTTTTTTGTACCAAGCACTACAGCAAGAGTATCTTGTATGGTACCTATCGTAATGGGGATTATCGCCGCTTTCGGGGTTCAAAGGAAAAGTCGTTTTGCGGCGATTATGATGATTGCGACTGCCCAAGCTGATAGTATCTGGAATGTAGGTATCAAAACAGCTGCCGCACAAAATATGATAGCACTCGGTTTTATTGAAAAAATGCTAGGCAAAACCATTACTTGGATGGATTGGTTTATTGCAGCAGCTCCTTATGCTGTGATCATGTCTATTGTTTTATATTATTTGTTGCTAAAATTAATGCCACCTGAAGTAGATGAAATAGCAGGTGGCAAAGAAGCCATTGCTAAAGCAATGGCAGACCTTGGTCCTATGCGTGCTGACGAAAAAAAATTGTTATCCATCTCCCTTATACTTCTCTTTTTCTGGGCTACAGAGAAAATTGTCCATCCTTTTGATACGTCTTCCACAACCATTGCAGCAATTTCCTTACTGCTCTTACCAGGTATCGGGGTCATGAGCTGGAAAGATGCCCAAGCCAAAATTCCGTGGGGTACTCTGATCTTATTTGGTGTCGGCATCAGTTTAGGATCAGCCATTCTATCGACGAAAGCGGCAGCTTGGTTGGCTAAAATTATTGTTGCTGTATTCGGACTCCAAACCTTGCCAGCATTGACCATTCTTGCAATATTGTCTGCATTTCTCATTATCATTCATTTAGGGTTTGCTAGCGCCACGGCGTTGGCCGCCGCGATGATTCCTATTCTCATTAGTATTCTTCAAGGTGTACAAACTCAAGGGATCAACGTAATTGGAATGACTATGGTGCTTCAATATGTGGTCAGCTTCGGTTTTATTCTTCCTGTGAATGCGCCACAAAATATGATTGCTTATGGCACAGAGACTTTTGAGGTAAGAGATTTTATTAAAACAGGAATCCCGTTAACAATTATTGGGTATATTACAATTCTGCTTCTAGGTGCTACTTATTGGAAGTGGCTGGGTATTGTATAAAGAAGACTTGATTCAGGTGGGGTTTTAACTCCATCTAAATCTTAGTCGCCCTTATCCAGGGACTTGGCCATCGGATAAAAACAAAATAAAAGAAACAGGACTGTGGTCCTGTTTCTTTTATTTTAAGCCCATGATATTTTTAAATCTTTTTATGTTACTGCGACTGACAGGCACATCTTCATGGTTAGCACCTGCCATGCGCAGCAAATAGGAGCCGTGGAACCAAGGAATGATTTCCAGGACTTGATCTAAGTTCACAATATATTGACGATGAACACGCAAGAAGTTGTTATCCGCGAGGATGGCTTCTATTTCTTTGAACATGAGAGTACAGGTATATTGCTTATCGGCAGTACGAATATAGACATCCTTTTCATTCACATAAGCGAGTACTACTTCCTTTTTTTGCAAAGGTAGGATTTTCCCATTATCAATCACACAGATTTTACTGTTTGGATCGAAAGGCTTATGTTGATATTTAGTCGTTAAATGTTGAATTTTTTGCATTACGACAGACAGCTTGGCCTCAGTAACGGGTTTAATAATATAGCCGATTGCTGGTGTATCAAAGGCCTCTAGTGCATACTCTTGGAATGCAGTAATAAATACCACTAATGGTGGATTCGATAGAATACTTAGTTTTTTAGCCATTTCCAAACCGGAGATCCCTGGCATTTTTATATCGAGGAAAATGACGTCTGGTCGATACTCTGTAATATAGGTTATGGCATCGAAGCAGTTATTGAAGGTTCCTTGAACTTTTACATCAAGATGCTTTTTTAACAGATATTCAATCTCATCACAAATAGGCTGTTCATCATCGACAATAACGGCTTTTACTTGCATATTAGAATTTTCCTCCCTCTGGAATACGCAAGGTAACTTGTGTTCCCTTGTCTTCTTCGCTCTCAATTGAAATTTGATATTGATTGCCGTAAATGCTGGTTATACGTCCATTAACGTTACTTATTCCAATTCCTTCGGCCTTCGCGCTGAGCACGCATTGCAAACGATCACTTGGTATTCCTACTCCATTATCAGCAACTGCAATGACAACTTCATTTTGATTGCGAGTTGCCGTAAGGGTAAGAATGCAGTTATTAATTTTGGGAAATAAGCCATGCTGAACGGCATTTTCAATTAAGGGTTGAATGGAAAGTAAAGGGATGGATGTACTCAATACAGACGGTTCTACGTGAATAGTTACTGTTAAACGGTTACCAAATCGACATTTTGCGATTTCTAAATAGGCTTCAACGGCCTGTAATTCTTCATGAATGGTCACAAAATTTCGGTGCTCACTAAAGCTGCGTTGCATTAATGTTGATAAATGGCCTAGTAAATTGCGTGCTGTATCAGGGTTGGTACGGCAAAAAGACATAATGATACTGAGGGTATTAAACAGGAAATGGGGGTTGATTTGCGCTTGTAGCGCTTTTAGTTCAGCCTTTTCCCGCATAATCCGTTGCTGATCAACTTCGGCAAGTTGAATTTGTACTGATAGTAAATTGGCCACGCCGTCGACAATTCGCAAATCAAGTTCAGAAACATCTTCCTGCTCTTTTTTAGATAGTTTAATGGTTCCGACTGGAGATCCATGAATAAGTAGAGGGGCTATTACACCAGATTGTAAGGGACAATCAAGTACTGGGCAGCCTCTTGCCTCAAGAGAGCTAATGACTAAGGAGTGGCCTTCTTCCAGTACCCGTATGGTGGAACGTGTCATAATGGGTTCACCGACTTTATGGTGATCATCACCGAGACCGATATAGGCTAAGACAACATTACGGTCAGTGATGGAGACAGAATCAACTTTTGTAAGGGTGAAAATAATTTCTGCCGTTTTTTGTGCCGATTCTGTAGTTAAACCGTGGCGAAGAAAAGATAATGTCTGACTAGCAATTTCTAAAGAAAGCTCGGCGGCTCTGGCTCCGTAATTATCCTGTTCAGATTTGATATTTTCAATAATCAGCATAAATACGATAGTTCCTAAAACGGTTACAATTGTTGTTGGTATCGCAATAATTTTTTCAAGAGCTAAGGCCGCTTCAAAAGGTTTTGCAAAGATGAGAACCATTAATTTCTGGGCGGCTTCAGCAGCGAAGGCGACGATCCCAACAGTTTTCCAGGTCAGGTGCTGAAAACCGTATTTTTGGTGTACTAGTCCTGCGAACAAACCACTGAGAATAGCGGCAACAGCGCAAGTTTCTGACGTAAATCCGCCTTGCAGATAACGATGAATGCCACTAATGAGTCCTGTACATAAGCCTATCCATGGGCCACCCATGAAGCCGCTCATCAGAGTACCGACCATTCGGGTATTGGCGAAACCGCCTTCGATTGGAGTTCCACTATAAGTGCCAACGATAGAAATTAAAGAGAAAATGGAACTTAATACTATCCAAGAGCGCAATCGAGTGGGATATTGAACACAGCTAATTATAAAGCGACTGCGACCGATTAAATAAGCGGCAAGGGCAATCATTGACATATCCCTAGTTAATTCCAGCAATAAATCCATATTGATATCATGTCCTTTGTAAATTGAGAGGGATTATTAGTATAATAATTATATACTAATAATCCCTCTTATTGCTTTATTTATTTCATTTCAAAACCTTTGCTATGTAAAAATTCTTTCATATGGGGTCGTTGCTTTTCTTTGAGGAATGCTGTAATGCCTTCTGTCCAGGTGTTACTTCGCTTGTTGTTAGTTCTTTCCTTATAATAATTACTAATGAGGTCATCATACTCTTTTAGGTGTTTTTCATCTCCATCAGTAGAATAGATATCTTCCTTCAATATTAAAGATAAAGGGAGCCTAGGCTTTGTGGCATTTATTTTTTCAGGATAGCCAAGACACATGCCAAAGACAGGGTAAACATGATGGGGTATCTGTAGCAAATCGCAAACATCCTGAGGATTATTTCGGATCCCACCGATATACACCCCTCCCAAGCCGGCAGATTCTGCAGCAATCATAATATTTTGCGCGATTAAGGCTGTATCTACAGTAGCCATAATGAAAATTTCCGTAGAGCTGCTTTCAATGGTTTCATTATTGATGCTGCAAGCTTTTTCAAGTCGGTTCAAATCAGCACAAAATACTAGAAAAACAGGGCATTCTTCTACATACGGTTGGTTTCCTGACAGCTTAGCTAATGTTCTCTTCTTATCTTGATCGTTAACTCTTATAATCGTATAGGCTTGAACGTGATTAGAGGTAGAGGCATATTGGCTAGCCTGTATAATCTCCTTTAATAACTGATCATCTATCATTTTTTCTTTGAATTTTCTCACAGAAGTATGGCTTTTTAATAGTTCTATAACGTTATTCATAGTAAACCTCCTGAATTTTAGTAAAGATAGACGAAATTTTGAGTATTGTAAAGTTAGTTGCCCTTGCTTAAAATCAAGAAAGTACTATGCTTTCTGATTCCGCAAAAGCCGATAGGTGCATCCTATCGGCTTTGCTTATAACTATTTGCCCCTACCAGCTTTTCTCATCGGCATTTTGTTATTCGTATTATTAGCTTTTCCTTTAGTGGCTTTTTGGAATGACTTATTATTTTCAAGTGCTTTTTTCTTTTTTTCAAGTACTAGTGAGAGTAGATCCATAGAGCGTTCCTCCTTTCTTAACTGATCGACAAAGATAATAACAGAGTAGCACCTGTTTCATATACTTTATTTTCGATTTTAGTTTATGGAATCCCTTTATTAGCTTTGTAATTAATCATTTTTGTATCCTTGGGATGGTTATTGCTTGGCTTTATTGTTTATGCTATGCTAAATGCCAGATATATAAGAAACGCTGGTGCGTCCTTTGTGGTTAATCATTCTCTATAATCGAAAAACTTATACTTTCTTATATAGTAAAAGGAGATTAAAATGAAATTATTATATCAGTACAATTCTCTTACAACAAGAAATAGAAAAATTTAAAAAACGAGTGAAAACAGAAGAGAGTCGTATTTATATGTTGCATGAAATAATAAATGAGAACGATAAAATCATTATGAATATGTCTAATCGAAATACAGTGCCAATGAAAATACTTAGTAAAGGAGATAACAAATTTTTTGTTATTGAATAAAAATGAAAAAATTGATTATCGCAGAAAAACCATCTGTAGCAAGAAATATTGCTGATGCAATCAATGCAAAAACTAGAAAAGATGGATTTATTGAAGGAAATGACTATGTAATAACTTGGGCTTTTGGACATTTATTGCAATTATATGATGTGAAAGATTATGATCCGTCGTTAAAAGGTTGGAGATTAGAAAATTTTCCTTATATTCCCCAGGAATTTAAATATAAAGTTAAAACCTCTGGGATGAATAAACAGCAAGTGGATAGTGGAGCGCAAAAGCAAATTGATATTATAAATTCTTTGATCGCAAGATCAGATATTGAAGGCATCATTGCTGCGACAGATGATGATCGCGAGGGACAGGTCATTTTCGACGAAATAACAATTTACCTGAAAACCCAGAAACCAGTTGAAAGATTACTGTTAAATGAATGGACAAATGACGAAGTTCAAAGAGGATTGCAAAATTTAAGACCTAATAGCAATATGCAATCGTTGCAGGATGCGGGAATTGGGCGTCAATTGGCCGATTGGCTGATTGGCATTAATCTTACCTCGGTGGCAACTGTAAAATATCGGGATGATGAAAAAATAAATGTTTTAAATATTGGACGGGTTCTATTACCAACATTGAAGATTATTTATGATCGTGATAAGGAAATAGAAAATTTCCAAGAATCTAGGTATTATAAATTAATTGCAGAATTTAATACCCAGGAAAAGGTTACATTCGAAGCCACCTATTATGAAGATGATAATGAAAAATTTGAGCAACAAGAGTATCTAGAGGCCATAAGAGGCAAAATAAACGGCAAAAATGCTGTGGTTGTGGCCAAGACGGTTGAAAGAAAAAAAGAATATCCACCATTTTTATTTAACTTATCAAACCTACAGGGGGTTATCACCAGTAAATATAAAGAATGGACATCAGATAAAGTATTAAAGACAGCACAATCCTTATATGAAAAAAAGGCGATTACTTATCCGCGTACGGCCAGCCAGGTTCTGGATGAAAGTTTAATAGAGAAAACTGAAAAAGTATTAAATGCCCATAAGCAGGGTAATCCATTTGCAAATGAGATCATATTTCACACGGCTAAAAGGATATTTGATAGTAAAAAGGTGGAAAGTCATTCCGCAATCATTCCTACATATATGGTACCAGGCAATTTAACAAATGATGAAAAGATTGTCTATGATGAACTAAAAAATCGTTTTCTAGCCCAATTTATGCCTGTTGCAGAGAGCGAGGAAACGATTTTAACGATTAAGCTTGATGATAATCTGTTAAAAGGGATATTTATCAGTAAAGGAAAAGTTCAGCTTACTGAAGGATGGAAAAAAATAGAGAAAGTAACTACCAAAGAAGTAGATTTGCCAAGACTCGCGGAAAAGGAACAGTTGGTAGTTAAAAATGGCAAGGTAACGGAAATTAAGCGTAAAGCCCCTAAAGCTCATAATGAAAAAACCTTGTTACGGGTTATGGAGACCTGTGGGAAAAGTTATGAAAAAGAAGATTCTGAAGAAATGATGCTCTCCATACTGAGTGGATTTAGTATAGGGACACCGGCGACTAGGGCTGAGACAATAAAAAAATTAAAAGATGTTGGCTATATAAGAGCCAAAGGAAAAAGCCTTGTTTGCACTGATTTAGGCAGAATGCTAGTTGAAAGCTTTCCGGTACCAGATCTGTTTGATTTAGAGTATACTGGTAAACTTGAAAAAACACTTGCCGATATTGAAAAAAAGAAATTTCACAAAAGTGATTTTATTAATATGATAATAGAGTTTATAAAAAAATCAGTTAATGCTATAAAAAGCGATCCGAATTTCGGTGCGAAAAGTACTGTGTCTAGTGATGTGGAAATATTGGGGCAGTGTCCAGAATGCAGTAATCCTGTGGTGGAAACTCCTAAAAGTTTTGGCTGTAGTAATTGGAAAAATGGCTGTAAATTTGCCATATGGAAAGATGATAGATATATTACTAGCTTTGGCAAGCAAGTTTCGCCAGAAATGGTTAAACTGTTACTGCAAAATGGTCGAGTAGGCTTTCGGGGGCTAAAAAGTAAAAAAGGAACAACTTTTGCAGCATATTTTCATTATGTAAAAGATGAGAATACGAGCCGTTATAACTGGAGTATGGAGTTTATTGATAATTGAAATTGCACCATATACAAGCAGGGAAATATTAAAATAAATAATCGTAAATACAAGAAACGAGTGGGGTAATTGATCCGGCTCGTTTCTTGCGGAATCAGAAAGTATATCACTTTCTGATTCCAAGTAAGAACGACTAAGGCTTCTGCCTTCGTCTGAGGACTTGGCCGAAGCCAAGTCTTTTCTTATGTTTAGAATTAAACAGAGGAATTGTCAAATGGTTACTAAAAGGTTCCTAGATAATAAAAAAGTTCCTACTTTACAAAAGGCTGCGAAGCTATTTATGATGAGTATAGAAAAAGATCTACTTTAATACATTTTTAGATGAGGATAGAGGGTTATATTTATGATAATAAATACTGGTGCTCGAACCGATATTCCAGCGTTTTTCAGTGACTGGTTATTTAACCGTTTGCAAGCTGGCTTCGTTTGTGTACGCAATCCGTACTACCCAGAGCAAGTCACTCGCTATCGGTTGAAGCCGGATGTTGTAGACGGTATTCTGTTCTGCACGAAAAATCCTAGGCCGCTGTTACCACACCTCCAGGAACTAGAAGATTTTGGTGTTTATTTTTTTGTGACCATTACTCCATATGGGTCAGATGTGGAACCGCAGGTGCCACCAGTTAACCAAGTTATCGCGGATTTTCAGAAACTATCGGTAGCGCTGGGGCGTGAAAAGGTTTGCTGGCGGTACGATCCTATCTATCTTAGCCAGTTTTGGACGATTGATCGTCATTTGGCGGCTTTTGCTGATATGGCTAAGGGACTGTCTGGTTATACGGAAGAGTGTGTCATCAGTTTTATTGATCTCTATGAAAAAACCAAACGCAACTTTCCAGAAGTGCGGGCGCTTTCTGTCGGTGAGCAGATTGAATTAGCAAAGGGGCTGGCTAAGGTTGGCGATACCTATCATATCGCCATTAAGACTTGTGCGGAAACCCAGGATTTACGTGCCTATGGGATTCGCCAAGCTGGTTGTATCACGAAGAGTATACTGGAAAAAGCCTGTGGTATTACTTTAAAAAACATGCCATATAAACCTAGCCGCCCATCCTGTGGTTGCTGCGTATCGAGTCATGATATCGGGGCCTATAATACCTGTCCACATGGGTGTCTCTATTGCTATGCAAATGAGAACCAAAAGCTGGTTGCGAAAAACATAAAACAGCATAATCCGCTTTCGCCGCTTTTGATCGGGGAGATCACCGGGGCAGATATTGTCCGTGATGCCCGTCAAGAAAGTTATCGTGACGCACAACTGATGTTGTTTTGAGTTTATGTTATTTCCAATCGTTACTAAAAGGTTACTATATAATAAAAAGGTGCCTACTTTACGAATAGATCGTAGGGAGTTTATTATAAACACATAACGCAAATTACAATGAAAGATCGGATTTTCGAGGAGGAATTTATGAAAAAAATTACTATTGTGTGGTTAATGATGTCTTTGTTTGTAGTTCTGTTTTCAAGCAGAGTCATGGCTGCGCCTGCAGTAGATGTTCTTGGGCAGGATTATACCTTTCCTAATAAAATTGAAGGACTGCCTGAAAAACTGACGGATTTCAAGGGATTAGAGATTAATTCATTCCAAACCAGCGATGGTGTGAAATTGACATACTGGGAAGCAGGCAGTGGTAAGCCTCTAATTTTTATTCCTGGATGGTCAGCTAATGGCGCAGAATACATCAATGTAATGTACTTGCTTCGGGAAGGCTACCATGTTTACGTTCTTGATCCCCGCAATCAAGGGTTGTCGGAAAACGTGGACTA
>Ga0316600_10000258_pt1 | contig 28404 bp, 24 predicted proteins | sample OWC_soil_day5_CT_FD_207652 | JGI IMG/M metagenome (GOLD analysis project Ga0316600, IMG submission 207652) | Wetland soil microbial communities from Old Woman Creek delta, Ohio, United States - OWC_soil_day5_CT | ecosystem: Environmental > Terrestrial > Soil > Wetlands | place: USA: Ohio... | reverse complement strand
CGCGGCAGAGGGGGGTGTGCAACCTGCAGGGCCTGCAGGACCTCGACCACGTGCAGCGGATGCGGCAGCACTACCGCGCCTGAGCGGCGGGCCCGAGCGGCCCGGCTCAGAACTGGAAAGACTTCTCCATGAGCGCCTGGAGCTTGCGCGCCTGGCGGAACGCCTCCTTGAGGATCCTCCGATCCAGGTCGTTGAGGCCGTCCGGGTCGATGCGGTTGCCCATCTCCTCGCCACGCTGCAGCTTCTCGTACTGGCTGCGCAGCCGCAGCATCTGGATGTAGAGGAAGGATTCCGCCCAGCCCTCCACCTCGGCCGGCTCGAGCTCCCAATGCCTGCCGATCGCGCGCAGGCGCGGGACGGTGCCCGTCTCCCCGCTGCCGGCATAGAGGGCCATGACCCGTGCCGCATCCACGAAGGGCGTCGTGCCGTTCAGCTTGAGATCGAGCGTGTTGCCTTCGGCGCTCGTCACGAAGTCCCGGACCACCCCGAGCGGCGGGCGGTTGCCGAGCGCGTTGATGACCATCAGGCGCAGGAACATCCGGTACTGGACGACGTAGCCGTTCAGCCACTGCCGCAGCACGTCGCAGAGGCAGGCCTCGCCGAAGAGCGGCCGGAAATCGAAGAAGATGCTGGCATTGAGCAGGGTCTGACCGTCGCCGCGCTGGATCCAGTTGGCGAAGGTCCCGCGCCACTCCTCGAGCGACAGGCACCACTGCGGGTTGCTGGCCATCACGCCACCCTTGCACAGCGGGAACCCGCAGGTGTCGAGGGCCTCGTTGACCCGTAGGGCAAAGGGCAGGAGGCGCTCGCGCACCTGGTCGGCGGTCCAGCCGTCGGGGATCTCGAAGATCAGGCCGTTGTCCTGGTCGGTCGAGAGGGTCTGCTCCAGCCGACCCTCGCTGCCCAGCGCGAGCCAGCAGTAGCGGTCCGCGAGCGGCGTCTTGTCGAGCCCCATCTCCGCGACGGTGAGCTCGATCACCCGCGCGGTGAGCAGGTCGTTGAAGGTGGAGATGATCTCGGTCAGCTGCTCGGAACCGACGCCCTGGGCGAGCATGTTGACCGCGAACTGGCGGATGTCGTGCGCCGACTGGCAAAGGCTGCCGACGTCGCTCGCGCGCCGGATTGCGGCGCTGATCTGGCGCAGCCCGACCTTCTGCAGCGAGAACAGGTCGCGTTCCGAGATGATGCCGACGATCTCGCCGCTCTCCTCGTCGGTGACCAGCACGTGACGGATGCCATGGCGGATCATGGCCAGCGCGGCCTCGTAGGCGAAGGCGCGCGGCGGCAGCGTGATGAGGCCCTGGGTCATCACCTCACGGATCGGCGTCGTCAGGTCGAGGCGCGCCAGCGCCACCCGGTCGAGGACGTCGTGCAGCGTGAAGATGCCGATCGGGATGCGGTCCTCCCCGGCGACGATCATCGAGCCGAGGTTGTGGCCCTTCCTGGTCCGCAGGACCTCGACCATCGGCGTGTCGGCCGCACAGCTGACCGGGGTGTGTCGGATGACCGCCGACAGCGGGCTGTTCATCGACTGTTGCTCGGTGGTCGTGCGGGCGTACTGCGCCTGGATGATGTGCTTGGACTGCTCGAGGAGGCTCGCCAGGCGGCGCGTGCAGAAGTCGTGGAAGGGCTCGGAGAGGTGAAGGATCTTGCGGAAGTCCCCCACCGGCAGCTCATAGCAGAACGTGTCCTCCTTGGCGCGATAGACGCTCGCCACGGGGCGCTTGGCCAGCAGCGCACCCAGCGGGAACGACTCCCAGGGGCCGAGCTCCCAGAAGGCCGTGTCGTGCTCGGTCCGGGCGACGTCCTGCTCGCCGAGCACCACCCCCTGCTTGATGATGAACAGCCGGTCGGGGGGGGCGGAGCCGGGCCCGATCAGAACTTCGCCCTTCGCGTAGTAACCGAGCTTGAAGCGCTCGGCCATGAAGGCGAGGTGGTCGCGCTCCATCCGGTCGAACGGCGCCTGGCGCGCCATCTGCTCGACCAGCGCCGCAATCAGCGACCGCTGGCTGCTACTCTGGGCGGCTGATGGGGGGGTGGTCTCGACCGTCGTGCTCATGGCTGCGCTCCACGATAAGGGGCCGCGCGCGGGCCGGTCAGGCATGGAACGCCGCCGCGGTTCCGGACGCCATCGTACTGCCTGGGAATTGGCGAGGAAACGCCGCCCGCAGGCCCCGTCCGCTCGGTTGCGGCGCACCATGAAAACTGACATTCTCACGGGCCGCAAAACGAGAAGACGCCGAGCGCGCAGCATTGCGAAGGGGTGATCCGCTGCCCCTTCCCGCCGCAGGGGCCTGCCCTCCCGGCCGTGGCCGCGCACGTCGGCGCCGAACCCCGAGCCGGCACCCGCCGCGCTGAACCCGAGCACCAGACGAGGAGCGTCCCATGTCCGAAGTGAAGGTCTACCCGGTTCCGGCACAGACCGCTGCCGGCGCGCACATCACCACCGAGAAATACCAGCAGATGTACCAGCGCTCCGTCGCTGATCCGGACGGCTTCTGGGGCGAGCAGGCGGAGCAGTTCCTGACCTGGTTCCAGAAATGGGACAAGGTGTCGGAGTGGGACTACGACCGGAACATCGACATCAAGTGGTTCCGCGGCGGCAAGCTCAACGTCTCGTACAACTGCCTCGACCGCCACCTCGCCACGCGCGGCGACCAGACGGCCATAATCTGGGAGGCAGACGACCCCAACGTCTCCAGGCACATCACCTACCGCGAGCTGCACGACCAGGTGTGCCGGTTCGCCAACGTGCTCAAGTCGCGGGGCGTGAAGAAGGGCGACCGGGTCTGCATCTACCTGCCGATGATCCCGGAGGCGGCCGTCGCCATGCTGGCCTGCTCGCGGCTCGGCGCGATCCACTCGGTGGTGTTCGGCGGGTTCTCGCCGGACTCGCTGCGCGACCGCATCCAGGACTCCAACTGCGAGACGCTGGTCACGTCCGACGGCTCGGTGCGCGGCGGCCGCAACGTGCCGCTCAAGGCCAACGCCGACAAGGCGCTCACGGAATGCCCGGGCGTCAAGACCTGCATCGTGGTCCGGCGCACCGGCGGCGACGTCGCCTGGGTCGACGGCCGCGACCTCTGGTATGAGGACGCGATGGCCAAGGCCTCCGCGGACTGCCCGCCGGAGCAGGTCGACGCGGAGGACCCGCTGTTCATCCTCTACACCTCGGGCTCGACCGGCAAGCCGAAGGGCGCGCTGCACACCACGGGCGGCTACCTGCTGTACGCCGCCATTACCCACAAGTACACCTTCGACTACCACGACGGCGATGTCTTCTGGTGCACCGCCGACGTCGGCTGGGTCACCGGCCACACCTACATCGTCTACGGGCCGCTCGCGAACGGCGCCATCAGCGTGATGTTCGAGGGCATCCCGACCTACCCGGATGCCTCGCGCTTCTGGCAGGTCTGCGACAAGCACAAGGTCAACATCTTCTACACCGCGCCGACCGCCATCCGCTCGCTGATGCGCCTGGGCGACGAGCCGGTGACCAAGTGCGACCTCTCCTCGCTGCGCCTGCTCGGCTCGGTCGGCGAGCCGATCAACCCCGAGGCCTGGGAGTGGTACCACCGCGTGGTCGGTAAGGACCGCTGCCCGATCGTCGACACCTGGTGGCAGACCGAGACCGGCGGTCACCTCATCACCCCGCTGCCGGGCGCGACGGCGCTCAAGCCGGGCTCGGCCACCCTGCCCTTCTTCGGCGTGGTTCCCGCCATCGTCGATGCCAGCACGGGTCACGTGCTCGAGGGCGAGTGCGAGGGCGCGCTGGTGATCACCCGGCCGTGGCCTGCGCAGATGCGCACCGTGTTCGGCGACCACAGGCGCTTCAAGGACACCTACTTCACCCAGTACCCGGGGAACTACTTCACGGGTGACGGCGCGCGCCGGGACAAGGACGGCTACTACTGGATCACCGGGCGCATCGACGACGTGCTCAACGTGTCGGGGCACCGTATCGGCACGGCCGAGATCGAGTCGGCGCTGGTGCTGCACGACAAGGTGGCGGAAGCGGCCGTCGTCGGCTACCCGCACGACATCAAGGGCCAGGGCATCTACGCGTATGTCACGCCGATGGCCGGTATCGAGCCCAGCGACGAGCTGAAGAAGGAGCTGGTCGCGCTGGTGCGCAAGGAGATCGGCCCGATCGCCAACGTCGACATCATCCAGTGGGCGCCGAGCCTCCCGAAGACCCGCTCCGGCAAGATCATGCGCCGCATCCTGCGCAAGATCGCCGCGAACGAGACCGACGGCCTGGGCGACACCTCGACGCTGGCCGACCCGACGGTGGTCGACGACCTGGTGCACAACCGCGCCAACAAATAACCAACAACGACACCGCTGTACCGCACCCTCGACGCCCGGCACCTGCCGGGCGTTTTTTCTTGTGTCCGTCAGTTCGGTCGTTGGCGCCGTACTGCGAGATGCGGGCCTTGCGCCGGGTGCTGATCCCGCCCGTTCCGTGACCAAGGCGTTGGGCGAGCAGCACCCGGCGCAGGGCCCGCTTGCGAAAGACGGCGGGAGCGAATCGGGTATCGTGCGTTTCCGGGACTGGCACATGACCCAGTTTTCCGGTAGGAAAGTCGTGCCTGACCAGCGTCCGAGGTGACCATGCCCCAGCTCCTCCCCATGTCGCGCGCCGCCCGCCTGGCCGGTGTCACCCGCAGCGAGCTGCAGAAGAAGCTGCGCGACCACAACATCGAGGCTTTCGAAGGCAAGATCACCGTCAGCAACCTGCTCGCGATCTACCCCGACGCAGACCTGGAAAGCGACCCGGTCTTCGAGCGCGTCCAGCAGATCAAGGCGGATGCGCGACCAAAGCGGGACTACTCCGACGGCTGGCTGCCCGACCCGGAGGTCCTTATGACGCGGCTGAAGGAGATCAACTCCGTGCTGATGCGCACGAAGTCCTCCCTCAACTACGTCGAACAGCTGCTCAAGGAAACCCTGCAGCGCCTCTCGCACGCCCGATCGCTAAAAGGCGAGGCCCGCCTCACCGTCGTCGATGAGCTGCGCGACTGGCTGGAGCACAAGATCAGCACCGAGATGCCACACCACGACCCGCGGGCGGCCCTGTTCGCGCGGGACGCCTTCCTCAAGGTGCTGGCGCCGACCGTACGCGTCCTGTCGACGGGACACGAGTTCTTCGTCGAAGGCCGGGACTCGTTGCTCGAGGCGGGGCTGAAGGCAGGGCTCCATCTGCAGTATGGCTGCTCGAGCGGCAACTGCGGCTCGTGCAAGGCCCGCCTCGTCTCCGGCAAGGCAACGCCGATCCGTCCGCACGACTACGTCTTGAGCACCCGCGAGCGCGACGCCGGCTACATCCTCGCCTGCTCGTGGACCGCCGTGACCGACGTGGTGATCGAGGCCATCGAGGCGCGGACCCCGGCGGAGCTGCCGATCCAGGAGATCCGCGCCGGCGTGGACCACATCGAGCGCCTCGCGGACGACGTCGCGATCCTGTGGCTGGTGACGCCGCGGACCAACACGCTGCGCTTCATGGCGGGCCAATGGATCACGCTCACCGACGAGGACGACAACAGCGCAGGCTATCCGCTCGCCTCCTGCCCCTGCGACGGGCGGCACCTGCAGGTCTTCGTGCGCCGGCGCGAGGGCAACCGCTTCGCGGCGGCCGTGTTCGACGGCAGCCTCGCGACCCAGGTCATTCACGTGCAGGGCCCCTATGGCGACTTCGTGCTGCGCGAGGACACCACCGACCCGCTGGTGTTCGTCGCCATGGGCGACGGGATCGCTCCGATCAAGAGCCTGGTCGAGCACGCCATCTCGATCGACAGCGCCGAATGGATGCACCTCTACCTGCTCGACGAGCCGGCGTGGTCGACCTACGTGCGCAACCTGTGCCGCTCCTGGCGCGACGCGCTCGACCAGTTCCGGTTCACGCTGCTGCCGGCCGGCACGACGGTTCCCGAGATCGTCGACCAGCTCGGCGCGGACCACGCCGATGTGGCCCGCAGCCTCGTCTACGTCGCGGGGCCGGGCGGGCGGGTGCAGGAGTTCGCGACCGACATCCGGCGCCTGCCGGACTGCACCGACGGCAGCCCGCGGGTCCTGCTCCACGAGCAGTGAGCCGGCGCGGACCTCAGAGCAGGGTCACGCGGTAGCTGCCGAACGGGCCACCGCCGACGCGCACGATCTCACCGGTGTGGGTGCGGTAACCGCCGGCCCCCCGGTCCTGGTAATACAGCTGGAGGGTCTCGCGGATGACCTGGAAGGCGAGCTGCTGCCACGGGATCTCGTGCTCGGTGAACAGCCGCACGTCGATGCTCTCGTCGCCGGGTCCGAAATCGAGGTCGAGCAGCTCGCCGCGGTACAGCATGTAGACCTGGTCGATGTGCGGCAGGCTGAACTCGGCGAACAGCTGCACCGCGCGGACCCGGGCATTGGCCTCCTCCAGGGTCTCGCGCTCGGCACCGGCGTAGGTCGCCTCCCCGTTCTCGAGAAATCCCGCCGGCAGCGTCCAGTAGCCGTAGCGCGGCTCGATCGCCCGCCGGCACAGCAGGATCTGCTCACCCCACTCGGCGATGCACCCGGCGACCACCTTCGGGTTCTGGTAATGGATCACCCCGCAGTCGTCGCAGACGTGCCGGGGACGGTTGTCGCCATCCGGAACGCGCAGGCGCACCGGCGCACCGCAACTGCTGCAATAGTTCATGACCTATCCGTTACCCCGCTGCAACACGGGCATGGCATAGTGGCGCGGGCCGCTGGACCCAGCGGCGACAGACCCTGATCGCCCCCACGCCGCCATGCAACTGCTGATCATCCGCCACGCCATAGCCGAGGACCGCGTCGAGCACGCGCAGAGCGGCGGGAACGACGACGAACGCCCGCTCACCGCAAAGGGCGTGGAGCGGATGCGGCAGGGCGCCCTGGGCCTGAAGCGCCTGGTCCCCCGCGTCGATGTGCTCGCCACCAGTCCGCTGCGCCGCGCGCGGCAGACGGCTGCCATTGTGCAGGATGCCGTGGACGCCCCCAAACCCATGGTGATCGACGAGCTGTCGCCGGAACGCACGCCGGCGGCGCTGGCCACCTGGCTCGGCCTGCTGTCGCCCGAGAGCGTCGTCGCGGTCGTCGGCCACGAGCCGCACCTGTCGGAAGTGGCCGGCTGGCTCACGACCGGCGCGGCGCGCAGCTTCGCCGAGCTCGGGAAGGGCGGCGCCTGCCTGCTCGAGATCACCGGCGCACCCCAGCCGGATAGCGCGGTGCTGCGATGGCTGCTGACCCCGAAACAGCTGCGCCTGCTCGGCGGGGGCTAGCCGCCGGAGACCCGAGATGCCCAGGACCGCGCTCGCCCCCCGGCCTTCCGCGCCGGACGTCAGCACCACGCCGCAGTCCGTCGCCGCGGTCGATCTCGGCTCCAACAGCTTCCACATGATCGTCGGGCGCGTCGACACCGGCGAGATCCAGATCGTCGACCGGCTGCGCGAGCCGGTGCGCCTCGCCGCCGGCCTGGACGCCAGCAAGCGGCTGACCCCCCAGGCCGAGCAGCACGCGCTCGACTGCCTGTCGCGTTTCGGCCAACGTCTGCGCGGCCTGCCGCGCGGTGCGGTGCGGGCGGTCGGCACCAACACCCTGCGCCAGCTCCGCGACGGCGGGGCCTTTCTGCGCGCGGCCTCCACCGCGCTCGGCCACCCGGTCGAGGTGATCGCCGGCCGTGAGGAGGCCCGCCTGGTCTATCTGGGCGTGGCGCACGGCCTCGCCGCGGGCGACGAGTGGCGGCTGGTGGTGGACATCGGTGGCGGCAGCACCGAGCTGATCATCGGCCAGCGGTTCGAGCCCACCGACCGCGAGAGCCTGCACATGGGCTGCGTCAGCAACAGCCAGCGCTTCTTCGGCGACGGGCGCATCACCGAGCCGGCCATGGAGAGCGCGATGCTCGCCTGCGGGCTCGAGCTGCGGCCGGTCAAGGCAGGCTTCCGCGCCACGCGCTGGGACACGGCCGTCGGGAGCTCCGGAACGATCAAGTCCATCGGCGAGGTGGTGCGGGCGGCCGGCTGGTCCGACGAGGGCATCACCCGGTCCTCCCTGAAGAAGCTGCGCCGCGCCCTCGTGTCGGCTGGCCACGTCGACCGGCTGCAGATGACCGGACTCACCGAGGACCGGCGGCCCGTGTTTGCCGGCGGGGTGGCGGTGCTGTCCGCCGTGTTCAAGGCCCTGGGCGTCGAACGGATGCTGGTGTCGGACCTCGCGCTGCGCGAAGGCCTGCTGTACGAGCTGCTCGGCCACATCCGCCACGGGGAGGACGTGCGCGACCGCACCGTGGAGGCGCTCCTGCGGCGTTACGACATCGACCGCACCCACGCGGGCCGGGTGCAGGGCACGGCGGCGGCGCTGTACGCCCAGGCAGGCGCGACGGGCTGGTCGTTCGAGTGCAGCGAAGCCGACGCGCTGCTCGGCTGGGCGGCCGGGCTGCACGAGATCGGGCTCGCCATCTCGCACAGCCAGTTCCAGAAGCACGGCGCCTACATCCTCGCCAACGCCGACCTGCCCGGCTTCTCGCAGCAGCAGCAGGCCATCCTGGCCGCCCTGGTGCGCGGCCACCGCCGGAAGCTGCCGATCGACGTGTTCGAGGCCCTGCCAGAAACCACCCGCGACTGCGCGCGGCGGCTGTGCGTGCTGCTGCGGCTGGCGGTCCTGCTGCACCGTGGCCGCTCCTGCGCGGCCCAGCCCGGCGTCCGCCTGTCGACCGGCGGCATTGCCCTGACGCTGGCGTTCCCGGATGGCTGGCTCGAGCACCGCCCGCTGACGCGGTTCGAGCTCGAGGAGGAGGCGAGCTACCTCAAGGCTGGGGGGTTCAGCCTCGCTTTCGCATAGGCCGAGCCGATCGGGCTGGCCTGGGCGGGTGGCCGTGGCAGCTCCGCGGCCGTCACCACTTCGCGTTCCAGTTCACGACGTCGGGTGTGTACACCCGCTGGCGGGTCGCCGCCCATTCCCCCGTGTGCGGATCGAGCGGGCGGCCGAGGAAATACATCGCCTCGCCATGCTCCGCATCGCGGTACGACCCGCTGTCCTCGACCCGGAACAGGCGCGTCCCGTCACCCCATCTGATGCGAAAATACGTCACTTGTGGTTGCTCCTGGCCGCTGCCGCCTAGCGGCTCGCGCTCTAATAAATCGTTGGTTGATAAAGATTTTGGATGATTTTTCTGAATTTTTCCAGAATTTTGTGATGAAGCGCACAGTTTCGCCATGTTGCGGAGAAGCGACATCTGAGCAGTCACGACGCCAGAACTGTCTGCGTTGAAACGGGAAAACGCACCGGAGAAGACGTGGTTGACTGGGGCAGGCCGCGCTTGGCGTTCGAAGCCGCCTGAGCATCAGCCGAAAAACCCCTGGATGAACCAGCGGTTGCTGCGCAGATCGCGATAGATCCAGAGTCGCTCGCCGGCGCGGGTCCGCGCCACGAAGTAGTCACGGGCCACCCCGCCACCCGCCCACCAGGCGCTCTCGATGCGCTCCCGCTCCCCCTCCAGCTCGAGAGCCCCCTGCCAGCAGGGGAGACCGTCCCGCACCGTCAGCGGCTCGGCCTGTGCGAGCAGCCAGAGGGGGCGCGCCGGGAAACGACAGACGATCCCGCGCCGGCCGGGAGCACAGGGCGCAGAGGAGCGCTCGGGGCGATGGTCCGGACGCACCTCCAGCCCCATCACTGCCTTTGCGCCGAACCGCGCGCGCAGGCGCTCCAGCAGCTGCAGGCCGCGCTCCGTCGTCCGCCCGTCCAGCAGGTCGAGCGGGCGCCCCGCCAGCGGCACGAGGTCGTCGACCGCCAGGGCGAGCGCGCGAACCGGCGCCGGCAGGTCGAGGCGCTGCAGCCGCTCGCGCAGCAGAGCGAGCAGCCGCTCGGCCTCCCGATCCGGGCGGGCGAGCCCGAGCGAGAAGCGGGTCGGCGGCAGGCCCGCGTGGTCCAGTTGCCAGTCCAGCCGCTCGGCACCGAGCTGCCGGCCGATCAGGAAGCCGGCGAGCTCGTGCACCAGGCGTCGCGCCGGGAAGAGCAGACCCTCGGCAGTGACGACCTCGGACGGGAGCTCCACCCGCCCCTGGTAGGTGGCGGGGGGCGTGAAAGGCGGACGGGGATCGGGGGCGACGCCGAGCAGCCGGTCCAGCCAGTCGAGAAAGTCGGCCCCCACCCGCCGGGCGAGGCCCGGACGGGGCAGCGCCATCAGCTCGCCGAGCCGGCGCAGGCCGGCGTCGTGCAGTCCCCGTCGCGCCCGCTCCTCCAGCGGCAGCGCGGTGAGCGGCAGGGCGTTCAGCCGGTGCCCGAGCTCGGCAAGGTCGACCGCCTCGCCGGACTCCCCGCTGCAGGCGAGCCGCAGCGCCCCCTCGGGCGTCGGCGCGAGGAAGGAAACTGCCGCGAAGCCCAGCTCCTCCAGTCCCGCCCTGACCCGCTCGGTCAGGACGGTAAGACCACCGAACAGACGGCCGCTGCGACCGACCTCCAGCAGCAGGGCGTCCGGCTCGACGCTCAGCTGGGAGGTGAACTGGCAGGCCCAGGCGGCGACACGCTGCAGGGCCTCGGCCTCGCGCGCGGGGTCGCGCTCGTGAACCCGCAGCGCGGCGCACAGGGCCCGCGCCCCGCCGGCACCGAATCCGGCCTGCACGCCCCAGCGACGCGCGACGGGGTTGGCGAGACACACCACCGACCGGCCATTGCGGGTCTCGACGATGGCCAACGGCATGTCGCTGCCATTCCCGAGCAGATCGAGGGACAGTGCCGGAAAATGGAGCGCGAGCCAGAACACCGCCAACCTCTCTCGGCGCCTTCAGCCGGCCTCGGCGAACGGCCGTCCCCGCAGGGGGGGCGGCTCGCCGGCCTGGGAGCAGAGGTGGACCGGCCCCGCCCGCCAGCCGCCACGGCGCTTGAGCACCTCGACCAGCCAGCCGTCGGCCGTCGGCTGCACGGTGAGCCGCAGGGCCGCCGGCGAAGGCTCGGCCGCCGCAGCCGGCGCACGGAACAGGAACGCGAGCGCGGCGCCGGCCTCGGCGGCCAGCTGCAGCCGGCGCAGGACGGTGGGTCGGATCGCCGCCGGCCAGGCCAGCACGGCGCTGCAGGCCGCCGAGCGCAGGGCCTGCTCCACCGCCCAGAGCACACCGTCCGCCGTCCCGGGCCGGACGACCAGCAGGCGCTCGAGGGCCATCCCCCATGCCGCCAGCTCCGGCGCATAGGGCAGCAGCGGCGGGGCGACGAAGGCAACCCATCCCGCCTCGCGGCTCAGCTGCGCCAGGGCCGGCATCAGCAACCGCAACCCGCCTGCCCCCGGCCCCGCTGCCAGGACCTCGGTGACGGCGCCACGCGGCCAGCCGCCGCCCGCGAGCAGGCCGTCCAGCTCCAGGTAGCCGCTCGGAACACCCGGCGGCGCAGCGACGGGGGGCTGGTTGCCGCGCCAGAGGTCGGGACGCTGATCCAGAAGCTGGCCTAGCCTCATTCCTTGCCGCAGGTCGCCTGTCGCACGTCGCTTGTCGTAGGTCGGGTAGAGCGCAGCGAAACCCGACGAGATGGGACTCAATCCATTGCCGGGTTTTGCCTTCGGCTCTACCCGACCTACCAGGGCATTCCTAGGGAATCGCCCCCGTCACAGCGGCTCGGCCGCGAAGTTGCGCACCAGGCCGACCCCGATGCCCTCGATCACCAGCTGCTCGCGGCGCAGGTCGAGCTCGATGGGGGCGAACTCCGGGTTCTCGGCATGCAGCACGACGCGGTGCGGCGAGCGACGGTCCCGCCGCAGGCGCTTCACCGTCACCTCGTCGACGAGTCGGGCCACCACGATCTGCCCGCTCTGCGCCTCGGGCGTGGCGTGCACCGCCAGGAGGTCGCCGTCGAGGATGCCGGCGTCGCGCATGCTCAGGCCGCGCACCCGCAGCAGGTAATCGGCCGCCGGCCGGAACAGTCGGGGATCGATGGCATAGCGGTCCTCGACGTGCTCGGCCGCCAGGATCGGGCTGCCGGCCGCCACCCGGCCGATCACCGGGAGGCCCGTCGCCAGGTTCTCCCCCGCCACCAGCCGTATGCCGCGCGAGGTACCCGGCAGCAGCTCGATCGCTCCCTTGCGCGCCAGCGCCCGCAGGTGCTCCTCGGCGGCGTTGGCCGAGCGGAAGCCGAGCCGCCGCGCGATCTCCGCCCGGGTCGGCGGGAACCCGGTCTCGGCGAGGTGACGCCGGATCAGGTCGAGGATCTCGGCTTGGCGCGGGGTCAGGTTCATGTGGACGCTCGACAGTCTCGATAACTGTATTTTTGTACAGTCATCGGCGATCCGCAAGGAAGTGGCGAAAAGATCACGTGCGTGGCGCCATCGCGGCAGGGGGGTCTTCAGCTGGTAGCGGACGTTCCCGTTCGGGGTCTCGGAAGCCGCGCCCCTCGCACGTGACGGCGGTCGGCAAGCTGATGCTCGGCGAGGACGGCGAGGACGGCGACGCAGGCATCGATCGACTTCCCCCTGCGCCGTCGACGACGCTGTGCGCCCGAACCGTCAGTCCTCGATGTTACGATCCGCGCGCCCGCCCACGGACGGAGCTTTTCTTGAGTCGGAACAGCCACAGCGACCATCGCCGACGGATGCTGCTCGTCGAGCGCGAAAAGCTGCGGGCAGCCCTGCGCTCCGTGGTGGCCGCTGCGCGCCTGCTCCTCTGTGCGCTGGCAATCGGCGTTCCCGGCACCGCCTGCGCACTGGAGCCCCTCTTCTTCGGCGTGTTTCCGCGCTGGAGCCCGCAGGCGACAGTCCGGGATTTCACCCCGCTCGCGCGACTGATGGGCAAGGTCCTCGGCCGCGAGGTGCAGGTCGATACCGACAAGGACTTTGAATCATTCATGCGTCGTGCAAAGGCCGGCGAGTTTCAGCTGGTCCACCTGAATCAGCTCCAATACCTCCAGGTCAGCAGAGCCGGCCGTCTATGATGGCCGCGCCACCGTCAACGGTGTTGCCAACCCGAACTTCCAGAAGTGCGTGGACATGAGCAACAACGCCACGGGGGGTTACACGGTGACGGGCTACTGGTTCGCGGATGACCCCACCACCATCAACAACTGCAACCCCTGCAGGGGTCGCCAGGTCCAGGTGGTGAAGACGGGCGGCAGCATCGTCCAGGTCGCCGACCCCGGTGCACCCGCCACGCTGCCGAACAGCCTGGAGATCATGGATATCACCGAGGCGGTGGTGAAGTACCTCCAGGATCCAAAGTGGCTCAATGGCCTGGTAACCGCCGCCAACACACCGGACCACCGCCTGAAGGTGAAGCGTTTGCCCACCATCTTTCCCGAGGGTTACGACTTCGACATGATCCAGCCGCTGAAGGGGGCGTCCGCGGCCATCTGCCCGCCGCTCTAGCCTCGCAAGCAGGGGCGGCATGACGAGGCCCTTCGGCCGACTCACCCCGCCCAGTCACGGGACGGCACGCCTCGGTCGGCGACGGGGCGTGCCGTTTTTTTCGCAGTCAAACGCGACTGGAGGGACGCAAGGGGCGGGCGGCAGGCAGGACATGCGGCCCGGGCTGAACTAGCCTTGCGTGCGACAGCGGGCGCGGACGATGGCCGACGACTACATCCACAGCTACACGGCCGAAGAGCAGGAGCGGCTGGTCGCGCAAGCACGTTTCCTCGAGCGTTACACCCACCCCTTCGTCGATCTCACGGGCTGCACCCAGGTGCTGGAGATCGGCTGCGGCGTCGGGGCCCAGATCGCCGTCGTGCTGCGCCGCCACCCCCACGTGCGGGTCACCGGTGTCGACATCGCCCGCGCCCAGCTCGACACCGCCCGCGGGGTCCTCGCAGCGCCGCTCGTGGCCGGGCGCGCCGCGCTCTGCGCCGCCTCGGGCGCCGCCCTCCCCTTTCGCGACGACAGCTTCGACGCCGCCTACGCGTTCTGGCTGCTCGAGCACGTCGCGGAGCCCATCCCGATCCTGCGCGAGGCTCATCGAGTGCTGCGCCCCGGTGGACGCCTTTACTGCACCGAGGTCTTCAACAGCGGTCTCTACGCATGGCCGCCCGCACCCGCCCTGGCCGCCTACTGGCGGGAGTTCAACGACCTGCAGCGCGCGATGGGCGGCGACCCCGACGTCGGCATCCGTCTGGCCAACCTCGCGATGGAGGCCGGCTTCGCGGTGGAGCGCCTCACCGAGGCCTCCCCGCAGATGGACGCGCGCATGCCCGCCGCCGACGACCGTGCCCGCTTCATGGTGATGTGGAAGACGCTGCTGCTCAGCGGCGCCCCCGCCCTGCTCGCGCGCGGGCTCGTGGACCAGGCAGCGGTCGACGCGATGCTGGGCGACTTCGACCGCCTCGCGGCCGACCCCGATTCCGTCTTCATGTACGCCGCGCGGCAGCTGGCAGCGAGGAAGCCGCGGTAGAGGCCGTTATTGCGATACCGGCCGGCGGGCGCGCATGTCCCGCTCGCCCGCCGCCAGACGGCCGTGGCCCAGGGTCCGCGTCAGATAGTCCCCGTCGGCCCCACCAGGCCACCCAGGCCCATCTCGGCGAGCACGCCCTCCATGAAGCGCCGGACCTGGCGCGCGTCCTCCATCCGCAATGCCACCTGCACGAGCTGGCGGGCGCGCGACTTGCTGAAGCTGCGGATCACCCACTTCACCTTGAGCAGGCTGCCCGCGCTCATCGACAGGCTCTCGACGCCCATCCCCACCAACAGCACCGCCGCGAGGGGGTTGCCGGCGAGCTCGCCGCACACGCTGACCGAGCGGCTGTACGAGCGCGCCCCCTCGACCACCTGCTGCACGGCGCGCAGCACCGCCGGGTGCATGTCGTCGTAGAGGTCGGCGACGTGCGGGTTGTTGCGGTCCACCGCGAGGAGGTACTGCGTGAGGTCGTTGGTGCCGATCGACAGGAACTCGACACGGCGTGCGAGCTCCTCCGCCAGGTAGACCGCCGAGGGAACCTCCACCATCACGCCGATGCCCGGCAGGCTGACAGCGAAGCCCTCCTCGATCAGCTCGTCGTGCGCGCGACGGATGAGCTGCTGCAGCTCCTCCACCTCGGCGACGGTGGTGACCATCGGCAGCAGGATGCGCAGGTTCTTGAAGCCGATCGCGGCGCGCAGCATCGCGCGGACCTGCGTCAGGAAGATCTCGGGGTGCGAGAGCGAGATGCGCACCCCGCGCCAGCCGAGGAACGGGTTCGACTCGGAGACCGGGAAATATGGCAGCGGCTTGTCGCCACCGATGTCGAGCGTGCGCAGCGTCACTGGCCGGGGCGCGAAGGTCTTGATGACGTTGCGGTAGTTCGCGACCTGCACCGACTCGCCGGGGAAGCGGTCGCGCACCATGAACGGCATCTCGGTGCGATAGAGGCCGACGCCCGCGGCCTCCTCGGCGCCGATGGTGAGCATCTCGTTGACGAGGCCGGTGTTGAGGTGCAGCGGCACGGACACGCCGTCCGTCGTCTCCGCCGGCAGGCCGCGCAGGTGCTCCAGCTCGCGGCTCAGCGCGGCCTCTTCCAGCGCCAGCCGCTCGTACTCCTTGCGCACCGCGGGCGCAGGCGACACGTGCACGCGGCCGCGATAGCCGTCGATGATCGCTTCCAGGCCTTCGGCGCGCGCGACCGGCAGGTCGGTCACGCCCATCACCGCGGGGATGCCGATGGCGCGCGCGAAGATCGCGACGTGCGAGGACGACGAGCCGCTGGCCGACACGATACCGGCGAGGCGCTCCTTCGGCACCTCGGCGAGCTGCATTGCGCTCACCTCCTCGCCGGCCAGGATGGTGTGCGGCGGGTACTCGACGACGCGCGGCGTGTCGCGCTGCAGGTGCATCAGGATCCGCCGGCCGAGATCGCGGATGTCGGACGCCCGCTCGCGCAGGTACACGTCCTCCATCACGTCGAAGACCTTGGCGTGCTCCTCGATGGTCCGCCGCAGCGCGCCGGGCGCCCAGTTGCCCTGCTCGATCAGCGCGATGGTGCGGGTGACGAGGGTGTCGCTGCCGAGCATGAGCAGCAACGCGTCGAACAGCGCGCGGTCCTCGGCCGGCAGGTCCTCCGACAGATGCCCCTTGAGGCGGCGCAGGTCGTCCTCGACCGCCGCGACCGCGGCGCGAAACTCCGACGCCTCGCCGGCGACGTCCTCGGTCTTGCGATCCGGAACGGCGTCGAGGTCCGCGAGCCGGTAGGCCACCACGATGGTGCCGAGCCCGACGCCCGGCGAGCCCGGTCGCCCCTGCAGGAAGCGGTTGAAGGTCTCGCCCGGTCGCTGCAGGGCGGCGAGCTCGCCACTGGCCTGCGCGAAGCTGATGGCGCCTGCCAGCTGCGCGGCCAGCGTGAACAGGAAGGTCACCTCGGCGTCCCCGAACTGCCGCTCCTCGACCTGGCGGACGACGAGCACGCCGAGCACCTTGCGGCGCTGGATGATTGGCACGCCGAGGAAGCCGTGGTAGCTCACCTCGCCCGTGTCGGTGATCTTCATGTAGCGCGGGTGCGCCGGGGCGTCGGCCTCGTTGACCGGCTCGGCGCGCTCCGCCACCAGGCCCACGAGGCCCCGACCCAGCGGCAGCCGCACCTTGCCCACGGCCTCCTGCCGCAGGCCGTCGGTGGCCATGAGGACGTGGGTGCGCTCCTCGAAGTTGGTCAGGTAGACCGAGCAGGCGTCGGCGCCGATCGCCGCCTTGACGCGAGTGACGATGACCTTCAGCGCGGCCTCGAGGTTGGCCGCGCTGTTGACCTCCTGGACGATGCGATGCAGGACCTCGAGCATGGCGCCACCCTATTCCAGCGGCGCCCGCGCGACAACGGATTCGCGTGACCGGACGCTCAGCTCACCGCTGCCTGGCTGGGCGGTGGCCGGGACCGGCGGCCGGGCGGACCATCGGGGAAGAGCAGTGGCGCCAGCTCCTTGAGCGCTCGCGCGTACACGCCGCGCTTGAAGTAGACCACCTCGCGGATCGGCGTCCAGTAGCGCACCCAGCGGAAGTCGTCGAACTCCGGTTTCGCCACCCGGTCGAAACAGAACTCGCTCTCCTCGCAGAGCACGCGCAGGAGGAACCAGATCTGCTTCTGGCCGATGCAGACCGGGTCGCAGTTCTTGCGGATGAACCGCGGCGGCAGGTGATAGCGCAGCCAGCGGTTGGTGCAGCCGAGGACCTCGACGTGCTCCGGCCTCAACCCGACCTCTTCCTCGAGCTCGCGGTACATCGCCTCGAGCGGGCTCTCGTTGGACTTGATGCCGCCCTGCGGAAACTGCCAGGCGTTCTGCCCGACGCGCCGCCCCCAGAACAGCTGGCGATCCCTGTTGCAGAGGATGATGCCGACGTTGGCGCGAAAGCCCTGGGAGTCGATCACGGCCGCAGCGGAACGGAAATCCGGTTGTCGCGATTTTTCCACAGCAGGCTGAAGCGAGGCAACCGGATCGTTCCATAAGGTATTGCTTATAAAAGGTTTTCGGTATAGTGCACCGCCATGCCCCTCGCCATCTTCGACCTCGACAACACCCTCCTCGCCGGCGACTCGGACTACCTCTGGGGCGTGTTCCTCGCGGAACGCGGCATCGTCGACCCCGACCACTACGAGCGCGAGAACGAGCGCTTCTATCGCGAGTACAAGGAGGGGCGCCTCGACATCCACGAGTTCCTCCGCTTTTCGCTCGCCCCCCTTGCGCGGCACTCGCCGGACGAGCTGGCAGCGTGGCGCGAGGCGTTCCTCGCGGAGAAGATCGAGCCGATCGTCCTGCCCAAGGCCCTCGATCTGGTGCAGCGGCACCGCGACGCCGGCGATCTGCTGCTCATCATCACCGCCACCAACAGCTTCGTGACCGGGCCCATCGCGACGCGCCTGGGCATACCCCACCTGATCGCGACCGAGCCGGTGCTGCGCGACGGCCGGTACACCGGCGAGGTCGACGGCATCCCGAGCTTTCGCGAGGGCAAGGTGCTGCGGCTCGAGCAGTGGCTCGAGGCGCACGGTGCGAGTCTCGCCGGCAGCAGCTTCTACAGCGACTCGCACAATGACGTGGCCCTGCTGGAGCGGGTCGATCACCCTGTGGCGGTCGATCCCGACCCGGCCCTGGCCGCGCTCGCCGCGGCGCGCGGCTGGCAGATCCTGAGCCTGCGGGACTGAGCGTGGGGCGGGGACCGGCCCTCGCCCTGCTCGGCGCCGCCGCCTTGGCGGCGCTCGTCGCCAGCGTCGCGCTCGGCACCGTCGCCATCCCGCCGGGGCGGCTGCTCGCGGTGCTGCTGAGCGACGACCGGAGCACCGACGCGTTGATCGTCTGGGACCTGCGTCTGCCCCGCGCGCTGACCGCCTTCGCGGTGGGCGGCGGCCTCGCGCTCGCCGGCGCCCTGATCCAGGTGCTGCTGCGCAACCCGCTCGGCGACCCCTACGTCCTCGGCGTGTCCGGCGGGGCATCCGCCGCGGTGCTCGCCACGCTGCTGATCGGCCTGCCGGTCGCCTGGCAGCCGGGGCTGGCCTTCGTCGGCGCGGCGTTCTCCATGGCGCTGGTGTTCGCCCTCGGCCGCCGCGGCGGGGTCCTCGCAGTCGAGCGCCTGCTCCTGACCGGCGTGGTGGTCGCCACCGGCTGGGCCGCCCTCATCGGCTTCACCCTGTCGGTCGCGCCGCCGGCGCAGCTGCCGGGCATGCTGTTCTTCCTGATGGGCGATCTGGCCGATGCCCCCACACCCTGGCCGGCCGTGCTCGTCCTTGCGGCAGGGCTGGCGCTCGCGCTGGCCTTCGCCCGTGACCTCAACCTCCTGACCCTCGGCGAGCTGCGCGCCGCCACGCTCGGCGTCGAGACCGGCCGCCTGCGGCTGGGCCTCTACCTGCTGTCGTCGCTGCTCACCGCCGTCGCGGTCAGCACTGCAGGCGGCATCGGCTTCGTGGGCCTCGTCGCCCCGCACATGGTTCGCCTCGGCGGCGGCAGCGACCACCGCTGGGTCCTGCCCGGGTCCGTCCTGCTCGGCGGCACCCTGCTGACCCTGGCCGACACGGCCGCGCGCGTTGCCGTCGCGCCGCGCCAGCTCCCCGTCGGCGTGCTGACCGCGCTGGTCGGCGTGCCCCTCTTCCTCTACCTGCTGCACCGGCGCCGATGAGCCCGCTGCTGACGACCCACGGGCTCGCGGTGCGGATCGGCGCCACGGCGGTCTGCTCGGCCCTCGACCTGGCGATCGCGCCCGGCACCTGCTGGGGCATCCTCGGCCGCAGCGGCATCGGCAAGACAACCCTCCTGCACACCCTGGCCGGCCTGCGCGAACCCGACGGCGGCGAGGTCCGATGGCAGGGCCACGGGCTGGGCCGCCTGCCGCGGCGTGAGCTCGCCCGCGCCTTGGGCGTGGTCCTGCAGCACGACGACTACCGCTTCCCGCTCAGCGTGCGGGAGGCAGTGCTCGCCGGCCGGCATCCGCACCTCGCCCGCTGGCAGGCGGAACGGCCCGAGGACCTGGAGGCGGTCAATGCCGCGCTGCGGGCGGTGGGGCTCCTCGGATGGGAGGGGCGAATGGCCGACTCGCTGTCCGGCGGCGAGCGTCGCCGCCTCGCCCTCGCCACCCTGCTGGCTCAGGACCCCCGGCTCGCGCTGCTCGACGAGCCGGTTAACCACCTCGACCCCGGCCAGCAGCTCGCCGTGATCGACCTGCTGCGCGACCGCTTCGGCGCGGGCGACCGCGCCCTGGTCGTCGTGCTGCACGACATCAACCTCGCCCTGCGCTGCTGCACCCACCTGCTCCTGCTGGACGGCAACGGCGCGACCCGCGCTGGCGAAGCCGCGTCCCTCGCCACCCCCGCCGTTCTCGGGGAGCTCTACGGGCACCCGATGGTCCCGGTGTCGGTCGACGGCCGGCCCCGCTTCCTGCCGCGCTGAGCGCGCGCCGGCGAGGTGCGCCGCCGCCGCACGCGGCCGATAATGCCTTGGCGGAGATCCGACCCGATGGCAGATCCCCACAGCGCCGAGTCTCGATTCACGCCCGACTACCGGGAGCGGGTCCGTCTGCGGGACGGCACCGAGGTGCTGCTGCGCCTGGTCATCCCGGCCGACAGGCTGCTCCTCCAGCGCGGCATGGACCGGTTCTCCCCGGTGTCGCGCTACAACCGCTTCCTCGGCGCGAAGCGCGACCTGACCGCCGACGAGCTCGACTACCTCACCGACCTGGACGGCGTCGACCACTTCGCCTTGGGGGCACTGGCCACCGACACGGAGGGCGATCCGCAAGGCGTCGGCGTGGCCCGCTTCGTCCGCTTCGGCGACGAGACCGACAGCGCGGAACCGACGGTCGCCGTGATCGACGCCTACCAGGGCCGCGGCCTGGGCACCGTCCTGTTTGACCGCCTGATGGCGGCCGCGCGCGAGCGCGGCATCCGCCGCTTCCACGGCCGCATGCTCGCCCACAACAAGGTGATGCGGGCACTGCTGCACCACGCCTCGCCGACCGTGCGCTGGGCCGGCAGCGGCTACGTGACCGAGTTCTGGCTGGAGCTCTGAGCTTTGCCCGTGATCCGGTGACGCCTGACCCGCAGCCGGAGGAAATGCGCGGCGCAGGCGATGCACGGGTCGTAATTCCGGATGACGCGCTCGGCATGGCCCTGCAGCTCGGCGTCGCTGCGCCCGAGCCCGAAGCGCTCCAGGGCGGTGCGCAGGTCCTCTTCGCAGCGCTCCTGGTTCTGACTGGTCGGCGGCACGATCCGGGCATCGCGCACCACGCCGCGGGAGTCGACCTCGAGGCGCATCCACAGCAGCCCGCGCGGGGCCTCGGTCGCCGCGATCGCCGTTCCCGCGGCGACACGCACCGACGCGGCAGGCTCGGCGGGGGGCTCGTACGCCTGCAGCGCGCCGTGCGCCTCGCGCACGGCGAGTAGCACCTCCAGGGCCCGCGCCACGATGCTGTGGAACATGTTGTGGGTCGGCACGGGCGTCGGCAGGGTGTCCAGCACCACCCGCACCGCCGGCGGCAGCTCACGGAAATTGAGATTGAGGCGGGCGAGCGGCCCGACCAGGTAGGGGCGGCCGTCGAGCCGGGTGCGCAGGGCCGTCGAATGTGGCACCTGAAAGGTCTGGAGCTGTTCCTCGAACCGGCTGGCCGGGACGTCGAGGCCGTCGCCGGACTGGATGCGCCCCGCACCGATCGCGTATTCGCTCGGGTGGCCCAGGGCAACGCTCGTGAAAGGCTGCTCGTCCGCCGGGAAGTCGAGGGACGCCGTCCAGTGGACGAGGTCCTCGGCCTCGGGGATGGCCGCGTCCAGGCGCTCGACGAGCCGCGCCACGTCGGCGACGGCCGGCGCCCGATGAAACCCGCCGACGCGCACGCCGACTGGATGGATGGCGCGCCCGCCGAACAGCCCGATCAGGTCGGTGCCCAGGGCGTGGAGCCGGAGCCCGCGTCGCAGGGCAGCGGCGTGGTCGGCGGTCATGGCGAGCGCATCCTGGACACCCAGGAAGTCGGGCGCCGCGAGCAGGTGAATGTGCAGCGCATGGCTCTGCAGCCACTCGCCGCAGTACAGGACCCGCCGCATCGCCCGCACCCAGGGCGGCGGCTCCAGGCCGAACAGGCGCTCGAAGGCCTGGGCGGCCGTGATCTGGTAGGCAACCGGGCAGAGCCCGCAGACGCGGGCGACAGCGTCGACCACCTGGTCGTAGCCGTAGCCTTCCAGCAGACGCTCGAACAGCCGCGGCGGCTCCACCAGCCGCAACCGCAGCGCGGTGATGCGCCCGCCCGCGATGTCGAGGTCGAGGCCCCCCCTCCCCTCGACCCGGCTAAGCAGCGGGATCCGGATCTGCCGCTGCTCCTGCTCGCCCGTTCCGTCCCCTGCCGTCATGGCGTCTCCGGACCGCGGGCCGCTGCGCCGCCGGCGCCACGGAAGGCATCGACGTCGCCGGCGACGAAGCGGAAGCGCCGCGCGATGTCCTCCGGACCGAGGCCGAGTGCTGCCAGCCGTGCACCGAGGCCGGCGACGTTGACGAGATCGGCGGGGCCGAAGCAGGCGTAGCACGCGCGGCCGCCGCGCGGGCAGAGCGCGCCGCAGCCGGCGCGCGTCACCGGCCCCAGGCACGGCTCACCCCGGGCGACGACCAGACAGGCCACGCCGAGCTGCTTGCACTCCATGCAGACGGGTCGCCGGTCCGGTCGCACGGCGACACCGGCGAGGCGGTCGCAGAGCAGGCGGACGAGCTCGCGACGGTCGATCGGGCAACCGCTGAGCACCGCATCGACCCTGACGTACCGGGCGAGCGGCACCGGCGTGCCGAGCACGTCGAGCCACTCGGGGTGGGGATAGAGATCGGCGAGCCATCGATCGCCGTCCCGGGCGAGCCCGCGCAATGACTGCGCCCCGCCGCTGGCGGCGCAGGCACCGATGGCAGCCAGATAGGCGCTGGAGTCACGGATGCGCCTCAGACGCTCGACATCGGCCGACGTCGACACGCTGCCCTCGACGAGCGCCACGTCGACCGGGGCCTCGGCGGCGCGCGGTCCCAGCGCCGCGAAGTGCACGACGTCGAAGCGCCCGGCGAGCGCGAGCAGCAGCGCGCCGTCCAGCAGCACGGCCTGACAGCCGCCGCAGCCGCTGAACGCGTAGACGCCCAGTCGCGGCTTCCGGTCTGCCAGCGCCTCGGTCACGTCACCACTCCCCTCGATCTGACAGGCGCAGCGTTTTCACCGCAGAGACACAGAGGCACAAAGAGGATCGCAGAAGCAAAGAGTTGTCGTGCGGCTGCTCGTTGCCCTGCCGCTCGATGACCTTCGAAGCCCGAATCGTCGTTCTTCTCCGTGCCTCTGCGCCTCTGTGGTTCATGCCTTGCTCCGCGTCAGAACCCGCGCACGCCCAGCAGGTCGGCGACCTCGTCGTAGCGGAACACCGGCCCGTCGGTGCAGACATAGCGCGGCCCGACCTGGCAGTGGCCGCAGCGGCCGATGCCGCAGTGCATGTTGCGCTCCAGGCTGAGCCAGATGGCCTCGTCGGGCAGGCCGCGGCCGCGCAGGACGGCGATCGCCGCCTCGATCATCAGCTCGGGGCCGCACAGCAGCGCGAGGGTGCGCCCCGCATCGAAGCTGACGCGGTCGAGCAGATCGACGACCGGACCCTCCGCCCAGCGCCAGTCGTGGCTCGCCACGTCCGCGGCCAGCAGGATCGCGGTATTCGCGGCGCGGCCCCACGCCTCGTACTGCGCGCGCCAGATCAGGTCCTCGGCATGGCGCACGCCCTGCAGGATGACCAGGCGCCCGTAACGCGCGCGCCGCCGCAGGACGTAACGGATCACCGAGACCACCGGGGCGCAGCCCAGGCCGCCGGTGAGCAGCAGCAGGTCCCTGCCCCGCGCGGCCTCGAGCGGCCAGCCGCGCCCGAACGGCCCGCGGATGCCGACGCGGTCGCCCGGCCGCAGGCGCACGAGGCCGTCGCTGACGCGGCCGACGGGCCGGACCGTGTGGTCGAAGAAATGCTCGTCGAGCGGGTCGGAGACGATGGACAGCGCCACCTCGCCGACGCGATCGAGGTAGACCATGTGGAACTGGCCCGGCGTGAACGCGTAAGGACTGGACGGCGGACCGTCGTCGAAGGCGAGCCGCAGCGTGCAGATGGTGGGCGACTCCTGGATGCGCTCGCGAACCACGGCGCTGCGCGGCATGTCGCGGTCAGTCATCGCCCCCTCCGCCGACGATCGCCTCGACCTCGGCGCTCAGGTCGATCCCGACCGGGCACCAGGTGATGCAGCGGCCACAACCTACGCAGCCCGAGCGGCCGAACTGGTCGTGCCAGCCGCCGAGCTTGTGTGTCAGCCACTGCCGGTATCGGGTCGCCGCGTCGGCCCGCAGCGGCTGCCCGTGCAGCAGGCTGTGCTCGGCGCCGAAGCAGGAATCCCATTCGCGCACCTGCTCCGCCCCTGCATCGGCGAGCGACGGTTCGGTGCGCGTGGCGTGGCAGAAGCAGGTGGGACAGACCGCGGTGCAGTTGCCGCACGCGAGGCAGCGCGCACCCGCCTGCCGCCAGCGCGCGTGATCGAGGTTGGCGAACAGCGTGCGGGCGAGGTGCCGCGACGGCAGGCGGCGGCGCTGGCCCGCCGCGGCCCGGTTGCCGGCATCGGTGGCTGCCGCGAGCTGGTCGGGGAGCGCCGCCGCGAGCGGCAGCCGGTCGACGATCGCCGCACCCGTTGCAGTCCCGGGCCAGACCAGCAGGCCCTCGTCCAGCTCGGAGAGGCCGATGTCGTAGCCCGCCACGAGCATCGGTCCGTCGCCGGTGGACACGCAGAAGCAGGTCGGTGCCGAACGCGCGCAGTCGACGCCGACCAGGAGCAGGCCCTCGCGGCGCGCCGCATAGCCCGGGTCCGGCGCGCTGCCGCTGAGGAAATGGGCATCGAGCAGCGCCAGCGCAGCGAGGTCGCAGGGGCGTACGCCGAGCACCGCGACGGGGCCCCCTCCCTGAGCCGGCGCCTCGAACCGCAGCCCGCCGCCGGCGTCGCGGAAGGAGCGCCAGAGCGCCTCGCGGGGGGGAAACAGCAGGGGCTTGAGACCCTGCGGGCCGACCGTCCAGCCGAACCAGCGCCCGTCGCCCGCCGCTTCGAGCCGGTAGCGGCCCGGCGCCTGCGACTCCCCCAGGCCGGCCGGCAGCTCGTCGACGCTGCGGACGTCCGCAAAGACGATCGTGGCGTCACGCACTCTCGGGCCCAGAACGCGGTAGCCCGCGCCCAGCAGCGCGTCGATCAGCACCTGACCGCGCGCTCGAGCCAGAAAACCCGGGTTGCGCTTGGGGCTCGGCGTCAAGGTTCCTCGCCTCCGGCTGCGTGGCAGCGGATGACCGTCTCGACTCCTGGGACGCGCCCTGAGCTTAGCCCCATTCGGCCGCCAGGCGCCCGCCGCAGCTGCGTGGCTTGAGTTGCGTCAGGGCGCCGGACCCAGCCCTCGCGGACTGGCGACACGTCGGACCCTCTGTCAAACTCCCGCAGAAATGCCGGGGAATAGTCCGTCCCGGTGGACGAGTCGGGGCGCGTGCCCGTGACCGACGGAGGGCCGACGCAAGGTGAACCGCTCGCTGCGGGTTCTGTTGGTGCTCGACGCCGAGACTGACGCGGTCCGGGTGGTCGCGGCACTGCACAGCGCCGGCTACGAACCGGAGCACCGCCGCGTCGCGACCGCCGCGGCCCTGCGGGAAGCGCTGCGGTTCACGGACTGGGATCTGGTCCTGGCCGACAGCGCCCAAGGCGACCTCACCTACGCCAGCGTCCTGCGCGAGATCGCGGCGGACGGCCGTGACCTGCCGCTGATCCTGGTGACCAGCGGCATCGGCGAGGAGCTCGCCGTCGAGGCGATCAAGGCTGGCGCCGGCGACTACGTGAGCCGCGACCACCTCGACCGGCTCGGCCCGGCCGTCGCGCGCGAGCTGCAGGACGCCGAGCAGCGGCGCCAGCGGCGCCGCTCGGACGAGCTGCTGCGTTACCAGGCCTGCCACGACGACCTCACCGGCCTGCTCAACCGCCGCACCTTCATGGAGCGGCTCCACGACAACCTCGTCCAGGTCCGCCGCAGCCGCACCCCGGCGAGCCTGTGCTTCATGGACCTGGACCGCTTCAAGATCGTCAACGACCGCTGCGGCCATCGCGCCGGCGACGAGCTGCTGCGGCAGCTCGCCTCGCTCATGCGTCAGGCGGTGCGCGAGTCCGACACCCTGGCACGCCTCGGCGGCGACGAGTTCGGCCTGCTGCTGCGCGACTGCGACCCTGAGCAGGCCCTGCGGGTCGCGGCCGATCTGCGCGACCGGATCCGCGCCTTCCGCTTCAACTGGCGCGACCAGGTGTTCGAGATCGGCATCAGCATCGGCATCGCCCCGGTGACGGCCGAGGCGGCCAATGCCGCCGAGCTGCTGAGCGCCGCGGACATGGCGTGCTACCGGGCGAAGGACGACGGCGAGGGGGCGATCCGCTGCTACCAGGGCGAGGACGCCGAGCTCAACGCGCAGCGCGGCGACCTGCGGTCGCTCAGCGCGCTCGAGGCGGCGCTGGACCGCGACGCCTTCGTGCTGGTGAGCCAGCCGCTGATCCAGCTGACCGACGGGTTGGGCGCACCCCTGGGGCGCGAGGTCCTGCTGCGCATGCGCAACGACAACGGCGCGCTGGTCTCGCCGGATGCGTTCCTGCCGATCGCCGAGCGCAACGGCCTGCTGCCGACCCTCGACCGCTGGGTCATCCAAAGCGTCCTTTCACGGGTCGGCCAGTGGGCGCGCCGCCACCACGACCGCGGGAGCAACATCTTCTTCATCAATCTGTCGGGGGCCTCGCTGCAGGAGCCCGGCCTCGCCGACTTCATCCGCGAGGAGATCGGCCGGCGCGGCGTCCCGCCGGACCTGCTGTGCTTCGAGATCGCCGAGACCGCGGCCGTGGTGAACCTGTCGGCCGCAATCGAGTTGAGCCACCGCCTCAAGTCGCTGGGCTGCCATTTCGCGCTCGACGACTTCGGCAGCGGCCTGTCGGCCTTCCGCTACGTCCGCCGCCTGCCGGTCGACTTCCTGCGCATCGACGGCCGGCTCGTGCGCGACATGCTGGCGGACCCGATCGAGCGCGCGATGGTCGAGTCGATCCAGCGGGTCGGCCATCTGATGGGCCTGCGCACCATCGCCGAGTCGGTGGAGACCGGCGAGCACCTGCGCGTCGTGCGGTCGCTGGGCATCGACGCAGCGCAGGGCTATGCCATCGGCCGCGGCGCACCGCTGGACGAGGCCTTCGAGCCCCGCGTCGGCCTCGCCGGAACAGGCACTGCCTGACCGCTGCGTCGCCCCCGGCGCGTTGACCCACGTCAACGGCACGCCGGCGGTCGCCTTGCGACCCTGCCGATGGCTCCCCATGCTGCCGGGACAGCACGCAGCGCGCCTTGCGCCCGCACCGGAGTCCAAGCGATGAACAACGTCACCCGCATCACGATCGACGGCAACGAGGCGGCCGCCTCCATCGCCCACCTGACCAACGAGGTCATCGCCATCTACCCCATCACGCCCGCCTCGCCGATGGGCGAGTGGGCCGACGAGTGGTCGGCGCTCGGCCAGCCGAACCTCTGGGGGACGGTGCCCGACGTCATCGAGATGCAGAGCGAGGCGGGCGCCGCCGGCGCCGTCCACGGCGCCCTTCAGGCGGGCGCCCTCGCGACGACCTTCACGGCGTCGCAGGGCCTGCTGCTCATGATCCCCAGCATGTTCAAGATCGCCGGCGAGCTCTCGCCGTGCGTGCTGCACGTATCGGCGCGCGCGCTAGCGGTGCACGCCCTGTCGATCTTCGGCGACCACTCCGACGTGATGGCGGTGCGCTCGACCGGCTGGGCCATGCTCTGCTCGGCGAGCGTGCAGGAGGCGATGGATTTCGCGCTGATCGCCCAGGCGGCGACGCTGGAAGGGCGCGTGCCCTTCGTCCACTTCTTCGACGGCTTCCGCACCTCGCACGAGGTCAACAAGATCGACCTGGTCGACCACGACACCGTGCGCCACATGATCGACGAGGACCTCATCGTCGCGCACCGCGAGCGCGCGCTCTCGCCGGACCACCCCGTCATCCGCGGCACCTCGCAGAACCCCGACGTCTACTTCCAGGGCCGTGAGGCGGCGAACCTCTTCTATCGCAAGCTGCCCGGCGTGGTGCGCGCGTACATGGACCGCTTCGCCGCGCTGACCGGCCGGCAGTACCGCCTGTTCTGCTACTACGGCGCCGAGGACCCCGACCGGGTCATCGTGATGATGGGCTCCGGCATCGGCGCGGCCGAGGAGGCCGTGGACACGCTGGCGGCCCGCGGCGAGCGGGTCGGCGTCGTGAAGGTGCGCCTGTTCCGGCCCTTCGACCCCAGCGCGCTGCTCGAGGCGATCCCGCCGACCGCGACCCGCATCGCCGTGCTCGACCGCACGAAGGAGGCCGGCGCCGACGGCGAGCCGCTCTACAAGGACGTGGTGACCGCGATCATGGACGCCTGGTCCCGCGGCGACTTCCCCGGCGAGCAGCTGCCCCGCGTGGTCGGCGGCCGCTACGGCCTCGGCTCGAAGGAGTTCACGCCGGCGATGGCGGCCGGTGTGCTTGCAGAGCTCGCGAAACCGAATCCGAGGAACCACTTCACGGTCGGCATCGTCGACGACCTCACGCGCTCGAGCATCGATTTCGATCCCTCGTTCCGGCCGGCCGGCCAGGAAGGCTTGACCCGCTGCGTCTTCTTCGGCCTCGGCTCCGACGGCACCGTCTCGGCCAACAAGAACTCGATCAAGATCATCGGCGAGGAGACGGACAACCACGCGCAGGGCTACTTCCAGTACGACTCGAAGAAGGCGGGCGCCGTCACGATCTCGCACCTGCGCTTCGGCCCGACGCCGATCCGCAGCACCTACCTGGTCGGCGACGACGAGGCCCAGTTCGTCGCCTGCCACCAGCCGGTCTTCCTCGACCGCTACGACATGCTCGACCACGCCGCGCCGGGCGGCGTGTTCCTGCTGAACACCCCGACCGCGCCGGAG
>Ga0316600_10000257_pt1 | contig 28488 bp, 22 predicted proteins | sample OWC_soil_day5_CT_FD_207652 | JGI IMG/M metagenome (GOLD analysis project Ga0316600, IMG submission 207652) | Wetland soil microbial communities from Old Woman Creek delta, Ohio, United States - OWC_soil_day5_CT | ecosystem: Environmental > Terrestrial > Soil > Wetlands | place: USA: Ohio... | reverse complement strand
CGAGCGCGGCGCGGGCTCGGTCGACGCCATGGCGTTCCTGGTCGACTACGAGAACCTGCTCGGCACCTGCACGGCGTCGACGGGCGGCAGCTGCGACATCGGCGACCAGTACGACGGCGGCGAGGTGCAGGTGTACGGCGTCGAGATGATCGCGGCCTACGACGCCGGCCGCGCGCTCGGCAGCCGCTGGTCGATCCCGCTGTCGGCCGTGTACACCTGGACCGAGGGCGAATTCCAGACCAGCTTCAACAGCAGCTTCGAGGAGTGGGGCACGGTCGAGGAGGGCGACGAGCTGCCGCTGGTCCCCGAGCACCAGCTCACGCTGAACGCCGGGGTCGACGCCGGGCGCTGGCGCACCTTCCTCACCATGAATTACGTGGACGAAACGCGCGCCGAGGCCGGATCCGGCTCGATCCCGGCCAACCAGCGGATCGACAGGCGGACGTTGCTCGACCTCTCGGCCGGTTACGACGTCACCGACCGGACCGGCCTGTTCGCGACGGTCACGAACCTGACGGACGAGGAATACAACGTGGCCTTCCGGCCGGCCGGCGCCCGTCCGGGCGCCCCGCGCAGCTGGATGGCCGGCGTCAAGCTGCAGTTCTAGTCGCGAAAGTTAGTGAACTGCAGCGGCAGATCGAAGTCGGCCTTGCGCACCAGCGCGATCACGTCCTGCAGGTCGTCGCGGCTCTTGCCGGTGACCCGCACCTGCTGGTCCTGGATTGCCGACTGGACCTTGAGCTTGGAGTCCTTGACCAGTCGCTGGATCTTCTTGCCGAGCTCGGTGTCCACGCCCTGCCGCAGCGTCACCACCTGGCGCGCCGTCTGGCCGGTGGTCACGGGCTCGTCCACCTTCAGGCAGGCGACGTCGATGCCGCGCTTCGCGAACTTGAGCTTGAGGATCTCGAGCATCTGCTTGAGTTGAAAATCCGCCGGCGCCGAGAGCGTCACGACGGCTTCTTTCAACTCAAACTTGGCATTCGTGCCCTTGAAGTCGAACCGCTGGCCGACCTCGCGGCTGGCCTGGTCCACGGCGTTGGTGACCTCGTGCAGGTCGATTTCGGAAACGATGTCGAAGGACGGCATGATCAGGCTCCATTTCCAGGCGCTTCGGCCAGCAGTTCCCGCGTGAACTCCGTGAACTCGCGGGTCAGCTCCTCATGGTGCCTGCCCGTGGCCGGTCCGGAGAAGCCGGCGTGGATCTTGCGCACCGTGCCCGCGCGGTCCACCCAGATGGTCGTGGGATACGCGAACACGCCCGTGAGCTGCGGCAGCGCCCGGGACGCATCGTCCTTGTCGGAGGTGCCGGCGATCAGGGTCGGGTACTCGATGTCGAACTTCACGCGGAATCGGCGGGTGGCCGCCGCGGCCTGCGGGAAGTCGCCGAAGTGCTCGAACATGAGCGAGACGACCTCGAGCCCCTGGCTCTTCAGCTCGCGGTGCAGGGCCGCAAGAAAGGCCGCCTCGTCGTGGCAGTTCGGGCACCAGCTGCCGGCCAGCGTCACGATGACCACCTTGTCGCGGAACCGTTCGTCGGCCAGAGCGACCGGGTTGCCGTCGAGGTCCGGGAAGGAGAACTCGAGCTTCACGCCCGGGTCTCGCAGCCCGGTCGCGACCGGGCTGCTGTCGAGCACGGCGTCCGGGTTGCGGATGGCGGTGAACCGCTGGTGCCCGGTCCGCCCGGACCAGTACTCGCCGCTGAGGCCGCCGTTCTCATCCAGCCGGGCGCGGTACAGGTAGGCGGACGCACCGTCGAAGCGCGAGAGAAAGAGCTCGTCGCCGTGCGCCTCGCCGGCCAGGAAGCGGTGGTCGCCGGTCGGCGTCAGGATGGTCCCGGTGACGCGCTCGAACGTCTGCACGAACTCGGCCACGCCCGAGCTGGTGGCGCCGCCGTCGCTCGTGAACGTGACGGACCAGCGGCCGCCCACGTCGACGTTGTCGGTGAGCGGCGTCTCGAAGAAGCGCCAGGTCGGGCCGAGCTCGGCCTTGAGCGGCAGCACCTGCCGCTCGCCGCCGGCCCGCAGCAGCGCCACCTCGCCCTCGAGCCTGCCGCCCCGGACGCGGGCGGTGAGCGTGTTCTCGAAGCCCGGCATCTTCGCCGTGAGTTGTCCGTCGGCGACCTCGACCTCGCTGACGCGCACGCGCTCCTCGCCGTTCACGAGATACAGCACGACGCCGCTTTCCTCCTGCGCCACGTCGAGACCGAACGGCAGCTCGCCGCCCGGCAGCTCGAGCACGGCGCGGTAGCTGCCCGGCTGCAACTCGCGGCTGCGCGAGCTGCAGCCGCTCGCGAGCGCGGCGGCCACGAGCAGCACGGCGAGCGAGGCGAGGGGTCGCGCAAGGCGCGAGGCGTTCACGGATGCACCGGCCGTGGTCAAATCTTCAGCGCCGCGCGCATCTGCTTGACGAGGTTCTCGCCGCCGTGGTGCCGGACGTAGTCGATGACGATCGGCCCGAATTTCTTGGCCGTGTCGATGTCGACGCCGAGCTCGGTGAACGAAGCCGCGAGACCGGCCCAGCGGCCGGCGCTGCTCCGGCCCCCGAACAGCGAACCCAGTCCCCCCGCGAGCGAGGACAGCGTGCTCGGCGGCGGCGCCGCCTTGATGAGCTTGGCCGCCCCGGGGATGTCGGCCACGAACTGCTCGTAGTCGCGGCGCGCCATGTTCTGCTCGCCGGCGCGCAGCAGCGCCACGAGGCCGCCCTGCGCCTGCTTTTTCGTGACGCCGAGCTCCTTGGTGAGACGCTTGACCAGGTCGTCCATCGCGAGCCTCCTTCGGGGCGGCCGATTCTACGTCACGCGCGCCAGACCAGCGCCAGGTCCTCCACCGCGAGGTCCGCCTTGCGCGGCTTCACCGGCACGGACTCGAGCTGGATCGCCTGCGGGTCGAACTCGGATTCGAGCCGAGCCACCTCGGCTTCCAGCTCGGCGTTGAGCGCCTCGACCTGCTCGCGCAGCGCACGGGCGTCGGCCTCGGCGTGTGCGACGTCACCACGCTCCTTGCTGGCGCGGCCGACGCTGCGGGCCGCGGTCGAGACCTTGCTGGCCGCGCCCCGGCGGCTGCCACCGAACAGCGCACCGAGCAGGCTGCCGCCGACCGACAGCGCCGAGGACAGTGTCTGGTTGCTGGCCTGGGCGCGCTCGCGCTCGACCTTCTGGGCTGCGCGGCGCTCGCGGTCCTCCAAAGCGCCAAGGCGTGAAGCATATTTCTTCCTCAGGGCCTCGACCGCGGCGTCGCGTTTCTCGCGCAGGGTGAGCGCGATCCGGGCGCGGAACTCGCCCTCGGTCATGCCCGGTGCCGCAGTGAGCTTGAGCGCCGGGCACGAGAGCAGCTCGAGCGCGACGTTTCGATACACGTGGTCCTCGAGCGCGCCCGTCCAGCGCTTGTGCTCGCGCGCGGACAGTGCCGCGGACGGGGCGTCGGCGAAGCTCGCACCGGCCGCGGGCTCCGCGGCGAACTGCGGACCTGGATCGGGGATGACTTCGGCCCGTGCCCAGTCGGGGCCTTCGGCTCCCACGGGCGCGAGGTAGTAGGTGGTCTGCCAGGCGTCGAGGTCGGCCTTCGCGAGCACGTAGCGCGCCCGCACACGCGCCCCGACGTGCGCTTCGTATCGCGGCGCCTGGCCGCCGCTCGTTCCCGCCAGGAATCGCTCCGTGACCCCGTGCTGGACGACGGGTCGCGCGCCAGTGGCGCCGCGGGCCGCCTGGCCTGCGTGCGGCGCCGAGCCGGCGGAACCGGCAGCCGCCGAGGGCGATGCGTCCGCATGGAACGGCGCATCCGTCTTCGCAGGCGCCGACGCCTCGGTCACCCGCCGGATCTCCGCGAGCGTCAGCGGCCCGCGCAGGTAGGAGAGCGCCCAGCGCGTGCGGAACAGCACCGGCGCGTCGTCGTGCACGTTGCGCATCAGGAAGGTGCGCTGCGTGAGGTTCGACATCAGCGCCTCGTAGCCGGCGCGGTCCAGGCCGCCGCCGGCCTCGCTGCCGAGCAGCCCCTCGATGACCCGCGCCTTGTCGCGCTCGGTCTGAAGGCGGCCGATGAACCACGTGCCCGCATTGCCGAGGCCCTTGTAGTCGAGGTCCACGGGGTTCTGCGTGGCGAGCACCACGCCGAGGCCGAAGGCGCGTGCCTGCTTCATCAGCATGAGCAGCGGCAGCTTGGACGGCGGCAGGGCCGAGGGCGGGAAGAACCCGAACACCTCGTCCATGTAGAAGAGCGCGCGCAGGCTGGTCGTGCCCGGCTGTCGGCGCATCCACGCCACGAGCTCGTTCGCGATCAGCGTCACGACGAACATGCGCTCGGCGTCGTTCAGGTGCGCGATCGAGATGATCGCGATGCGCGGCTTGCCTTCGGCGGTGTAGAGCAGCTTCTGCACGTCGAGCGCCTCGCCGTGCAGCCAGGACTCGAACCCGGGCGCAGCGAGCAGCCCATTGATGCGCAGCGCGAGCTCGGTGCGTTCCTTCGCGGGGTAGAAGCTCTCCAGATCGAACACGCCGATGCGATCGAAGGGCGGCTTCTGGACGGCCTGGATGATCGCGGCGAGGTCGGGGCTCTGGCCCTTGCGCCAGGCGGAATCGAGGATCGCCGAGAGCAGGATGTGCTCGCGGCTCTTGATGGGGTCCGCCTCGATGCCGAGCAGGGCGAGCAGGCCCGCCACCGAGGAGCCGATGCGGTCCTTGAGCGCCGTGGCGTCGCCCAGCGTCTCCGCGCCCGGCGCCGCGAACGAGCGCAGCACCGACAGCGGCCGGCCCGCCTCCGAGCCCGGCGTGTAGATCGCGACCTCCGCCGCGGCGCGCAGTCGCGCGATGCGCTCGCCGTCCTGGCCCCACTCGGCGAGGCCCTTGCGCCAGGTCTCGGCCGTGGCCGCGGCGAATTCGTCGGAGCTCTTGCCCTTGCGCGCGGCCTCGCCCTCGTCCACCCAGGGGCGGAAGTCGTCGGGTTTCAGGTCCGGGAACGCGAGCAGCAGGTTGCCGATGTCGCCCTTCGGATCGATGGCGATCGCGGGCACGCCGTCGATGGCGGCTTCCTCGAGCAGCGACAGGCACAGGCCCGTCTTGCCGCTGCCCGTCATGCCGATGCAGACGGCGTGCGTGGTCAGGTCGCGCGAGTCGTAGAGCAGTTCGGCGCCGAGCTGCTGCGAGGCCGGGTCGTACTCGCGGCCGAGGTAGAAGACGCCGAGGCGTTCGTAGGAGGGGAGGGTCATGTCCGTGCCTGCCGGGAGCGGTGCGAGGGATGGCGAGCCGCGGGAAGGATAGCGGAAGTCGGCTTGGATGCGTCCTTCGCTCCGGCGGACGATTGACCGGCCGGTGGGGCAATGCTCTATTGCAGGCAGCTCTCGACGGCGGTAATCGAATGCGATACGTGGTCTCGGCGATGCTGGTCGTGGTCGGGGTGATCCACCTGATGCCCCTGTCCGGGGTGCTCGGTAGCGAGCGCCTGGCCGCGCTGTACGGACTGTCATTCGACCAGCCGGATCTCGCGATTCTCATGCGACATCGCGCGGTCCTGTTCGGACTGCTGGGCGCATTCCTGCTGCTCGCAGCCTTCAGGCCGGAGCTTCAGACGGTCGCATTTGTTGCAGGCTTCGTCAGTGTCGTTTCGTTTCTCTATCTCGCCTGGTCGGTGGGGAACTACAACGCGCAGATCGGGCGCGTCTTCGTCGCGGATGTCGTCGCGCTGGTCTGCCTCGTCATCGGCGTGGCCGCGCATGCCTACAGCCTGCGCGGCAATTGATGCTGCCGTGAAGCAGGCGCGCCGAGGCGGGTCCGGTTTCTTTTCGCCCCGCGAACCCGAGCGGACTCGATGACTGCGACGCGCATCTCCTGTCGTCCGGCCCTGGCCGGCGACGCTCCTGCGATGGTCGACGTGCACTACGCCGCCGTCCGGGCCGTCGACCGCCGCCACTATTCCGACGAGGTGCTCGCCGCCTGGTCGCCGCCACCGGATGCGAGCCGCAGCGACTGGCTGGCCGATCTCATCAGCCGGGACTCGACATTGAGCACGGTCGCAGTCTCGGGCGGCGGCGCTATCCTGGGGTTCTGCATCGCGCTTCCGGAACAAGCGTTGCTGAAGGCCCTGTACGTCCACCCGGGATTCGCAGGTCAAGGAATCGGACAGGCACTGCTCCGGGATATGGAGACGCGGTGCTGGGCGCTCGGGCTCGAGTCGCTCGAGCTCAACGCCTCATACAACGCAGCGGCTTTCTACCATCGCTGCGGATACGAAGCCCAGGGCCCGGTCGAGCAGCCGCTCACGGACACGGTGTCCATGAGGGCGATTCGCATGGTGCATCGCCTGACGAGCGACATGGGAATGTCGCGTGGCAACGCCCATCGTAGTGGCTCGTCGTAAGCGACGCGGCATCGAGCCTGGCCGTCGCGCCGGTTCCGCTACGCCAGCAGCACCTCACGCAGCCGCTCACGTCGCTCGGAGTCGAGTCCCGCCGCGACCTCGAGATACCGGTCGATGGAGCCGTATTCGGCCGCGGCCGTCCCGAGCGCCGCATCGAGATACACCTCCCGCACGTCGATCACCGTGTCCACCGCCGCCTCGAGCTCGGAGGCCGGCATGAAGCGGCCGAGCCGCGCCGCGAGCGACGCACGGTGATGAACGCTGCCCGGCCAGTGCTTCGACGCGAGGTAGTCGGCGCGGATCAGTGGCTCGGGCACCTCGAGCGCGTGCAGCAGCATCGCGACCACGAAGCCGGTGCGGTCCTTGCCGGCGGAGCAGTGCACCAGCATCGGCGCGCCGCCCGCGAGCAGCCGCTCGACCACTGCGGTGAGGGTGTGGCCCATGTAGCCCGGGAAGCGGCGGTAGATCTCGATCATCACGCGCTCGGCGCCGCGCGAGCTGGGGTCGTCGAGCATCAGCCGGCCGAGCGAGGGATCGGCGCGCAGGTCGTTGTTCACCTGGCAGTTGAGCTCGTGCACTTCGAGGCCCGGCGGCAGGCGATTCGGGTGTTCGGCGCGCTCGGCGTCGCTGCGCAGGTCGCAGACCGTGGCGAGCCCGGCGCGGGCGAGCGCGCTCCAGTCGCGTTCGTCGAGACCGATGAGCCGATCGGCGCGCATCAGGGCATGCGGCCGGATGCGGCGTCCGCCGGCGGCGGGCAGGCCGCCGAGGCTGCGGAAGTTGGTCGCGCCTGCGATATCGAGCGAAATCGGGTCGGTGTCCGGCATGTCGTTCCGTGCTCCGCGTCACGAGTCGCGCGGGCGAGGTGAGCTGCGCGAGTTCTCTAACCGAATTGTCACCCGGCCGCGACTGATTCGGCGACCCCGGGCTGCCTAGAATGCCAGCATCCCAAGGCCAGGTTCGCCGGAACATGTCGATCGCACTCGACCAGGTGACGAAGCGCTACCAGTCGGTGCCGGTCGTCAACGACGTGACGCTCAAGGTCGAGCAGGGCGAGTTCCTCGTGCTGCTCGGGCCGAGCGGCAGCGGCAAGAGCACGCTGCTGCGCGCGATCGCCGGCCTCACCGAGATCGACCACGGGCGCGTCTCGCTGCACGGCCGCGACGTCACCGGCGTCTCGGCGCGCGAACGCGAGGTCGGCTTCGTCTTCCAGCACTACGCGCTGTTCCGGCACATGACGGTGGCGCACAACATCGAGTTCGCACTGCAGGTGCGCGGCGTGCGGACAGCCGAGCGACGCAAGCGCCGCGACGAGCTGCTGCGTCTCGTCGCGCTCGACGGCATGGGCGATCGCCTGCCCGGCGAGCTGTCCGGCGGCCAGCAGCAGCGCGTCGCCGTGGCGCGCTCGCTCGCGCACCGGCCGAAGGTGCTGCTCATGGACGAGCCGTTCGGCGCGCTCGATGCCAAGATCCGCGAGGAACTGCGCCGGACCATCCGCCAGATCCAGCGCGAGCTCGGCATCGCCACCATCCTCGTCACGCACGACCAGGAGGAGGCGTTCGCGCTCGCCGATCGCATCGGCGTGATGCACCAGGGCCGCCTGCTCGAGTGCGGTCCGCCCGACGATCTCTACACGCGGCCGGCGACGCGCTTCGTCGCCACATTCCTCGGCGCGGCGAACCTGCTGCTCGGCTACCGCGGGCCCGAAGGCGTGCGGTTCATTCCTCCCGCGGACGACGTGCAGCCGCCGCGCGAGGTGGTGTCCGTCCTGCGCCCGGAGGAGGTCGAGCTCGCCGCCGCGGCGGAAGACGTGCGGTCGAACTTCGTCGGCTACGGCGTCGTCGAGGAGGCCCTGTTCGGCGGAGCGGTCGAGCGGCTGCGGGTGAGGATGCCGCCGGACGGGCCCATGCCGGTGGTCCCCGGTGGCAGCGACGCCTCGGGCGCCCTGCTCGAAGCCTCGCGCACGCTGCCGGAGCAGCGGCAGCTTCCCGTCGCGGTCGGCCAGCGCGTCGCCGTCGGGGCGCGCCGCATCCACGTCCTGCCGACGCCGATCTCGAGCTTCACGCTGGTGTCCGAGGACGAGGCGCGGGCGAACGCCCTGCGTCGCTCGCCGTTGCTCGCCACGCTGGCGGATCGCATGCAGACGCGCATCAAGGTCCGCAACGCGCCCGGCGCAGCGGCCCCGCCCGGCATGCCGGTGGTCGCAGCCGGGCCGGGCAGCGCGCGGTCCGTCGCCTGGCAGCTCGAGCACGGCGCCGAGCAGCTGCTCTGCCTGCCCGAGTCCGCGCCGCTGCCGGGGCACGTGGTGATCGTGGCCGCGGACGCCGAGGCGCGCAGTCGCACGTTCGCAGTGGCCGCGAGCCTGCTTCGGCACATTCCGGCGGAGGCGGTCTATCTCTCGATCCACGCCGCCGACCTGCCGCAGCCGGACAGGGCGGAAGCGATGCGGGCGCTGCTCGACGCGCGCTCCGCCGCGCTCGCCGACCACGGCCTCGACATGCGCACCGAGATCCGGCTCGGCGACCCGGTGTCCGAGCTGCTGCGCGAGCTGCTCTTGCACGAGCCGGCGATGCTGGTGGTCGGCATCGGGGCGGATTCGGCCGCGGCCACGGAATGGCTGCCGCAGCTTCTCGAAGGCCCGGTGCAGCGACCGGTCCTGGTCGTCCGTGCGCCGGTCGCCGGGCGATCCGTCGAGACCTGACCATGGCCGGCGGATTCCGCAAGCCGAGCGTGTTGCCGGGGTTCGGGCTGACCTTCGGCTTCACGACCTTCTTCCTGAGCGCACTGGTGCTGCTTCCGCTTGGGGCGCTGGTCCTCAAGGCCTCGGCGCTGAGCTGGTCGGAGTTCCTCGCCATCCTGCTCGACGAGCGCTCAGTGGCTTCCTATCGGCTGTCGTTCGGGGCCGCGTTCCTCGCCGCGATCGTCAACGCGGTGTTCGGATTCATCGTCGCCTGGTCGCTGGTCCGCTACGACTTTCCCGGCCGGCGGCTGGTGGATGCCTTCATCGACCTGCCGTTCGCGATGCCGACGGCGGTCTCGGGCATCGCGCTTGCCACGGTGTTCTCGCCGTCCGGCTGGCTCGGACAGAAGCTCGCCCTCGCTGGCGTGCAGGTCGCCTACACCTGGCTCGGCGTCGTGGTCGCGCTGATCCTGATCGGATTGCCGTTCGTCGTGCGTTCGGTGCAGCCCGCGCTCGTCGAGGTGCAGCGCGATCTCGAGGACGCGGCCGAGACGCTTGGCGCGCGGCCCTGGCAGGTGTTCCGCCGCATCATCCTGCCCGCCGTGCTGCCGGCCCTGCTCACCGGGTTTACGCTGGCGTTCGCCCGCGGCATCGGCGAGTACGGCTCGGTGGTGTTCATCTCCGGCAACCTGCCGATGAAGACCGAGATCACGCCGCTGCTGATCGTCATCAAGCTCGAGCAGTACGACTACAACGGCGCCGCGGCTCTGGGCTTCATCATGCTGGTGATGTCGTTCGTGATGCTGTTCGCGATCAACCTCGTGCAGGCCTGGGGCCGTCGGCGCCAGGCGGGGATGGGGCGCTGATGGCCGGCGCGGCGCCCCGAACAGAGGTCCGTCCGCCCTCGCGCAGCGCACGCATCACGCGTGCCGTGCTGATCGGGACGTCGATCGCGTTCCTCGGCCTGCTGCTGGTGGCGCCGCTCGGTGCCGTGCTGGCGCAGGCTTTCTCGAAGGGCTGGGCCGCCTACCTGGAGAGTTTCTCCGATCCCGACACGCTGGCGTCCATCCGCCTCACCCTGCTCACCGCGGCGATCGTGGTCCCGGTCAACACGGTGTTCGGCATCTGCGCCGCCTGGGCGATCGCGAAATTCGAGTTCAAGGGCAAGAGCCTGCTCATCACCTTCATCGACCTGCCGTTCGCCGTCTCGCCGGTGATCGCGGGCCTGGTCTTCGTGCTGATGTTCGGTGCCCAGGGCTGGTTCGGCCCGTGGCTGCAGGAGCGCGATATCCAGGTCATCTTCGCGGTGCCGGGCATCGTCATAGCGACCCTGTTCATCACTTTTCCGTACGTGGCCCGCGAGCTCATCCCGCTCATGCAGCAGCAGGGCAGCGACGAGGAGGAGGCCGCCATCACGCTCGGCGCGAGTGCGTGGGTCACGTTCCTGCGCGTGACGCTGCCCAAGATCCGCTGGGGACTGTTGTACGGGGTTATCCTGTGCAATGCGCGCGCGATGGGCGAGTTCGGGGCCGTCTCCGTCGTCTCGGGACACATCCGCGGCCTCACCAACACCATGCCGCTGCACGTCGAGATCCTCTACAACGAGTACAACTTCGTGGCGGCCTTCGCGGTCGCCTCGCTCCTCGCGCTGCTCGCCATCCTGACGCTGGTGCTCAAGTCGCTGGTGGAGTGGCGCTCGGGACGGACGGCCAACTGACGCCATGGCCAACGACGAAGACACGCCCGCGAGCCGGCTGCGACGAGGGTTGTCGGGACCCGGGACGCTCGGCCGCACGCTGGCGCTAACCATCGGCGGGCTGCTGCTCGTCGCCATCGTCGCACTGGCCCTGGCCGGCACGGGCCTGCTGCGCGAGCAGGCCGAGGAGCAGGCGCTCTCGCAGGTCCGCCTCGCGGGTGTCGAGGCGCGCGACGAGATCCGGCGCAGCAGCGAGGATGCGCTGACCTCCGCGAGGCTGCTCGCGAGCCGGCCGACGCTGCAGCGGCTGCTTCGCGCCGGCCAGCCCGAACCGCTCGAGTTCTTCGTGCGGCGGTTCTGCGAGACGGGCGGCCTCGACGTCTGCGCGGTGGTCGCGGACGATACCGTGCTGGCCGCGGCGCCCGGGCGCTTTCGCTGGGACGAGCTCGCCGAGCCGGTCCGCGAGCAAGGCGAGCGATTCCTCGTCGCGCTGCCGTCCCTGCCGGACGGGGCGCTCGGCGCCACCGCCGAGGTGCCGGGCCTGCCCGGAATGCGCGTCATCGTGATGCGGACCTTCGATCGACGCCTCGCCGGCACGATCGGCGAGCGGGTCGGCATGGAGGTGCGCCTCGTGCGCCTGTCCGACTGGCTCGACACGATCGAGCCGGATTTCAAGGAGCTGCACTCCGAGGCCCTTGCGCGCGGTGCGACCGTCGCCGGCCTCGTCCGCAAACGGGGCGTGTACGCCTCGAGCACGCCCGTGGTCGCCGTGACCGGCGAGGGCATCGCCCTGATCGAGGCGCGCCTGCCGGCAGACACGGTCGGCAGCGCGGTCGATCGCTTCGTCCGACGGCTCGCGTTGATCGCGGCGCTGCTGGCGGGCCTAGGGCTGCTCGCGACGGCGCTGCTGGCGCGGCGCATCGGGCAACCGCTCAAGGCGCTGGCGCGGTCCGCGATCCAGCTCGGGCGCGGCGATTTCTCGACCTCGATCCCGGTCAACGGCACGCCCGAGGTCGCGGCCCTCGCGCGTACCATGGAAGACATGCGCCGCAACCTGATCGACGTGACGGCAACGTTGCGGCGGCGCGAGGCCGAGGCACAGGCGCTGCTGCAGGGAGTGGTCGAGGGCGTGTTCGCCGTCGACGAGCAACGCACCGTCCGCTACCTGAACCGTCAGGCGGCTCGCATGCTCGGCGTGGAATCCTCAGCGGTCGTCGGACGCTTCTGCGGCGACGTGCTGCGCCCCTGCGGCGTCGACGGGCAGCGACCCTGCGAGACGGCCTGCCCGATCCTCGCGGCCCGTGAGGCCGGCAAGTCGCAGGCGACCGAGGTGCTGGAGACCTCGTCGGGTGCGCGGCGCACGGTCGTGATCACCAGCGCAGGGCTGGTGGACGGCCTGCAGGTGCAGGTCATGCGCGACGAGACCGAGCTCGAGGCCGTGCGTCGCGCGCGCGACTCGATCCTCGCCAACATCTCGCACGAATTCCGCACGCCGCTCGCGGCGCAGCAGGCCTCGATCGAGCTGCTGCGCGACGGGCTCGCGGACATGCCTCGCGATAAGCTCGAGGAACTCGTGGACTCGCTGCAGCGTGGCACGCTGCGGCTGACGCGGCTGATCGACAACCTGCTCGAGAGCGTGCGCATCGAGTCCGGGCAGCTCGGCATCCGCCGCCAGCCGGTCGAACTCGCGCAGGTGGTTGAGGATGCACAGGAGCTGATCGCCGGCTTGCTCGCGCAGCGCCACCAACGGCTGCAGGTGGACATCCCCGGCGACCTGCCGCTGGTACAGGGCGACCCGCAGCGGCTCGCGCAGGTCGTCACCAACCTGCTCGCCAACGCCAACAAGTTCGGCCCCGAGCGCTCCGGGATCATCGTGGGCGCCTCGCGCGCCGGCGACGGCGTGAGCCTGTGGGTCGAGGACGAGGGACCGGGCGTGCCCGACATGGACGGGGGCTCGATCTTCGAGCGCTTCTATCGCTCGGCCGACCAGGAGCCCGAGCCCCGCGGCCTCGGGCTCGGGCTGTGGATCGCCAAGTCCATCGTCGACCGTCACGGCGGACGCATCGGCGTCGAGCGCACCGCTGCCGGGCGTACGCGGTTCACGGTCACGCTCCCGGTTGCTGGAGAGGACACGTGAAGATCCTCATCGTCGACGACGACGCGGACCTGCTGTCCCTGGTCGCCTTCGCGCTCACCCAGGCGGGCTACGCGGTCGTGAAGGCAGGCGATGCGCCGGTCGCGCTGCGGGTGTTCGAGGCCGAGGCGCCCGACCTCGCGATCCTCGACATCAACTTGCCGACCGGCAGCGGCTTCGACGTGTGCCGCGCCATCCGCGCGAAGTCGCGCATCCCGGTGATGATGCTCACCGTGCGAGGCGAGGAGGAGGACCTCGTCAAGGCGCTCGATCTCGGCGCCGACGACTACCTCACCAAGCCGTTCAGCCCGCGCACGCTGCTCGCACGGGTCAAGGCGCTGCTGCGCCGGGCCGGCGTCGAGGCGGGCGGCCCGATGGCGGCGGGCCGGTTGAGCCTGGACCTCGAGGCACATACGCTGCGCGTCGGCGAGGGCGAGGCGCTGCGCCTCACCAAGCTCGAGGTGCGGCTGATGCAGATCCTGCTCGCGAACGCGGGCCACGTCGTCGCCACCGAGCGGCTGCTGTCGCACGTCTGGGGCGCGCGCGGCAGCGGCGATCGGCAGCTCCTCAAGCAGCTGGTACACCGGTTGCGTCACAAGATCGAGGAAGACCCGGCGACTCCACGGTACCTGCGCACCGAGTCGGGTGCGGGGTATCGCCTCGTCGTCGAATAGCGCGCCTGGCGCCGCCACCCGATCCCGCCGCTCAGCGATAACCGCGCGCCTGCAGCGAAAACAGGTGCGCGTAGTGCCCTTCGAGCCGCATCAGCGCCTCGTGGTCGCCACGCTCGAGGATGCGCCCGCCCTGGATCACGAGGATCTGGTCGGCCATGCGCACGGTCGAGAAGCGGTGCGAGATCAGGATCACCATGCGCTCGCGGGCGAGCTCGCGGAACTGCTCGAACACCTGCGCCTCGGCACGCGCGTCCATCGCCGCCGTGGGCTCGTCGAGCACGAGGATGTCGGCCTCATCGCGGATGAAGGCGCGGGCGAGCGCGATCTTCTGCCACTGGCCGCCCGACAGCTCGCGCCCGTCCCTGAACCACTTGCCGAGCTGGGTCTGGTAGCCCTCGGGCAGCTCTTCGACGAAGGGCGAGGCGGTGGCGAGCTCGGCCGCATCGCGCCAGCGCGCCTCGTCCTCGAAGTGCGCGACGTCGCCGACGCCGATGTTCTCGCCCACCTTGAGCTGGTAGCGGGCGAAATCCTGGAAGATCACCGCCACGCGGCGGCGCAGCGCCGCTGGGCTCCATTCGGCGAGGTCGAGACCGTCGAGCACGATGCGCCCTGACGAGGGTACGTAAAGCCGTGTCAGAAGTTTAATGAGCGTGGTCTTGCCCGAGCCGTTCTCGCCCACCAGCGCGAGGCTCTGGCCCGGCGGCAGGTGGAAGCTCACGTCGCTCACCGCCGGCTCGCCCGCATCGGGGTAAGTGAAGCTCACGGCTTCGAAGCGCACGCCGTCGCCCGGGATGGGCCCCTCCGTCGCGGTGCCGGCGGGTGTATCCACCGGCGTGTCGAGGTAGTCGTACAGCGTCGAGAGGTAGAGGTTGTCCTCGTACATGCCGCTGATCGCGGCGAGGCTCGCGGTGACGGCGGCCTGGCCCTGGCGGAACAGCAGCACGTACATGGTCATCTGGCCGAGCGAGATCTCCCCACGCACGGCGCTCACCGCGATCCAGGCGTAGGCGGCGTAGAAGGCGGCCGTGCTGACGAGGCCGAGCAGGAAGCCCCAGGTGTCGCGGCGGATGGTGAGTGCGCGATCCTCCTTGAAGAGCTTGCGGAAGATGGCGCGGTAGCGCTCGAGCAGCAGCGGGCCGAGCCCGAAGAGCTTCACCTCCTTGGCGTGGTCCTCGCGCGCGAGCACCGTCTCGAGGTACATCTGCATGCGCGTCTCGGGCGAGCGCCAGCGGAAGAGCCGAAACGCATCGCCCGAGAACTTCGCCTCGGCCATGAACGACGGCAGGCCCGCCGCGACGAGCACGAGCACGGCCCAGGGCGAGAACTGCCACAGCAGGGTGGCGTAGCTCACGAGCGCGATCGCGTTCTGCACCAGCCCGAAGCTGCGCATCACCAGCGACAGCGGGCGGGTCGAGGCCTCGCGCCGCGCGCGCGTGAGCTTGTCGTAGAACTCCGAGTCCTCGAAGTGCCGCAGCTCGAGCGTGAGCGCCTTCTCGAGGATCATCTCGTTCACGCGCTGCCCGAGCTGGGCGCGCAGCAGCGACTGGCAGGTGGAGAGCCCGCGCTGGGTGCCGGCGAGCGCCGCGACCAGCAGGCCCTCCAGCGCCACATAGCCCAGCACCGTATTCAGGTCGACCGCGCCCGTCGCGCCGTGGACCGCAATCGCCGCGACCACGGCGTCCACGATCAGCGCGCCGACGTAGGCGACGGCGGCGGGCAGGACGCCTGCGACCAGGGTCAGCGCCGCGAGCGCGACGGTGAGCGGCCGGCTCGTGGACCAGACCAGGCCGAGCGCATGGCGCGTGTACTGGAACACTTCGGGCAGGGCGCGCAGGGTCGCGATGCCGGCCCCGCCCGCAGGCGGCGTGGCAGCGGAACTCGATGCGTCGGTATTGAGGCGGCGGCCGGCGACCATCCCGCCAGCTTGCCACAGGTGCCTGCCGACGACCCGTCCCTGGGTCGCCGGAGGCGAAGGCGATCACGTCAGCGGCGCGTGATCTGGTCGAAGATGGCGCCGTCGGCGAAGTGCTTCTTCTGCGCGGCGTCCCAGCCGCCGAAGTCGGCGATGGTCACGAGGTTCACCTTGGCGAAGACGTTCGCGTACTTCGCGGCGACCTCCGGGTCGCGCGGCCGGTAGTAGTGCTTCGCGACGATTTCCTGGCCTTCCTTCGAGTAGAGGTACTCGAGGTAGGCGCGCGCCACTTCGGCGGTCCCACGGCGCAGCGCGACCTTGTCGACGACGGCCACCGGCGGCTCGGCCAGGATGCTGAGCGACGGCACGACGATCTCGACCTTGTCCGCGCCGATCGCAGTCTTGGCGAGGAACGCCTCGTTCTCCCAGGAGATGAACACGTCGCCGATGCCGCGCTGTCCGAAGGTCGTGAGGGAGCCGCGTGCGCCGGTGTCGAGCACCGGCACGTTGCGGAACAGCTTGCGCATGTACTCCGTGGCCGTGGCCTCGCTCCCGCCCGGCTGCTTCAGCGCCCAGGCCCAGGCCGCGAGGTAGTTCCAGCGCGCGCCGCCCGAGGTCTTCGGGTTAGGCGTGATCACGGACACCCCGGGCCTGGCGAGGTCGCCCCAGTCCTTGATGCCCTTGGGGTTGCCCTTGCGCACCAGGAACACGATGGTCGAGGTGTAGGGCGAGCTGTTGTGCGGCAGGCGATCCTGCCAGTTGGCCGGCAGCAGCTTGCCCTGCGTGACGAGCGCGTCGATGTCGCCGGCGAGCGCCAGCGTGACGACGTCGGCCTGCAGTCCGTCGATCACGGTGCGGGCCTGCTTGCCCGAGCCGCCGTGCGACTGGCGGATCGAGACCTTCTTGCCGGTCTTGGCCTCCCAGTGCTTTGCGAAGGCCTTGTTGTACTCGTCGTACAGCTCGCGAGTCGGGTCGTAGGACACGTTGAGCAGGGTGACGTCGGCCCGCGCAATCGGTACTGCGAGCACGATGGCAGCGACGGCGGCCGCGGCGGCGATCCGCCCGAGAGTCCAGTAGGTCTTCATGCTTCGATCTCCGTTCAGAATCCGAGGGCCACGCGGGTGAGGAACGCCTGCTCCGCCTCGCGGTCGCGGCCGCCCGCGGCGCCGCCGTCGAAGCTGGTGTGCTCGTAGTTGAGCACCCACTTCACGTTCTCGTTCAGGTACCAGTTCAGCCCGAGCGCCCAGGCCGTGGCCTTGCGCGCCGACACGTCCGGGTCCGCGAAGGAATCCGCGCCCCCGGCGAAAGTGTCGCCGTCCACGTCGAGGACGTGGTAGCGGGCTGCGATCTCGAAGGCGCCCCAGGTCTTGTTGTCCAGCGAGAACACGGAGTTCGGCTTGAAGCCGCGGAACGCCGCTTCCTCGCCCGTGAGGAACCACGACGCCGCGAGCTGCCACGCGTTCGTGTCGAGCGAGTCCTCGCGCAGGCCCGCCGCGGTCGTGCGCGCGACGTCCTGCGATACCTGCGTGTACTCCCCCAGCAGACCGAACGACCCGACGTAGTAGTAGAGCTGCGGCGCGAGCCGGATGCGCTCGCCGTCCGCCAGGGTCGGCGTGGCGCCCGTCCGGTAGCGGAAGAAGATCGACTGCCCCGGCGTGCGGTAGGTCGGAAGCAACGGCTGGGCCGTGGTGCCGTCCTGGTCCGTGTACGTCGCGGCGAGGCCGAGGCCGAGGCCGCGCAGCGCGAAGCTCTCGCTCTCGGCGAAGGGGTGCGCGAACAGTCGGCCCGCCCACTCCTTGTCGTCGTTGATGTCGACGTCGCTGAAGGCCTCGCTGCTCGCGCCGTCGTTCGCGCCATTGAGGTAGGCCACGGCGTAGTTCAGGCGGTCCCCGAGGACGTTGCCGCCCACCTGCAGGCCGAGGTCGCGGTTCGGGGCGAGGCTGGTCGGGAAGGCGCGCGCGACGAAGCGGATGTCGTTCGCCGACTGCAGGCGCTCGAGGCCCATCGGCGCCTTGAACTTGCCGGCGGTCACCTGGAAGCCCGGCGTGAAACGACCCGTGACGTAGGCGTCCTGGATCACGGTGCGGCCCTGTCCGAAGTCCGGCATGAAGCGGAAGTCGTAGATGCCGCCGACCGTGCCCTCGACGATCGGGCGGACGCGCGTCGCCTGCCAGGTGTCGGTGACGCCGTTGGGATCGTCGTTGGTCAGGTTGCGACCGTCGAAGTGCATGACGCCACGCAGCCGCAGCTGGTTCTTGCCGTCGGCCGAGCGCAGCGCGAAGCCCTTCGAGTCGGCCCGGACGGTGGCGGCCGAGCCGGCTGCAGTCTTGTCGGCTTCCTCCTTGATCTCGAGCTTGCGCTCGAGGATGAGGATCTTCTGCTCCTGCTCCTCGATGCGCTGGATCAGCTCCTCGAGCGTGGGCTGCGCGCGGGCGGCGGTCAGGGGCAGCAGGCTCGCGGCTGCGACGGCAGCGGTGCGCCAGCGATGAGTGGGGTCGGTCATGGGTCGTGCTCCGGACGGTCGGGTCTTGGAGCAACCCATGCTAGGACGGCGCGGTGACCGGGTCAGTCGAGGGCGGGTTACAAAGCGGTCACCGACACCTTCCCACGATTGCACGCTTTACCGCGGTGCTACCGTACTCGCCGCTTGCGGAGCTTCGCCGCGTAGTAGTCGAGCGCCCAACGCGTCTTGGCCTGCTGTTTGGCGTCGCGCTCGGCCCCCACCTCGGCAAGGAACGCCATGAAGCCCGCCATCACCGCGGCCGCCTGCACCGCCGGGGCCTTCACCGACACCTCCATCAGCGTCGCGCCGTCCGCGCGTCGCCAGAGCTCGCCGGTGATCGGCCAGGGGCAGGCCGGGTCCTCGAAGTCCCAGCGTTGGGCTTCGAGGGGCCCGAGCACGGCGAGCTTCGTGAACTCGGGTGTGCGGCCGCCCGACATCTCGGCGAGGAATGCCTCCTGCTCGCCGGTGAACAGCGACTGGATGCCCCTCTCGCCGGCCACCACGCGCTTGATGAGCCCCTTGGCCACCGGCATGGTGAGCGACGCCGACTTCACGATGCCCTTTTCGCTCGCGTCCGCCTCGATCTTGAAGTCGCGGTACTTCCGCCAGCGCTTGCCGACCTTCTCGGGGTCTACGGGCCGGAACTTGATGGTGCTGTCGTGCTCGTCGCCCACCACGCGGCGCGCGCGGGCGACGATGCCGGCTGCCAGCAGCTCGAGCTGCGGCGTATCGAAGAAATAGATGAACCGCTCTTCGTCGTTGCTGCGGGTCAGCTTGTAGTGGGCGAGGGCGGCCGCCACCTGCTTCGGCGGGATCGTCGCCTTGATCTCGATGGCCTCCGCGCCCTCCATGAGGCGTGCGTACCGGCCGCGTGTCATTGCTCCGCGCTGCATCTGGATACCCGGGTGACTCTGTGGGACCGCCATCCTAGTGCGAAGCGGTCGGTCTGACACCACTCGCGATCCAGCGGCCGCGCCGGCAGGTGGTCAGCGATCCGATGACTCCTTACACGATCATCGCGATCAGGAAGAGCGAGATCGCATGGAGCGCGACGAAGCTGCCGAAGGTCGACTGGATCGGCTGCGTGCCGCTTCAGCAGGAGCGAGGCCCGGCATGATCGAATCAGTACACGCCCGGTGGCGGCGTCGCAGACTCCGCAAGGGATGCAGTGTCCACGCGCAGCAAATTGTACTCGGCGAGCGCGTCATCGATCAGCGTCAGGCCCTCAGCGCTCGACAACGGAATCACCGCGAGCTCGGCGAACCAGTCCGGGAGCCCGGGCGGCTGGTAGAACACGGCGACGACCTCGCTCGTCACCTGGCGCGAGTGCCAGTACAGGCCTGCCGCGTCCGGGTAACGGGTGAGCAGCTCGCGCGCGATGGCGTGCGTCGCCGGGTAGTGGCGCTGGACGGTGGCGATCTGCAGTTCTTCGCGGAACGCACTGGTCACCGCGATTTCGTTGACGCGCGGCGCAATGAGCTCGAGCACGGGCACGTCGCACAGCAGGCGCACCTGCGCGATATGCCGTGGGTCGGACGGCACTACGACCGCCCGGCTGGTGCGATCGGGAACCAGGTCCCGCAGCACGGTTTCCCAGAGCGCGGCCGAGGGCGTGGCCCCGGCGTAATACATCGCGCGATCGGGGCGGAGCGCGAATCGTGAATCGGACGTCGGGTTGAAGGCCGTCGACGCGAACTTCGGCGGGTAGACGTGCCAGAACACCGAGCCACTCCTGACGGTCCCGTACGGCGGCGGCGCGACCCCCACGATGCCCTACCAGTTCGTGTCGTTGGGTTCGAACGTGCTGCGCGCGGCCTCGATCACGGCCTCCGGATCCTTCGCGAAGGCTTCGGCCGGGCGGCGGCCGTTGAGTCGGGCGTGCGGCTGGTACAGCCAGAACGCCTGCCGCCAGCCACTGCGGTCCTTCGGCAGCAGCGCCAACAGGCGCGCCACCTCGGGGTTCACGCGACCGGTGGACTTCTCGAGCTGGAAGGCTGGGTGCTGGAACTCGCGACCATCCCACACGCCGAGCAGCTGGCCGTTGCGACGCAGTCGGCTCGCCGTGTTGTTGGCGCCGGCCGCACCTCGCACGCCACCCTGCGCCACGTGGATCGCCGCGCTGTCGACAAACGCTTCCTTGGCCAGGATCTCGTCCCGACGCTGGCGCGCGGCCTCGACAGCGGCAATTGCGGTCGGGGCCTGCTCAATCGCGGGCAGCGGTGCGGTCGCGACGTCGTGCTCGCCCATCAGCTTCTCGAGCATCTCCTGGGCGCTGCGCAGCGAGGACTTGGTCAGGTGCTCGGACCCGGAAAAGAGCACCGCGCGCGTGACCGAGGTCGCGGCGGCAAGCTCGTGGATCGCAGCCTGGAACTGCTCAAGGTCATGCGCCTCCAGGACGGCCACGCGGCTGACACGCACGTCGCTGATCATCGACTCCACTGCGATCAGCAACGAGCGCGGATCCCGGGCGAAGAGCGAGGGGTGGCGCGGCAGCTCCGGCGCCTCGTCATCGACGCCGGCAAAGCCGATCTGGGTCCGCTTGGGACCGAATTCCAGCCGCCAGGGCAACGCAGGCAGGGCAGCAACGCGACTCCTCATGACCGGGCCCTCTTTGATATCAACGCTATCGGCAGTATAGCCACTATCAGCGAGGCCCTGTCAACATCCCCGGATCCGACGCCACGGCGGGCGTTCCTCGGTCGATACCGTTGAGAAACTGGACTCCAAATTTCCCGGAGCCCGACCCGTCATGGCGATCCCATTGTCGATTCGACCGGCGAGCCGGCGTCGGCGCGAACCGCTGCACGAAGTCGGCGTCTCATGGCACGCCAGCCTGCCGCAGGGGCCGAGCCGCTCACCAGCGGCCGAGCACGAACTGCTCGTAGAAGGTGAGCGCGTTGCTCCAGACCACCAGGGTGAACCCCATGGCGAGGTGGACGCGTCGGCGGGTGCTGAACAGCCCGATGATCCCGAACGCCGTCACCGCCGGCCAGTACCACGCGTAGCTTTCGCGGACACCCCACTCCCAACCCTTCATGAACGTGTCGACCAGGTCGATCACGTTGAGCACGAGCAGGCCGCCGAAGAACCACGGGCGGATCGAAAGGAAGTATTCCCAGGAGTCGTCGACGACCTCGAGGCGATGCGGCACCAGGATCACCGCCACCATGAACAGCGAGACCGCATAGAGCACGAGGAAGCTGTAGAGGCCGAAATCGACATCCGTCCCGAGCGTGGCCCACTTGAACTCCCACCACCAGAACTGCACCAACCAGCCGAAGATGAAGGCGATCCAGACCAGGTAGTTGAGTTCGAGCCGCAGCGTCCTGCCATGGCCGCGCAAGCGGTGCACGGCGCTGCCGAGGCTCGTCAGGATGTGCGTGACCCCCAGGCCGATGATGATGGAGATCAGCACCATCGCGTATTCGAACGAGCTCAAGGGCGATCTCCGCGGCGGCGCCGCTAACGAAGTGGCAGCTCCAGGTCCTTCACCAGTTCGTCGACCTCCGCCTGCGTGGCCGCCCCCGCGGCCTTCTCGATCACGCGCTTCGTGAGATGCGGCGCGAAGCGCTGCACGAAGTCGAGCTGGTACTTGCGCAGCAGGCCGCCGCGGCGGAAGCCGATCCAGGTCGTGTGCGCGGGGAAGAGGTGCGAGGTGTCGATCTGCACGAGGTCGGCGTCGTCCTTCGGGTCGAACGCCATGCTGGCGACGATGCCGACGCCGAGGCCGAGCCGCACGTAGGTCTTTATGACGTCGGCGTCGCGGGCGGTGAGCACCACGTTCGGCACCAGGCCCTCCTTAGCGAAGATGTCCATCAGCGACGACGGACCCGTGAAGCCGAACACGTAGGTGATGATCGGGTGGGCCGCGAGCTGCTTGAGCGTGGGCGTCTTGTGCTTCGCGAGCGGATGGCCCTTCGGCACCACCACGTGGCGGTGCCAGCGGTAGCAGGGCAGCAGCGCGTAGCCGCCGAACAGCGACTGCGAGCCCGTGGCGATCGCGAAGTCGATGCGGTCGAGCGCGGCCAGCTCGCCGAGCTGCTCCGAGGTGCCCTGGTGCAGGTGCAGGCGCACTTCGGGGTAGGTGTCGCGGAACTCCTTGATCACCTGCGGCAGCACGTAGCGCGCCTGGGTGTGGGTGGTGGCGATCGACAGCGAGCCGCGCGCCTCGTCCTTGAAGTCGTCCGAGAGGCGCTTGATGTTCTGCACCTCGCGCAGGATGCGCACCGCGCGGTCGATCACCTGCTGGCCCGCGGGCGTGACGCGCGAGAGGTTGCGTCCGTCGCGCACGAAGATCTGGAAGCCGAGCTCGTCCTCGAGCAGTTTGATCTGCTTCGACACCCCGGGCTGGGAGGTGTGCAGCTTCTCGGCGGCGGCGGTGATGTTGAGGCCGGTCTGGGCCACCGCGGCCAGGTATCGAAGTTGGTGCAGCTTCATGGTGGAGGCATTCTAGCGAAAGACTTTCGGCGGCTTTCCGGCAGTTTCCCTTGTTGATGGGCGGGTGGCGCCTGCACGCATGCTGATGCCACCCAGATCGCCGGAGAGCGCCCGTGAGTTTCGCGACCATCCTGAGCCGCAGCCAGCAGGGCCTCGAGGCCGCGCTGGTGCGCGTCGAGGTCCACGTGGGCTCCGGCCTGCCGGCGTTCTCGATCGTGGGTCTCCCCGAAACCGTCGTTAAGGAGAGCAAGGACCGCGTGCGCGCGGCACTCGCGAACTGCGGCTTCGAGTTGCCCGCCGGGCACATCACGGTCAACCTCGCGCCGGCGGACTTGCCGAAGGAGGGCGGCCGCTTCGACTTGCCGATCGCCGTCGGCATTCTCGTGGCCTCGGACCAGCTGCCGCCCGGTCCGTTCGACGCGACGGAGCTGTACGGCGAGCTCTCGCTCGGCGGCGAGCTGCACCCGATCCGCGGCGTGCTTCCGACGGCGCTGCAGGGCATGCGCGCCGGGCACACGATGCTGTTTCCCGCAGGTAACCTCGGCGAGGCCGCGCTCGCCCGCCACGGGCGCGTGCTCGGCGCGGCGCACCTGCTCGAGGTGTGCGGATATGCGCGCGGCCTGCGGACGCTGCCCGCGGCGGGTGCGCCGCCGGACAGCGACCGCGCGAGCGCCGTACCGGATCTCGCCGACGTGCGCGGGCAGGCTCGGGCCCGACGCGCGCTCGAGATCGCTGCAGCGGGCGGCCACAGCCTCCTGTTGATCGGCCCGCCCGGATCGGGCAAGAGCATGCTCGCCCAGCGCCTGCCCGGGATCCTGCCCGGCATGACGGAGGACGAGGCGCTCGAGACCGCGGCCGTGCGATCGCTCGCCGGCCGCGGATTCCGCGTCGCGGAATGGCGGCGACGGCCGTTCCGCAGCCCGCATCACACCGCATCCGCAATGGCGCTCGTGGGCGGCGGGGCGCGGCCGCGGCCCGGTGAGATCTCGCTCGCGCACAACGGCGTGCTGTTCCTCGACGAGTTGCCGGAGTTCGACCGTGGTGTGCTCGAGGTGCTGCGCGAGCCGATCGAGTCGGGCCACATCGTGATCTCGCGCGCCGCGCGACAGTCGGAATTCCCGGCTCGGTTCCAGCTCGTGGCAGCGATGAACCCGTGTCCCTGTGGGCACCTGGGCGATCCTGCGGCGACCTGCCGCTGCACGCCGGACCGCGTCTCGGCCTATCGGGGCCGGATCTCGGGTCCGCTGCTCGATCGAATCGACCTGCACGTGGAGGTGCCGCGGGTCGGGCCTGAAGAGATTGCGCGTGCGGGGCCTTCCGAGGCGTCCCCAATCGTGGCGCAGCGGGTCGCCGCGGCGCGCATGCTGCAACTCGGGCGACAGGACTGTTCGAACAGCCGACTCGAAGGGTGGGCAGTGCTCGAGTGCACTCGTGCCGATGCGCCTTCGCTCGCACTGCTTGGAACTGCGATGCAGCGGCTCGCGCTGTCGGCACGTGCCTACCACCGAGTGTTGCGCGTGGCCCGAACCCTCGCCGACCTCGTCGGGGAGGAACAGGTGCGCTCGGAACACGTCGCGGAGGCCATCACGTTCAGGCAGCTGGATCGGCGGGTGGGCGGCGCGTCGTCGCCGGCCATTTCCGTCTGAACGCACCAGTTTCTTCGCGAGCCTGCGTCGTTCTAGGCGCGTATCAATGGCAACCGCGAAGCCCGCAACGGGCGGGCCATTTCCACGGAAGGAAATCGCCATGCATCACAGCACGGACGCCGAGAGGGATGCGGCTCGACAGGTCAATGCGGACAGGAGCCGCTCGGTGCGGGCTTCGCGCCTTTGGGAGGCCTCCTGCGGGCTGGTTGTTGCGTGCATCGCAACCGGTGCGGCGCTGGCCGCGACGGCCACCTACGAATACGACGCACTCGGGCGGCTCACGCGCGTCGGATACTCCGATGGCAGGCAGGTCATCTACCGGCTCGACGCAGCAGGCAATCGCACGAAGGTCGTCAGCGGCACGCTGCCTGGAGTTCCAGCCTCCATCACCGTTCCGTGGAGCAGCACGTTGGGCTCGTACGCCGTCAGCTGGGGCCCGGCGACCGGTACGGTCACGGCCTACAACCTCTACCAGTCAACCAGCACGAGCTATTCGGCGCAGCAGCTCGTCTACACCGGCACGGCGCTCAGCACCACGCTGTCGGGCCGAGGGAACGGTACCTACTACTACCGCGTGCGAGCGTGCTTCGACAACGACTGCAGCGCTTACCGTGCCGGGTCGAACGGCGTGACGGTCGTCATCTTCTCGCAGCCCGGCATCCAGGTCCTGAACCCGTCGATCCAGGTCCTTGCAAGCGGCCAGATCACCCAGATCACGACGCTCGCCAACCTCAACAACAACCCCGCCACCGTGCACAGCTTTTCGGAGACGTGCTCGCTGGCCGATGCCGTCATCGAAAGCGGTGCGCAGCGCATCAAATGGACCAACAGCAACGTCTTCTGGGCTGGGTGCGACGTCGGTATCAGCGAGCAGTGCAGTGCAACCTACGTCATTCGTAACTCGACGACGGGCCAGCTGCATTCCGGCACCGCCCCGATCACCGTGGTCGCGCAGGGGCAGAGCCTGCCGCCCGGTCAGAACTGCCTGTGACGACCTCCGGGAGCCGAACGTGTCAAACCACATTCTCCGCACTTTGCATGCTCGCGTCGTCCTGCAGGTTCTCCAGAGGTCCCTGCTGGCGTCGCTCTTGTTGACGGCTGCGCCGGCCGTGCGGGCCGAGGGCGAAGTCCCCAGCGTCATTTCACCGCTGCGAGTCGAGAGCGACCCCAATGGCGTCAACCTCGTGAGCGGGCAGACGGAGATTCAGCCACCTGTGCTCTCCGTGCCGGGCGCCCCCAACCTGCGATTCGACCGCGTACAGAATGCCGCGCCCTACGTCAGTGGCACGCAGTCGGGTGGACCGGCAGAAATCGTCCAGGCCAGCTTCTCGGTTCACACGAACACGGGCACATCGGAGTCCTTCCGCTGCCCCGATTTCGATTGCGAGAGCGTCACCGGCACGGGTTCGTCGTTCATCCCGACCGGGAACCTCTACTGGAGAGGCGGGAGCGGCGAGCGATACCGCTTCAACCTGAAGCACGTCCGGGCGAGCGAAGGCAATCGAGTGACGATGCTCTACTACGCCTCCTCGGTGAGCTATCCGAACGGCGAGGTCATCACGTACGCGTATCAGACCGCGACGCTGCAGGGCGATCCCTTTCAGCGGGTCTTCTACCGTCCCACCAGAGTGACCAGCAATCTCGGATTCTTCATCACCATCGCCTACCACACCGGTTCCCTTGGCGGCACGAGTTGGAGTGCGCCTGCCGAAGCGGCGATCTACAACGCCTCCGCTCCGACGACGCCACTGGGACGACTCACGTACAGCGAGGACGGAACCACCATCACGGACCTGGGTGGGCGGGTCTACACCTGCCAGGCCTGTCGGAACTCCCTGGGCGCGAGCATCGAGACCCCCTCCGGATCACTTCGGCTGCCTGGGGAGACATCCCCGGCACAAGAGATCACGTCGCATCCCAGTCACGCCATCGTCGGGTCCGTCACGAGCGACGGTGTCCTGTGGAGCTACAGCTACTCGAACGTTCGTTACGACGCGCAAACCGGCGGCTACTGGTACGACCGCCTGACCGTCACGGGTCCGGATGGATACAACACGGCGTACGACATGCGCGTGTCGGACCGCCGCAACGTCCTTACCCGAATCACCGACTCGCTCGGACGCGTCGTGGCGGTCGACTATGACCAGGCCTACCGACCGACCCGAGTCGTTCATCCAGAGGGTAACGAGACCGTTGTCGATTACGATCCGCTCGGCAACATCGTCTCGAGGACCACGCGGCCGAAGCCCTATTCGGGTCTGGCGGCGATCAGCGAGACCGCTTACTACCCGACGTACCCATGCAGCGGCGGTGCCTTCGAGATAGGGTGCTTCCGGCCGACGTGGTTCCGCGATGGACTGGGGCGCCAGACGGATTTCGCCTACAACTCCAGGGGTCAGCTCATCGAGCAGACCGATCCCGCCGACGCCAACGGCGTGCGGCGCAAGACCCACGTCACGTATGTCACGAGCACGGGTCTCAGCCGCCGCAGCGCGACTCGAATCTGCGGCGACGTCACGACGTGCGGTACTGCCGACGAGATCCGCACCGAGTACGAGTACTGGGGCAATACCTTCCTGCCTTCGGTCGTGCGGCAGGTCGATGACGCACGTGGCGAGACACTCGAGACGCGATATACGTACGACCTCTCAGGTCGAGTCCTCGTCGAAGACGGTCCTCTTCCCGGCACCAGTGATGCGAAGTTCAACCGGTACGACGTGAACGGTCGCCTGACCTGGGAGATCGGGCCCGCCGACGTCACGGGCACGCGTCTCGCGAAGCGCTTCAGCTATCGCAGCGCCGATGACAAGGTCGTGAGCGTCGAGGAAGGTACGGTGCCCCACGAGACGAGCACCGTGCTCACCGTTCACCGCCGGATCGACCACGGCTACGACAGTCGCCGCGACCCGGTGCGCGACACGATGTCGGCGGGCGGCACGAGCTACGCGCTCACACAACGCACGTTCGACGAGCGCGGCCAGCTCGAGTGCGAGGCCGTCCGCATGAACCCGGTCGCGTACACGTCGCTTCCGGCCAGCGCCTGCACCTTGACTCCGCCCGGGGCGTTCGGACCCGACCGGATCACCCGCAACGTCCGCGACTCCGCAGGGCAGCTCTTGCAGGTGCAGCGCGCCTACGGCACGTCGTTGCAGCAGACGTATGCCGCCTACACCTACGGCGCCAACGGACTACGCCAGACGGCCAGGGACGCGAACAACAACCTGACCACGTTCGAATACGATGGGTTCGACCGGCTGGTGAAGATGCGCTTCCCCGTGGCAGCCAGCGGCGCCAGCCAGTCGAGCGTCACCGACTACGAGCAGTACGGCTACGACCCCGTCGGTAACCGCACGTCCGTGCGAAAGCGCGCCGGCCTCACCCTCACGTACGCGTACGACGCGCTCAACAGGGTCCACGCCAAGACCGTGCCGGCCTCCGCCAGCGGCGTTTCGGGATACAGCGTGCACTACGGCTACGACGTGCGCGGGCTGCAGCTGTACGCCCGCTTCGGCTCTGCAGCAGGCGCCGGGGTCACGAACACGTACGACGGTTTCGGCCGGCTGCGGGTGTCGAGCACCAACCTCGGCGGCGTCACGCGCAACGTGGTCTCGGACTACGACGCACACGGCAACCGCACACGCGTCACGCACCCGGACGGAGCGTTCTTCGAGTACGCCTACGACGCGACCGACCGTCTGCTGCACCTGTCGGAGAACGGCCCGTCCGCCACGCTGGCGTCTGTCTACTATGACGCACTGGGCCGCCGCTCCCTGATCGCACGGGACACGGTCGGGGCGAGGACGACTTTCGGCTACGAACCACTCTCGCGGCTCCAGTCCCTTGCCCACGACCTGGACGGGTCGGCGACGGGCAACGACGCGACGATGAGCCTCGCCTACAACCCTGCGAGCCAGATCGTCACCCGCTCGCTGACCAACGACGCGTACGAGTTCCCCGTGGCGAGCTCGAATCGCTTGTATGTGGTGAATGGTCTCAATCAGTACACGCAGGTCACGGGGGACCCGCCGGCGACCCTCAGCTGGGATGCCAATGGCAACCTGACTTCGGATGGCGTGAACACGTTCTACTACGACACCGAGAATCGTCTTACGAGCGCCGGCGGGCCCAAGTACGCCGCGTTGGCCTACGACCCGCTCGGCCGCCTGTACCAGGTGGCCAGCCCTTCCGGAACGACGCGCTTCCTGTACGACGGAGACCGGCTGATCGCCGAGTACAACTCGATCGGCACCCTGCTGCGGCGTTACGTGCATGGAGCGCTCGTTGATGAACCGCTCGTCTGGTACGAGGGCGCGTCCGTATCGTCCGCGAGCCGCCGATACCTGCATGCCGACCACCAGGGCTCGATCGTCGCGCTGACGGCGGCGTCGGGCACCACGCTGCAGGTCAACACGTACGACGCCTACGGCGTGACGTCGCCTTCCAACACCGGCCGCTTCCAGTA
>Ga0316600_10000256_pt1 | contig 28692 bp, 26 predicted proteins | sample OWC_soil_day5_CT_FD_207652 | JGI IMG/M metagenome (GOLD analysis project Ga0316600, IMG submission 207652) | Wetland soil microbial communities from Old Woman Creek delta, Ohio, United States - OWC_soil_day5_CT | ecosystem: Environmental > Terrestrial > Soil > Wetlands | place: USA: Ohio... | reverse complement strand
GCTGCCCGACGCAGAACGCCGACATCCTCATGGAGATCGAGGACGTCACCGCGAAGGTGGCCGCGGCCACCGCCGGCAAGGACGACGCGGCGGCGGGCGAGGTCCGCAAGAAGACGCTCACCCAGCTCGAGCAGGCCTGCGAGCAGGCCGCCGGCACGACCGACCCGCGTCGCTGCGAGTCGGTGAAGCTCTACCAGGGCGGCCAGTACTTCCTGTACAAGTACCGCCGCTTCGACGACGTGCGCATGGTGTTCGCGCCGGAGGAGGACATCGCGGCCTTCGGCGGCGACCCGGATAACTTCCAGTTCCCGCGCTGGTGCCTCGACATGAGCCTGCTGCGCGTCTACGAGCACGGGAAGCCGGTGAGCTGGCCGCACCACCTGCCGATCCACTGGGCCGGTCCGGCGGAGAACGAGCCGGTGTTCGTCGCCGGGCACCCGGGCACCACCGAGCGTCTGCTCACCGTCGCGCAGCTCGAGGCGAAGCGGGCGGCCTTGCCGCTCGACCTGCTGTGGGCCTCGGAGCTGCGCGGCCGCTACATCGAGTTCGCGCAGGGCGGCGCGGAGAACGCCCGCATCGTCTCCGACCGGCTGCAGGGCCTCGAGAACGGCATCAAGGTGCGCCGCGTCGAGCTCGACGCGCTGCTCTCCGGCCCGTTGATCGAGCAGAAGCGCGAGCTCGAGGCCGCGTTGCGCGCCCGCGCGGGACTCGCCGGGCCGCAGGATCCGTGGGAGCAGATCGCGCGCGCCCAGCAGGTGAACGAACAGGTTCGCATCCCATACGAATTCCTCGAGGACCGCGCCGGCTTCGGCGGCGGCTACAGCTCGCTCTACAACTACGCGCGGACCCTGGTGCGCGGCACGGCGGAGAAGGCCAGGCCCAACGAGGAGCGCCTCCGCGAGTACACCGACGCCGCGCTGCCGCTGGTGGAGCGGCGGCTGCTGGCCGACGTGCCGGTCTACCCAGCGCGCGAGCAGATCGCGATGTCGCTCGGCCTGATGCGCCTGCGCGAGTACCTCGGGCCCGACCACCCGCTGGTCGTGAAGCTGATGCGCGCCCAGTCCCCCGAGGCGCTGGCCGGCAGCCTGGTGGCGGGCTCACGCCTCGGCGAGGCGGCCTACCGCAAGCAGCTCTGGGACGGCGGCGCCGCCGCGGTCGCGGCCTCGCAGGACCCGATGATCCGCCTCGCCGCCGCGATGGATGCCGAGGCGCGTGCCGTGCGCAAGCGCTACGAGGACGAGGTCGAGGCGCCGGTGGACGCCGCCGCCGAGCGCATCGCGGCGGCGCGCTTCGCCGCCTATGGCACGAGCGTCTACCCCGATGCCACCTTCACGCTGCGAGTCAACGACGGCACGGTGCAGGGCTGGCTGGAAGACGGACGCGCGGTGCCGCCATTCACCCACCTCGAGCGGGCCTACGAGCGGGCCACGGGCGCCGAGCCGTTCAAGCTGCCGGAGCGCTGGCTGCAGGCGAAGCCGCGGCTCGACCCGAAGACGCGCTTCAACCTCGCGACCAACAACGACATCGTCGGCGGCAACTCGGGCAGCCCGCTGATCAATGCCCGGGGCGAGCTGGTCGGGCTGATTTTCGACGGCAACATCCACTCGATCTCGGGCTCGTACTGGTTCGATGTGGCGCAGAACCGCTCGGTCGCCGTGCACCCGGCGATCATCAAGGCCGCGTTGACCGAGGTGTATGACGCCGCGTGGCTCGCGCGGGAGCTTGGGCTGAAGTAGCACGACGGCGGGCGGCCCGCCGGCTGCCGGTGGACTCCCCGCCCGCCGGCCAGTAGTCTCATTGCCCCCTCACGCACACGAGCCGCGGCGCATGGCGCGGCGGATACCTACATGAAGCAGCTCTCTGGCGCCGACTCGATGTTCCTGCAGTTCGAGCGCGGCAACAATTTCATGCACGTCGCCTCGCTGGCGATCTACGACCCGTCCACGGCGCCGGGCGGCGGCGTGCGCTTCAAGGACGTGCTGCGGTTCTTCGCCTCGCGCCTCGAGCAGTTCCCGCAGTTCCGGCGCCGGCTCGTCACCGTGCCGCTGGCGCTCGACCGGCCGTACTGGGTCGAGGACTCCTGCTTCGATGTCGAGTTCCACGTGCGCCACATCGCGTTGCCGCACCCGGGCGACTGGCGGCAGCTGTGCATCCAGGTGGCGCGCCTGCACTCGCGGCCGCTCGACCGCAGCAAGCCGTTGTGGGAGGCCTACGTCATCGAGGGGCTGCACAACGTGCCCGGCGTGCCGGCCGGCAGCTTCGCGCTCTACTGCAAGATGCACCACGCCATCATCGACGGCGAGTCGGGCACCGAGCTCCTGAGGGCGATGCACTCGCTGTCGCCCGAGGCGCTCGACCTCGGCGAGGAGGAGGTGAGCGAGCTCACGGAGGGCCACTCGCCGCGGCTGCCGGAGCTCTATTCCCTCGCCTTGCTGCACGGCGTCGAGCGGCTGCCTTCGCTGGCGAAGTTCACGCTCGGCACCGCGCGCCGCCTCGCCGGCCTCGGCGCAGGGGCGGTGGGCAAGCTCACCAGCCTCGGCACCAATCTGCTGCCGCAGGTGCGCACGCTGCTGTCGGGCGACCTGAGCCCCTTGCTCTCGAGGCTGCCGCCGCAGACCCGCTTCAGCGGCAACGTCTCGGCGCACCGTGTGTTCGAGGCCGTCGGCCTGCCGCTCGCCGACTTCAAGCCCATCCGCTCCGCCGTGGGCGGCTCGACGCTCAACGACCTGTTCCTGGCCATTGTCGGCGGGGCGCTCAACAAGTACCTCGACGACAAGGGAGAGCTGCCCGACACGTCCATGATCGCGATGGTGCCCATGACGCTGCGCGGCGCCGACAAGGGTGGCGACCGCGGCAACCAGGTCGGCTTCACCATGATGCCGGTGTACTCCGAGATCTCCGACCCGCTCGAGCGCCTGCGCGCGATCAGCGAAAGCGCGCAGACCTCCAAGCGCGTGACCGACGCCGTCGGCAAGGAGCTCGCCCGCGACCTGTTGGAGTACCTGCCGGCGCCGGTGAGCGAGGCGCTGCTGCGCAACGTGCGCCTGCCCGGCGTGGGACTCATCGTCTCGAACGTGCGCGGCCCCGACGTGCCGCTGTACATGGCGGGCGCGCGGCTCGTGAACTACGCCCCGATCAGCATCGCCATCGATGGCATGGGTCTCAACGTCACCGGCTTCAGCTACCACGGCACGATGTGGATCTGCGCCGTCTCCTGCCGGAACATGCTGCCTGATCCGGCCTTCTTTGCGGACTGCATGCGCGAGAGCTTCGCGGAGCTCAAGCAGGCTGCCGAGCGCGAACTCGCGCGAGTGGTCCCGGACGCCGAGGAGGCCGTGAGGACCCCGCGGGCCGCACTGCCCGCGCCGGCGCGCAAGACGCGGCGGGCTGCCAAGAAGGCGGCTCCCGCGCGCGGCAAGTCGAGCCGGTCGCGTGCACCCGCGACGACGGCGCGCGCCAAGCCTCGCGGCCGGCCTCGCAAGGCGGCGGTGCCCGCGCCGGAGTAGCTCGTGCGTACCGCCGACGGCATGCCGCCGGCGCTGCGTGCGGCGCTCATCGAGCTGCTCGGCGACGAGGTGGACGAAGTCGAGATCGTCGAGCGCTCGTGGTACGCGCACCTCCACCTCGGTGCCCGCGCCACGACCCGTCGCAACCGCATCCTGCTCCCTGGCCCGGCGGCGGAGTTCTTCGCGGATCCGGAGCTGGTACTGCACGAGTACTTCCACGTGCTGCGCCAGTGGAACCGCGGGCGGCTCAGCATCGCGTGGTACCTCGCCGAGTGGCTGCGACGCGGCTACTGGAACAACCGCTACGAGCACCAGGCCCGGCGCTACACGCGCCTGCGCCTGCCCGCGCTGCAGGCGCGGCTCCAGTCGGTGGCCGATGACGGCTCGGGGGGCCGGAAGCCCGTAGAATGCACGCCTCGCAGCGGAGCAGCCTGATGCAGTCCTTCGACTCCTTCGACGTCATCGTGGTGGGCGGCGGCCACGCCGGCACCGAGGCCGCGCTCGCCTCGGCCCGGCTCGGCTGCCGCACGCTGCTGGTGACGCAGAGCATCGAGGCGCTCGGCCAGATGAGCTGCAATCCCGCGGTCGGCGGCATCGGCAAGGGCCACCTCGTCAAGGAGATCGACGCGCTCGGCGGCGCGATGGCGCGTGCGATCGATCGTGCCGGCATCCACTTCCGTACGCTGAACGCCAGCAAGGGCCCGGCGGTGCGGGCGACGCGCGCCCAGGCCGACCGCCAGCGCTACAAGCGCGCCATCCGCGGCCTGCTCGAGAGCCAGCCGAACCTGACGCTGTTCCAGCAGGAAGTCGCCGACCTGCGGCTCGAGGGCGGCCGGGTGACGGGCGTGATCACCCAGGCGGGCGTCGAGTTCAGCGCGCGCGCCGTGGTGCTCACGGTCGGCACCTTCCTCGGCGGCCGCATCCACGTCGGGCTCGAGCAGCAGCCGGGCGGGCGGGCCGGCGACCCGCCGTCGAACCGGCTCGCCGAGAAGCTGCGCGCACTGCCGCTGCGGGTCGGCCGGCTCAAGACCGGCACGCCGCCGCGCATCGACGGGCGGAGCATCGACTACGCCGGACTGCAGGTGCAGCCGGGGGACGAGCCGCTGCCGGTGTTCTCGTTCCTCGGGCTGCGCGGCGAGCACCCGCGGCAGGTGCCCTGCCACATCACGGCGACCAACGAGCGCACGCACGAGATCATCCGCGGCGCGAGCCACCGCTCGCCGATGTTCACCGGCGTGATCGAGGGCGTCGGACCGCGTTACTGCCCGTCGGTCGAGGACAAGGTGGCGCGCTTTGCCGACAAGTCCTCGCATCAGGTGTTCATCGAGCCCGAGGGCCTCGACACGCACGAGGTCTACCCGAACGGGATCTCGACCAGCCTGCCATTCGACGTTCAGCAGGCCTTCGTGCGCAGCATCCGCGGCTTTGAGCGCGCGCACATCACGCGGCCCGGCTACGCCATCGAGTACGACTTCTTCGATCCACGCGACCTCGCGCCCACCCTCGAGACCAGGCACGTGCCGGGCCTGTACTTCGCGGGCCAGATCAACGGCACGACCGGCTACGAGGAAGCGGCGGCGCAGGGCCTCGTCGCCGGGATCAACGCCGCACTCGCGGTGCAGGATCGCGAGCCGTGGTGGCCGCGCCGCAGCGAGGCCTACATCGGCGTGCTCATCGACGACCTCATCACCTGCGGCGCCCCCGAGCCGTACCGCATGTTCACGAGCCGCGCCGAGTACCGGCTCACCCTGCGCGAGGACAACGCCGACCTCAGGCTCACGCCCGCGGGTCGCGAACTCGGTCTCGTGGACGACGCCCGCTGGCAGCTCTTCGAGGCGAAGCGCGCGGCGGTCGAGGATGAACTGCAGCGTCTGCAGGCTGCCTGGGTGCGGTCGGGCACGGACGCGGGCGCGCGCATCGAGGCGCGTTTCGGGCCGCTGTCGCGAGAGCAGCGCGCCCTCGACCTGTTGCGCCGGCCGGAGGTGTCCTACGCGGCGCTGGTCGAGGCGGTGGGCGAGGGCGCCGGGGACTGGCGTGCCGACGAGCGGCTCGCCGTCCAGGTGCCGCTGCAGGTGGACGTGCAGTCGAAGTACCACGGCTACATCGAGCGCCAGCGCGAGGAGATCGAGCGCCAGCGACGCCACGAGGACACGCGCCTGCCCGACGAGCTCGACTACGCCGCCGTGCGCGGACTGTCGAACGAGGTCCGCCAGCGTCTCGCCGAGCACCGTCCCGCGACCCTCGGGCAGGCGGCGCGGATTCCCGGCATCACGCCGGCCGCGGTGTCGCTGCTGCTGGTGCACCTGAAGCGGCGCGAGATCACGGTGACGGAACCCCCGCGCACGGCCCATGGGCGCTGAGGCGATGCGACGCTCGCGCCGAACGGTCCGCGCTCTCGGGTGCGCGGCCGCGCTCGCGCTGCTGGCCGCCGGACTCGTGGCCTGTGGCGGCGGCGAGCGCGGCAGCCCCCCGGCCGCCGAAGGCGCCGACAAGGCCGCCACCGAGCGCGAGACGCTGCGCCGGGGCAACGGCCCTGAGCCCGATACGCTCGATCCCCAGCGCGCCCGCACCGACGGGGCCTTCAACATCCTGCGCGACCTGTTCGAGGGGCTCACCACCATCGGGCCGGACGGCGAGCCGAGGCCGGCGGCTGCCGAGTCGTGGCAGCTCAGCGAGGACGGCCTCGAGTACACGTTCCGGTTGCGCGAGGGCCTGCGCTGGTCGAATGGCGACGCGCTCGTCGCGGGTGACTTCGTCGCCGGCATGCGCCGGCTGGTGGATCCCGCCACGGCCTCGCCCTACGCGCAGGTCTTCGACCCGGTGCTGAACGCCGCGGCCATCGTGCGCGGCGAGAACCCGCCCCAGTCGCTCGGCGTGAGTGCACCGGACGAGCGCACGGTGGTCATCCGGTTGCAGCACCCCGCCCCGTACCTGCTCGGCCTGCTCGCGCAGCCGGGCACCTTCCCGGTGCACGGCCCGTCGCTCGCCGAGCACGGCAACCAGCACGCGCGCCCCGGCCGGCTGGTGTCGAACGGCGCGTTCGTACTCAGCGACTGGGTGGTGGGTTCGCACGTCGTCGCCGAGCGCAACCCGAGTTACTGGAATGCGGCTGCGATCGGCGTGGCGCGCGTGCACTTCGTGCACCAGGCGGACGTTGCCACGGAATTCAGGCAGTACCGCGCCGGCGAGCTCGACCTGAGCTATGTCGTGCCGGCCTCCCAGTTCGGCTGGATCCGCGAGAACCTGCCCGGCGAGCTGCACGTGTCGCCGCAGCTCAGCGTCTACTACTACGGCTTCAATCTGACGCAGCCGCCGTTCAGGGACGACCCCGGCCTGCGCCGCGCGCTGTCGCTGGTGATCGACCGCAAGCGCCTCACGACCGCGGTCACGGGCCTCGGCGAGGCACCGGCCTACAGCTGGGTGCCGCCGGGCGTGGCGAACTACACGCCGCAGCAGTTCGATTATGCGGGCAGGCCGTATGCGGAGCGGGTTGCCGAAGCGCGCGAGCTGTACCGCCGCTCAGGCTACTCGGGCGAGCGCCCGCTCGAGGTGGAAATCCGCTACAACTCGGGCGAGGTCCACAACCGCCTCGCCGTCGCCATCGCCGCGATGTGGAAGGACGCCCTCGGCGTCGAGACCACGCTGTACGCCGAGGAATTCCGGGCCCTGCTGCAGACCATCCAGGCGCGCAAGGACACGCAGGTGTTCCGGTCGAGCTGGGTCGGCGACTATAACGACGCCTTCACCTTTGCCCAGCTGCACCAGAGCAGTTTCGGCATCAACCTGTCCGGCTACGCCAACCCGGCCTACGACGCGCTGCTCGACGAGGCCATGCGCACCGCCGATCCCGCGCGGCGCCGGGCGCTGCTCGAGGAGGCCGAGCGGCTGATGCTCGCCGACCATCCGGTGCTGCCGCTCTACTTCTACGTCAACAAGCACCTCGTGAAGCCGTACGTCACGGGCTGGTCCGACAACGTCATGAACGTCCACTACAGCAAGGACCTGCGGCTCGACGGCCCCGGCTGAGCGCCGCATCACAGTTCCGGCGCGGCACGGATCCCGCTCGTTGAGCCGGCCGGGCGCTCCTGCCACCATTCGCGGCGACTCCTCAACACCCCTCCCATCGCCATGGTCTGGTTCGTTCTCTTCGCCGGCACGGTCTTCGGCCTCTATTTTTGGCGCGAGTACCGCGTGCAGCAGCAGGACCTTCAAAGCGCCTCATCGCCCCTGCGGGCTGGCGAGCGCTACATCGGCCAGGTGCTCACGCTGACCGACGGCCTCCGTGACGGCGCCGGTCAGGTCAAGCTTGGGGACCGTCGCTGGAAGCTGCGCGGACCGAGCGTCCCGGCCGGTTCGCGGGTGCGTGTGACGGGTGTGGACGGCACGGTCCTGATCGTGGACCGGCTTCCGGGCTGACGCCCGGGGAAACCGCAAGCTCCACGCGGCCGAAGCGTCGGCTGGGCGCACACCGCGTCCGCCGCGGAGTCTCCGATGCCCACCTTCTTCGATTTCCCGGTCACGGGCATCCAGGGTGAGCCCGACCTGCTCGGGCCCCTGCGCGGCCGCCTCGTGCTGGCGGTCAACGTCGCGAGCCGCTGCGGCTACACCCCCCAGTACGCAGGGCTCGAGCGCCTGCACGGCGAGCTGGCCGGGGACGGCTTCTCGGTGGTTGCCTTCCCCTGCAACCAGTTCGGTGCCCAGGAGCCCGGCAGTGACCAGGAGATCCGGGAGTTCTGCTCCACGCGCTACGACGTGACGTTCCCGATCGCCGCGAAGCTCGCGGTGAACGGGGTGGACCAACACCCGCTCTATGCCTGGCTCACCGCCCCGGAGAACGGGCATGCCGGCGACATCGAGTGGAACTTCGAGAAGTTCCTGATCGGTCGCGACGGACGGGTGTTGGCGCGTTATCCGTCGGGCACCCGACCCGACGACAAAGGCCTGCTCGCGGACATCGCCGCGGCGTTGTGAGCGGGCTCGACGACCGGCTCGTTATTCAATCTAATTGAATAAACTATTTGCCAAGTCAAACTCAAGGCCTCGACTGTCATCAATAATTAAACAGTCAAGTCGCTTGTTCTAGGGCGTGACGATGAGGTCGTACTCGGCATTCACGCTGGCGCTGAACTTCATCTCGCCCGGCTGGTAACTGGCCTCCGGGGCGGAGGCCGCATCGGCCATGGCGGCTTGGGCCCGGAACATCGGCATGGGCGGGCTCGAGGCGGCGCCGTTGAGCGAACGGACGGGTCCCAGCCGGACGCCGGCGGCACCGGCCAGGGCCTCCGCGTTCAGGCGGGCGTCCTGGACCGCGCGGATCATCGCCTCCCGCTCGAGTTCCTTGCGACGGCTCGAGTCCAACGCCGGGTCGCCCATCTGGTTCACGCCCGCATCCACGGCGCGCTCGAGCAGGGCCCCGAGTTGCTCGAGGTCGCGCAGCTCGACCTGAACCTGCCGGTGCACGACGTAGCCGAGCAGCACCCGCTGGCGGTCCTTGGGATTCCAGTTGTATTCGGGCTGCACCTGCACCCGGGTGGCGTTCACGTGCTTCGGGTCGATACGCAGGTCTCGAGTGAGCTTGAGCACGCGCTCGATCGCGGCGGTGACTTCGGCCCGCGCCTCGGCCAGGGTGGGCTTGCGAGCCTCGACGCCGAGCGTGACGCGCGCGAGGTCCGGCTCAGCCGCCACCTCGCCCATGCCCGAAACGTTGACGGTGCGTGGACGGGCGTCGTCGCCCGCAAACACGGCGAGCGGGGCGAGCGACAGGGCAATCAGCCCGGCGAGCCAGGGGCGGCAAAGGAACATGGGGCGGCTCCGGCAAAAGGTCAGGTAGGTGCAGTGTACGACCGGGGCGGCCGAGGCGCGTTCCCGGGCATTCGACTCCCCATGCGCTTTTCATTACCATGCCGGCCCTTCGGCCTTCAGGGCATGGGCCGCTGTTCCGCATGGAGTCTGCAATGACCTCAAGATCGGCCTGGCTCGCTCTGAGCCTGACCATCGCAGGCCTCGCCTTGCCGGGGATGGCGTCGGCTGGCGACGTCGCGCGCGGCGAGAAGCTCGCCTACACCTGCCATGGCTGCCACGGCATTCCGAACCTCAAGAACGCCTATCCCAACTACAGCGTGCCGAAGCTGGGCGGCCAGCACACGGCCTACCTGGTCGCGGCCCTGAAGGCCTATGCGAGCCAGGAACGCGCGCACGCCACCATGCACGCGCACGCGGCGACGATGACCGAGCAGGACATGCAGGACATGGCCGCCTACCTCGCCGGCCAGGAGCTGAAGCCCACGGGTCGGGCCGTCGGCACCACGCCCAAGGCCGCGCAGACCTGCGTGGCCTGCCACGGCAACGACGGCAACGGCATCCTGCCGGAGTACCCGAACCTCGCCGGCCAGCACGCGGATTACATCGAGAATTCGCTCAAGGCCTACCGCAGCGGACAGCGCAAGAACGCCGTCATGGCCGGCATGGCCGCGGCACTGACCGACGCGGACATCCGCGAGCTGGCGCGCTACTACTCCAGCCAGCGGCCGAGCCTCTGCTCGACGGACGAGATCCGCCGCTACGGCAAGTGCAAGGAGCTGTGACGCTGGCCCAGCCCCTGGGCAACGGCGTCTACCTGATCGACACGCTGTACCTCCGACCCGGGCTCGCCGCGAGCCACCTCGTGGTGGACGAAGGCCGGGCCGCGTTCGTGGACACGGGCGCCGCTCCGGCCGCGCCCCGGCTGCTGGCCGCGCTCGAGGAACTCGGCCTCGCCCGGGACCAGGTGGATTACCTGTTCCTCACCCACGTCCACCTCGATCACGCCGGCGGTGCCGGCCAGTTGATGCAGGCGCTGCCGAACGCCCGGGCCGTGCTGCACCCGCGCGGCGCGCCGCACCTGGTGGACCCGTCGAAGCTGATCGCGGGCTCGATCCAGGTGTACGGCGAGGCGATGTACCGGCAGCTCTACGGCGAGCTGGTGCCGATCGCGGCCGACCGGGTGCTCGTTCCCGCCGACGGCGAGCGGCTCCGGCTTGGCCGCCGGACCTTCGAGTTCATCGACGCCCCGGGCCACGCCCGCCATCACCATTGCCCGATCGACCTCGACCACCGCGAGGCCTACAGCGGGGACAATTTCGGCATCTGCTACCGGGAATTCGACACGGAGCGCGGCCCGTTCATGCTGCCGACCACGACCCCTGTCCAGTTCGAGCCCGACGCGCTGCACGCGACCGTGGACCGGCTGATGTCCTACCGCCCGCGGCGCATCTTCCAGACCCACTTCGGGCCGGTGACGGACCTCGAGCGGTTGGCCCGCGACCTGCACGCCATGCTCTTCGAGCTGGTATGCATCGCGCGCCGCCACGCCGGGGCCGCGGACCGCCGTGCCCTGATCGAGGCCGACATGTTCCGGTACTTCAGCGTCCGGCTCGACGAGCACGGCTACGACGGGGACCTCGCCCGCCGTCACGAGCTGCTCGACGGTGACGTCCGCCTGAACGCGGCTGGACTCGAGGTCTGGCTCAACCGGAACTGACGCGGGCTGTGCGCTGTGCACGGTGGGCCCGAGGGCCGCCGGGTACACTGCGCCGCCTGAACCTTAGCGTGCCGACGGCCTCAAACCCTGTTGCCCGACCCACAGCGCCGAGACCCATGACACCCTTCCGCGCCTTCCGCATTCACGAGATCGACGGCCGCATCGTCGCGCGCTTCGACACCCTGACCCTGGACGACCTTGGCCCGGGCGAAGTGGTGGTGCGCGTCGAGTATTCCGACATCAACTACAAGGACGCGCTCGCCGCCACCGGCGCCGGCCGCATCCTGCGCAAGTACCCGCTGGTGGGCGGCATCGACCTTGCCGGCGTGGTCGTGGGCTCGAGCGACCCGCGCTACACGGCGGGCCAGCACGTGCTGGTCACCGGCTGCGGCCTGAGCGAGGCGCACGACGGCGGCTACGCCGAGTACGCCCGGCTCAGTGGCGAGTGGGTGATCCCGCTGCCGCACGGCATGAGCACGATGGACGTCATGAAGCTCGGCACGGCCGGGTTCACCGCCGCGCTCGCCATCCACCGCATGGAGCACAACGGCCAGACGCCCGCCAAGGGCCCGGTGGTGGTGACGGGGGCGACGGGCGGCGTGGGCAGCATCGCAATCAACATGCTCGCCGGCCGCGGCTACGAGGTGGTCGCGGTCAGCGGCAAGCCCGAGGCGGATGACTACCTGCGCGAGCTCGGCGCCTCGCGCATCCTGCGCCGCCAGGAGATCGACCTCGGGTCGCGGCCCATGGAGCGGATCCAGTGGGCCGGCGCCATCGACAACGTCGGCGGCGAGCTGCTCACGTGGCTCACGCGCACCGTGGACCTGTGGGGCAACATCGCGAGCATCGGGCTAGCCGGCTCCGCGGAGCTGCACACGACCGTGATGCCCTTCATCCTGCGCGGCGTGAGCCTGCTCGGCATCAACTCCTCGGCCACGCTGCGCGAGACGCGGCTCGTGGTCTGGGAGCGCATCGGCCGCGACCTCAGGCCATCGAAGCTCGACCGGATCTGCACGAAGGTCGTGGGCTTCGACGAGTTGCCGGCGCAGTTCGACGACTACCTCAAAGGCCGGGTCACCGGCCGCACCGTGGTGAAGATCACATGAACGACGTGTTGACCCATCGCACCCTGACCCACCTCGAGCGCCTGGAGGCCGAAGCCATCCAGATCATGCGCGAGGTGGTGGCCGAGTGCGAGAAGCCGGTGATGCTCTACTCGATCGGCAAGGACAGCGCGGTGATGCTGTACCTCGCGCTCAAGGCCTTCTACCCGGCCAAGCTGCCGTTCCCGCTGCTGCACGTGGACACGAAGTGGAAGTTCCGCGAGATGTACGCGTTCCGCGAGCGAATGCTGAACGAGCATGGCTTCGACCTGCTGGTCTACACGAACCCCGAGGGGCTCGCGCAGGGCATCAACCCCTTCACGCACGGCTCGGCGATCCACACCGACGTGATGAAGACGCAGGCGCTCAAGCAGGCGCTCGACCAGTACGGCTTCGACGCGGCCTTCGGCGGCGCGCGTCGCGACGAGGAGAAGAGCCGCGCCAAGGAGCGCATCTTCTCCTTCCGCTCGGCGCAGCACCGCTGGGACCCGAAGAACCAGCGCCCCGAGCTCTGGCGCATCTACAACGCGCGCAAGCACAAAGGTGAGTCCATCCGCGTGTTCCCGATGTCGAACTGGACGGAGCTCGACATCTGGCAGTACATCTACCTGCGCGACATCCCGATCGTGCCGCTGTACTTCTCCGCCAAGCGCCCGGTGGTCGAGCGCGACGGCACGCTGATCATGGTGGACGACGACCGCATGCCGCTCTACCCGGGCGAAAAGCCGATGATGAAGAAGGTGCGTTTCCGCACCCTCGGCTGCTACCCGCTCACCGGCGCGGTCGAGAGCGAGGCCGACACGCTGCCCGCGATCATCCAGGAGATGCTGCTCACCACGAGTTCCGAGCGCCAGGGCCGCGTGATCGACCACGACCAGTCGGCGTCCATGGAGAAGAAGAAGCAGGAGGGGTACTTCTGATGGCCCACATCTCCGACCTGATCGAGCAGGACATCCAGGCGTACCTGCACCAGCATGAGCACAAGAGCCTGCTGCGCTTCATCACCTGCGGCAGCGTGGACGATGGCAAGTCCACCCTCATCGGCCGGCTGCTCTACGACTCGAAGATGATCTTCGAGGACCAGCTCGCGGCGCTCGAGGCCGACTCCAAGAAGGTCGGTACGCAGGGCGGCGAACTCGACTTCGCGCTGCTCGTCGACGGCCTCGCGGCCGAGCGCGAACAGGGCATCACCATCGACGTCGCCTACCGCTTCTTCTCCACCGACAAGCGCAAGTTCATCGTCGCCGACACGCCCGGGCACGAGCAGTACACGCGCAACATGGTCACGGGCGCCTCGACGGCCGACCTCGCCGTGATCCTGATCGACGCGCGCAAGGGCGTGCTGACGCAGACGCGCCGCCACAGCTTCCTCGTGTCGCTGATCGGCATCCGCAAGGTGGTGCTCGCGATCAACAAGATGGACCTCGTGGACTACTCCCACGAGATCTTCGACACCATCGTGGCCGAGTACCGCGACTTCGCGAAGCAGATCGGCCTCGACGACATCGTGGCGATCCCGGTGTCGGGCTTGAGGGGCGACAACATCACCGGACCGAGCGAGCACACGCCCTGGTACCACGGGCCGACGCTCATGGGCTACCTCGAGACCGTCGAGATCGAGGACAGGGTGCAGCACCAGCCGTTCCGGCTGCCGGTGCAGTGGGTCAATCGCCCGAACCTCGACTTCCGCGGCTTCGCGGGCACCATCGTGGGTGGCACGGTCAGGCCCGGAGACAAGGTCAAGGTGCTGCCGTCCGGCCGCGAGAGTCGCGTGGCGCGCATCGTGACGATGGACGGCGACCTCGATTGCGCCGTAGCGGGACAGTCCGCAACGCTCACGCTCGAGGACGAGATCGACGTGAGCCGCGGCGACGTGCTCGCCGCCGCCGCCGCGCCGCCCGCCGTCGCCGACCAGTTCGAGACGACGATCATCTGGATGGCGGACGAGCCCATGCTGCCGGGCCGCCCCTACTGGATGAAGATCGGCACGCGGCAGGTGAGCGCCACGATCACCGAGCCGAAGTACAAGGTGAACGTCAACACGCTCGAGCACCTCGCGGCAAAGAAGCTGGCCCTGAACGAGATCGGCGTGTGCAACGTCTCGCTAGACCACGCGATCGCCTTCGATCCCTACGCCGAGAACCGCGACACCGGCGGCTTCATCCTGATCGACCGCCTGACCAACGCCACCGTCGGCGCCGGCCTCGTGCATTTCGCGCTGCGCCGCTCGCAGAACATCCACTGGCAGGCGCTCGACATCAACAAGGGCTCGCGCGCCGCGCTGAAGGGCCAGAAGCCCTGCGCGCTGTGGTTTACCGGCCTCTCGGGCGCCGGCAAGTCCACCATCGCCAATCTCGTCGAGAGGCAACTGCACGCGCTCGGCCGCCACACCTATCTGCTCGACGGCGACAACGTCCGCCACGGCCTCAACCGCGATCTCGGCTTCACCGACGCCGACCGCGTCGAGAACATCCGCCGCGTCGCCGAGGTGGCCAAGCTGATGACCGAGGCCGGCCTGATCGTGATGGTGTCGTTCATCTCGCCGTTCCGCGCCGAGCGACGCATGGCGCGCTCCCTGTTCGATCCGGGCGAGTTCTTTGAGGTGCACGTGGACACGCCGCTCGCCGTGGCGGAGTCGCGCGACGTGAAGGGCCTCTACAAGAAGGCCCGCCGCGGCGAGCTCAAGAACTTCACCGGCATCGACTCGCCTTACGAGCCGCCGGAGACGCCGGAGATCTACCTCGACACGGCCCGGGCGACGCCCGAGGAGTCGGCCACGGCGATCGTGGACCAGCTGCGGGAAGCGGGGATGCTCGGTCCGGCGTCCTAGCCGCTTCTGCGCTATCATTTCCGGTGCTCAACAGCACCGGAAACAGAGCGCCCCATGACCGCACCGACTTCCGCTGGCGCCCGGCTGCGGGCCGCGCTGACCCAGGAGCGACCGCTGCAGGTCGTGGGCACCGTCAACGCCTTCAGCGCCCTGCTCGCTGAACGCGCCGGATTCCGCGCGATCTACCTGTCGGGCGCGGGCGTGGCGAACGCCTCCTTCGGCCTGCCCGACCTCGGCATCACCAGCCTGAACGACGTCTGCGAGGACGTGCGCCGCATCGCCTCGGCGAGCGACCTGCCGCTGCTCGTGGACGCCGACACCGGCTGGGGCGCTGCCTTCAACATCTCGCGCACCATCGCCGACCTCGTCCGCTCCGGCGCCGCGGGCTGCCACCTCGAGGACCAGGTGCAGGCGAAGCGCTGCGGCCACCGGCCCGGCAAGGCGCTGGTGACCCCGGAGGAGATGGTGGACCGCATCCGCGCCGCCGTGGACGGCCGCAGCGACGGCCAGTTCGTGATCATGGCCCGGACCGACGCGCACGCCGTCGAGGGCCAGCAGGCGGCCATCGAGCGGGCGCAGCGCTACGTCGAGGCCGGTGCCGACATGATCTTCGCCGAGGCGCTCACCACGCTCGACGAATACCGGCAATTCACGGCCACAGTGCACGTCCCGGTGCTCGCCAACATCACCGAGTTCGGCAAGACGCCGCTGTTCACCGTGGCCGAGCTCGCCAGTGCCGGCGTGCAGCTCGTGCTCTACCCGCTGTCGGCGTTCCGCGCGATGTCGAAGGCGGCCGAGGCCGTGTACGGCGCGCTGCGTCGCGAGGGCACGCAGAAGCACGTGCTCGATCTCATGCAGACCCGCACCGAGCTCTACGACGTGCTCGGCTACCACGACTACGAGCGCAAGCTCGACGAGCTGTTCCGACGCGAGGCTAAAGAACCATGAGCACCGAGAGCCCCCCCGCCGCGGGCTTCAAGCCCAAGAAATCCGTCGCGCTCTCCGGAGTGACCGCCGGCAACACGGCGCTGTGCACCGTCGGCCGCAGCGGCAACGACCTGCACTACCGCGGCTACGACATCCTCGACCTCGCCGAGAACTGCGAATTCGAGGAGGTGGCCTACCTGCTGATCCACGGCAAGCTGCCGAACGCGGCCGAGCTCAAGGGCTACAAGTCGAAACTGAAGCGCCTGCGCGGCCTCCCGGCCACGGTGCTCGACGCGCTCGAGACGCTGCCCGCGGCCAGCCACCCGATGGACGTGATGCGCACCGGCGTGTCGGTGCTCGGTTGCACGCTGCCGGAGAAGGACGACCATAACGTCGCCGGTGCCCGCGACATCGCCGACCGCCTGCTCGCGAGCCTTGGCTCGATGCTCGCCTACTGGTATCGCTACAGCCACGGCGGCGAACGCATCGAAGTGGAGACCGACGACGACTCGATCGGCGGGCACTTCCTGCACATGCTGCACGGCACCCCGCCGCCGAGGTCGTGGGTCAAGGCGATGCACACCTCGCTCAACCTGTACGCCGAGCACGAGTTCAACGCCTCGACGTTTACCGCGCGCGTGATCGCGGGCACCGGCTCCGACCTGTATTCCTGCATCACCGGCGCGATCGGCGCGCTGCGCGGCCCGAAGCACGGCGGCGCCAACGAGGTCGCCTTCGACATCCAGAGCCGGTACGGGAATTCGGATGAGGCCGAGGCCGATGTCCGCGCCCGGGTGGCCGCCAAGGAAGTCATCATCGGCTTCGGCCATCCCGTCTACACCGTGTCCGACCCGCGCAACAAGGTGATCAAGGAAGTCGCGCGCGAGCTCTCGCGGGAGGCCGGCGACATGAAGCTTTACGACATCGCCGAGCGCCTGGAGGCGGTGATGTGGGACGTCAAGAAGATGTTCCCGAACCTCGACTGGTTCTCGGCCGTGTCCTACCACGTGATGGGCGTGCCCACGGCGATGTTCACGCCGCTGTTTGTGATCGCGCGCACCACCGGCTGGAGCGCGCACGTCATCGAGCAGCGCATCGACGGCAAGATCATCCGCCCGAGCGCGAACTACACGGGCCCCGAGGACCGCGAGTTCGTGCCGCTCGCCCGGCGCGGCTGAGGCCCCGTGGGACGGCGGCGGGCCGGCCCGCCGCCCGGCCCGCCGTCTGTTCGACTCCCGACCCGCATGCCGTCCATGAACACCGCACACCGCAAACCGCTGCCCGGTACCACCCTCGATTACTTCGACGCGCGAGCTGCCGTCGACGCGATCCGCCCCGGCGCCTACGACACGCTGCCTTACACCTCGCGCGTGCTCGTCGAGAACCTCGTGCGCCGCTGCGACCCGGCGATCCTGGGCGAATCGCTCCGGCAGCTCGTCGAGCGCCGCCGCGATCGCGATTTCCCGTGGTTCCCGGCGCGGGTCGTGTGTCACGACATCCTCGGGCAGACCGCGCTCGTCGATCTCGCCGGCCTGCGCGACGCGATCGCCGCGCAGGGCGGCGATCCCGCGAAGGTCAATCCCGTGGTGCCGGTGCAGCTGATCGTGGACCACTCGCTCGCGGTCGAGTGCGGCGGGGACGACCCGGAAGCATTCGCGAAAAACCGCGCCATCGAGGACCGCCGCAACGAGGACCGCTTCCACTTCATCGAGTGGACGAAGCTCGCGTTCGAGAACGTGGAGGTGATCCCGCCGGGCAACGGCATCATGCACCAGATCAACCTGGAGCGGATGTCGCCGGTGGTGCACGCGAAGGACGGCGTGGCTTTCCCGGATACGCTCGTGGGCACCGACAGCCACACGCCGCACGTGGACGCGCTCGGCGTGATCGCGATCGGCGTCGGCGGCCTCGAGGCCGAGAACGTGATGCTCGGCCGCGCCTCGTGGATGCGCCTGCCGGACATCGTGGGCGTCGAGCTCACCGGCCGGCCCGGACCGGGCATCACCGCGACGGACGTCGTGCTGGCGCTCACCGAGTTCCTGCGCAAGTCGAAGGTGGTCGGTGCGTACCTCGAGTTCTACGGCGAGGGTGCGGCGGCCCTGACGCTCGGAGACCGTGCCACGATCTCCAACATGGCGCCGGAGTACGGCGCCACCGCCGCGATGTTCTACATCGACGAGCAGACGCTCCGCTATCTCAGGCTCACCGGCCGCGAGGACGCGCAGGTGAAGCTGGTCGAGACCTACGCGAGGACGGCGGGGCTGTGGGCCGGGAGCCTGAAGACCGCCGAGTACGAGCGCGTGCTGGCGTTCGACCTCTCGAGCGTGGTGCGCAACATGGCGGGGCCGAGCAATCCGCACGCGCGCGTCGCGACCAGCGAGCTCGCGGCCAAGGGCATCGCCGGCCGCTGGGACGACGTGCCCGGCCGGATGCCCGACGGCGCCGTGATCATCGCGGCGATCACCAGCTGCACCAACACCAGCAACCCGCGCAACGTGATCGCGGCCGGCCTGCTGGCGCGCAACGCCAACCGGCGCGGCCTCACCCGCAAGCCCTGGGTGAAGAGCTCGCTGGCGCCGGGTTCGCGGGCCGTGGCGCTGTACCTCGAGGACGCGGGCCTGCTGCCGGAGCTCGAAAAGCTCGGCTTCGGCATCGTGGCCTTCGCCTGCACGACCTGCAACGGGATGTCGGGCGCGCTGGATCCGGCGATCCAGAAGGAAATCATCGACCGCGACCTCTACGCGACCGCGGTGCTCTCGGGCAACCGCAACTTCGACGGCCGTATCCACCCGTATGCGAAGCAGGCCTTCCTCGCCTCGCCGCCGCTGGTGGTGGCCTACGCGATCGCCGGCACCATCCGCTTCGACATCGAGAAGGACACGCTCGGCACCGACGCCGACGGCCAGCCGATCACCCTGAAGGACCTCTGGCCGTCGGACGAGGAAATCGACGCCATCGTCGCCGCGAGCGTGAAGCCTGAGCAGTTCCGCAAGGTGTACGTCCCGATGTTCGAGCGCCGCAAGGACACGGGCGCGAAGGTGAGTCCGCTGTACGACTGGCGCCCGATGAGCACGTACATCCGCCGCCCGCCGTACTGGGAAGGCGCGCTGGCCGTCGAGCGCTCGCTCGCGGGGCTGCGTCCGCTGGCGGTGCTCGGCGACAACATCACCACCGATCACCTCTCGCCCTCGAACGCCATCCTGGCGGACAGCGCGGCTGGCGAGTACCTGGCGAAAATGGGCCTGCCCGAGGAGGACTTCAACTCCTACGCCACGCATCGCGGCGACCACCTCACCGCGCTGCGAGCGACCTTTGCCAACCCCACGCTGAAGAACGAGATGGTCGTCGTGGACGGCAAGGTCAAGCCGGGTTCGCTGGCGCGCATCGAGCCGGATGGCCGGATCACGCGCATGTGGGAGGCGATCGAGACCTACATGGCGCGCAGGCAGCCGCTCATCATCGTCGCGGGCGCCGACTACGGGCAGGGCTCCTCGCGCGACTGGGCCGCCAAGGGCGTGCGCCTCGCGGGCGTCGAGGCGATCGTCGCCGAGGGCTTCGAGCGCATCCACCGCACCAACCTCGTGGGCATGGGCGTGCTGCCGCTGGAGTTCAAATCAGGCGTCAATCGCAAGACACTGAACATCGACGGCACCGAGACCTTCGACGTGACGGGTGAGCGCAGGCCGCGCGCCGACCTCACGCTCGTGATCCGCCGCCGGAGCGGCGAACGGGTGGACGTGCCCGTGACCTGCCGTCTCGACACCGCCGAGGAAGTGTCGATCTACGAGGCCGGCGGCGTCCTGCAGCGCTTCGCGAAGGACTTCCTCGAGGCATCGTCCACCCCATGAAGCACCCCGCGCAGATCCGCATCCCCGCCACCTACATGCGCGGCGGCACCAGCAAGGGCGTGTTCTTCCGCCTGCAGGACCTGCCCGTCGCCGCCCAGGCGCCGGGCGCAGCGCGCGATGCGCTGCTGCTGCGCGTCATCGGCAGTCCGGACCCCTACGGCAAGCAGATCGACGGCATGGGCGGTGCGACCTCCAGCACCAGCAAGGCGGTCATCCTCTCGAAGAGCAGCCGGCCGGACCACGACGTCGACTACCTGTTCGGCCAGGTGTCCATCGACAAGGCGTTCGTGGACTGGAGCGGCAACTGCGGCAACCTTTCCGCCGCCGTCGGGCCGTTCGTGGTCGGCAACGGGCTCGTGGACGCCGCTCGCGTGCCGCAGGACGGCATCGCAACCGTGCGGATCTGGCAGGCGAACATCGGCAAGACCATCGTCGCGCACGTGCCCGTCGCGAACGGCGCCGTTCAGGAAACCGGCGACTTCGAGCTCGACGGCGTGACTTTCCCGGCCGCCGAGGTCCAGCTCGAGTTCCTGGACCCTGCGGCGGAGGAGGACGGCTCGGGCGGTGCGATGTTTCCGACCGGCAACCTGGTGGACGACCTCGAGGTCCCCGGCGTCGGGAGGCTGAAGGCGACGATGATCAATGCGGGCATCCCGACCGTCTTCGTGAACGCGGACGCCATCGGCTACACGGGCGCCGAGCTGCAGGACGCCATCAACGGCGACGCGAAGGCGCTCGTGATGTTCGAGACCATCCGTGCCCACGGCGCGCTGCGCATGGGCCTCATTCGTAAACTCGACGAGGCGGCCAAGCGCCAGCACACTCCTAAGGTTGCCTTCGTCGCCCGACCGGCCGACTACGTCGCCTCCAGCGGCAAGCCGGTCGCGGCCGGCGACGTCGACCTGCTGGTGCGCGCCCTGTCCATGGGCAAGCTGCATCACGCCATGATGGGCACGGCTGCTGTGGCCATCGGCACCGCGGCCTCGATCCCGGGCACGCTGGTCAACCTCGCCGCCGGCGGCAGCGCGCGCAACGCGGTGCGCTTCGGACACCCGTCGGGCACCCTGCGGGTCGGCGCGGAAGCGAAGCAGATCGACGGCCGCTGGACCGTCACCAAGGCGCTCATGAGCCGCAGCGCCCGCGTCCTGATGGAAGGATGGGTGCGCGTACCCGGCGACTCGTTCTAGCGACCGCTCGCATCGGGCGGACCGTTCCGGAAGCCAGCATGTCACCGCCCGACCTCAAGTCCGCCCGGCGACCGGAGCCCGACGCGGTCCTGGTGGACATCGCCGCCTACGCCTGCGAGTACCTGATCGACAGCGAGCTCGCTCGCGAGACCGCGTTCCATTGCCTGATGGACAGCCTCGCCTGCGGCTTCCTGGCTCTCGAGTCTCCGGCGTGCACGAAGCTCCTCGGGCCCGTGGTGCCGGGTGCCGTGATGGCGGGCGGCGCGCGCGTGCCGGGCACCTCCTACGACCTCGATCCGGTGCAGGCCGCGTTCAACCTCGGCGCGATGATCCGCTGGCTCGACTTCAACGACACCTGGCTCGCCGCGGAATGGGGCCATCCGTCGGACAACCTCGGCGCCATCCTCCCGGTTGCCGACTGGCTGTCGCGCCGCGCCATCGCCGAAGGACGAAGCCCGCTCAACGTGCGCGACGTCACCACGGCGATGATCAAGGCGCACGAGATCCAGGGCGTGATCGGGCTCGAGAACAGCTTCAACCGCGTCGGCCTCGACCACGTGCTGCTGGTGCGGGTGGCCTCGACGGCGGTCGTGACGCAGATGCTCGGCGGTACTAAGCAGCACGTGATCGACGCGGTGTCGAACGCGTGGATCGACGGCGGCGCGCTGCGCGCCTACCGCCACGCGCCGAACACCGGTACCCGCAAGAGCTGGGCGGCGGGCGATGCCGCGAGCCGCGCCGTGCGCCTCGCGCTGATCTCGGTCGCGGGCGAGATGGGCTATCCTTCGGCGCTCTCCGCCGGGACCTGGGGCTTCTACGACGTGCTCTTCGAGGGCAAGCCGTTCCGCTTCCCCCGGGCCTACGGCAGCTACGTGATGGAGAACGTGCTCTTCAAGATCGCCTTTCCCGCCGAGTTCCACGCACAGACGGCGGTGGAGTGCGCGATGCAGCTGCACCCGGAGGTCAAGGATCGCCTGCCGGACATCGACCGCGTGGTGATCGAGACGCAGGAGCCGGCCCTGCGCATCATCGACAAGACGGGACCGCTCGCGAACCCCGCCGATCGCGACCACTGCCTGCAGTACATGACGGCGATCCCGCTGATCTTCGGCCGGCTCACGGCGGCCGACTACGAGGACGACGTGGCCGGCGACCCGCGCGTGGACGCCCTGCGCGAGCGGATGCTCGTGCGCGAGAACGTCGCGTTCACCGAGGCGTACTACGACGCCGGCAGGCGCCACATCGGCAACGCGGTGCAGGTGTTCTTCAAGGACGGCACGTCCACGCGGCGCGCCCACGTCGACGTGCCGCTCGGACACCGCGAGCGCCGCGCCGAGGGCCTCCCGGCCCTGGTGAAGAAATTCGAGGCCAGCGTCGCCGTGCACTTCGCGCCCGCGCAGTCGGAACGGATCCGCGCGCTGTTCACCGATCGTGCGAAGCTCGAGGCGATGCCGGTGCACGAGTTCGTGGCGGCAATGGTGAAGCCATGACGCTGACCGACGGCGCCCGTGAGCTCGGCCTCGAGCTCACAGAGGAACAGGTGGGCCGCCTCGTCGCCCACCTCGACCTGCTCGACGACTGGAACACGCGGATGAACCTCACGGCCATCCGCGAACGCGGCCAGCAGGTCACCAAGCACGTTCTCGACAGCCTGAGCGTGCGGCCGTTCCTGCGCGGCGAGCGCATCGCCGACGTCGGCAGCGGCGCGGGTTTCCCGGGCATCCCGCTCGCGATCGTCGAACCCGCCCGCCGCTTCACGCTGATCGAGTCCACCGGCAAGAAGTGCCGCTTCCTCGAGTGCGTGCGCGACACGCTCGCCCTGCCGAACGTCGAGATCGTCCAGGCGCGCGGCGAGGCCTTCCGGCCCGAGGTCCGCTTCGACACCGTGCTCGCGCGCGCGGTCGGCCCGCTCGCCGAGCTGGTGCGCTTCGCGGCCCCGCTGCTCGCCGGCGGCGGTCGGCTGCTCGCGATGAAGGGGCGTTATCCCGAGGACGAGCTCGCCGCGAAGCTGAACGGCTGGAAGGTCGTCGCAGTGCACCCGCTCGTCGTGCCGGGCCTCGATGAGCAGCGCCACCTGGTGGAACTCGCTCGCTCGCACGACCGGCCGGGCGGCTGACCGACGCTCGGGTATGCTTCCCACGCCATGAAGCGCGTCATCGCGGTTGCGAACCAGAAGGGCGGGGTCGGCAAGACCACGACCGCCGTGAACCTCGCGGCGTCGCTGGCGGCGACGCGGCGCAAGGTGCTGCTCGTGGACAGCGACCCGCAGGGCAACGCCACCATGGGCTGCGGCGTGGACAAGCGCGCCCTCGAGCGTTCGCTCACCGACGTGCTGCTCGGCGAGGTCGAGGCCGCGACGGTGCTGCGGCCCGTCGACCCGGGCGGCTTCACGGTACTGCCCGGCAACCAGGACCTCGTGGCCGCCGAGGTCCAGCTCACGGGGGTCGAGGGGCGCGAGCTGCGGCTGCGAAACGCGCTCGAGCCGCTGCGCGATCTCTACGACGTGGTGATCATCGACTGCCCGCCGGCGCTCAACCTGCTCACGTTGAATGCACTCGTGGCGGCGGACACGGTGCTCGTGCCCATGCAGTGCGAGTACTACGCGCTCGAGGGCCTGTCGGCACTCCTGGACACCGTCGGGCAGATCCGTGCCACGGCGAACCCGCGGCTCGAGCTCGAGGGCATCCTGCGCACCATGTTCGACCCCCGAAACAACCTCAGCAACGAGGTCTCGGCGCAGCTCATCACGCACTTCGGCGACAAGGTGTTCCGCACCGTGATCCCGCGCAACGTGCGCCTGGCGGAGGCGCCGAGCTTCGGCAAGGCGGCCATGTACCACGACAAGGACTCGCGCGGCGCGCTCGCCTACCTCGCGCTCGCCGGAGAACTGATCCGGCGCGAGGAGGCGGCCCAGCTGCAGGCCTCCGGCGCCGCGCCGCAGGACGGCGCGTCGGGCGCTAGCGCCTGACCGGCCACGCGAGGAACAGCACCAGCGTTTCCGCACCGTAGTTCGGACGGTCGAGTCCACCATTGGAAACGTGGTAGCCGGCCAGCCCCAGCCGCGCGCCCGACGCCATGCGGCGTGCCACCGCGATCCCGCTCCTGAATTCGAGGTCGAAGTCCGCGCCGACCCGTTCGCCGTTGGCGAACCAGCCGCCACCGACGCTCAGTGTCACGAACCACCGTCGCGGCAGCGCGAAGTCCCGCGCCACGTCCGCGTACACGAACCACAGGTCGTCCGCCCCGGCATCGGCCCCGAGCCCGGGCCGCAACGCCCAGCCGGTGCGAGGGGCTCCCCGGTATTGCAGGCCGATCAGGTACGGGTCGTCCACCTCGTCGACGAGGACGAAGCGGCCGGCCGCTGCGATCACGAACGGCCCGCCGTCGTCGCCGGTGGACGGCGCGCCCTCCACCACCGGCGCCGCGGCTGCCGTGGCACAGGCGAGCAGGCAAGCGGCGAGGGCCGTGATCAGGCGCATGCTTCGGCTCCCCGCCGCGGTGCGAATCGTTCTGCGGTCTGCGTCGCCGCGGTGCGGTCGGCATAATATCGGCCATGGCAACCAAGCGACCCAGTCTCGGCCGGGGCCTCGAAGCGCTGCTCGGCACCCCCCGCCCCGCCCCGCCGGACGACGCCCCGGTCGGAACGCCGGCGCCCGCGCCGCCGCTCGAGGAGGAACTCGCCAGGATTCCCGTGGACCTGCTGCAGCGCGGCCGCTACCAGCCGCGCCTCGACATGCGGCCCGAGAGCCTGCAGGAACTCGCCGACTCCATCCGCGCCCAGGGTGTGGTGCAGCCGATCGTGGTACGGCCGCTGACCGCGCAGCGTACGGGCGAGCCGCTGCGCTACGAGATCATTGCCGGCGAGCGCCGCTGGCGCGCCGCCCAGATGGCGGGCCTGCACGCCATACCGGCCGTCATCCGCAACGTGCCGGACGACGCCGCGGTGGCGATGTCGCTGATCGAGAACATCCAGCGCGAGAACCTCAATCCGCTGGAGGAGGCCCGCGCCCTCGACCGGCTGATCCGCGAGTTCGACATGACGCACCAGACGGCGGCCGACGCCGTGGGGCGCTCGCGCGCTGCGGTGAGCAACTTGCTGCGGCTGTTGGAACTGGCCGACGAGGTCAAGACGCTGGTCGAGACCCGACAGATCGAGATGGGACACGCCCGCGCCCTGCTGGGGCTCGCGGCGGTGCGCCAGCAGGCCGAGGTGGCTCTGCTGGTCGCAAAGAAGGGATTGTCGGTGCGCGAGACCGAGGCGCTGGTGCGCCGGCTCGCCACCGGCAAGGACGACACCGCCGAGCGCGAACCGCCGCGCCGGGACCCGAACGTCGCCCGGCTGGAGCAGGACCTCACCGACAAGCTCGGCGCTCGGGTGCAGTTGCAGCAGGGAGCGAAGGGTCGCGGCCGGCTGGTCATCGCCTACAACAGCCTCGACGAACTCGACGGCATCCTCGCGCACATTCAATGACGGGCGTCCGGTGCGAGGCACCGGCACCTGATTCTCTGGCATCTCGTCGAGCAACGAAGGACCTGGCTCGCCAAACGCCGCCCCGATTGCCACCATTTTGTTGATTTACCTTTGTATATTGTCAATCCTGGATGCGTAACTGTTCTGTTTTTGTTAAGACTCAGGACAGCTGCGGAACGTCGCAATGGTGATCGTCGGAGTCTCGAGAACCCTCGGCAGGCATCCGTGTAAGACGCAGCCTGCCCAAGGCGTTAACAGCGTTTGCTGCATTGAAGCAGTGCAAAAAGACCAGATATAATTTGCGGCCTTCCGGAGGCTGTGCAGTGCAGCATGGCCTGCCCGGGCAGCGGTTCGAAATGCCACCCGTGGCCGGAAGCGCCCGGCACATGACGTGGCTTTTTTGTTGCCCGGACGTAGGTGTGAGGCCTTGAGCAACGCGGAGATCCAGCAGGGGCGGCGACGCGCAGTGAGCGTCGTGCTCTGGCAGGGGTTGCTCGGGGCGGCCGTTGCGGCCGTCTGCCTCGCCGTGTGGGGGTCTCGCGCGGGCGCGTCGGCGCTGCTCGGGGCCGGGATCGGTGTCGCGGCGACGTCGCTGATGGCGTTCGCGATGCTGCGGCACGGCGAGGGCGCGAGCGCGCAGCGGGTGGCCTGGAGCTTCTTCTCCGGCTGGGTCGTGAAGGTCGGCTTCACCCTTGCCTTGCTGGTGATGGCGTTCCGGTCAACGAAGGTCGACGCGGTGGCCCTGCTCGCCGCCTATGTGGCGACCTTCTTCGGCTACTGGTTTGGGGCGGCCCGCGCGGGCGGGCAGAACACGAAACGAACATTCGGAGTTGCGGACTGATCATGGCTGGCCAAGGACCCGCGAACAGCACCGAATACATCACCCACCACCTGACGCACCTGAAGGTCGGCGAAGGGTTCTGGACCTGGCACGTCGACACGATCTTCATGTCGGTGCTGACGGGCTTCCTGGCACTGGGCCTCTTCTACGCGGCCGCTCGCAAGGCGACCTCCGGCGTTCCGGGCAAGGGCCAGGCCTTCGTCGAGATGGTGGTCGAGTTCGTCGACACCCAGGTCAAGGAAGTCTTCCACCTCGACCGACGCTTCCTGGCGCCGCTCGCGCTCACGATCTTCCTCTGGGTGTTCTTCATGAACGCCATGGACCTGCTGCCGCTCGACGTGCCCGGCGTGGTCGCCGGCTGGTTCGGCCTGCACTACTGGCGCGTGGTCCCCACGGCAGACCTCAACACCACCTTCGCAATGTCGATCTCGGTGCTGCTGATCGTGCTGTTCTACTCGGTCAAGGTGAAGGGCCCGGGCGGCTACGTGCACGAGCTGTTCACGGCGCCGTTCGGCTCGAACCCGGTGCTGTGGATCCCCAACTTCCTGCTCAACGTCGTCGAGCTGCTCTCGAAGCCCGTCTCGCTCGCCATGCGACTGTTCGGCAACATGTACGCGGGCGAGCTGGTCTTCATGCTGATCGCGCTGCTCGGCGCGAGCTGGGCCGGCTTCAGCTTCGGCAGCGGCCTGTCGATGATCGGGCAGATCCTCGCGGGCTCCGCCTGGGCGATCTTCCACATCCTGATCATCACGCTGCAAGCATTCATCTTCATGGTGCTCACGATCGTTTACGTCACGATGGCGACCGAGCACCACTGACCCGTTCAACCGTTCACGCAACCGCACGACTGACTGGAGACGACAAATGGAAATGGCACAGTACCTCGCCCAGATCCAGGCCTTCACCGCCCTCGGGATCGGCCTGATCATCGGCCTGGGCGCGATCGGCGCCTGCATCGGCATCGGCATCATGGGCTCGAAGTTCCTCGAGGCCGCCGCCCGCCAGCCGGAGCTCATCCCGACGCTGCAGGGCCGCATGTTCCTGCTCGCCGGCCTGATCGACGCGGCGTTCCTGATCGGCGTGGCGCTCGCGATGTTCTTCGCGGTCGCGAACCCGCTCCTGTCCGTCATCCAGGGTTGAAACGCGTCTGACGCGAGGACGTCGCCATGAACATCAATGCGACGATCATCGGCCAGGCGATCGTCTTCCTGATCCTGATCTGGTTCAGCGTCAAGTTCATCTGGCCCCCGCTGCTGAAGGCGATCGAGGATCGCCAGAAGAAGATCGCCGACGGCCTCGCGGCCGCCGAGCGTGGCCAGAAGGAGCTGCACCAGGCGAGCGGTGACGCCCAGGCGATCGTGGACGAGGCGCGCGAGAAGGCCCTGAAGATCGTCGACCAGGCGAACCGCCGGTCGAGCGAGATCATCGAGGACGCTCGTTCCACCGCCATCTCCGAGGGCCAGCGGCTCGTCGGCGACGCGCGGCAGGAAGTGGCCCTCGAGCAGGCCCGCGCCCGCGACGCGCTCCGCAAGGACGTGGCGACGCTGGCCGTCGCCGGCGCTTCACGGCTGCTCGAGCGCGAGATCGATCCGAAGGCCCACGCCGACCTGATCGAGAAGCTCGCCCGCGAGATCGAGGGCGCCAAGGCCTGACGGCCGCGGCGACACGGATCCGGAGAAACGACGCATGGCCGAGAGAGCCACGGTAGCCAGACCCTACGCCAAGGCGGCCTTCGCGGCCGCGCGCGAGCAGGGCCGGCTGGCGGAATGGTCCCGCTGGCTCGGCAACGCCCGCGGCGTGGTGCTGAGTGAGGAGTTCCGGCTGCTCGAAAGCAGCCCGGGCGTCTCCACTGCACAGCTCGAGGAACTCATCGCCGGCATCTGCGGCGCCGACCTCGACACGCAGGGGCGGGCGCTGCTCGGCCTGCTCACCGAGAACGGGCGCCTCGATTTCCTGCCGGAGATCGCGACGCAGTTCCAGGCGCTCGAGGCCGAGGCCCAGAACGTGGCCGACGTGGAGATCGTCTCCGCGACGGCCCTCGGCGATGCGCAGAAGGAGCGGCTCGCGGCCGCGCTGCGCGCCCGGCTGCGCCGCGACGTGCGGTTGCAGTGCTCCGTCGATCCGGCGTTGATCGGCGGTGCGGTGGTGCGGTCGGGCGACCTGCTGATCGACGGCTCCATGAAGGGCAAGCTCGAGCGGCTCGCGACTGACCTGACTGGCTGAACAGATTTCACCCGGCCCAGCCGCCCGCGCGGCGACGGCCTGCAGAGGAATGCGAAATGTCGATCAAGGCTTCTGAGATCAGCGAACTGATCAAGGCACGGATCCAGAATTTCACGGCGGCCACCGAGGCGCGCAGCGTCGGCACCGTCGTGTCGGTGACGGACGGCATCGTGCGCATCCACGGCCTGCAGGATGCCGTGCAGGGTGAAATGCTCGAGTTCCCGAAGAACACCTTCG